>ULQV01049709.1_pt1 | contig 44046 bp, 39 predicted proteins | sample 1954851 | NCBI WGS metagenome assembly ULQV01 (sample SAMEA4835665, study PRJEB28245) | human gut metagenome | biome: gut microbiome; material: fecal sample | place: Denmark | collected 2008 | reverse complement strand
TGATATTTCTTTTCCTCCATATTTCTTTCGCTTTTAAAGTTATATAAAATCACTTGTATTTTGAGACAGAGAACCTTTTTGGATTCTGTCTCATATCCCAAATGTCAACAATATGCACCACATCCAAGGATTCATCATAATAATAAACCAACTTGAAATTACGCATAAAATTAGCCCCCCGAAGCAAATAACTAAACTTTGGAGCACCAAGAAAAGGAGGCTTACCTTCAGGATATTTTCTCAGGAAGTTCTGGATTTTCATCAGTTCCTCTTTCCATCTTCGAGCTGTTTTCTTACCAAAATTCTCATAAGCATCGATAATATACTGGCGTTCCTTTTCTTCATACAGTTTGTGAACAACTATTTCAGCCATGGGAATTCCTTATACAAACGTTCGTTAAAGGCATCAACAGATTCCCATTTAGAAGGATCATCCTTAATGGTTTCACAATAATCGATACTATCCAAAAGACCCTCATAACTAAAATGATTTTTAAGAACAGGTATTTCATCTTCCTGCTCTATCCCAGAATCAATCACATGATGAGACACAGACTCTGATGCAACAGATGCATAAGCAGGCGATGGCTCGCAGACCTTATCCCCTGCTACCTTAGATTCATCGATATGATATTTCTTTTCCTCCATATTTCTTTCGCTTTTAAAGTTCCACGTTACTTATTGGTGCAAAAGTACGAAGAAAGATTGGTATTCGCAAGAAAAATACTATAAAATTGCGGAGAACACTGAAATTTAACGGATTATGCGGATTAAGTTGGATAAAAAACGACCAAGTATAAATTTTTCTTCTTAAAATCTTTGGAGTATTAGCAAATATCTGTATCTTTGCACATGAAATATTTAAAAATAACAATTATGGCAACACAAGTGAAGCGCATGAACGAGCGGATGCAGCAAGAATTAGATAAACTTTGGGAATCTGGCGAACTGAGTAATGAGAAGTTGCAGGAAATGCAGTCTGAACACTTGCGCACGGCTTATAAATAATGCTTAAGACTAGACTTTTTATTTATGCGGAATGCCCAACAGGTTGAGCATTCCGCATATTTGTTCTAGTTCTATTCATCCTCTCCTGATAGTCTAAACTCTATCTCGTAATTTTCGATAAAGTTAGTTTCTTCTGCACTCAAACCATAAAGAGGACAAATCAAATCGTCTATCTTATCAATGATTGCCTTCGACTTACCTATCTTATATTCCTTATAAGAATCCACCTTATAAGTAGAGTCTCCCGAGGTTAGGCGCTTATTGGCATTCGCCTCTATATCGGCAAGATACTCCTTGTAAAGTTCATCCAACTTTTCTATCGTTTCATTTGATAATGGAGGAATCGGTGTATTCTCAATTTCATCACTCTTCCAATCCAAGTTGTTTGAATATATCTGATAGAACCAGAAAGAAAGATTACTACTTAGAATACATCCTAAAGCATTGGCATATTTCTCATCCAAAACTATTGGTTTCTCTTTAGAAGAGCCAGTAGAATAATTAGTTACTACCTTAAAATATCGTCCACCCGAAGTTCTATAATAGATATCAGATCCCAATTTCCTCTCATAAAGTTTCAACTTATCGCAACTAGACAACTTCTTCAATATGTCCTTTTCCATCTCCAAGCTAATCTTAGGGATACGACCGAATAGCATCAATTCTTTGACTTCCACAAACTGCAGATGTTCTACCAACATCTGCAAATTGAAGTTCTTTCCTTTGCGATACATCTTGGTGGCATAGATGCCACTACAAGGCTTTCCTGTTTTGCGGAATGCCAAGATTGAAGTATTGACCATCGCATTCTTGAAAACCGGCTGTGGACGAACAGCGTATGAAGAGATATAAATATCATCACATTTGCTCTTCAGTATATTGTGAACACCCGACAGAGAATCACTGGAAGTCAGAGAGATAGGCACAATCATCGTCATGCAGCCATTTATCCTCATGATGTTATATGCCAACTCAATAAACATGGTGTAAGTATCCATAGACCCTTTCTGGACTGTCAGACTCTTATTATTCTTGTCCTTTAGCGTCTGGGTTGTCTGATATAACGATTTCAAAACTTTCTTCTGAACATCATCCAGTTTAGCGCCATAAGGTGGATTTCCTATCACAATATCGAATCCACCATTTCCCTCTGCACGTTTGAAAACATCATTAAACCATGTGTGCCATAAGAAGAAACAATTGTTTGCAGCAATATCTAGATCGAAGAGTTTATCTCTCAAGGCTGGATTGTTCGATTCGATAAGTCCCTCAACTGCACCCGAAATTTTACCACGCAACCTGATACGTTCCTCGTGATTGTTGGTTTCAAAATATTGGTCCAACCATTTTTTGATGAAAGTAGGATTGTTCGTTTTTTCTCTGAAAGTGATGGTATCTCCAACCTCGCCCACAATGCCACGTAAATCTACACCCTCATACCATTCAAACAAAGAGTTACCCTGCATAATCTTGAAATCCAAGTTTGGCAAAGTATGTGGGGTTTCTTCATCTACAACCAACGTGAGCCAAAAGCGGAGGCGAGCAATATCAACAGCACCTCGCTCATAATCTACTCCATAAATATTCTTCTGGATAATATGACGCTTAATATCGGCAGCATTACTGAAATTCTCGATAGCACCACGACAAAGGAACAGTTCTTTCAATAAGCCCATAGGAAATGCACCCGAACCGATGGCCGGATCACAGATTTTAACCTCTTTCAAACGATCATCAATGAACTGTGCAAAGTCAGACTGGTTTCCACCCAACAACTCCACATCATAATTTCTTACGAAATCTGCCACTTGTTGTTTCTTTGACTCATCTTCTATATCAGTAACAAGATAAGCCACCAACGACTGGCGGCACATATAGCGCACTATTTCCTTCGGTGTATAATATGCGCCCTTATCTTTGTTATCCTCCAAGAGATTCTCGAAAATACGTCCCAGCATCTCAGGGTCTACACCCACCTGAGCATCATCTGGGTCATTCTCATCTATCGTGAAATTATATTGATGCAAGAACTCAAGTAAATTTTCAAAATACTCACTCGGAAACTTAGTGGCAATCTCATCAAGTGCATCCCGTTCAAAAAGTCCACCATTAAGATAAGGTACCTTTACTTTACTTCCTTCTGGTAATGCCACATGCGTATCAAAGAGATCATCCTCTGCAGTACGGTCTGTATCCAAACCACCTGCGAACAAAGGTTCCAGAACTTCATCCAAGAAATTCTCCTTCTGTTTCTTAGAAGAATACTCAAATAGATGAAGCATGAATTCTACATCACCCTCACCCCATTTCTTATTCTCTGATACACCCATCCACCCTTTCTTCTGCAAGAAATGAAGGAACACAATGCGTCCCATCATCTTCTTTACATAATCACGCACATGCTTGTCGTTCCGCCCAAAGTCTGCATACATCTGTTCGTGAGGTTCGTGTATCTTCTTCTCCTTCCATTTGCCACCACTTTTCACAAATCTCTTACCTGTGACGTATTGTACAAACTGCTCATAGAAATCCTTATACTTGCCAAAGAATTCATCAGAAAGAGCCTCTACATCGAAGGCTTCCTCGATATCTCGCAATTCGATTTCCCCCTCTTTGTCCATCAGTTTCTGAAAATTATCAGCCACTGTGCGACACGATTGCTTAGGTCCCAACATAAAGGTAAAACGCTTCTTGTCGGTTAACTCTTCATTACGTGCCTTACTACAGAATGTGAATCGCCAATCCCAATTATCAGCATCCTCATAATGAAAAATCATGAAGGCACTGGAATATGTGGGCATAATACGACGAATCAACTGCTGAATACCCACCCTGTTCCGATTCATCAGTACATGACTAGACACGGTTATGTCGAAGATATTGATAGGATTGAAATCCACCAATATCGTCCCGACACAAACCACAGAAGAGATACCCGTACTATCGGCTAAAGGTTTCATTTCAGGGCGCTCATCGAATACCGACTGGTCGTAGAGGTCTGAAAAGTTCTCTTCCCCAAAAATAGGGAATACGATGTTTTCAAGGAAGGAATCCCTACCTTGATATTTTTGTTGGAAATATTCTTTTAAATCAACCATATTACTCATCATTTATAGGTTCATTTATTTACTTTTGTTGTTACTCTATGGCAATGTCAGTTATTTACTCAATGCCATATACACTTCTGCCTTTCCATTACGAACCTGCACTCGTTCAACAATCTTTTGAATCTCGCGTTCCAAGATATCATCTATTTCATCCTGTTTCAACTCGAAAAGCGAAGGCCCCGAATTCCGGTTCTTATCCAATGCTATCACCTTATTAATAATATCGATATTTCCATTGCTAATGAAATTGAATGCATTGGCAAGTATCTTGCGAGAAGACTTCGACAACGTTAGTTCATTCTTCATTCGAGTGATAATTTCCTTGGCTAGTGTTGCCTTCTCCGAATTACGCACATGCAGATTCACATGATTCAGCGCTCTATTCACCTCCAACTCAGCAGCGGCCTTTCTTCTATCCCAATCAACAGGAAGCTGACACATCTGCACGTCAGGATTGGTTCTGAACTCACAATACATGTCGATACCAGACAACAACTGGGCTTTTCCTTCTTGATCCACCTTGACGAACATGCCAGAAAGCCTTTTGTTCCTCACCAAAAAATAGCTATTACCTTCACCCGTAGGAATAGCCAGTTCTAGCCCACTCTCCTTTGCAACAATCTGTTCGAAACGAAGAGGATTAGCAGCCTTATATTCCTTCAACTCACTGATATATTTCTCCATAGGAGATTCCTCTCCATTCACCTGGATATTGAGATCGTAATGCATCACTTCCTCATCAGATGTAAACACCTTACTGTCTTCGCCAAAGAGTGTATGGAAAGACTGGAGCTTGGTATAGGCTTTCTGCACTAACTGTATCTGAGCATCGCCCTGTGCACTCGGCATGAAATTATATACATACACCACATCGGCAGTGGAACCTATACGATTTACACGTCCGATGCGCTGCATCAGCCTGGTGGCATTCCAAGGTGCATCATAGTTCAAGATGCAATTAGCACGATGCAGGTTAATACCTTCAGCAAGAACCTCGGTAGCAATAATTACCTGATAATCATCTTTCCAAGTTCCCTTGTAATTTGCATCAAAATTCTCTTGAATGGTCTGCTCTAAATCATCTCTGTTTGAAGCCTTTACAGTAAGCACCCGTAGAGAAGGATTTGTTGTTTCCACAGCCAGTTTGATATTATCTACCGTATCTATCGCCTCACTGAAAATAACTAGTTTCTGAGCAGGATTACGCTGCTTATCAAAGAGCACCCCAGTCAGGCACTTTTTGAAAGCTTCCAACTTCGGGTCATAACTATAAGCATTCCAACGCTTACACAAGAATTCGATAATAGTCAAGTCCTTGCGCAGGCACTCGATATATTTCTCATTAAAGGAATCACGAGTCAATTCTCTATTTCGTTTCTTTTCATTTCTGCCATTCTCATCCAGACGTTTGATCTTCTTTCTCAAATCATCCACACATTCTGCAAATGTGCAGAGTCTGTTTTCACGAGCCAATTTTTTCTCTCTGTCCAATTCAGCATTTACGTTGATTTCCGGACAGATGAAGATAGTATTTGCCTCCCACATTTCAATCATATTCTGAGTATATTGACGAAGATTGGCAAGCGAAGTCTTGAAAGCCGAAAAACTGCTTTCGATACGCTTCACTAGATTAGTTTGCATAATTTTTGCCAACTGCCGAGAATATCTATCGGGATCAATATTACCACCCTTATAAAGAGCCTTGATATCAGAATCCAGCAAGAACTCGATGGCACGATACCGATAATATCCCAGACCCTTGCCCTTCATAAACTCTACCTTGATATTAGGTGCAATACAGTTCATCGTCTCGGCAAACAATTTAGCTAAATCATCCTCCATCTTATATTTCAGCATGTGCGGACCGCTTATCTCTGGAAATTTCAGACTACCGCCATAATACCTTTGGATATCTGTACGAGTTCTGCGAACAAGAATATCCTCCAGAATATGATCACGAATATCCTGCGACAGGGCCTTTAAATCATCTCTTCGCAAAGCCTTTTCCTCTGCGGTTAATTCTCTCACTTCTCCATCTTCATCTTTAGGCGCAGCAATCAACTCAGCATATTTCTTGTTAATGGCCGAGAAATACCCTTCCAAGTTTCCGCCCCTTGCCTTTTTCAAGGTGCTGTCTGTGTGATTACGTTCGAAAAGATAAATCTGATTTTGAAGATCTGCAGGTCGGTTGTTCTGAGGAGTTGCTGAAAGCAAGCCGATATAAGGATAAAATCCTGTAGCAGAGCCAATATCACCAATCAACTTATTTAAAGATTGATACATGGCTGTTTGACTATTGCGAAACCTATGACTCTCATCAATAAGAATCATACCATAATTTTTGAACTCCAAAGCAGAATCGAATTCTCCCGAATCTGCTACATCATCTTCCACATCGGCAATATTACCAATGCTTCCCGTTGTGACGAAGTCTACCAGGGGCATCATCTTATTGTCCTTACCCTGATCAAACTCCTCTAAAGTTTCAAGCCATGCAGAACGGATGGCTGGAGGTGTGATAACTAACACTTTTCGCTCACGTCCATCATCATCAGGCATGGTAAGGAAATGCTTGATAACTAATGCACCAACTATAGTCTTGCCTAATCCCACGACATCGGCAAGCATAAAACCGCCATGTTCTCGCATGATAGAAAAGCACTGTTTCACAGCTTGAATCTGATAATCCAACGGATTGTACCGCTTAGGCAAATAGCTCTCAATCAACTGCTGCTGATTGAGATCAACAATATCACCAAACTTATAGTTGAGCAGTTTGATGTAAAGTTCATAAGGAGTAAGTGGAGTATCTTCTGAAGCTCTCTGAGCAGTTTCTTTTTCCTCAGCCTTTTTATCAATTGGAGAACCATGCAAAACTTCTTCCAAAAAATACTGATTCCATGATTCAGATAGCTTCCATTTCTCGTCAAACCAAAAAACATGTCCTTTGGAATGAGAATATTCATTTGGTACAAGAGAAACCTTACCATTATCCCATTCCAGATAGTTCAGTTCAGAATTTCCCTGCAATCCTTTTTGGGTAAAGTTACTGCTGCCGATGATTCCCTTGGCATAATTCTCGCCTAAGAAAATATAGCACTTGGAATGAAAGAACTGCACATTTCCTTCATCATCTTTCTGATAGATGCGAATCTGCAATTTACTCTCAGTCTCATCATTCTTGCAATATTCCCTAATCAGGCGCACCACGCTTACATATTCCTCCTTCACCTCCAGTTCGTGAATATCCCGCTTGATGTAATCCTGAGGAAATTTGGCATCCTTATAAAGTGGATTTTTCAATTGATTCACTCTTGCCACTGGATCTGCTCCGATAAGCAATTGCACTTTCGTACCTTCCTTCTCCAAAAACTGCTCTAAAGTTTTGAGCACAAGCGAAGTACCGGGAATATCCCAATAACCAGTGGCTATCTTTATGGTACGACAAGCCGGATGGGCAGTCAACACACTGATGGCATTGACCATATTAAGTGCCTCGTTAGAATTGTCGAGCAATAGGCTATTGTCGATATGATGTAGTTGTGAGTCCATAGGCAGCACGTTAAGTATCTAAGTCTCCATCGACTCCCCCAGAATGGAAAAAGAAAAAGCTGTTTGGTTTCTAAGATAAAAGAAATGGCGCAGGGAACCTATCGCTTACATCATCCTTGCCTATTGAGGTCGTAGGAAAAACCCTTTGTGTCAAGGATAAGAAGCCAATAGATACACCTACGCCAAATGGGTATATATATAAAGCACAGAGCATACCCTTCTTGACAAAAGGGTACACTCGTGCCAGTGTATATACACACAGCGGAGGCGTCTATCGTCATCATCCATCTGAACACAAGTTGAAGTTTCCTACGTTTCAATAGGTCAGAAGGAAAACGCTGATAAACGTCTTTCTCGTTATGTTAGGCCAAGCATGAGATTAGCGCAAGCAACGCATTTGCCTACAATCTGCATGAATGACAAATGCAAAGGTAATGAAAAGAATCGAAATGACAAAGAAAAACTGAAAAATATCTTCCTATATTTGGTTAATCTGCATTTTTTTAGTACTTTTGTGCCATAAATAACAACATGTGACTCTATCCTCACCATATATAAAAAGAGGTATAGTTTCATCTAAAACATAGAGAATATGACAAAGCTCGAAAAACTATATGCAAGTATCAAAGGTCTTCAAGATCTTGGCTTGCCGCTAAACCAGGAAACCTTGAAGGCTGCAGATGAATTGGAAGAGCAACTCATCAAGGAAGAAATCCTCCCTGCCATGTCGCAAGACATTGAACCTTTACTATCCAAGATACAGCGTGAACTGGTACTCGTAGTAGAGTACAAGCCTGGCTCCCCTATCAGCGTAGCATTGAGTCGTAAGACCAATATCTCGGAAATCATCAATGCCAAGAAACTGGAGATTGACCCAGAAGTCTCTCATCGCGAAGGCATCCATCGCACACAGAAAATAGAACAAAAAGCGCCAAGAACAGGCATCTTGGTGCATACGCCAAACGGCACTACCATTCATGAGAAAGATGCAGCTTCTACTTTTACAGAAGCTATCAAGCAAGCTGGTATTCTCAATGTTCGCTCTCTTGGTTTAAAATATTGCGGTGTAAACATCGTCTCCACAACTAAGGACAAGAAATACGGAAGATCCCAACGTGAGGTTACTCCAGGACTATATGTCTTAACACATAGCAACACAAAAGATAAGAAGAAAATGCTTGATAAGATTTCTGTTGCCCTGAACCTAGGTTGGAAAATTGAAATCATATAAAAAGAGTCCATCTTTTTGTAATTTCAGCAATTCTCCTTGAAAAGTAATAAAAATAAGCTAGACAAATATTTTTAAGGTGGACCAGAAAACAGAAAGGTGGACCAGAAACAAGAAATATCCTTTGCAACCTATCGTCAACAACAGGAATAACAGCCAAATTTACTTTACAACACCTACCTATTCTTGGATTTATGTGGCTATTTTTCAACCTTATCCTCGAAAAAGTATATGATTTAACATTTGTTATCATCGAAAAAGTGTGCTATTTCCTTGTTTTTATCATCGAAAAAGTGTATCTTTGCTACAGAAATATTTAACATTCAGATAGTTATAAGAAGATAGATATCTAAGCAGCTCCCGAAATTAAAAAAAAACAAGACAAGAAAAACTCAATATTACTAGGTTTCAGACAAGCGAGTAAGACTTGGATTATGCAATACCTAGGAGAAAGGAATGCAAAACTACGCTTCTCAATGAAAGGATATGTAGCTCAAGACTGGATGGAAAACATCCCTCTCATAGCCATTGACACATATTTCGAGAGATAATATGTAAAAGAGCAGAAGCAAACACGGAAATACTCTTCACTCTTCACCATCCCCTCGGAAACCCCGATAAACAGGGCGGTTGGCGGGGGTGAAGAGTTTGCAGCAGCTCTTCACCCACTCTTCACCACTCTTCACCTGTATACTTTTCTAAGAATCCGACTGAAAAGAGAAGATTACAGTTGGATAAACACCGTAAGAGCTAAAACAACCCGCCGATTTAAGCATTGACAAGAATACTGCAAAAATCAGAGATAACAAAAAGATTCGCCACCTTTTTTATATTATCCCTCATTTTTCTTGCAAAATCAAAATATTCATCGTATCTTTGCAAATAGAATTTGTAGCAAGGCGAATAGCTCGCAAAAAGCTATCCAGAAAACATAGGAGATTAGATTATGACAGAAATGAACGATAGAAAATTGCCTGTAGGCATCCAGTCTTTTGCAGAAATAAGAAGAGAAGGATATCTGTATGTTGACAAGACTGATATAATCTGGAGACTTGCCAACAGGGGAAAAAAGTATAATTACCTGAGCCGCCCACGCCGCTTCGGCAAGTCCATTCTCGTGGATACACTCCAGGCTTACTTCGAGGGGAAAAAGGAACTCTTCGAAGGATTGAAGGTGATGAAACTGGAGAAAGAATGGACCTGCTATCCCGTCATTCGACTCGACATGAGTTGCGGAGGTGCTGCACCAGAAGAACTCAACTCCTATCTCGACGATGCCTTCTATAAATACGAACAGAAGTATGAAGTAGCCGTACGCCCGGAGGCTTCCCTTGCCGTCCGCTTCCAGAACATCATCGAAACGATGTTTCAAAAGACCGGAAAACAGGCGGTTATCCTCATCGATGAGTATGATTCTCCATTGCAGCATTCCTGGAAGACTCCAGAGCATGATGCCTGTACAGCCATCTATAAATCCGTGTTTGCTGTTCTGAAAAAAGAGGACGAGCACGAGCGGTTCATCTTCATCACGGGCATCACCAAGTTCACTCAAATTTCTCTCTTCTCCGTGCTCAACAACCTGAGCAACATCAGTTTTGATGCACCCTACGCCACCATCTGCGGTATTTCAAAGCAGGAAGCTGCCGAAAACTTCATACCTGAGATTGAGGCGATGGGAGAAGAAAACGGATGGACTCCAGAGGAGACGCTGAAGCAGCTCACGGCGTTTTACGACGGATATCATTTCTGCCGCAAAAATATGGTGGATATTTTCAATCCGTTCAGCCTCATCAATGCCCTGGATGATAGGGAATTGAGAAATTACTGGGCTTCATCAGGGGCCACTTCCCTATTGCCAAAGTTCGTGGATGACATGGAAATGAAGATGGAATATTTTGACCATTGCTTCATCGAGCGCGATACCCTGGAAACATCGGATGTGGTGAATGGCGGAGCCGAGCTCTTCCTCTATCAGTCGGGTTATCTCACCATCAAGGGTTACGACGATGGCGTTTACATCCTGGGCTTCCCTAACTTTGAAGTTCGCAAGGCATTATACAGCGTAGTGGTTCCAGCCTTGACCATGAAGTCGAATTCGGAAGTGGTTTCTGCGCAGAGCTTCCTCAGAAAAATGATGCAGGACGGCAATACCGCTGAAGCCAAGAAGGCATTAAAGGCTCTTATCGCCGATGTTCCATACAGCAACAAGAAGATGGCAAGTATGGATATGGAGGAACGTTACCGACTGATAATGAGTACGATATTCAGAGCCTTGGGCTTTAGGGTGGAAGTAGAAAGGATGCTGGCCACTGGCAGGATTGATATGATTGTAGAGGTTCCATCCTTCATCTACGTCCTGGAGCTGAAGCTATCGAACAATGGCGGCATTTCTGCTGCCGAGAGCCAGATAAAGGAAAAGAGCTACACAGAACCATTCAAGGCAGACAAACGCAAAGTTATCGCCCTGGCAGTGGAACTCGATGAAAAGGGCAAGGGATTGATAGATTGGAAAGAAGTGGATGAGTCTTTGTAATCAAGATAAAGCTCTTCACCCTACCCCAGATAAACAGGGAGGTTGACGGAGGTGAAGAGTGGTGAAGAGCGGGTGAAGAGTTGCTGATGACTCTTCACCTCCCGAAATGCCGATAAACACAGGGGATTTGGGAAGAAAGGTGAAGAGTGAAGAGATTTTTGCAGAATACTAAACATAAATCATATTGATAGAATTGGGAAATCTGATTCCCCGTCTGCGATGACTGTCTTATAGGAACAGCCTACTGTTCCCTATTCCGCTAGTTGGCTGTTCGCCCCAAACAGCCGACTGGCCATACGCAAACAGCACACTTATCTTTCAGAGATAAATATCAGAACATCGGAGATTTATCTGCCAAAAACAGCCATATCAAAACAAAAACGAAATGAAACTTCCCTGAAATTTGGAGGGTAAAAAAAAATATATTACCTTTGCACCCACAAAAAAATAAGATTATGAACGGATTGTATACTATATTATTATTGGTGCTGAGCAACATCTTCATGACGCTGGCTTGGTACGGACACCTCAAGTTGCAACAAACGGGCGTGAGCAGCAACTGGCCTCTTATCGGTGTCATCGCCTTCAGTTGGGCCATCGCCTTCTTCGAATATTGCTGTCAGGTACCAGCCAACCGCATCGGTTTCGTGGATAATGGCGGACCGTTTAATCTGGTCCAGCTCAAGGTGATACAGGAATGCGTATCGCTTATCGTCTTCGCCATCATCGCCAATATCCTCTTTCAGGGACAGGGATTGCACTGGAATCATTTCGCAGCCTTCTGCTGCCTGATTGCAGCCGTTTATTTCGTATTCATGAAATAGCCGGATAAGGAATTAACTCAATATAACTCCTTATCCGGCTACCTTTTTAGTTTTATACCTGCCCTACACCAGCTTATAGATTTCGCTCGGTGTCTTGCGTTTCAATACTTCCAGCTGGAAGTCCTTGCCGGCTATGATGCCTTTGCTGCGCAGAATCTGCTCCACGGTTTTGCGTGCCAGTTCAGGATGGTTGTTCTCCTCGCTGAGATGACAGAGCCAGACGTGATGAAGCTCCGGTGTAGCATAATTGGCAAGCGCCTCGCCACAATCGTCGTTGCTCAGATGACCGTTATCTCCCAGAATGCGCTCCTTCAGATACTGGGGATAATGACCCTGCTGGAGCATCTCTACACTATGGTTCGCCTCGAGTACAAGATAGTTGGCACGCCCGATAAAGTCGTGCATCTCTTCGGTAATATGGCCCACATCGGTGATGAGGCAGAAGTTCACACCTCCGCACTCCACGAAATAGCCAACATTGTCGGTACTGTCGTGGGGTACGCCGAACGGAGTAATCTTAAACTCGCCCAGTGTGAAAGTTACGTTCTTCTCTATCACATGAGCATGGTTAGGCTCTATCTTCTTTCGAACACAATAGTTGCGCTCGATGCCTTGATGTACTTTACGGGTCGTATATACCGGTAGATGATAGTCAGTACTCAGACTCCCCACCGACTTTACATGGTCGGCGTGGTCATGGGTGATGAGGACGTGATGCACATCCTCGAAGCGAAGTCCATAGTTATGGAAATGCTTCTTCAATATTCTTATTCCTACTCCTACGTCTATCAGTATCGAATCCGTATCAGTGTAAAGATAATAGCAATTGCCACTACTTCCACTGCCAAAGGATATAAATTTCAGCATTTTAATTGTTATTTTCCATGCAAAGTTAGCAAAAAAGATTCTTATTACAAAGTTTTTTACTATCTTTGTGCCGAAATATCGCAAAAAAATAGAATTTTTAAGATTTGAGAATCATGATAAAGAAGCCGATGATAGGTTTATGCATAGCTGTGGCATGCATGACCGCAAGTATATTCAGCCTTTCGGGATGTGAACCTCACGAAGGCAGCGAGGACCAGCTGAAGGCTGATGTTGATTCGTTTGCCAACTATTATTTCAACTGGCATTTCCCGAAAGCCGTGAAGTATTGCACCCAGGAATCGGAGCGCTGGCTGCGCTATGCTGCAAGTAATGTGAACGAGACCGACGTGGAACTGCTGCGCCAGAAACCGGAGGATGCCAGCATCGAGATTACGGATATTGATTTCGGTGACGATGAAACAAGTGCCACCGTTACCCTTACTGTTCATAATTTTCTGCAGATGGACAGCATCGGACAGGATCCGCAGCTCATAGAACAAGCCGATTTCCAACTGCCGATGTGTATGGAAAAGGGGCTCTGGAAGATTAAGTTGGAAAAATTGCCTTGAAAAAAGTAAGGAGTTTCTGAGGGGCATCATAATCAAAAAGATGCCCTACAGAAACTCCTGGCTATAAACTGTTAACTATTAACTATAAACTATTAGCTGCATTTAGAACGGCAGACCTACTGCGAAATGGAAGGCGAAATCGCGGTCTAGTTTCGGGTGGATAATCGCCCAATGCTCTTCCTTCGTTCCGTAGGCCGGATTGATCGCCTTCATACCCATATCCAGACGGAGAATGAAGTAATCGAAATTCAACCTAAGACCTAAGCCATAGGCTACAGCTATCTGTTTATAGAATTCATCTATCTTGAACTGGCCGCCAGGCTGATCCTGATAATTGCGAAGTGTCCAGATATTACCGGCATCGATAAACGCTGCACCCTCAAACTTCCAGAAGAGCGAAGTGCGGTATTCTGCATTCAAGTCGAGCTTCACATCACCCGTCTGGTTGATGAAATCTATTCTGCCGTCAGTTCCCTTAAACTTGCCCGGACCTAATTCTCTTACGCCCCAACCTCTTACCGAGTTGGCACCACCCGAGAAATAACGCTTTTCGAAAGGTAGCACCGTACTGTTGCCGTAAGGATAAGCTACACCGATACCCGCATGCAGCGCCAGAGCATTGCGCTTATCAAACTGCATCAGATGGGTATAATCTACATCAAACTTGGCATACTGGGCATAAGCTATATTAAATAATGTACGCTGCCCCTGGCTGTTCACCTTGAAACCGAATGTCTTGGAAACACCGCTCAGCAGATTGCCCGAACTCTCTACATTCACTCGCACAGCATCTACCCCATCGCTATAACTCAAACCGAAACCCATCTTCATGATAAACAGGTCTTCGTAATTGTAGCGGAGTATGGCATTTCTGTTTTCTGCATTATCGAGATAGTCTCTCTTGAAAGTCTCGGATATCCATGGCATATACACATAGTTGAGATCGAGCAGGTCGAAACGCCAGGCCAGATGATGACGCGGTTCTGTCCAGCGATAACGCCAGGCAGTAGAGAATACGCGGCGATGAAACTCCGGACGGTTCTGAAGATTCCAACTTGCCGACAACTCGCTGTTTGCCGTCTGTCTTCTTCTGAAATTTCTTGAAAGGAAAGGCGCCAAGAAACGAGGGAAAACCAGTTTGCCTTCAACCGAATATTCAGTATAGTTCTGGTCCTGATACCCCTCCAGACCGGTAATGGCCTCGTAAGCTCCACGAAGTTCGATGCTCAACTGCTCACTACCTCTGAAGAGATTTCGGTTGGTATAAGTGAGCGATGCAGCAGCTCCCAAGTCGCCCGCCGTATTGGTTCCTTCCGGCTGGAAGGCAATGGTAGAAGGCTTGTTGGTACTGATCTGGATATTGCAATCCATCTGCCGGCTGATGCTGTCCCTCTCCATTCCGTTCTCCGTAACCTGGTTGCTGTCAGGAACTTCAGAGAAACTGATGTTGGTATACTTCACCGCCTGTAGACGGGCAAAGTTGTTATAGGTGCGCTGCAAGGCTGCGGCGCTGTAGGGACGGCCTTCTCTGAGGGCAGTGGCATTGAGCAAAACCTGATGGCGCAGATGGATTCGGTCGCTGTCATTACTCAGATAGTTGATGTTTCTGATTTCATATCGGGGATGATCAACCTCAGGTGCATTACTGTTTGCCTTATACTTCATCAGGTGGAGCGTCAGGGCGATGTCCTTCTGTCCCGCAATCGTATCAGCAGAAAACTGGATAAAATCTTTATGAAAACGGAAATAGCCATCATTGGTCAGAAGGCTGGAGATACGCCTGCGCTCATTATCCAATGTTTCTACCGTAAATCTCATACCCGGCTTAATCTGCTGATTATCGGGATTATCGAGATGCAGAAGTTGCTGGATATGTTCATCTTCCACTTCATATTTCACCTTACCTATCACAAAAGGTTCTCCGGGATGCAACAGATAGGTAGCATCCAGTTTCTTTCCTTTCTTGGTGGTATAGAGCGACACCCCGGCATGCATGAAACCCTGGTTCTGCATGGCAGTAAGCAGATCCTGACAGGAGAGCCGCGCCTGCAAAGTATCGTAGATGACAGGCTTCTTGCTGAAAGGATTCTTGAAGAGCGAGAAGAGTTTCGGCTTCTCTTTCTGGCGCACATACTGCTTGAGCGCCCCGGCATTATACCCTGCCGAGTCGCTCTTCACTTCCACCTTATTTAATATATACTCCCCTTCCGGCACCATTTTGCTTGAAGAACAAGATGCTATAAGCAGCGGCAAGGCAAGTAATGAAATCGTTTCTTTTTTCAAAATATCTATCGTTTTTGATATGCAAAGATAATGCAAAACAAATTAAATACAAAATATTTAGCACTTTTTATTTTGAAATGTCTATATTTTATGTTACCTTTGCACACATATAGACAAAAAATAAATGATTAGCAAGAATAAAATAAAGTACATACGTTCGCTCGAACTGAAGAAGAACAGAAATAAAGAAGGAAAGTTCGTGGCAGAAGGTTTCAAGGTGGTAGACGATCTGCTCGCTCTGCAACCTGCCGACCTGATTGTGGCTACCGGCGAATGGCTCCGGGGCAAACACTTTGGGGCTGAAACCGAAGTGATAGAGGTTACTGATGAAGAACTGAAGAAGGTAAGTTTCCTGCAGCATCCGCAACAGGTGCTTGCCGTATTCAGACAGGCAACATCAGGAGATTACTCTATTAATACCAGCGAACTGAGTCTGGCGCTCGACGGCGTTCAGGACCCGGGCAATCTGGGCACCATCATCCGCATCGCCGACTGGTTTGGCATCACCCATATCTACTGCAGTCAGGATACTGCCGACGTATACAATCCGAAGGTGGTTCAGGCTACGATGGGCAGCATAGCAAGAGTGAAGGTAGAATACGGCGACCTGCTGGGACTGGTAGAATCACTTCCTGCTGATGTTCCCGTTTACGGCACCCTGCTCGATGGCGACAACATCTATCAGCAAACGCTCGAAAACCGTGGACTTATCGTGATGGGAAACGAAGGAAAAGGCATCTCGCCAGACCTGGCAAAGAAGGTGAATCACAAGCTGCTCATCCCTAACTTTCCGGAAGGTAGAGCTACCGCCGACAGTCTGAATGTGGCTATCGCTACCGCCATTACCTGCTCTGAATTCAGAAGAAACTTTTAAAGGTAAAAGGGTAAAAAAGTAAAAAGGTAAAAAATACAAAAGCGATAATTAGAAATTAAAACAAGATAGTTATGGAAGTAAATGAATTATTTAAGCACCGCAGTATAACTGCCTGCATGAGAGCATCATACGATACCATAACAAGTGACTTCAGATCACTCGTAAAACAGACATGGACTACCCATGTTCCATTTGCAGTATTGCTGGCTATCGTACTCTATTTCCTCCTCCCCAACAAACCGCTTCACGATTGGGGAGCCGTGAATCCGATGGCTTCGTTCATCCTGCAAACCATCATTTACGGAGCCACTATCGTAATGGCTATCGTATCATTCTGGCATCTCCTGCCAAGAAAGCAACTGTGTCCTAAAGGCGAAAAGCGCAAGATAGGCAAATCCCTCCTCCGCATTCTCCGCCACTTCGGAGGTTTCTTTCTGACCAGTTTTCTCGGCATGATTATCGTAGGCATCGCTACCTTTATCGCAGCCCTGCCTTCCATCATCCTCATCATCGCACAGTTCTATTCACAGCTCGGTGCACTTGATGGCGACCCGCTCGGTGTGCCGGGTTATTTCACCCCACTCCTCTTCCTGGTGTTCACCATCACCTTCCTGCTCATCATCTACGCCCTGAGCTGGCTTGGCATTTCACTTGCCTATCAATTCGGCTCTTACAAGGTGCAAGACGAAGAGAAACAGAGAATGAAGGAAAGCCAGAAAATGGCAACTACAGAGATAGAAAAATATTAATCGTATTAACATAATATATAAGAGACATGAAACAGACAAGATTACTCTTCATCGACCGCGATGGAACTCTGATTCAGGAACCAGAGGATGAGCAAATTGACAGCTTCGAGAAGCTGGTATTCACCAAGGGCGTGTTCCGCAACCTCGCCTTCATTGCCCAGCACACCGACTACGAGCTGGTGATGGTGAGCAACCAGGACGGACTGGGTACCGACTCCTTTCCGGAAGATACCTTCTGGCCAGTCCACAACTTCATCATCCAGACCCTGGAGAGCGAAGGCATCCACTTTGCCAAGCAGCACATCGACCGCCACTTCCCTGAAGATAACTCGCCGATGAGAAAGCCGGGCACAGGCATGCTGACCGAATACATCGATAACCCTGCCTACGATATAGCAAACAGTTATGTAATCGGCGACCGTGAAACCGATGCCCAGCTTGCAGAAAACCTGGGTTGCAAGAGTCTGATTCTCGGAAAAGACGGCATGGACTGGGATAAGATTGCCGAGATTCTCTTTGCCGGCGACCGCATCGCAGAGGTGAAGCGCACCACCAAGGAGACAGATATCTACATCAAGGTAAATCTCGATGGTTCAGGAAAATGCGACATCTCTACCGGTCTCGGTTTCTTCGACCACATGCTGGAACAGATAGGCAAGCACGGCATGATGGATCTCACCATCCATACCAAGGGCGACCTCTATGTGGATGAGCATCATACCATTGAGGATACGGGTATTGCACTGGGCGAATGCCTGCTGCAGGCTTTAGGTGACAAGCGCGGAATAGAAAGATACGGCTACAGTCTGCCGATGGATGACTGTCTCTGTCAGGTAGCATTGGATTTCGGTGGCCGTCCATGGCTGATTTGGGATGCCGAGTTCCACAGAGAGAAGGTGGGCGAAATGCCAACCGAGATGTTCAAGCATTTCTTTAAGAGTCTGAGTGATGCGGCAAAAATGAACCTCAACATCAAGGCTGAGGGCGAGAACGAGCATCACAAGATAGAAGGCATCTTCAAGGCGCTTGCCCGTTCGCTGAAAATGGCGGTAAAGAGAGACATCTACCACTTCGAGCTTCCTAGCTCTAAGGGAATGCTGTAATAAAACGAAAAGTTGTTATTAGCAGCACGCCCTGTTATTAGCTGCACGCCCTGAAAGGGCAGAAGCTCCTAGCCCAGGGTAACACCCTGGGTTGCGCATAAGCAAGAAAGACGCCCTGTAAGGGCAAAAGCTTCTCAAATACAAAGCTTTTGCCCTTACAGGGCGACTTCTTTATCCCATTATATACCCAGGGTGTTACCCTGGGCTAGGAGCTTCTGCCCTTTCAGGGCGTACTACTTATTACATCCAAAAACAAGTTTTATCCTGACTAGAACTTTGTCATGAACTCCACAACAATCTTATCTTTTTCTGAAACTTTAGCTATACCACCTTTACGATAGAAATACTTCTCGTAGTTGATACGGATATCAGAGATGAATGGCTTGGCAAGACTCAGGGTTACACCGCCCGTAACACGATGGCGCTTATAATCATTGATCTTCAATGCACCCAGTTCCGTATCAGAACCGCCATATCTTGTACCATCACTGTGGTCGCTCATGAAATCATATCTTGCCAAAGGAGAAACCTTTCTGATGAGACTCTTAGGATTAGCCACCGGAATATCATAGCAAACGAAGCCATCGAACGCATGCACATCGTGGAAGGCATCCTTGCTGTAATGCTTGTAAAGATACTCAGCCTCAGCAATGAAACCGCCCTTGTGGAAGGTGATACCGCCATCATACATCGTTACCGTAACATCAGATGGCTTGATCTTCTGGGTGCTCAACACCAGGTTCACATTCGGGAAGAGGAACTGAGCCTTGGCAGAATAGTTAACGCCCTTGGTCCAGTAATCCTTCTGGTTGGTCAAACCCGAACCGTTAAAGATACCGGCATTCACCACGATAGGGAAACCTACATTCCAGGTGTATCCGATTTCGGCACCCACGTCGCGCACGTTGCCCACCTGCTTGGCGATGAACGAGCGGTTGGCGAAGTACTGCTGATGAGGAGAACGGTGAGCATCAATAGTGAATGGCACGCGTTCCTGACCGATGGTAAGCTGCAGAGTCTTCCAAGGCTTGATACGGGTATAAGCATCGAGCATCTTAATCTTACCCTCATCACAGAGATCAATCTCAGCCTTATAACTAACCTCCTTTGTTACATTTCCTGCTACATTGATACGGGCCGTACGCACCTCAAATCGTCCCTCCCCTTCTTCGGTTTGGTATTCATACTTAGAACGGATGGTTCCACCTATCTTCATCGTCTTTACGAATTCAGGCGCATCGTTTCCAAGAGAACTCTTTTCTGAGTTTTGGGCATTCATTCCCATCGACACCATAGCGAGTGCTATCAACAGATACGTTTTCTTCTTCATTTTTACCTTATTATATATATATACCTTAATTGATTGTTACCAACAAGAAAGCAATCCCGTTATGAATTGAAATTCAACAAGATGCCATTCTATTTCTTTTCGGCTGCAAAGATAAGGATAAAATGTTTCTTTCACAAAACATAAGTGTTACAAATATGTTACATTGCCTGTTTATAAAGCGTGTAATATGATTGTAACGCCCGTAATATCGTTGTAACATCATCGTCACAAACATGTAATCATCTTTTCGCTCTAGTTTAAAAATATCGCCGTACCTTTGCAACCGAAAAGAAATACAATAAACATATATGATTCTATGAAGGAAAATAAAAAAGCGATTTTGGAGATTCTTAAGAAGAAGTCCAAAAAAGACGGCAAGTTTGAAAACTTGGTTCTCAACCTCGCCTTACAGAAGATTGACAGCGATAACTTTGAGTTTGACGGCGAGGCAGTCTATACCGCCGACAAGAAGCGCTTGGTTTACTACATGAACCATGATGCCAGTTTTACGATTCCTGAGGGAGTAGAGATTATCGGAGAGATGGCTTTCCGTGGCAAGAAACAACTGTCTCATGTCATCATCCCTAGTACGGTGAAGGAGATTGAACATGATGCATTCTATGATTGTGATGAATTGGATAACATTTATATACCTGCCAGCGTGAAAGCTATCAAAGCATACGCTTTCGCTGAATGCGACAAACTGAAGAAGATTACTTTCGCAGGAACTCCAGACAAGTTGAGCCGTCATATTTTCGATGACTGCGACCTGTTGCACGACATCATGGTTCCAGCAGGCAGCAGCAAGTTCTTCCGTAAAGAGCTTCACTTTATCGACGGAGATACTGATTTCCTCGTTCTGGAAGTACCAGGCAAAGACTCTAAAGAATCTTCTAAGAACAAGAAGGACGAGAAAGTTTCTGAAAAGAAAGCTAACGCAGAGAAGAAAGAAAAGACTTCTGAAAAGAAAGCTAACTTAGAGAAGAAGAAAACTGCTCCAGAAAAGAAGGCTGTAGAGGAAAAGGCTGAAAAGAAAGAAGCCTCTGTAAAGAAGGAAAACAATGCCAAGAAAGAGCCTGCGAAAACAAAGTAACTTAATAATTAGCAAATAGTTATGACCAAAGAAGAATTACTTAAAAAAGCATACGTAGAACGCGATATCAGTTGGATGTACTTCAACCATCGCATTCTGCAGGAAGCAGAGAAAGAGTACGTCCCATTGTTGGAGCGTCTCTCTTTCCTCGGTATTTATTCCAATAACCTCGACGAGTTCTTCCGTGTCCGCGTGGCATCACTCAACCGCATGCTCGACCAGAAGCTCGACAAGGATACCGAACAGCAAATTAAGAAATCACTTAAAACAATTAATAAGCTCAATGAATCTTATTCGAAAGAATACACTGAAGCGGTGGATACGGTTTTCCGAGAACTTGAAGTTCACAAGGTTCGCCTGCTCACCGAAGACCAGCTCAACGACGAGCAGAAGGAGTTTCTCACGCAGTTTTTCTACGACAAACTCAATGGCTCTGTCAACCCTATCTGGCTCAACGAGATAGATGACCTCTCTACCCTGGAGGACAACCGCATTTACCTTGCCGTAGAAAAGGCCGAGGATGACAAGAAGAAGAAATACGCCGTAGTAAAGGTACCGGATAGGGTTTATGGACGCTGGGTGAAGGTACCGGCAAGCGATGGTTTCGACAACATCATGTATCTCGATGATGTAATCAGATACTGTCTGCCTCTGGTATTCCTCGGTTTCAAGGAGAGCACCTACCGTGCCTTCAGTTTCAAGTTTACCAAGGATGCCGAAATGGAGATGGACAATGATGCCGACTTCGGAACCATGGAGAAGATTGCCCTGGGTGTAAGCAGCCGTAAGAAGGGTGAAGCCGTGCGCGTAATCTACGACCAGGAGATGCCGAAGGAACTTCAGAAGAAACTGCGTGAGCGATTGAACACCAAGGAGTTGGATGCTTCATTGGCTGGCGGTAGATACCAGAACCACAAGGACCTAATGTCGTTCCCAGATTGCGGACACAAGGAACTGAAGTACGAAAAATGGGCTCCTATCATGAAACCGGAATTCCTTTCCAACGAGAGCATCCTCGACCAGATTCGTGAGAAAGACCGCTTCATCCACGTACCATATCATAGCTTCAACGGCTACATCCGTGTACTCCGAGAGGCTGCTACCAAGCCAGAGGTAAAGGCGATCAAGACCACCCTCTATCGTCTGGCTAAGGATTCAAAGGTAGTGAAGGCACTCATCACCGCTGCCCGCAACGGCAAGAAAGTAACAGCCGTAGTAGAACTTCTGGCACGTTTCGACGAGGAGAGCAACATCAAGTGGAGCAAGCGCATGCAGGAAGAAGGCGTGAACGTAATCTTCGGTGTAGAAGGACTGAAGATTCACTCCAAGCTGCTCTATATCGAGTCAAAGAAGGGCAACATCGCCTGCGTGGGAACCGGAAACTTCCATGAGGGCAATGCCAAGATCTATACCGACTATCTGATGATGACAGCCCGTACTAAGCTGGTAAACGAGGTGGCTAAGGTATTCGATTTCATCGACCGCCCATTCTCACCATTCCGATTCAACGAGCTCCTCGTATCTCCAAACTCCATGAAGAGCCGCATCCTGCGTATGCTCGATACAGAAATCAAGAATGCCAACGAGGGCAAGGAGGCTTGGGTGAAGATGAAGATCAACCACATCACCGATACCGATATGGTAACCAAGCTCTATCAAGCTTCAAAGGCTGGCATGAAGATAGACATCGTGATCCGCGGCAACTGTTCGCTGGTGCCAGGCATCGCCAAGCTCAGCGACAACATCCACTGCGTGGGCATCATCGACCGCTATCTGGAGCACAGCCGCATCCTCATCTTTGCCAACGGAGGCAAGCCAAGATACTTCATCGGTTCTGCCGACTGGATGCCTAGAAACCTCATCAACCGCATCGAGGTTCTCACCCCGGTATATGACGAAGATATGCAGGCTGATCTGCTCCGTACCATCTCCTATGGTATGAGAGATACGAAGAACGGCAGAGTGGTAGATGGTAAGGGCGGCAAGGAATTTGTAGAAGGCGAGCCATTCCGCAGCCAGGAAGAACTTTATAAGGCATATAAATAATAAAGCATATAAATAATGATGAATTTAGCATCCATTGATATCGGCTCCAACGGAGCCCGACTCCTCATCAAGCGCTTCGATCCCGAGGCAATCCGAGAGGAAGACCGCATCAAGAAACTCATGTTCATCCGTATCCCATTGCGATTGGGTAAGGATGTTTTCACCCTGGGAAAGGTTTCCAAGGAGCGTGAGAAGATGATGCTCCACATGATGAAGGGCTTCAAGCAATTCATGAAACTCAATGACGTAGAGGCATTTCGCGCCTGTGCCACTTCAGCCATGCGCGATGCCGAGAACGGCAAGAAGGTGCTCAAGAAGATAGAGAAGCAAACCGGCATCAAACTCGAAATCATCAAGGGTCAGGAGGAGGCACAGCTCCTCTACAATAACCTGGTAGAGAAAACTGACTCCAACGAGGGCAGCTTTGCCTACATTGATGTGGGCGGTGGTTCCACGGAGGTGAGCATCATCCACGATGGTGTTCTCGCCGAGAGCTATTCCTACAACATGGGTACGCTGAGAATGCTGAGCGGCAAGGTGACTGCCGAAACCGAAAAACTCTTCAAGGAGAACCTGACGAGATATGCTGAGCAATACGGCGACATCAAGATCATCGGTTCGGGTGGCAACATCAACAAGTTGAACAAGCTGGCACGCCACAGCAAGCAGGACTCCAAAAACCTGACGCTTGCCGAGCTGAAGCGTCTCTACTCGATGATGCAGCCCCTGAGCATCGAGGAGCGCGAGATTTCCTTCTCTCTGAAGGAAGACCGTGCCGACGTCATCATTCCTGCCGCAGAGATCTTCCTCAAGGCATGCGAATACCTGAAGTGTGAAAACATCATGGTGCCAAACATCTCCCTCGCCGACTCCATCGTGGATGGACTCTATGAGAAGATGATGGCAAAAACTGAAGAATAAACCACTTCATCCACAAATAAAAAAGATCCGAGACAGACTGGCTAGAAATAGCCGCTGTTTCGGATTAACTTTTTTATAATTCGGATAAAAGAGGTATTTACTATACTTCAGATAAGAGAGTAAGTACGTATCCCTTTTTCTTCAGCGACTCAATCTTAACGGTCGCATCATGCTGAAGAGCATGGCGGAGATACGTCATCTGCACATTCACAGCCAGGGAGTTGGCATAGCTCACGGTACCCCACACCGCCTCCTGTATCATCTCCTTGCTTACTACATTGCCGATATTCTTCGCCAACAAACGGAGGATGTCGGCTTGTCGGCTGGTGATGAGCACACGAGAGGAACGGGTACGAAGCTCATTGTTGTTATAGCAGAAGGTGGTTTCTCCGAAATGATACACCTCCTCTTCTATCGTCTCACTCTCATTCATAGAGAACCGCTCCTCTATTCTTGCCAGCAACTCTTCCGGATAGAAGGGTTTGGCAAGATAATCGTTTGCCTTCAGGGAGAAACCTTTCAGTCGATCGTTCTTCTCCGTACGGTCGGTGAGAAAGAAGATAAGTACCTTCGGGTCGATGGCTCTGATGCGCTCAGCCACCTCATAGCCATCCATCTCCGGCATATTGATGTCGAGCAATACCAGGTCGGGCTTCACCTCCGGGAACTGCTCCCATGCCTTCTTGCCATTGCCGGCATAAGTCACATCGTAGCCATGCTGCTGCAGGAAACTCTTCAGCAACATGGAATACTTCAAGTCATCGTCTGCAAATAATATCTTGATCATTTTTTCTGTTGTTTATAGCGTTAAACCGGATGCATCAGGAGTGCTGCGGGATGATGATTGAAATTCTGGTTCCCTTGCCCACTTCGCTCTGCATCATTTTTCTGCCCCCATGGGCCTTCACAATCATATCCACAAAACTCAACCCCAAGCCGATGCCCGGCTGCATCATATCCGGGTAAGCATTGCTGCGATAGAACTTCGTCCAGACTCTCTGCTGCTCGTCGGGCGAAATTCCGATACCATTATCTGATACAGAAATCATGACTTCCTCCTTCTCGGTATCTCGGCAGGCAACATGGATATTGACTATGTCGCCAGAATACTTCACCGAGTTTTCCATCAGATTGCTGACCACATTCAGAAGCTGGTCTCTATCTCCCATCATCCGGTCGGAAGTGCGCTGGTAATCGAGCGAAACATTCACCTCCTTCTGCTTATTCTTTCGATAAACTGCCACCAGATTCAGTAAAGCGGCATGGATATCGAAAGAAGTTATCTGGAGTGGGATATGTTCCTCTGCCCTGATTACTTCTCGGAGTTTGGCGAGATAGGCGGTCAGGTTATCGCTCTCCTCTCTTACGGTCTCCATGATAAGGGCATTCTCATCCTTCTCATCAGTCTTTTGAGCAGAGAATACGGATACACACATCTTCAACGTCTGCACGGGGCGCTTCAACTCGTGAATCATCGTATGCACGAAGTCGCTTCGCATCTTATCCACCTTCTTCTGCAGGAGCATCACCTTGATGAGATAAGCTATGCTCAGGAGAAGCATGATGGTAACCAGCAGACTTCCTATCATCTGCCACATCATTCCCTTCAGGATGGGCAGCATCGGTACCTGCATCCTCATCTGCATCGACTGATACCGGATAGGATTGAAAGGCACTTCCACCAGCATTTCGTGATGAAACAAGGTAGGAGGCTCTACGATTCTTGTCTGCCACAGACGATGCTTTCCCGTCTTCATCTCTGCCCCGATGAAATCATTGCCCAGTTTCCTACTGACAAAACGATCAAAATGCACCTTGTCAAAACGGGTAAGCTGGTAAGTGATGTAAGTACTCAGGCAATCAAAAGAATTGTTGGAATCCGTCTCACGCAAATCGAAAGTATCTCTCTTCTCCATTACGTTGCCTAATCCCGGCTTGCTATACACCACTCCACCAATGATTGTATCCGTATCCAGCGGAGAGCAAATCGTAGTACAGGGACGCTTGAAGTCTGAAAAATATGCCGTGACGACATAACCGATATGTGATTTTTCTTTTACCGCTGCTCCGATATTTGTCAGATAGGCAATAATTGCCTGTTCCGCCTTTTCGGCATTTTTCTTCCCCATCTCTCCCATCGAATAGATCACGCTATTGTATAGCCAATAAGTCTGCAAGCCTATCAGTAGGAAAGAGGAAAGGATGGCGAGCAGCCAGACTTGTTTGATTCTTCTATTCATATCATTTTTTCTTTTTTTAGTGCAAAGGTACGAAGATTTCATTATATATAATAAGGTGAAGCAAGATTATTTTGCCAGCGTAATGTTTCAGTAATGATTATTTGCGATTTTGAGCCCGAAAAGCTGTTCCTTTGCAGACGAAAACAAAAAACAAGGAAGAATATGAAGAAAGAAACAGTTATATGTGCGATGCTAGCCACCGCCACCTGTGCAACAGCACAAAACGAGATTTTCCCGGCATCCGGAGTTTCCGCAGACTCAATACAGACGGAAAATGATTCGATCAAAGCTAACCAAGAAGCTGAGATTAAAGCTGATAAGGAGGCAGAGATTCAAGCCGTAACCGTAACAGGTCATCGCCCGATGTACAAGATGAGAAACGATGCCCTAGTTACCCGTGTCCGTAATACTCCTTTGGCAAAGGAGCCGACGCTGGAAGATGTATTGAAGCACATACCCGGCATGAAACAAACCTCCGATGGAACTCTGGAAGTAAACGGACTGGGAGCACCCACCATCTATCTCAACGACAAGAAGGCTACCTCTGCCGAACTCTCTCATCTCGATGTGAAGCTGATAGATGAAATAGAACTCATTACCACTCCTGGTGCAAAATATGATGCAACGACGGGAGCCGTACTGAGAATCCTGACGAGAAGAACAGACGAGGGTATATTCGGCAAGACGCAGGTGTATGATAAATTGAGCGAGGTGAACACCAACCACGAGGAATTGACTCTGGGTTGGGTAACGAAGAAAATTTCGCTCACAGGATTTTACGGCTACACAGACAACCGATACAATATGCATCAGCCACAGGAAGCACTCGTAAGAGCCAAAGATGGCGAATATCTCTTCGGAACCGACCGCCATGGCAAGAACAAGGCAAATTATAACGCTACGGAACTCAATTTCGACTGGTTAATCAGCAAGCAGCACGAAGTGGGAATACAATGGGAAGGGCTTTGGCTGAATGGCGGCAGAAGCGAAAAACAGCAGCAGTACTATCGCTATCCTAACCCAACAGGAGAAGATACAAATAGCGAGATGAAGCTTTCTGATGCGGATGGCGAAATGAAGTATTTTGATGCGGAGAGCCAGCAATGGGGACACCAGCGCAGCCACCACTTCAACCTCTTCCATCTGGCTAAATGGTCGAAGCATCTCTCATCACAGATTTATCTGGACTATGCCAGGAACAAGGATTCTGACAGACAGCCTATCACGGAGAAAGAAGGTAGCGAGATGCAGGAAACCCTCAACCGTTCCAATTCGAGCTACGATATCTATAGTGGAAGAATCGAAGTCAAGCAACTCATCTCAGACAAGCATTCCATCAACTATGGTGGCGAATGGAGCCTGATGGATGGCAAGGGTAGAACCGAAAGTTCTGCCGATATGCTTGGAACTACGGAATACAAAAACCATGATACCAAGACGGCTGCTTACCTGCAATATCAGGGTGAAGCTGGCAGATGGAGCTGGTGGGCAGGCATCCGATACGAGCATCTCACATCCCGATACACCAATCTGTCGGAGGAATCTCCCGACAATATGGAGCGCCATTACGACCAATGGTTTCCATCGTTCGGTATCACTCTCAACGAACCATCGTGGCATCACTCGCTCAGCTTCCGCACTACCACCGCCCGACCTTCTTTCAGTCAGCTAAGCGGGAACATCTACTATACCTCGCGCTTTCAGTATCAGATCAGCAATCCGAAACTGCAGCCTGTCAACACCTATCGTCTGACCTACTCGGTGCAGTGGAAAGATTTCATGGGAATGCTGAGATACACCCGAACCGATCACTCCATCATGTACATTCATGAAGTGCCGGAGGACAAGCCCGTGAGATACGTGAGTACATTCATGAACTTCAATAAGATGCAGAAATACATGACCTATCTCAACTGGGGTCACGTCTTCGGCTGCTGGCGTCCGAATGTCAATGCAAGCATCACCTACCAGCGCTTCTCCGTAAACGATCATGGAGAGTTAATCAGTTACAACGGAGCAACTTGGGATGCATCGTTTGACAATTACTTCACGCTACCAAACGACTATCAGCTGTCGATCTCCTACAGTTTTGACAATGGCGGACAAGTAGGCAAAACGAAGTTCCGCCCCACTCAGAACTGGAGTCTTGGTGCCAACAAATCGTGGATGGACGGCAGATTACAGGTTGCCTTCAGTGCCAACGACCTCTTCCATCAGCAGCTCTTCAAGGAGCGAACCCACGAGCATGCCGTTGACTTCTCCCAGACTGAGGATTACAAGCTATGGAGCTACAAGTTGACCGTAACCTGGAAATTCAACAAGCGCAAGGGAAGATACAACGGCATGAACAGTGCGGAAGATGAATTGAACCGACTATAGCCGGACAAGACTCTCTTATCTTAATGATCTTTATAATTTCAAGTATCCGGGTTATCCCACTCCCAGCAGTTCTACTTCAAATATCAGGGTAGAACCGCCTGGGATGCCCGGCTGCGAGAACTTGCCGTAGCCCATCTCGGCTGGGATGTAAAGTTCCCACTGGTCGCCCACGTGCATCTGCTGCATGGCAACAATCCAGCCATCAATCAGGTCGCTCAACCGCATGGCGAATGGCGTACCGCCACGGCTGGAATCAAACTTCTTGCCATTGATGGTCCAACCGGTATAATGAGCCGTCACGATGCTGCGTCGGCTAGGCTGTGCTCCCTTCGGGTCGCCCTGCTTCAACACCTTATAATATATACCACGAGGCAGCGCCATAACGCCCTCCTCCTTTGCCTTTTCCTCCAGCCAACGCTTGTTGGCCTCAACATATTCTCTTTTTGCCATAAATCTATTTGATACTTGATATACTATGATTTTTGCGCAAAGTTACAAAAATCTATCGTATCTGCAAAAGAAAAAGGAGAACTTTTCTTCTTTTATCAAAGAAAAGCAGTACCTTTGCACCCTAATCATCCCAAAAATACGATATGCCACAATCACTACATATTGCAATTATTGGTGGGGGTGCCGCAGGATTCTTTGCGGCGAAGTGCTCGACATCGATGCCATCACCGGCGGCTTCAATCTGCAGGCAGCCTGGACCACGGGGTATGTGGTGGGACAGCATATCGGAGAATAGCCTATTCCTCTTTCGAAACAAAGTCCTTCACGATGCGGGTATATTCCTCGTGATGGTCGCGATATGCCATAGCATGAACGGAGCCTTTGGCGATGAAGATAGCTTTTCTGCCCTTCGTCTTTGCCTCATAAAGCGGATGAAGCATGGCGTAGGGCACGAAGGCATCCTTATCGCCATGGATAAAGAGCATCGGTTTGGTGCTCTTGCGAACCTGCTCTATCTGCTGCGCCTCGGCAAACGACCAGCCGTAGCGATGCTGGCAAAGGGCAGAAGTGGTATTCATCAGCGGGAAGGCAGGCAAGCCAAACTGGTCTTTGAGCTGAGCGGAAAACTCATCCCACACGCTGGTATAGCCGCAGTCCTCCACAAAGCACTTCACGTAATCGGGAGTCTTCTCTCCCGATACTGCCATCGTGGTTGCCGCACCCATCGAAATACCGTGAATCACCTGACGGGTATTCTTCGCTCTTCGGTCTTCCCCCTTCACTCTCTGTCCTTCACCCTTCACTCTAAAAATCTCATTGGCGATTTCCGACCATCTGATGACATCCCATCTATCCTTCCATCCCATCTGGATATGGTCGCCCTCGCTCTCTCCGTGTCCATACAAATCTGGCAGGAGCACATTATACCCCATATCGTGATTATAGAGATAGGCAATGTGCAGCATACCCTCGGAGCGCACCTGATAGCCATGCACCACCACGGCAGTCTTTTCCGTAGTCTTCGGTGCATAGAGATAGATGGCATGGGCCTTGTAGCCCGATGGCATCGTGACAAAGGTATCCCTCACGCAATGGTGCTGATACACGGAGTCCATCCAGCCAACCATCCAGGGGCACTCGTTCTTCATTCTGTTCTTCCAATGCTCAGCCGTCATTCTCTCCTCCTTCGGATAGTTGAGCGAATAATTGAGCATATAGTTGCTGGCACCATACAGTCCCAGCACCACGAGCACCACCAAGCCCAGAGCCGAAGCGATGCCCATCTTTCTCATCTTTTTCTGTTTCATCTTCATTCTTATTGCCATTACAAATATCTATTATTGAGTTTCCGCTGCAAATTTAAGGAAAAAGATGGAAATGACAAAGAAACAGAGGAAAAATTCCTGTTAAATTGAAGCTATAATCTGCTCTTTTCTGCATTACCAGCACCCGTACCCTTATACTTGCTCTTGGTGGCATTGAAGTTATAAGTTACATTGACCAAGAACATGCGGGTATTATCTATACCGGTTCTGGTGAAGTGCGCATACGAATTATTATATTTCCAACTCTCGTTCTGACCATGAAGCAAATCCTCTGCTTCCAATCTCACAACCAGCCGGTTGTTCAGGAACGACTTGGAAATAGACGCATCCAAGGAATTCCATGCATAGTTGACACCCAATTCTCTATAATTACGCGACTGGTAAGCGTATTCCAACCGAGCCTTCCAATGATGTGGCAATACCCAGGTATTCTCCAAATCCAGATAGAGAGAAGGACGATTGGCATTATAGTCGCTGACGTATTTGCTGGCATCAAAGAACTGATTGACCAGACCTACCGTATAGTCAAGATGCCATAAGCCTATCACCGGAGTAGCCTCAAGATAGAACTTCAGGTTCTGAATCTTATCTACATTCTCGTAATATGACAGGGCTATATCCTTATTGGTCTGGAATGGCTTCATCATATATACCGAGGCATTCTTGTTGTAGATATATTCAGCAGAGAAACTCAGCCAGGAATATTGCGCATCCCATTCCAGATGATAGGCATCCGTTGGTCGCAAGTTAGGATTACCGCTTTCATAGGAATGACGACTCGTATATCGGGTATAACCGGAAAGACGGAAGTAATTTGGTCGATAGGTCTTCGCCGTGAAACTCAATGAAGAATGCCACTTGCCCTTGTCATATCCCAAGGATACATTAGGAAATACATTATCATACTTTCTGCTCATATCCGGGTTGAGCATTCCCTCGGCATAATAGTCTGATTTTACATGCTCATATCTCACACCGGCATTCAGAGAATAATCTCCCAACGACCATGCAGCCTCAGCAAAGGTGGCAATGTTCTGTTCCTTGATTCTGGAATCATTGGATGCAGCCACACCACCCTCGTTCTTGTTGTTGGTATGACTATCAGAATTTGTGTATTCCGAACCAAAGTCTATGTTCAACTGGTCGGTCAAAGGATAAGAAACTACCAATTTACCGGCAAGCAACTTTCCTTTGGTATGGCTATCTGAACATACAATCTGGTCGCCCAACTCAGAACTGGTTTCTGTGGCTTTCTGTATCTGGTCTTTCGTCCTCCACATAGCAGATGCATTCAGGTCTATACTCCACTTGCCTATCTTACCATTATAATAAAAGTCAGCCTGATGAAAAGGAGTCTGCTTGGAATCTGACTCATCGTTGAGATAATTTACATCTCCCTGGTGAACTCCATCCTGAAAGATGGAATAGTTCTGCCTAATAGTAAAATACTTGGTATAGCCAGAACCAAACTTATATTTCAGACCGATGGTATGATTTTCGTTGAATTCATAATTGAAACCCAGATTGGCATCAGGTCCATAATCTCTAGAATCAATGCGCCCTACTGATTTTTGATATATCTGATGCTGATTTCCATTGATATATTCATCCAATCCCAACTTATCATAGAAATACGAATCTGACCACATCAATCCACCGAATACATCCAGTCCACCCACACGGTAATTGAGATTAGCCTGCTCTTGCCAGGCATTCTTCATGGCAAAACCATATTTTGCCTGGAAATTACCACTCCATCCATAACCTTGCTTCTTGACCGTGGTTATACGAATCACCGAATTGACCTGGGCATCATACTGCGCACCAGGAGTCGTGATAACCGTCACGTTCTTCACATCCTTGGAAGATATGGTTTGCAATTCATTTTTGTCGGTCAGCTTTCTGCCATTGACATAAATCTCCGGTGTGCCTTTTCCAAACACCGAACAGTTTCCATCCTTATCCACACGCACTCTTGGAACCTGCTTCAACAAGTCAGCAACCATACCTGCATCACTCAGTATCGTACCTTGCACCTGGGTCTGAAATCCCTCGCGAGTCAGTTTTGTCTTGGGGCGAACCGCCTTCACAATCACCTTCTGCAGGTTCATCGTTGCCTCCTTCAGAGTAATTGAACCTATCTTACCAGTATTATATGTATTGCTTGTCGTAATATAGCCCACGCAACTTACTCTTACTATCACCTTTCTGGCTCCACAGGGAATCACGAACTGGCCGTTCTCATTCGTCACACCGCCATTAATCAATGAAGAATCACGAACATTCAGCAGAGCTACATTGGCGAAATCTACAGGGCGTTTCTTATTGTCGATGATACGGCCTATCATCTTGGTGGGAGTCTTCTGCGTACACTCCACAAAAATGTTTTCGCCATCTATCGTCATTTTCATCGGATAGAAGCCCATGATCTGGCGGATGGCATCCGGAGCGGTTCGCTTCACGATACTCGTGGTAACCGTGAAATCTTCCAGTTCATCATACATAAAGTTGATACGATAATCCTTGGTGCTTTTGGCAAGGATGGTGAGTGCTTCTGACATAGAAGTGTTGCGGAAGCTGCGGGTGATGCGTTGGGCATAGATGGTCTGAAGAGAAAGGCTCATCAAACCTGCCAGCAGCATGATATATCTTAATCTTTTCATCTTATTCCACGATTAAAGTTTGACCTTCATGACGAATATTCACTTTCTCGAAATGATTCATCAGTTCGATGATATCATCCAGACTCATGTTCTTCTCCAGTTGCAGGAAGAGACGGATGTGGCGAGCCGACTCGTTCTGATAAGTTACCTGGAGATGGAAATGCCCGGCAATGGGAGTCAGGATATTCTGAAGCTCAGCGTTTTCGTAAACCAATGGGAGCTGGGCAAGACTTGCAGAATCTGTCTTTTCTTCTATGTTGGATTTCTGAGGAGCAGAAACCTGCTGGATAGAATCCTTTCGGGATGATACGAGTTCGGTATTGCTGTTATCTGATGGCTGATGAGAACGGGTTACCAGATGAATGGCAGCAAAGGTGATACCAGAGACGACAAGGACGGCTGCAACGGCAGCCACCTTTCTCATCGGACTCCAGAGAGGAAACAACTTGGCAGTTTGCTGGGTTTCTGCATTCTGATTCATCTCTTCTTTCTGCTGCTTTTCTTCTTTCAGCTTCATCTCATCTTTCAGCTTCTCCCATTCTGCATCAATCGAAGGCATTTTCATCTCTTCCTTCGACTTGCCGAAATCCAGAGACTGTCGGGTCTCTATCAGCTGCTGATAGAGTTCATTCACTTCCTCATCGCCCAGAAGTTCATCCTTCTGGGTTTCGGAATACTTTTCGGGATGCTCCAGGAGATCGAGGAGCATATCCCATTTCTGAGAATCCATCTTCTGAGGATCTATGTCAGATAATTCATGTTTCATTTTCTTTTCCTTTCTTCATTTTAGGGTTATTATTTTCCTTTCAATTTTTCTCTGAGCGTTCGCAAACCTTTCACGATATGCTTGTTCACTGCCGAGACGCTGATGCCCAGTTCCTCCGCCGTATCCTTATACGACATTCCTTCCCGATAGCACAATCGGATGACGGAAGCAGTCTGGTCGGTCAGGTCATGGTCGATGCAATCCACCGCAGCCTGCCATCGCTCTTCCAGACGAGAAGGTTCTTCCTCCGTCAATTTCTCTTCCGAGAGAGGGAGAAGCCGTTTCAGTCGTTCATCTCTCTTCTTTCTGGCTATAAGATTGATGCAGGCATTCTTCACGCTCCGCATCAGGTAAGCCCGGTCTGGAACCAGCTGTTTATCCCACAATCTGGAGAACACATCACTCACCACATCCCTCGCCTCCTCATTATCATGGAGCAAGGCAAAGGCGAAGCGATACATCTGCTCGTAATGGTCGTGGAACAGCCGTTCCATCCGCTGTTCATTTTCTTCTGTCATCACGTCATTTTCTTCTTGTTTCTATTCTTATATACAAGCTTTCCTGAAATCAATTACCCCTAAAATGAAGAAATCTATTATTTTTTTTGGAAAAACCTATGCAAAGATAATAAAAAACACTATAAAACCAAGTATTTTGAACTATTATTGCAAGAAAACCCTGCAAAAACTTGGAACATAAAAAATAAAATCGTATATTTGTGGCAAAAATGGAAAGATAATGAAAACGACAAACGATTATATTACCATACTTCGCAAATACCTGGGCACCAAAGCTGATGCTTATGGTATTACAAAGATTGGAATCTTTGGATCTGTGGCTAGAAACGAACAGACCGAAGACAGCGATGTTGATGTTTGCGTAGAAATGAAAAAGCCAGACTTATTTACAATGGTTCACATCAAGGAAGAACTGCAAGAGCTCTTTGGTAAGCCTGTAGATATTGTCCGACTTCGCAATAACATGAATCCGATGCTTTTGAAGCAAATTAAAAGAGATGGGATCTATGCATGACGAAGAACTCTTATACTATTCACTCAAACGAATAGCTTCGACTATTGAAAGAATCATCAATAATTCTCAAGCGATTGATGATTCACAATATTATGTACTTTCTCCTGCTGGCATGGAACGCCTCGAAAGTACCTGTATGTTGCTTCTTGCAATAGGAGAAAGCATCAAGGGGATTGATAAAATGACGCGGAAGCAACTTCTTCCTAACTACCCAGAAGTAGATTGGAAAGGAGCTATGGGAATCCGTGACATTATAGCTCATCACTACTTTGACATAGATGAATCTATTGTCTTTGATGTAGTCAAAAACAAACTCCCTGGAATGTTAGAAACAATCAATAAGATGATAGAAGAATTATAAGAAACATCGGTCAAGCAAAGAGCAAACCAATATGGTTTTGCCTTCGCTTGACCGATTGTCATATATTCATTGTTTTAAGAGAGTTTCTTTCTGGAAAAAGCTACATGAAGCGATTATAATCTCATAAAGAATCCGTGTAATCTCTCCCGATGTCCTTGAAATTACATGGCGACGCAGGAATATCTGTGTCGTGATGTAGGAAAGATTACGTCGCAATGTGGTAAAGTCTACATCGGGACGTAATTTTTTGGGGTATCTATAAGGTCTCATATCAAATTCTTTTTTGATTTAACATCGAGCTTATATGCACACGAAAAAGTATTTTCATATACATCAGTCTTTCTTTTTTCTGTTACTTATAATCTATACAGTTGAGCCAAGCGAAAAACTAAGCAAAACATAGATTATTTTCGAAAAACCGATGCAAAGGTAATAAAAAACTAGAAAAAGCTTGCTCTTTCGAATAAAAAGTGTATCTTTGCACCAAGAAACAACATCATTATATTATGGGTAAACGAGCCATCATAGAAGCTTTACGCCATTATTTCAGCACCCAACCCGTACTGAAAGCCTGGCTGTTCGGTTCTTTCTCCAGAGGGGAAGAAACGAAGGATAGCGATGTCGATATTATGGTTTCTTTGGACAAGAGCAAACCTATTGGTTTAAAATTCTTCGGTATGTGGAATGATTTGGAAGAACTCTTAGGTAGAAAAGTTGATTTGGTATCAGAAGGCACCTTACTCCCTTTTGCACAGGAATCAGTAGAACGTGATAAAATCTTAGTTTATGAGAGAACGAAGTAGAGATAAACGGCATGAGGAACTATATCGTTCATGAATATTTTCAAGTTGATAACAACGTTGTTTGGGATGTGATTACAAACGACCTTCCGGTATTAGAGCAACAAATAAAGGAGTATCTAACAGAAGAGAAGTAAAAAACATCGGCCAAGCAAAGAGCAAACCAACATGGTTTTGCCTTCGCTTGACCGATTGTCATATATTCATTGTCTATTAAGAGAGTTTCTTCCTAACAAAAACTACAAGCGGCTCTTTTCTTCATTGCCGGCTCCCGTACCCTTATACTTACTGCGCTTGGCATTGAAATTATACGTAACCTGCAAAGAGATGCAACGAGTATAGTTGTAGCAGTCTTTTGTGGTACCCGCTCCAAGTCCATACATTGTCCAACGCTCCTTTGCCGTCTTGAATATGTCATTTGCAGAAAGATAAATGATCCATGTGCGGTTGGCAAACGACTTGTTAAACTGCAGATTGACGCTGTAACCACTCTTCATCATAAGAAATCCATCAGCATGGGTTGTTGAGGCATTAAGTCTGATTGCCGCGTTCATGGTTTCTGAAAGAGCGAAATTATTGTTGAGCGAACAAGACAGCAAAGGTTTGCTTAATGCCTTGCTGGCACCATACTTCTTGGTGTCGAAGAACTGCTGGTTGTAATTGAATCCCCACGTAGGACGGAAGATGCCGAACTTTGGCGAAACATTGACTGAAGCATAAAGCAACTGCTTATGGTCGAAATTCAACGACGTGTTATAAGCAAACTCCTTTCCTGGATAGATATACTTGGTCCACTCCATCACATCCTTCAGGTATTTGTAACCTACAGATACATTCAGCCACTTATATAACATCATTGCCTCAACATTGAACACCTTCTCCGGTTGCAAGGTAGGATTTCCACCTTCATAAAGGAAACGGTTGTCAAACTGCATGAAGTTGCCCAACTGCCGATAGCTTGGACGATGTATCTTCTCGTTGACATTAAGTTGCCAATTCCAGTTGCCTTTGTTCCATGATACGCTGAGATTAGGAAAAAAGTTGTTATACTTCCTACTAACATCGTCCTGCTTAACTCCATCAGACAGATAGTCACGGACGATATTCTCGTAACGCACACCAAGTCCTACAGTCCACTTGTTGAGAACCAGTCCGTACTGTGCAAAGCCGGCAATATTCCTTTCATGGATATCCGTCTTTGTGGATGGCACCAACTGCTCTTCATTTAGAAACGTTCCGTGCGAGTCTGTCTTCGACATCTCCGTTCCTACAGACATATTTCCTTTCCACAAAGGAATGTTCACAACCAACTTGCCTGCCCACATATCGCTATTCTGGCGATTGCTTGAGTGTACCTCCTGATTGCCCAACTCCTTGCTGATTTCAAAGCCCTCATCATTACGCCTGTTTTTGACAGCATAATATGTGGCATTAAAATCAACACCTACATGTCCAACCTTTCCCACATAATATATATCAGCCTGATGCAAACTAAGAAAAGGCTTCATAACCTCTTCCTGATCAATGCTGCCATGTGCCATACCATTCAGCAATACATCCTGCCGGCTAACACTATTCGTCCTACCTTTCAACATTCCATAGTAGCGATAAGAGCCACCGATGGAATTGCTATCATTAAGCGAATAGTCGGCTGAGAGTTTTTCCGACAAGAAGCGGTTGTTAGTATCCAAATGAATCAGCTGGTCATTGTAATAATGCTTGTCGGGCAAATAGATATCGGTAATCAAATTATTTTCCTCCCCGTCATGTGTACTCATAGTCCATAAACTATTGGCTATCTCGAATTTCTTGGTCTGATACCGGGCGCTGATAAGCTCGTAATCCGACATCCATTTGTTGTATTTACCAAAAGCATCCGCACGCAAGCTGAACCCATTGGCACGGCGCTCTTTGGTGCGGATACGAATTACCGACTCTACCTCCGCATCATATTCAGCTCCAGGACTTGTAATCACGGAAATCGACTTGATGTTGTCGGGAGTGATGTTTACAATCTCATTATTGTCATTCACACGCTTGTTGTTGACATAAACAATTGGTGTGCCCTTACCAAACACGGATATCTTTTGCCCATTCACAGAGACACGTGGCAACAGGTTCAAGACATCAAAAGTATTTGCCATCTTAGAAAGCAAGGTATGCTCTACGGCAACCTCCACTCCTCCAGGCGACATTTTATACTGAGGTCTGTCACCCTTCACCACAACGCCCTTGATAATCATCGTTTCAGGCTGCAATTTGATGATTCCCATTTCCGGATTGCTGTATATACGGCTGATTGTCTTATAACCAACGTATGTGATACGGGCTAAGACTTTCCGGGAATTACAAGGAATGACAAAACTTCCATTCTCATTGCTCACACCATGTCCTACGATTGTAGAATCTATGGGCGACAACAAGGTTATATTTGCATATTCGGCAGCATTGCCACTCTCATCTATAATACGTCCCTTATAACGAAGGGTTGTCTTCTGCGTACACTCCACCATGATATTATCCTCCACCTGCGTCATCTTGATGGGATAGAATCCTATCAGCTGCATGATGGCATCGGGAACACTCTGGTTTCTGATGCTCTTGGTTACCTTGAAATCCTCCAGTTCATCATACACGAAGTTGATGGTGTACTTATGCTGGCGGGCGTTCAAATCCTTCAACGCCGCAGAGAACGACACATTATTATATTGTCGGGTGATGCGCTGGGCAAAAGACTGCTGAACTCCAAACAGCAGGAAGAGAAGAAGAAGCTCTCTGACAGGCTTGCCGTTAACGGGCATTGGTTTCCAAAAATCTCTCATAAATATATCCTCCTATCTTATTTCACCATCAATGTTCCATCAATATACTCTATCTGTATGCGGTCGAAAGCATTCAAAATCTCAAGATTCTGCTCCAAAGTCTTCGTCTTGTTCCAGTTGAAGAAGAGACGGATGTGCTGGGCACCGGCATCCACATACTCCACCTTGACATGATAGAAACCGGATAACTGAGCCAGGATAGTTCCCAATTCAGCATCATCAAACACCACGGGTTTCATATCAAGAGAATCCTTCTTCTCTGCTGTTGCAGCACGAAGACTATCATTCGTCAGCGCCTGGGTTGTTGCCAGCTGTTCTGTTGCAGCCTTGTTATCCGCTGTCTGATCAGAAGCCGAGAATCTCAACCAGCCATTGTGAATCGCAGCCAAGGCTACACCCGAAAGGAAGATGATGCCGACGATGGATGCAGCAATCTTCATCCAGTTGCGATAAGCGTCCTTGGATTTGCCGGCATCTATCGCCATCTTATCCTCGCGATGTGCCTGAACAAACTCCTTCCAAGCCTCATCCACATCCACATTCTTCGGATTGGCTTTCTTGCCAGCCATTCTCGCCATCGCCAGTTCATGGAAGAACTCCTTCACTTCCTCATCGGCAAGCAGGTGCTCCACCTGTTCGTCGGTATATTTCTCGGGATGCTCCTGCATATCAAAGAGCATCATCCGCTTTTCGTCTTTACTCATGTTTGTCATTGTCTTGCTCATTTAAATTGTTCCTTAATCCAGTCCATTGCCTTCGAGAGATGATTGAATACCGTCACCTTGCTCACTCCCACTTCATCAGCCACCTCCTGATAAGATTTCTCCTGAAGATAGCGCAGACGGAAAATAAGTTGCCGGATAGGCGGTTCCAGGTCTTCGATGAGAAGCATCACCCGGTCGAGCCGTTCATCGGTCTCTTCCGAAAGAATCACGTCGGCATCATCCAGCAGCAGCTTCGCCACCCTTTCCTTCACGCTCTTATGAGCTATCAGGTTGAGACAGCGGTTGCGTACGCTCCGCATCAAGTAACCATCCTCACTCCCAGGCACCAGAACCACATCATCGGCAAGAATCTGGGCGAATACTTCGCTCACCATATCCTTGCTCTCGTCATCATCCGAAAGAATGCATCTGGCCAGATTGTACATCTTCGCGTAATGCTGACGGAATAACCGTTCTATGTCCTTTTTTCTGTTCATATACTATCTATACAGTTGAGCCAAGCGAAAAACTAAGCAAAACATCAACTTTTTTGTTTTTTCCTTTAAATCCGAATCGAAATCACCAAGAATCTCTCCGAATTTGAATGCAAAAGTACACAATCTATCGGAGATAGAAGACAAATGGTAAGGATAAATCGATTTTCTGTTGATTTATTTGTTCATTCCAACATTTTTTAGTACTTTTGCCCACCAAATTACAAACAAGTAAATAAGATTGGTATAAGATAGGTATTACCAAGATAAAATAAAGAATAGATTAGATAAAGGAGAATAAGATTATGTCAACGATTATTTATCCATCACCGATATTCGGTCCGGTAAACTCCCGCCGTCTGGGAGTTTCACTGGGCATCAACCTCATGCCATCTGATGGCAAGGTCTGCTCATTCGACTGCGTTTATTGCGAATGCGGATTCAACGCCGACTTCCGTCCTAAGAAGAAGCGCCCTACCCGCGAGGAGGTAAGAGAAGGATTGGAGAAGGTTCTGAAAGAGCGCCACGACAACAACCAGCCTTTGGACGACATCACCTTCGCAGGAAACGGTGAACCTACGGGACACCCTGACTTCAAGGGAATCGTGGAAGATACGATGGAACTCTGCAAGAAATATTTCCCTGAAGCACAGGTATCCGTACTCAGCAACGCCACCTATATATATAAGAAAGAAGTGAGAGAGGCGCTGATGCTCGTGGATAACAACATCCTGAAACTGGATACCGTGGATATGGATTACATCAAGAAGCTGGACCGTCCTCAGCAGCCTAACTACGACGTGAAGGATGTGATCAAATATCTGAAGATGTTCAAGGGGCACGTCATCATCCAAACTATGTTCCTGAGAGGTGACGGTTTGGACAATACCAGCGAACACTTCGTAGCTCCTTGGCTGGAGGCAGTGAAAGACATCCAGCCTCAGCAGGTAATGGTTTATACCATCGCCCGTGAAACACCAGACAAGTTGCTGGAAAAGGCACCAAAGGAAGTACTCGATGCCATCAAGGACCGTGTAGAGGCACTGGGTATCAAGTGTACAGCCAGCTATTAAGAGATAATCAGGATAAGAAAGAAAAGCAAGTAGAAAAAAGAAAGAATGAAAGCGAAAAGTAATATCCTTATTATCAGCGACATGTGTGGCTACGGAAAGGTATCTGCCGCAGTTCAGATGCCTATCCTCTCTTATATGGGCCTCGACGTGTTCAATCTGCCCACCATGCTCATCAGCAACACCTTCCCATACGGCAAGTACGCCATTCTGGAATGCACTTCGTATATCGAGGAAGCCTTGCAGAAGTGGAACGAACTGGGCATTCACTTCGATGCCATCACCACGGGTTTCATGGCTTCGGAGCGTCAGGCGAAGCTGGTGGCACACTATTGCAGAGAACAGGCAGCACTGGGCACCGACATCTATGTGGATCCCGTGATGGGCGATTACGGCAAACTCTATGGTGGAGCCAGTGAGAGTACCGTGAGATGCATGAAGGAGATGCTGAGCGTATCGCATCTCTGTTTTCCCAACTATACCGAGGCTTGCCTGCTGACGGATTCGGAATACAAGGAAGAGGGAATCTCGGAGAAGGAAGCCTATGAACTGATAGATAAACTGAGAGCCATCGGTTCCCACTCCGTGCTCATCACCTCGTGCATCGTAGAGGGTCAGCATGCCGTGGTAGGTTTCAATCATCTTACAGAAGAGTATTTCCTCCTGCCCTACGAAGAAATCCCCGTTCAGTTCCCGGGCACCGGCGACATCTTCTCCAGCATCATCGTGGGTAGGCTGAAGGATGGCGATCATCTCCGCCATGCCACCCGCATCGCCATGGATACCCTGCGCAACTGGATAGACATCAACAAGGATGACAAGGACAAGAACCGAGGAATTCCGATAGAAAGGCATCTGGGGGACTTGTAGATTGCCACTTTGCAAACACAAAAGCAAGGGAATACCAATTAAATTATAATGGAAAAGAAAGAAACAAATACACTCAGTATATTTCAGCGCCCGGTATGGGTAAGCCTGTTCGCCCTTACGGCTGCTATCTCGTGGGGATGGGCTTACCCATTAATAAAAATGGGAATGGAGGAATATCAGATTACAGCAGACATGACCGGAAGCAAGATGCTTTTCGCTGGCATCCGCTTCTTCATCTCCGGCATCATCATCCTTGCCATCGCCAGAAGCTCGCATCGTAAATTCGGATTCAAGAAGAAAGCTGTTCAAGAGAATGTCTGGTTCCTTCTCCTCTATGCACTCCTCAACACTACCCTTCATTATGCTTTCTTCTATTTCGGACTCTCGCATAATGCTGGAGCACGTTCGGCGATACTCAATTCTATGAGCGTCTTCACGGTGGTTATCCTTGCCTGCATCTTCTTCAAGAGCGACAGGATGACGTGGCGAAAGGCTTTAGGCTGCATCATCGGCTTCCTGGGCATCCTTGCCTTGAACCTTGGCGGAAAGGAAAGCGGAAGTTTCACATTCCTGGGCGATGGTATGATTATCCTCAATGCCCTGTGTGGAGCCAGTGCTTCCCTGCTGACCCGAGGATTGAGCAAGAGGGTGGATGTTTTCGTAGGAACCGGTTATTCGCTGAGCATCGGTGGAGCCTTGCTGGTGATTCCTGCTTTGTTAATGGGTGGCTATCTGCCAGTCATCAGCCTCTGGGGCATCACTATCCTTCTGCTGCTCATTGCCATCTCAACCATCAGTTTCGCTCTCTACAACAAATTATTGAGCTGCAATCCCGTAGGAAAGGTAGCGATATACAATTCGCTCATCCCCGTAGTAGGAGCCATAACCTCCTGTCTCTGTCTTGGCGAAACCTTCTACTGGAAGTATCTGATAGCAGGCGCATTGGCTACTGCCGGAATTTATATCATCAATAAAGGGAAGAAATAAATTCCGGCTGTTGCCCATGTAACCCATATAGAAAGCAAAGCCACCTATTTCAAGATACCCGTTTCGCGCTCCTCATTGTTGATATTCCGCTGTATCTTACGGTATTCCTTTCCCCGATTGATATTCCAGGCAACACCGATACGGAGCAAATTACCTCCCGAATTGTCATGACCACGAACCTGCTTACGGAGCAAGGCGTTGACGATTTCTGCTGAATAGGATTTCGGATGAGCCATAAACGGATTATGCATATAGAGCGTAAAATCGAAATCACCTATATGATAACTGGCTGAGGCTGCCAATGAAGGAGGATTATGCCCGATGTTCTCTCCCTCCATAAAGTTCCAACCGCTATCAGCATACAGCATCACAGTCCATTTTCCCCAATACCCCTGTAATGTTCCACTATAATTATAAGCGGTATAACAATGACTGTACTCATCGCCCTTATTGAAAAAACGGTAAATACCTGCGTTCACAGATAATATAAGATGGTCGGGGATAATGTCAAACCGGGTATCATTCGTAAGATACAACATATTACAATGGGGCTGATTCGTCTGGGAATAAAGAAACTGATCATTTTCCGTGCGGGTGTATTTCGCCAAATCACAATGACGATTGATGCGATAATTCAAGGTAAAATCAGTATTTATCCTTGGTTTACTGAAAGAGAATACCACCCAGTTCTCATATCTACTGTTAGGCTTAAGCGAAGGATTACCCACAGTCCATTCCATACTGTTCTTTCGAATACGGGTATCCGAAATCATAGCTATCTGCGAAATATGCTGTGATAATTCACTTCCCAAGCGGATCTGAAACGAAGATGTCAAGGAATAAGCCAATGTGAGTTTCGGACGACAAAGCCAAAAACTAAATTCCTCATCTCCCTGTCGATAAGACTGATTACTCAACCCGAAGCCAGCCACATAAGTTAAACGGGATGTTCCTTCCTTGAATTGTCCCAAACTTCCCTTGATTTGTGCAAAACCA
>ULQV01011258.1_pt1 | contig 44725 bp, 45 predicted proteins | sample 1954851 | NCBI WGS metagenome assembly ULQV01 (sample SAMEA4835665, study PRJEB28245) | human gut metagenome | biome: gut microbiome; material: fecal sample | place: Denmark | collected 2008 | reverse complement strand
ACGCCCCTACCGGATTGTGGTATTCATAATTAACACAAAAATCCCGATTAACTTTTTACGGTTAATCGGGATTGTGATTTTTTATGTAGATGTTGTTTTAATTTTTAATCAGAATTAAACTTCTGCAATAACTTCAACTTCAACAAGGACATCCTTTGGAAGCTGTTTTACTGCAACACAGCTTCTTGCCGGCTTTGATGTGAAATACTTGCCGTAAACCTCATTGAAAGCACCGAAATCATCCATATTTTTTAAGAAACAAACTGTCTTAACAGCCTTTTCAAGTGAACTGCCTGATGCCTCAAGAACATTTTTAAGATTTGTGCAAACCTGTTCTGTCTGAGCCTCAATTGTTGCAGCCTCAACATTGCCTGTTGCAGGGTTAATTGCAATCTGACCAGATGTAAAAACAAGACCGTTTACCTTTACAGCCTGTGAATACGGACCGATAGCATCGGGAGCATTTTTAGTATAAACCTTTTCCATTATAATGACCTCCTGTCAATATATTAAAAATTACTGATTAAACAAGCTTAAAGCCTGCGTCAACAAGTGCATCACGAATTTCTTTAATCTGAGCAAAATCTCTTGTTTCAAGAACAACACGGAGATAACAACCGTTTACATCCGTACCCTCTCCGCCTCTTTCGTGGTGGATAGAAATTACATTTGCGCCCTTTTCGGCAATGATATTTGAAACGGCAACGAGCTGACCCGGCTTATCCTGAAGTTCAACACAGAAAGTCTGCTGTCTGCCTGTCATAAGAAGTCCACGCTTGATAACTCTTGAAAGGATTGTAACATCAATGTTACCGCCTGATACAACACAAACAACCTTCTTGCCCTTAACGGGGAGCTTGTTGAACATTACAGCAGCCAAAGGAGCTGCGCCTGCGCCCTCGGCAATCATCTTCTGTGACTCAATAAGCTTGAGAATTGCAGATGAAATTTCGTCATCGCTTACTGTTACGATATCGTCAACATACTTCTTAACATATTCAAATGTATGCTCACCCGGTTCTTTAACCTGAATACCGTCGGCAATTGTAGAAACGCTGTCAAGATGAACAGGCTCGCCGTTCTTGATTGACTCAACCATTGAAGGAGCGCCCTCTGCCTGAACACCGTAAACCTTAATGTTAGGATTAAGACTCTTGATTGCACAGGCAACACCCGAAATAAGTCCGCCGCCGCCGATTGCACATACAACAGCGTCAACATCGGGCATTTCGTTCATAATTTCGATACCGATTGTACCCTGACCTGCAATTACATTTTCATCGTCAAACGGGTGGATAAATGTATAGTTCTTTTCATCACGAAGTCTTAAAGCCTCGTTATAAGCGTCATCATAAACACCCGGAACCATACAAACCTCGGCTCCGTAGTTCTTAGTAGCCTCAACCTTTGAAATAGGTGCACCGTCAGGCAGACAGATAAGCGACTTGATACCGTACTTTGTAGCAGCAAGTGCAACACCCTGAGCATGGTTGCCTGCAGAACAGGCAATAACACCTCTTGCCTTTTCTTCTTCGGTAAGCTGAGAAATCTTGTAACCTGAACCTCTTACCTTAAATGAACCTGTAATCTGAAGATTTTCGGGTTTGAGATAAACATCACAATCATCACAAATACCCCTTGCCTGAACAATATTAGTCTGTCTGATAACATCCTTCAAAACATATGATGCGTGATAGATTTTGTCTAATGTAAGCATACCAATTACTTCCTTTTCTATATGTATCCATTGCCTATTTTAATACAACAAAGCTTTAAAATCAAGTTTTTTTGGAATAAACAAAGGGAATTTTTGCAGGATTTTTTAAAGTCTTATTCATAATTCGCAAACAGAATATAAAATAATAATAACGAACAAATAAAAACACCTGCTTACAAGCGTAAACAGGCGTTTCTATGAAATTATGAAATTGGTATTAACTAATTGAATACTTACAGCCTAAGTTAAGCGAGTGATGCGCCAAGCTTTTTGCAAGCCTCAAGGGCGTCGTCATCGGGAGCTTCGTTACAGATAACGCTTTCGCAAACAAGGTTTGCACCGTCACCCTTACAGGTGTCTTCCCAGTTTCTCATCCATTCGCCGTCACCCCAGCCGTATGAGCCGAAGAGGGCAATGCTTTTGCCGTTCAAAGCACTTTCACATTCATTGAAAACAGGCTCAAACTCGCTGTCCTCAAGAACCTCCGCACCCATTGCAGGACAACCGAATGCAATGCCGTCAAAATCTGCAACCGATGAAGAATCAAAATCGTTTACATTTGCAAGAGTAACTTCTGCGCCTGCGGACTTTGCACCCTCGGCAACGGCTTCCGCCATCTGCTCTGTGTTACCTGTACCGCTCCAGAATACTACTGCTACTTTACTCATATTATATACTCACCTTTCAGTTTTTGTACTTGATTACACTTTAAGTCAGTTACACGCAACCGTCAGTTTCTGAATAGGTGTGCCCTGTAACCACTTAGAGTAATAGATGTCAGAACATTTTTTGAATTTGGCGAACTCTTTGGCTGCTTTTTCTTCATTACCGTAAACCTTCCAGCAACCTGAATATTTACAGCAATTTCCTTTATGAAGAATAAAGCCACGGACATCTTCGGGAGGATAACCGAGGAACAGTCCGATTTCGTGCGGGAACTCGGTTGAGTCTTTAAGTCGGTGGCGAAGCTCCCTTATACAGCGTGCGGCATCGTGTGAATGATACCCCTGCGACTCAAGCAGCTTACACGCATATTCATCGGACAAATCAACAGCAAGCTTGGACGGGCGAAAAATATAGATTAAAGCCTTTCCGTTGCTGAACTTCAGTGGCAGAACTTTTATTCCCTTTTTGCAGAACATTTTATTCAGCTTTCTCACATCACATTCGCACTCAAGCCGTGATGAGTACGGACAGTTAAAAAGGTTAGCCGTTTTTATTCCTGCAAGCGTTGGGGAACAATGCTTGATAATTAAATCTTCTGACATCTTTTCCTCTAAATAATTGAATGAATGATTTGAATAGAATTGAATAAATACACCACAGTGATTATCCGATAATTGTTTTGAAGTTAGCTTTTGCTAACTTAATTCCATAAGCAAGACTTGTTTGTTGTCTTTATCTTACAGTTAAAATATACCATCAATCAATGTTGTTATCGGCTCTTAAAAGGTTTTCTACGCTCCAAACGGACAGACAATTTCAGCAAAGATTTAGGGACAGCAAATGCTGTCCCTGAAAGGAGAAGAGATATTATGAATAATTACCCGGCAAAGTAATCATCAAATACTCTGCGGATATTTCCGCAGTCTGTCAGAAAAGAATATAGGCGTATCTTTTCGACAATGTTATTATAGCACCTTACAAAGTCTTTTTACTGCTCTTTACGGACATATAAGGCTCTGTTCAGACGAGCGATTTTCTGTACTCATTCGGTGACTTGTTCATCACCCTTCTGAAAGCACCCGCAAACTTACTGCCGTTGTTGTAGCCGACAATTCCTGCAATTTCAAGAACACTTTTGTCGGTGTTTTTCAAAAGCGAAGCGGCCTTTTGCATTTTACAGTTCGTTATGTAGCCGTTAATCGTGTCGCCGTAGACACCCTTAAAGCAAATTTTAAGAGAAGTTGAAGAGATGCCGAGCATATCGGCAAGCTCCGTAATTGTTATATGCTCGTCAAGGTGAGCAAGCAGATATTTTTTTGCCTCTTTTGCGGCGGTAACCTGTGAGCGTGAAAAATATCGTCTTTCCTCACTCTCACCCTTGTATTCAAGGCCGCTCAAAAACAAAAGAAGTTCAAGCACCTTAACCTTGTGATAGCCCTTTCGGATATTTTCGGGAACGGAATAGAGTTCCGAAAAAATATGCTCAATGCTGATATTTTCACGCATAATTGAGTACGGCTTTTCGGAACAGAATTTCATTTCAAGCTCTTCGGGACTGACAAAAACATCGTCAAGAATACACGAAAAACACCTTGGCACACGGTTCATATCAATTGCAACCGATACACCGTGGTAGTGGCTCAGCGGACAATATCTGTGTCGGATGTTCTCCGTATTCTTCTGTATCGACAAATCACCCGACGCAAGGTAAAGATATTCGCCGTTTTTGTATTCAAACTCAATTCTGCCCTCCTGACAATGCGTGATAATGAGCATTTCTCTGCCCTTGGCAAGGTCGATGTCACAGCTTTGCATATGTACATCGTAATACACAAGCTCAATGCCTGAAAACACAGGATACACGGTAACCTCGCAATCGCCCGTGCTGTCCTGTGAACGGTATATGCTGAACGATTCGCAGTGTTCAACAGTCTGTATCATACCGTATGGATTGTCAATTTTCTGCAATACTGCCATAAGGTTGCCTCTCTTCTCCTAAAAGGTCTTATTCCACCTTCATAACGGTGTATGCGCCTATATCGTTTACTGTCTTTTTGAGGACTTTATCCTCAATTACTCTTTTCATTTTGACCGTAACTCTGCCGGAAGAAACATCGGCTTCCGCCCACACACCGTCAATTGAATTGAGTGCGTTTTCTACTCTTGCGGAACAGTTTTTACAGACCATTCCGTCAACAACAAGAGTTTTTTCATAGAGATAATGCGACTTATCCTTATCGGCAACCTTGTTTTTCTTAACGCTTTCGTCACTTGCACCGCAACATCCGCTTGCAAGCTTTTTCTTGTAACTTCTGATTACGAGAACCACAAACGCAATGAATGCCACGGCAAGCAACCCGTAAAAAACATACTCCATATTTATCTCTCCTTTTATTTTTTAATTTTAATCGTCACTCTTTAAAGCCTGTGAGAGTTTGATTTTATTAATTTTCTTTTGAAGAATAAAGTATATAATTGCATAGCAGATAATGCCGATTACTGCCATTTCAACAAACACATACCACGGTACAACATATGGTAACCAACCCTTCATTTCAAACATAAAGTAGTGGTACAAGCCTTCAAAAACATAGTATATCAGCGGAACACTTACAAGGATTGCACCTATTGTCACAACCGTTGTTGCACGGTTATACAGCTTGCTCGCCTCTCTGTTTGAATAGCCGAGAATTTTCAGCATTGAAATATTCTGCTCGTTCTTTTCGATAACAAGCTTTGAAAGCAGATACATAAGGATAATGTAAATCAGAACCGAGAAGCCTACAAGAAGTGTGAACGACATACCCATTGAATCGTCAAGCTGATCCGTTACGGTTGTAAGGTCTTTCTGAGTGATTGTTGTTGCAATGTACTTGTCGTCAATATCTTTAAGTTTTTCGTTGCTGAAATAGCCTGTAAAGTATCCGTCATCCTTATCGAAAACATCGTTAAAGTTATCGTTTGTCATAAACACACAAAGCGATGCAGGATAGTAGTAACTGCCGACAATTTTGAATGTGTATTTATTCTCGCCGTACTTATCCTTTAAAGTAACCCTGTCGCCTACTTTAAGGCTGTATTTCTCAAGATATCCCTGTGATGCGACAACTTCATTTTTCTTTTTAGGAACATTAAGCTTTGAAAGATACTCCGAACCATTCTCAATTCCGTAAGCTGAAATCTCTTCGTCATTTGACTCATAAAGCGTTGTCATACAGAATTTTTCGGCAGCATCATTGCTTGTTTCAACAGGGGCTTTCAGAACATACTGATAATCGCAAATCATATTGTTTACAACTTCTGTTTTGTAGTTTGAAAGCAACGGATTGAGTGCAAGTCCAAAGAATAACAGCAGACCTGCAAACATAATTCCGAACACCATAATTATGTATGACGGAATGTTCTGGAGAATAATTCTCAGACGGAAACGGGTAAGAAATCTGAAATTTGGAAGTTTTGCCGCCTTTTTCTTTTTCTTCATATGGAAGTCGTGTCTGAGGAACTGGAGCGGAGGCAATCTCAATGCCTTTGCAATTACAAACAGATTGATAAGTGTAATTATGATACACGGAATCACCGTTGTGAGTATGAATGCATCACCGTTCCACAAGGTCTGATAAGGCGGCAGACTGTAACTGTGATAATACATATTCATCACAACATTTTTCATAGCCGTATAACCGAGAATATTGCCTATTACAGCCGCCGTAAAAGTTACAAGTGTGGGAACAACAAGGTAATGTCTTGTAAGCTCTCCCCTTGTGTAGCCCGACGCTCTGAGTGTACCGATTACCGAGGCTTCCTGTTCGACAGTGTCACGGCTTGTGATTGCAAATATAAAGCCGAATACAATGATAAGAACATAAAGCAATGTAAGCATCATAGTTTTGTCACTGCCGATATCGTCACCGCTGAACATAATAGCCTGATTGTCGGCACGCTTTACAAAATCTGTGAGCATACCTGTTTTGGTAAGTTCTTCTTTCACATCATCACCGAGGTCATTTTTCTTGCTGTCGGAAAGATTTTTGTCATTGTCAATCCACGAATAGCAGTAAATGCAGTTGTCATCGGCAATTTCGTCAAAATCGGCATCTGTGACAACCGCAACGGAAAACTTGTTTGCATCAAACATCATATCCGTGTTGTTCTTGAAAAGCGATGTATAATCCGAAAATGCGACCGTTGCGGAAACTGTCATATCCTTGTCGGCAACCTTTATCTTGTCACCTATCTTGATATCGTTATTAGCCGCATAAAGTCTGTCAATTGCAATTTCGCCGTTATTTTCGGGAAGATTACCCTCAAAAACAGCAATCTCATTAAAATCTGTACGATTTTTGAATAATCTGAAAGTATTGCCGTTGTCAAGGTCTTTATTTACATAAAAATTCTTGTAGAGTTTTACGCCGAGGTTTTCAACATTTTCTTTTGTTTTGTCGTCAATTTCTGTGGCAAGACAAAAGTGACCGTCCTCAACATTATACTTTTCAAAAGAATTATCAAAGGCGGATTTCATGCTGTCGCCTGCGACAAGAAAGCCTGAAATAAAACCTATGCTTAAAATCAGAAAGAGGAAAAGTGCAATGTATTTTTCCAAATCGTTTTTTATTTCTCTGGGTATTCGTTTTGTAAGAGGATTTCTCATAACGCACCTCCTACCAGTCAAGCTCTTGTGCCGGAGTTTTTTCCATATTGACAATATCGTGTCTTATCTGACCATCACGGAGTTTTATTACTCTGTCTGCCATATTTTTAATAGCGTCATTGTGAGTCACAAGTATAACGGTGTTACCGTACTTTTTATTTACATCTTCGATCAGCTTGAGGATTTCTTTTGAAGTTTTGTAGTCAAGAGCACCGGTGGGTTCATCACACAAGAGCAAGTCGGGATTTTTCACGATTGCTCTGCCGATTGATGTTCTCTGCTGTTGACCGCCCGAAAGCTGATTTGGGATTTTGTTTCTGTGTTCATAAAGTCCGAGCGTTTTCATCAAATCATCAACATTTAGAGGATTGTCGCTGAGATATGCACCGACTTCAATGTTTTCCCTTACAGTAAGGTTTGGAATGAGGTTGTAGGACTGAAAAACATAACCGAGGTGCTTTCTTCTGTAGAGTGAAAGCTGTTTTTCGTTCATATTTTCAATTGTATCGCCGTTGATTGAGATACTGCCCTCCTCGGCAGTTTCAATACCGCCGATAATGTTAAGAAGTGTTGATTTGCCCGAACCTGACGGACCGAGCAAAACACAGATACTGCCCTTTTCAATATTGCAGTCTATGCCTTTGAGAACCTCTGTTCTGTTCTCACCTGTGCCGAAGAATTTGTGAATATTTTTGATTTCAAGATACATTTCGTATCACCTCTCATTATTTTTTACAATTCAGAATCGTACTGAATACACATTACTCATATAATTTCTTCAACACCAATTTCATAATTTCAAAAACAAACAAGAAGGGGTACAGCTTTTTAGCTGTACCCCCTACAAAACATTTACTTATGATTATGGCAGTCACCGTGACACGCACAGTGCGCACAGTTTGCACCGCAGGAGGATTTGCCCTCTTTTTTGTCTTTTACCATACGGGCAACCACAAAAGCAATCACGGCAATAACAATTAATGCAACAATGATTGTGCCGATATTAGCCGCTAACCATTCCAACATATTTATTCCTCCCATTTTTAATCAATAAATTTATTACTTCTTAGCCGGCTTAACTTTAAGAGTTGTAGCCTCTTTGTAAGGTCTTACGAGCATATAAATCATAAATGCAAATACTGCAACGGCAAAGATAAGACCGATTACATTAAGACCGCCTGCAAAGATTGAACCGAACTGGAATACCATAAATGCAATTACATAAGCAAATACACACTGGTAACCGACTGCGAACCAGAACCACTTGATGTTGTTCATCTCTCTCTTGATAGCACCCATAGCGGCAAAGCAAGGAGCACAGAGAAGGTTGAAGAGAAGGAACGAGAAACCGCTGAGTCCTGTGAATGCAGCACCGATTTCCGTCCATCCGCCCGGATAAAGGATACCCATTGTACCAACAATGTTTTCCTTAGCAACAAGACCTGTGATGGATGCAACAGTTGCCTGCCAGTTGCCCCATCCGAGTGGTGCAAAGATCCAAGCAATGCCGTTACCGATAGCGGCAAGAATTGAGTTTCCGATTTCGTCCTCACCGAGCATACGGAATGTACCGTCAACAAATCCGAAATATGTTGTGAACCAAACAAAAATTGTTGAAAGGAGAATGATTGTACCGGCCTTCTTGATGAATGACCAGCCACGCTCCCACATTGAACGGAGAAGGTTGCCTACTGTCGGAAGATGATAAGCCGGAAGCTCCATTACAAACGGAGCGGGATCGCCTGAGAACATCTTTGTCTTTTTAAGCATAATACCTGAAACTACGATTGCAGCCATACCGATGAAGTATGCTGATGTTGCAATCCATGGTGAACCACCAAAGATAGCACCTGCAATCATAGCGATAAACGGCTGTTTAGCACCGCAGGGAATGAATGTTGTTGTCATAATAGTCATACGGCGGTCACGCTCATTCTCAATTGTACGAGACGCCATGATACCCGGAACACCGCAGCCTGTGCCTACAAGCATTGGGATAAACGACTTACCCGAAAGACCGAACTTACGGAAGATACGGTCAAGTACGAATGCGATACGAGCCATATAACCGCAGCTTTCGAGGAAAGCAAGGAGAATGAAGAGTACAAGCATCTGCGGAACAAAGCCGAGAACCGCACCTACACCGGCTACTATACCGTCGAGGATAAGACCGTTGAGCCAGTCTGCACAGTTGATTGCATCAAGTCCGTTGCCGATAAGGACAGGAATACCGGGAACCCAGATTCCGTATGTTGCGACATCGGGAGCGCCGTAACCCTCTTTATAATCTGTGTTGAGGTAGTTTGAAACAGCCTTTTCAAGATCAGATTTCTTAGTGTCGGGAGTTTCTGTAATTTCAAGAGTTTCTTCATCCTGAACAGAATATGTAACGCTTGCATCTGAAGGTGTGAGATTTACGAGTTCTGCAAGAGCAGCCTTAGCGGCATCTTCGGAATAATTTTCAGATTCTAGGTCAACAGCTTCGGCAATGTCGTCATTTCCGTACTGAGCATTGAATGCCTCGATAATTGCATCTGAATCACCGTAGGTTTCTTCAGCCTCGGCAGCCTGTGATGAGCCGATACCGAAAAGGTGCCAGCCGTCACCGAAAAGACCGTCGTTTGCCCAGTCAGTTGCGGCAGTACCTACTGTCTGCATTGAGATGTAGTAAACAAGGAACATAATAACCGCAAAAATCGGAAGGCCGAGCCAACGGTTGGTTACAACCTTATCAATCTTGTCCGATGTTGTAAGCTTACCCTTGTTTTTCTTCTTATAACAGCTCTTGATGATTGAGGCAATGTAGATGTATCTCTCATTAGTGATGATACTCTCTGCGTCATCATCAAGCTCTTTTTCAGCCGCCTGAATATCTTTTTCAATGTGGTCAATAACATTCTGCGGAATGTCAAGCTTTGCAAGAACCTTGTCGTCACGCTCAAAAATCTTGATAGCGTACCAACGCTGCTGTTCCTCGGGCATATTGTGAACAGCCGCCTCTTCAATGTGAGCGATTGCGTGTTCAACAACACCGTTAAAGCTGTGCATGGGGATTGTCTTTGTTGAGTCTGCGGCTTTGATTGCGGCCTCGGCTGCTTCCATAATGCCTGTGCCCTTAAGAGCCGAAATTTCAACAACCTTACAACCAAGCTGTCTTGAAAGCTCATCAATGTTGATTGAATCGCCGTTCTTCTTAACGAGGTCAATCATATTGATTGCCACAACAACAGGGATACCAAGTTCTGTAAGCTGTGTTGTGAGGTAAAGGTTTCTTTCAAGGTTAGTACCGTCAATGATGTTGAGAATCGCATCGGGGCGTTCACCGACAAGATAGTTACGGGCAACAACCTCTTCAAGAGTATAAGGTGAAAGTGAATAGATACCGGGCAAGTCCATGATTGTAACATCCTTGTGCTTTTTGAGCTTACCCTCTTTTTTCTCGACAGTTACGCCGGGCCAGTTACCGACAAACTGATTGGAACCCGTGAGTGCGTTAAACAAAGTTGTCTTACCGCAGTTAGGGTTACCTGCAAGAGCAATTTTAATTTCCATATATCAGTTATCCTCTCTTAGATTAGCAAAAGCTAACCGTAATGTTATAAAAATACGGGATTTCTCCCGTAGGATTTATAAGTATAAATTACTCAACTTCAATCATTTCAGCATCGGCTTTTCTGAGTGAAAGTTCATAATTTCTTACAGTAATTTCAATCGGATCTCCGAGCGGAGCAACTTTTCTGATGTAAATTTCAACACCCTTTGTGATGCCCATATCCATAATTCTGCGTTTGACAGCGCCCTCACCGTGAAGCTTAACAACCTTTACGGTTTCACCTACTTTTGCCTGTTTTAAAGTTTTCATAACAGTTTCCTCCATCTAAAATTGAGCATAATGCCGTATAAAAACACCTCTCGGAACAACTCCGCCGTGTGTTTGTTACATAGAATCAAATCATAATTTTACGAGCCATTTCTTCGCTGATTGCAACTCGTGTTTCCTTTACATTAACAATAACATTTCCGCCGAGCGACGAAATAACGGTAACCTCTCCGCCGGCAACAAAACCGAGATTTTCAAGGTGCTTTTTAACCTCGGGAGAACCTCCGACTTTCTTTATAATATTGGTTTCACCTGTGTTAGCAAACATCAAAGGCATCATAAAATCAATCTCCTTTAAGTTAGCAGATACTAACAATATTCGTTAATCAAAGGTTAGCTCTCGCTAACCGATTATATGGTACTATAAAACTCGAAATATGTCAATAGGCTTGCGAAAAAATTTTATTTTATTTTGAATTTTGGCAAATTGAATATTTCACATCTGTAATTCGGATATTATTTTTGTTGATTTCGGTAAATCGTTTTTTCATAATTATTGAAAGCACAATTAATTTTATTGATTTTTTGTTCATATCATGATATGATTAGACAATGTAAAGGAGTGCAGACTATGCAATTAAAAGAATCAGGTGAAATGTACCTTGAAACAATATATGTTCTTTCAAAAAAGAGCAATTATATAAGATCAATTGATGTATGTGAAGAAATGGGATATTCAAAGCCGAGCGTCAGCCGTGCCGTTGGTCTTCTCAAAGAGGGCGGTTATCTTAAAGTCGGCGATGACGGCTCGCTTATTCTCACCGACCTCGGCAGGGAAATTGCAGAAAAAACATATGAAAGACACACCGTTCTTTCAAAGCTCTTTGTTAAGCTCGGAGTTAATCCCGAAACTGCCGCCGCAGATGCCTGCAAAATGGAACACATTATCAGCGACGAAACCTTTGCCGCATTGAAAAATCACCTTGAAAATCATATGCAGTAAAAGGCTGAATAATTACCGAATATTACACACAAAAGGCTGACGAGAAATCGTCAGCCTTTGTTTTTTACTCAACTGCTTTCAATAAGGCGATACACTTTCCGATTGATTCAACAATTCGACACGCTTAAATAAAACGCAAAAATAACAATGGCACAAATTATTGCAACCGCCTTTTTCATAAGCACACCTCGTCATTGTAAATAACATCAAATGAACTTTGTTAGCCAATTATCCAAGAATTTCACCTGTTCAGCTGTATGAAACCAATGTTCACCGCCATTCATAACAGTAAGGTCAGCGTTTATCTTCTCTGCAAATTTATTGATTATCTCAAATGATGTAAGGTTATCATTTTCACCGTATAAAATTGAGGTGGGTACATTCCAAGAAATTTGGTTTTCACGAACATAGCAAAGATATTCCCAAGATAAAGTTTCACCAAATTCAGTAGAGATTGTTTTCTTATCACGAAGTTCATTCTCTGTTACATTCGCCCATTTCATCATATTGGTAATGAGGTTTTCCATATCTACAACAGGCGAAATAAACATAGCTTTGTCAATCTGTTTATCTGAAAAGGCATTCATAGAATAAAACGCACCTATGCTATTCGCAATCAGAACTATATAATCATAATTTTTGCAATAATTATCGAACAGATTTGTAAATTCCTGTTTTGCATCCCACGGTGTTTCTGATTTATAGTCAAAGCCTATAACATCATATTTAGGTAGCAAAGGTTTGTAATGCTCCGATTCTGTAGCATTACCACCCTTTCCGTGTACATATACAGCCAGTTTACGCATTTTAAATTCTCCTTTTACGGAACAATATCAACAGTTGCGGAATAATGCAAAGGCGATTTGCGGAACAATAGAACTGTCTTTTTGCTTTATTCGCATTAAAATTTCATTGTGAGAGAAATTCTGTTCTTTTCGGGATCAACTGAAAGAACCTTTACATTTACAACATCACCGACTTTGAGAACTTCGCTCGGGTGCTTGATGTACTTATCGCAAATCTGCGAAATATGAACAAGTCCGTCCTGATGAACACCGATATCAACAAATGCGCCGAAGTCAATTACATTTCTGACCGTTCCTTTAAGCTCCATTCCCTCTTTCAAATCCTTGATGTCAAGAATATCACTTCTGAGCATTGGTGCAGGCAGTTCATCACGGGGATCTCTGCCCGGTTTGGAAAGTTCCTTTACAATATCGTCAAGAGTCGGAAGTCCGATTCCGAGAACATCGGCAAGTGACTTTGTTCCCTTTGCCTTTACTCTCTGCTGAATATCGGAGAAGTTGCCTGATTTTATTTCTTTGTCAGAATATTCAAGAAGTCCTAAAAGTTCTTTTGCACTCTTGTAGCTTTCGGGGTGAACGCCTGTGTTATCAAGCGGATTTCTGCTTTCGGGAACACGCAAAAATCCTGCACACTGCTCAAACGCTTTAGGTCCGAGTTTCGGAACTTTCTTGAGTTCTGCTCTTGATGAGAACGCACCGTTTTCTTCACGGTAAGCAACAATATTCTTGCACACGGTTGCGTTAAGTCCCGACACTCTCGACAAAAGTGCAGGCGATGCCGTATTAAGATCTGCACCAACCGAGTTTACGCAGTCCTCTACAACACCGTCAAGTGTTTCACCGAGTTTTTTCTGCGGCATATCGTGCTGATACTGACCGACACCGATTGCCTTAGGCTCAATCTTAACAAGCTCTGCAAGAGGATCCTGAAGTCGTCTTGCAATTGACACGGCACTTCTGAGTGTGAGGTCAAGGTCGGGAAGTTCTGTTGCGGCAAGCTTTGATGCCGAATAAACCGACGCACCTGCCTCGCTGACTACCATATAATAAACGGGGTGGTCAGCCTCTTTGATTGTTTCGGCTGTGAACATCTCTGTTTCCTTGCTTGCAGTACCGTTGCCGATTGAAATAATATCAACATGATGCTTTTTGATGAGGCGGAGCAAGGTCTGCTTTGACTCCTGAATTTTTTTGTCTGAATGTGTAGGATAAATTACGGTTGTATCAAGCACCTTGCCTGTGCTGTCAACAACGGCAGTCTTACAGCCTGTGCGATATCCCGGATCAAGTGCAAGCACGGTTTTGCCCTTTACAGGCGGCTGCATAAGCAGCTGCTTGAGGTTTACGGCAAAAACCTTCATAGCATTTTCAGCGGCGGTATCTGTAAGGTCGTTTCTGACCTCACGCTCAATTGAGGGATAAATAAGTCTCTGATAAGCGTCTGTGCAAGCCTCACGGATAATGTCTGAACAAAGCTGATTTTTGTCTGTAATCATTGCTCTGAAAATTGAATTAAGCGGTTTTTCGCTGTCGGTTTCAACGCTGACTTTGAGAAATCCCTCTTTTTCGCCACGATTCACGGCGAGTACTCTGTGACCTGCAATCTTTTTAACAGGCTCTTTGTAGTCATAATAATTTTTGTAAACGCTGTCCTTTTCTTCATCTGTTGCAACAGACACAAGCACACCGTTTGCGTTTGTAAGATTTCTTATTCTCTTACGGATTTCCGCATTATCCGACACAAGTTCTGCAATGATATCCATTGCGCCCTGAATTGCATCTTCAACGGAGGTAACTCCCTTTTCTTCATCAATATAATCAACTGCCGACTTTGACGGATCAAAACCTTTTTCCTGCTTTAAAATATCGTTAGCAAGCGGTTCAAGTCCCTTTTCCTTTGCAATTGACGCCCTTGTCTTTCTCTTTGGACGGTACGGGCGGTAAATATCCTCAAGTTCGCTTAGTGTGGCAGCCTTGTCAAGTGCAAGGTTAATTTCATCCGTGAGCTTTTCCTGTGCGTCAATGAGTGAACGAATTTCATCTCTGCGCTTGTCAAGTCCTCTTAAATATTCAAGCTTTTCGGCAAATTCACGAATCAACTGGTCATCCATTGAACCGTGCATTTCCTTTCTGTATCGTGCAATAAAAGGAATAGTGTTGCCGTCATCAAGCAATGTGATGATGTTTTTGGCATACTCCTCTTTAATATTAAACTGCTGTGAAAGAATCTGTGAATAATCCATTATATCCTCCGTTTTTGTTTTGTAAGGCTTATTATAACATACTTTTAAATAATTTGCACTAAAAAGAAAACGAGCAGTCAAAACGACTGCTCTCTTGAATTATTTATGTTTATGTATTTTAAGCACTTTTCTTTTTGCGAATATAGGCAAAATAGAGAGGAAGTCCTACAAAGACCATACCGCCGATTATGTTGCCGATTGTAACGAACAGCAGAGATTCACAGCCCGAAAGATTTGCAAGATTCTGACATTGCTGTGCCGTAATACCGTAAAGCTCCTGAGCTTTTGCAACATATTCGGGACTCATTGCCGCCATAACACCTGTCGGAATATAGAACATATTTGCAACGCAGTGTTCAAATCCGCAGACTACAAATGCGCAAATCGGGAAAAATACACCGAAAATCTTACCTATTGCATCTGTTGCGCCTGTTGCCATAACGATTGCAAGGCACACGAGAATGTTGCAAAGTATGCCGCTGATAATTGCCGTTGCAGGATTTATTGTTGTTTTGGCAAGTGCAACCTTGATTGTAAAAGCACCGAGTCCGCCGTTTGAATAATTGAGCTGCCCCGAAAAAAATATCAGCAAATCAATAATCATTGCACCGACAAAATTTGAAATATAAACCGTAACAAGATTCTTTATCATTGAAACAGCCTTGATTTTCTTTTCAAGCGTCGGAATAATCATAAGGCAATTGCCTGTAAAGAGTTCACTTCCCGTAAACACAACAAGCATAAGTCCTACAGGGAAGATTACGCCTGCAACCACTCTTGCAAGCCCCACATCGGCAACTCCGTGCATTGCAACATCGCTTGCCGCACCGCCGAATGCGATAAATGCGCCTGCCATAAGTCCGAGCAAAATCATTTTCGGCAGAGAAAGCATTGATTTTGTTACACCTGATTTTGACACCAGCGACGCAATTTCAGCCGGTGAATTAAATCTGCTGTCCATTAAAAAACCTTCTTCAATTAGTTTATCAATTGTTGCAAAATTTACTGTCATTCGGCAATAAACCGCAAAATCACAGGATACATATTATCACAAAAGCAAAGTGTTTGTCAATTAATATGCGATTATCTGTAACATTGCACACAAAAGGCTTTACAAATTGTCAAATACAGTTTATAATTATAGTGTAGATATTACACAACCTAAAGATGTGTAATATTCGTAATCAGAGTGAGAATAATCACATACAAAACGGGAGCTGTTACCGGCTGAGAGGAAATTCGATTTCGACCGTAAACCTGATTTGGATAATGCCAACGAAGGGACATATTAAGCTTGAAGTGTACGCACTTGGAGTATGTCTTTTGGGCATACTCCTTTTTTGTTGTGTTTTTTCTCCGAGAGAATTTTATTTTAAGGAGTAGTTTTAATGAAAACGAACAATAAGAAAAATGCACTTGTTATGTGCGAATGTGCAATTATGATTGCACTTGCGGCAGTTTTAAGCTTTGTAAAAATCTTAGAGCTTCCCTACGGCGGCAGTGTTACCGCATTCAGCATTGTTCCGATTGTAATTATCTCATATCGTCACGGTGTAAAATGGGGATTGCTTTCGGGATTTGTATTCAGCATTATTCAGCTTATTCAAACTGCGTCAACCCTCTCATACGCAACTTCATTCTGGGCAGCCGTAACAATCATTTTCTTGGACTATATATTCGCATTCACGGTTATCGGCCTTGCAGGCTTTCTCAGAAACAAGGTCAGCAATCCGTCTGCCGCTGCCGTAACAGGCACGGTAGGAGTTTGTGCTTTGAGATATATCTGTCATGTAATTTCAGGCTGTACCGTATGGGCAGGTGTTTCAATCCCATCAACCGACGGACTTCTCTATTCACTCAGCTACAACGCTACATATATGATTCCCGAAACAATAATCAATGCAGCGGCTGTATTCTGGCTTTTCGGCTGTCTTAACTTCAGAAGTGAAAAAATCAGCGTTGCAAAGAAAATTGAAAAGAACCTTACAGAAACCGTTTCGGCATCAATTTCAATTCTTTCACTTATGGTTGCCGTAATTATTGACGCTGTTGCAGTTTTTGCGTCACTTCAGAATCCCGACAGCGGTGTGCTTGATTTTTCACTCATTTCAAACACAAACTTCACTCTTGTAGGCATCGTTTCGGCAATCGGAATTGTGCTTTGCGTAGTTTTTGCAATCATTGCAAAGGTTACTTCAAATTCTGCCAAAAAGGTTAATTAACATTTAATCGGATATTAACGGTAAAACCTCTGTATCAGGGCTGACGGCATTGCTGTCGGCTCTGTTTTTTTTATTATGTAAACACAAGTATGAAACGGGCATATTATGAGAATGAACAGCAATGTTCATAAGTTTGAACAAAAAGGAGAATTAAATTGGATATTAAAGAAATTATTTCTCAGCAGTACGGAATACCGTGTCTGCCAAAGAGAACGAGCGAGGCTATGGCATATGTTCCCTTTCAGCAGTTCGACTCCCCAACCTACAGCCCGTTGCAGGGACTTGAGTCGGGTACAATGTTCCCCGTTCTCAATAAACCATTCTACGGAAAGAAATGCGGTGAGGGACTTGACTGAAAGAGAAATTCTTTTAAAGAAAATTTCAACCTACGAATTTGCCGCACTTGACCTTCAGATTTATCTGGACACTCATCCGCACGATACGGAAATGATACAAAAAATGAACGGTTTCAAAGAAAAATTGAAACCGCTTGTTGAAGAATATGAAGAAAAATTCGGTCCTTTGAAAAAGAGTATGACAAGCACCAATATGTGGAGCTGGATAAAGGGACCGTGGCCGTGGGAAAACGAGGAGGATTGCTGATGTTTGTCTATGAAAAAAAGTTACAGTACCCCGTCAATATCAAAAAGCCGAACGCAAAGCTTGCCAAGATTATCATAACGCAATACGGCGGTGCGTAGGGCAAAATGTGATACTTTTTATTTTCGTATAACATCCCGATAAAAATCAATAAACGCATTAAGCGCAGGAGATTTCCACTTGTTTTTGTGGATAAGCAACTGCGTCCACACCGAAACATCACAATCGTTGACGGGAAGATGTTTTATCTTTCCCGAATTGTAGTAATCCTCCGTGATGAAATCAGGCAAGAACGAGATCATTTTGCTGTTTTTGATTAGAGAACAAATTTGTAGAGGGTTTCCTATTTCCAAAACAGGGTGAATTTCAAGCGATTGTGCGGCAAGTTCATTGTTGAGCAATTTTCTGTAGCTCATATTACTTTCGGTCAGTACAAAATCCTCGGTGCATAATTCTTTTAGCGAAATATTTTCTTTATTCAAAAGTGGATTGTCAACTGATGCAAAGAAGTGAACCTTTTCCTCATGCTCTTCACAAATTATAAATTCCGAATCATAAATGTGGCTGTCAAGCGTAAAAATCAAATCAACCTCATTTTTGCGTAACATATCAAACATCTGCTCTGTACCGCTTTCGACAACGACAAGGTGAATATTAGGAAAATGCTTTCTGAATTCAAGAAAATCATCTTTAAAAAATCGGTTGCAGACAGAACTTGACATTGCAAGGCGAATGTTGCCCTCAATTGTTTCGGGGGTACGCAAATCTTCAAGCATCTTTTCGTGAGATTCAAGAATTTCTCTTGCGTGTTGCAGAACCGTTATGCCGTCGGAAGTCAGGCTGATTCTGTGGTAAAAGCGGTCAAAAAGCACCGTGTTAAGCTCGCTTTCCAACTGTTTTATCTGTGATGAAACGGTTGACTGGGTATAGCCGAGCTTTTCCGCTGCAGCAGAAAATCCCGAATATTCGCACACAGCTACAAAGGTTTTAAGCACATTGGTATCCATAACTAAATCCTCTTTTATACGAACGATATCTTCGTTATTATAGCACAGCTTTATCAATTTTACAAATGGTATTTTATTTGCTATACTACTCTTTGTATTGCAAAATAAACAAAGGAGCAGTATTTATGACGAAAAAATATTGTGTAGATAAAATAAATTCGGCAGGAGGACTTGTGTTGTGAATCGTGAAAAATTAGGAAGCCGACTCGGCTTTATAATGCTTTCGGCAGGCTGTGCAATCGGTTGCGGAAATGTGTGGAAGTTTCCGTGGATGTGCGGACAATACGGTGGCGGAAGTTTTATGCTTGTGTACATCATCTGTCTTATTGTTTTGGGAATTCCGTGTTTGATAATGGAATTTTCGGTGGGCAGAGCGGCACAGACAAGTCCGATTAAAATGTACCGCAAACTTGAAAAGCCAAAGCAAAAATGGGGCGGTTTCGGTTGGGTATGCCTTGTGGGCAACCTTGCAATTATGGCTTTTTACACAGTTGTTTGCGGTTGGATAATTTACTACTTCATAAATTTTCTGACGGGTAACAACCGTGACCTCGGATTTACCACAATGATTGCAAATCCGTCCGTCAATGTTATTTTTATGATGATAACGGTTGTTATCGCCTTTGTTATACTCTCGTTCAACATTCAGGGCGGACTTGAGAGGATAACAAAATATATGATGATTGCTTTGCTTGCACTTATGATTGTGCTTGCAATCCACAGTCTGTTTTTGAGCGGTTCGGGTGAGGGTATGACATTTTACCTCAAACCCGACTTTTCAAAAATCAACGGTGATGTTGTTGTGGGTGCGATGAATCAGGCATTTTTCTCGCTGTCAACAGGTATGGGCGGTATGGCTATTTTCGGAAGTTATATCGGCAAAGACCATTCACTTATGGGCGAGGCAATCAATGTTATCTCTCTTGACACACTCGTAGCTCTGCTTGCAGGCATAATCATCTTTCCTGCCTGCTTTACTTACAACCTTGAAGTTAATTCAGGTCCGAACCTTTTGTTTGACACAATGGCAACCGTGTTCAACAATATGCCCGGCGGAAGAATATGGGGTTCGCTCTTCTTCCTGTTTATGGTGTTTGCGGCAATGTCAACCGTTTTGGGTGTTTGCGAAAATATTCTTGCAATGATTCGTGATTTGACAGGCTGGTCAAGAATAAAAGGCAGTCTTATTTGCGGAATTGTAGTGTTTGTGCTTGCACTCACAACGGCTCTCGGATTCAGCGTTCTTCATTTTCAGCCGTTTGCAGAGGGTACAACATGGCTTGATTTTTGGGACTTCATTGTTTCCACAAATGTTCTTCCTCTCGGTTCTCTTGTGCTTGCTCTGTTCTGTTGCAACAAGTTCGGCTGGGGTTGGGATAACTTCATTAAAGAAGCCAACATGGGCATCGGTATGAAAGTGCGTTCGTGGATGAAACCGATTTTCAAATATGTAGTTCCTACAGCTATCGCATTTATCTATGTTTACGGACTCGTCACCTTTAAATGGCAATAAATAAAATTTGATACACAAAATAAAATCCGTATGGAGCAATCTTCATACGGATTTTTTCGGTTTAAATATTCATTTCCTTGTATTCTCTGTAGGTTTTGAATCCTACGGAATCGTAAAATTTTATTGCACCCTCGTTGAATTCCCACACATCAAGTTCCAGCCTGTCAAAGCCTCTGTTCTTAGCCTCTTGTTTGCAGAAATTTATCAGCTTGGTTGCAACACCCATTCTGCGGAAGTTTTCATCAACTCCGAATTCAGCAATCTGATAGAATTTTCTTTGCAAACCGTACGGAGATTTTTCCTTGACTATGTATTCAACGGTTGCAAATCCGCAGATTGTGTCACCGTTCACGGCAACGATAACATCGGAATTTTCGCCGTCAAAAACTTTGTATACTATGTTTTTCATCTCATCGCAGAAATCATCTCGGAATATATCAGGTCTGCCGTTTGAATGAACCCTGTTGACCTGATAACGAATTTCATTCACACGCTCAAGTTCTGATTTCTTAGCGTACCGTACTGTAAATTCGGGCATATTGTCACTTCCTTTTGTTGTGGTTTATATAATCTGATTTTGTGATTTCAAGCTCAATTATTAAAAAAATCATACGGTAATTTCAATTAAGTTTCCTTCAATACCGACAATACAGCTTTCATAATAGCCGTCACCCGTAACTCTCGGTCCGCTCAACACCTCATAACCGTCAGATTTCATTTTTTCGGTGAGTTCATCTACAGCAGTTTTACCTCCTACACTAAAAGCAATGTGTACATATCCTGTGCCTGACAATTTGTCTGTGGTATCATTTAGGCTTGGTTTGTTCATAATTTCAAGCCTTGTATCATCTTCAAAACTTAAAAAATACGAACGGAAATCTGTTTTTTTATTATGATATTTTTCACTTGGTACTGCATTAAAATATTTTATAAAAAAGTTTTTTGCATCTTCAAGATTTTCCACATACATTGCAATATGTTCAATACGCATTTACTTATTTCTCCTGTTTGCATAATCTGTTTGCTGTTACAAAGTTATTGCGATACACAATTTTAATCAAATCAAAAAATATGTGTTTAAACAAAAACATTCATCAAGGCGGGCGTCCAATGAACGCCCCTACGAGATTGTTCTTTAATAGAATTTTGTTTATATCAATTGATTTGCAAGGTAAATCAATATGAATACGGTCGGGAATGTGAAGTTTGTTCTACGCAAAACTTTCTTCCCGACCAAAATTTTCAATTTTCCATTTTCAATTTTCAATTAAAACATAGGCTTAAATCATCCAATACCAATACTTGTCCTGATTGTTTTCCGAAAGGTCGGGACTGAACTGGAGTTCGGGGTTTTTAATGCTTACTTTCATACCCTCTGTAATTGAGTTCACAATAAAGGCATTACCGCCGATTGTTGCACCCTTGCCGATTACGGTTTCACCGCCGAGGATAGTTGTACCCGAATAGATTGTAACATTATCACGGATAGTAGGATGTCTTTTAACACCTTTAAGCTGCTGACCTTTTCTTGTTGACAACGCACCGAGGGTTACACCCTGATAGATTTTTACATTCTCGCCTATCTCGGTAGTTTCACCGATTACGATGCCTGTGCCGTGGTCGATGAAGAAATACTTGCCGATTGTCGCACCGGGGTGAATGTCAATTCCCGTAAGTCCGTGTGCGTACTCCGAAAGCACTCTCGGAATCATCGGGATTTTAAGTTTCCACAATTCATGTGCCACTCTGTAAACCGTGATTGCAAAAAATCCGGGATAGCAGAGAATGATTTCATCCGTACTGTATGCGGCAGGATCGCCGTTAAAGGCCGCAACAACATCTGTTGCAAGGTAATCACGGATTGACGGAATCTTTGAAAGGAACTCATAAACCAGCTTTTCTGACTTTTCCATAACCTCGTCATATGAAAGGTCGTTGCACTTTTCGCAACCCTTTAAAGCCTTTGCAATCTGTTTTTTAAGGTTGTACTGAATAAATTCTATTCTGTCGCCTACAATATAGCCGATGTATTCTTCTCTTACTCTGTTCTTGTCAAAGTAGCCCGGAAACAACAGTTTGCGGATTTCTTCAAGCACCTGAATAAGCACAGATTTGTTGATAATGTTATCCTCCGAAAGTCTGCAAGTCTGTTCATGCTTTGAATAGCTTTCGAGAATTTCATTGACTGTTTTATTTATATTATCATTCATATGAATACTCCTTTTTCAAAATCCTGTTTAATTCACTTACGGGAAGTCCGACAACATTAAAATAGTCACCGTCAATCTTCTTTACAAGCAGAGAACCTTTGCCCTGTATTCCGTATGCACCTGCCTTATCAAAAGGCTCGCCCGTTGCAATGTACTCCTCTATTTCCGAATCGGAAAGTTCAAAAAATTCAACAAGCGTTACATTGGAAAATGATTTTGCAACACCGTTTTTGACGGTACAACAACCCGTGATAACCTTGTGCTGTCTGCCCGAAAGCAGTTTTAACATATTCTCGGCATCTTCCCTGTTCTTAGGTTTGCCGAGCATTTTGCCGTCAACAAAAACTCCCGTGTCACAACCGATTACAATATCTTTTTCATAACCGTTTTTTGAAATATGCAATGCCTTTTTGACGGCAAGATATTCGGGACGCTTTTCAAGCGGAACATTGTTCTCAACCGTTTCGTCAATGTCTGCGGGAACAACTTTAAAATCGGTTGTTATAGAACTTAAAAGCTCTTTTCTTCGTGGTGAAGCAGATGCAAGTACAATCATAATCTATCTCCGTAAAATTACTTTTGACTATTGTAACATAAAACAGAAATAAATAAAAGATGATTATACAAAAAACACAAAAAGTACAGCAATAATCAGCTATTCGGATTGACCGCACTCCGTACTTTGTATTGACAATAATTTTGCAAAGTGTTATATTTAAGGACAGCGGTAATCCGCATTAATAAGCACAATTCAACGAAAGGAAATGAAATATATGGCTAACATTAAGCTTCCTGTTCCCGTAACACTTCTTACAGGTTATCTCGGTGCAGGCAAAACTACTCTTATCAACCATGTCCTCGGCAATCAGGAGGGCTACAAGTGTGCCGTTATCGTAAACGATATCGGCGAAGTAAATATTGACGCAGAGCTTATTCAAAAGGCAGGCGTTGTTACTCAGAAAGATACAAACCTTGTTCCGCTTACAAACGGCTGTATCTGCTGTACTTTGAGCGTTGACCTTATCAACCAGATTACAGACCTTGTAAAGTCAGGCAAGTTTGACTACATTCTCATTGAGGCGAGCGGTATTTGCGAACCCCTTCCGATTGCACAGTCAATCTCAGTTCTTGAGGGCGATAAGGAAAACAATATACCAGAGCTTGTCCGTCTTGACAACATTGTTACAGTTGTTGACGCACTCCGTATGGCAACGGAATTCGGTTGCGGCGACGATCTCCTCAAGGAAGATGTTGACGAAGAGGATGTTGAAAGCCTTCTTATCCAGCAGATTGAGTTCTGTTCAACAATCATCCTCAACAAGGTTGACAAGGTAACAGAGGAACAGCTCAAGAGAGTTAAGGCTATGATTAAGACACTTCAGCCAAAGGCACGAATTATTGAATCACAGTTCGGCAAGGTTGAAGTTAAGGATATTCTCGATACAAAGTGCTTTAATTTTGAAGAAACAGCCGCATCCGCAGGTTGGGCTCAGATTTATGATAAGGATGAAGATGACGAGGATACAGACCGTCACGGTCATCATCACCACCATCACCACCACGATGAAGACCATGACGAACACGAGCATCACGACCATGACCATGATGAGGACGGTCTTGACCACTCTCATTGCGACCACGAACACGGTCATTGCTGTCACCACGACCACGATCATGAGGACGGCGAAGAAGAATACGGCATCGGTTCATTTGTTTACCACCGCATTCGTCCTTTCAATCAGGACAAGCTCCAACAGTTTGTTGAGAACTGGCCAAAGAGCGTAGTCCGTGCAAAGGGTGTTCTCTGGTTTGATGACAAGAGAGAAGATGTTTATGTATTCGAGCAGGCAGGCGTTCAGATTACTGCTACGGAACAGGGCAAGTGGCTTGCCGCATTCCCAAAGAAACAGCAGAAGCTCTATCTTGCAGAGTATCCCGATATGGCTGAAAAGTGGGACGAAAAATACGGCGACAGAGAAATCAAGCTTGTATTCATCGGTCAGCATATGGACAGGCACGCAATTGTTGATGCGCTTGACGAGTGTCTTTCAGACTGATAAAATCTTATAAAAATTATGGGCAACGGAATTCCGCTGCCCTTGTTTTTTGGGTTGGATATACAAAAACGGCAGTCCGATTTGGACTGCCGAAATTTTTGCACCGTTAAGTTTTATTACTTTGATGACTCTGAATTAGAAGATTCGGGCTTGAAGTTAGCGTCAAATGTGAAAACGAGCTTTGTACCGTCTTTTTCCATTGTAATAACACCGTCTTTGAGTGTGTATGGAATGCTCTCGCTCCCTGCTGTAAAGTTCTTGTCATCGTATGTGAGCTCCTGCTCCTGACCGGCTGCAGAAAGCTTAGCCTTGCCGTCTTCTTTAAGAAGAATGTAGCCTTTGTCCATACCGACAGCGGCAAGAGTACTGCTGTCAAAGCTCATACCGCTTGCTTCTGCACTTGTAAGCTTGTAATAGCCGAGTGTTGAATTACCGCAAGCTGTAAGTGAAAGCACCATAAGAAGTGCCATAACAGCCGCAACGCTGATTGTGAAAATTCTTTTCATTTGTTTTTCCTCCGTTTTCCCTATCGGGATTTCTCATTTTTTCAGGCTTTGTGCCTTTGTCAGTGAATGACACGATTATTATAGCACAATGGCATAAACTTTTCAAGGTTATTTGTAAAAATATGTAAAAAAGCACCCTTTCGAGTGCTTTTCTCACCTAATATTCAGTTATCAGTTGAACCTTGACAAAAATGCCTGTGTTCTTGGATTTTGCGGATTGTTGATTACCTGTTCGGGAGTGCCTTCTTCGGCAATTACACCGTCAGCCATAAAAATGATCTTGTCGGCAACATCTCTTGCAAACTCAATTTCGTGAGTTACAACAATCATTGTGCTGTCGGAGGTTTTAAGGCTGCGGATAACATTAAGCACCTCACCCGTGAGTTCGGGATCAAGTGCGGAGGTAGGCTCGTCGAAGCAGAGAACATCGGGATTGAGTGCAAGCGCTCTTGCAATTGCAACACGCTGTTGCTGACCGCCGCTGAGGTTACACGGATATGACTCGCTCTTTTCGGAAAGGCCTACCCTTTCAAGCAAAGACTTTGCATTGCTCTTGATAATTTCAAGAGCCTCTTTATAGCTTTTTGCGCCCATATATTCGCCTGTCTGCTTTATCTGCTCTTTTGCGGCAAGCTTTGGAGCAAGCATAATATTCTCGATAACCGTATATTGCGGAAACAGGTTAAATGACTGGAACACAAGTCCGAAGTGAAGTCGTCTTTTTCTGATTTCGCTGTCGCTCTTTGCAGAGCTGTCATTGCTGTCAAAAAGCACTTTGTCATTGACGGAAATCTTGCCGTTGCTCGGAGTTTCAAGAAAATTAAGACACCTTAACAGCGTAGTCTTGCCCGAACCCGATGAACCGATAATCGCAAGCACCTCGCCCTTTTTAAGAGAAAAGCTGATATCTTTCAAAACCTCTGTTTTGCCGTAGCTTTTACGGATGTTTTCAACATTTAACAAAGACATAACCTTTCCCCCTTAACCCTTGTAGTAATCGAGCTTTTTCTCGATGAATGAGAAAAGCAAGGTAAGAATTCCGCAGAATGCGAGGAAGAATACTGCCGAATAGAAAAGCGGCCAGATGAGTCCCTGCATTGAGAAGTCCTTTGCTCTCATAAGAATTTCCGGAATTGCTATAACGCTTGAAAGCGAAGTATCCTTTACAAGAGTAATAATTTCGTTGCCCATGGGTGCAGTAATTTTCTTTACAACCTGCAAAAGCACAACCTTAAAGAAAATCTGACCCTTTGTCATGCCGAGCACCTGACCTGCCTCGTACTGTCCCTTTGGAACAGACTCGATACCGCCACGGAAGATTTCAGAAAAATATGCGGCATAATTGATTATAAATGCGATAAGTGCGGCATTCATTCGTGCAAATGTCACACTGCCGTTTGACACAAGCGGCGGAACATAGAACACTACGAAAAGCTGGAGCATCAGCGGAGTACCTCTGATTATCCACACAAATGTTTTTGTCAGCCATTTTAACGGCTTGAATTTTGACATTGAACCCATTGAGATAATAAGTCCGAGCGGAATTGCCGCAAGCAGGGTTACAATGAAAATTATACAGTTTTCGCCGAATCCCTCAAGCAACTGACCGCTTACATTAAAAAATTGATCCATTTTATATACCACTCTATCCAAGTATTTTCAGTTTTGAATATATCAAAAGGCTTACAAATTTAAACCTGTAAATTTATAATCAATAAAAAGCACAACGGGCGAACATAGTCCGCCCTGTATGTACAAGCTTATTTTAATTAAATTATTTCTTTTTTACAAGAAGAAGATCCTGAAGGCTGTACTTCTCTGCAATCTTATCAAGTGTGCCGTCATCGGCAACTGCCTGAATAGCATCGTTAAGCTTTTTGAGTGTCTCGGGGCTGTCCTTACGAAGTGCAATACCGTACTGCTCAGGTGAAAAGTCCTTGCCGTCAACAACCTTGAGGTCAGCGTAGTCAGAGCCGCTCTTGAGTGTACCGATTGACATTACATAGTCGATAACCGCAACATCTGCTGTGCCTGACTTAATCTCGAGAAGAGCCTTAGCCTGTGCGTCAACTGAAACATACTTTGCACTTGAGAAGAACTCGTCTGTCTGAGCAACAGTTTCACCTGCTGACTTCTTCTCTGCAACTACTGTCTTATCCTTGAGGTCATCTGCTGACTTGATTTTGTCTGCAACATCAGATTTTGCAACCATAACCTGCTTGTTTTCCATATAAGGAGTTGAAATATCCATTGTTGTCTTTCTGTCATCATCAATTGTAAGGCCGTTCCAGATGCAGTCGATTGTCTTTGAGTTAAGCTCAACCTCTTTTGAATCCCAATCAATTTTCTGGAACTTTGGAGTAACGCCCATTTTCTCGCAAACTGCCTCTGCAAACTCAGTTTCAAAACCTGTAAGCTTGCCGTCTGCATCAAGGTAGTTCATCGGCTCAAAATATGTAACACCGATAACAAACTCTCCCTTGTTTGAGATATAATCCCAGTCTGTTGCAGAAGAACCGCAACCTACAAAAATTGACGCTGACATTGCACCTGCAAGAAGTAATGAAAGTAACTTTTTCTTTTTCATAATTATTCCTCCGTAATCTGATATACTCTCTACCTATGTTCTGCAAATTACCTTGCAAAACAATCTCTGTATATTATACATTAGTGCGTTAGCAAAGTAAAGTGTTTTCGAGAAATTTGCCGAAGAATTTTCTTCCAATCGCAGGCATATTATTGCATAAAAGAATTATTCTTTAAAGAGGTGATTAATTTGTCGGGAAATCACAATAAAAATCACTTTGCGGCGGCATACATAAGGGTGTCAACCGAAAATCAAACTGAGCTTTCACCGTCAAGTCAGCTGAAAATCATCAGAAAATTTGCAGATGAAAAAGGCTATCTGATTGATGAGGATTTCATTTTTCGTGACAACGGAATTTCGGGAAGATATGCCGACAAGCGACCTGAATTTAACCGAATGATAAGCCTTGCAAAGCAAAAGCCTCCCCTGTTTTCAGCCGTACTTGTCTGGAAATTTTCACGATTCGCCCGCAATCAGGAGGAAAGCATTTTCTACAAATCGCTATTGAGAAAAAACGGAATTGAAGTCATCAGCGTGTCCGAACCCGTTGATGACGGTCCCTTCGGAAAGCTGATTGAACGCATTATCGAATGGTCGGACGAATACTATTCGATTCGGCTTTCGGGTGAGGTAAGGCGAGGAATGACCGAAAAAGCCGAGCGTGGCGGCATCGTCAGCATTGCACCTTTCGGCTATAAAGTGACAGACGGAAGGCTTGTGGTTGACGCCGAAAAAGCCCGAATTGTCAGTAAAATTTTTGCCGATTTTTTGAATAATAAAGATATAAATATGATTTGTGATAACTTGAACTCAGCAAAAATTAAAACTTCCAAAGGCAATAATTGGGATTGCCGTGCCGTTGAATATATTCTGCAAAATCCCGTTTATATCGGCAAAATCAGGTGGAATCCAATCTGTAAAACGGGCAGAGATTTCTATAACGAAAATTTGATAATTTCAAACGGCATTCACGAACCGATTGTTGATGAAGTAATTTTTGAACAAACAAGGCAAATATTATTCTTGCAAAGAATAATAAGCAAAGAACATTCTCATAAACAAACCGAAATTAGACACCTCATTCAAAATCTTGTCAAGTGTTCAAACTGCAACTCAACCCTCGTTCCGATTAAAAATAATTTTCTCCAATGCTCCGCCTACATTCACGGCAACTGCCATTCATCGCACAGCGTAAGAATTGAAAAGATTGAAAAAGTTGTAATTAAAGCAATCAATATTCTTATAAAGAATAATTTAATTAATAATGCTTTCACGATTAAAGAAACTTATCCCTTAAAAATGCAAAACGACTTACTATCCATAATTATAAAAAGAATAATATTTGACCGCAAAGCCTCCCACCTCAACATATTTCTCAGTCAAAATAAGTAACATTCTGCCATACGGCGGTCCGGATGGTGACGGTTATTATTAGTTTGTACAATTATGGTTGATTTTACAAACCCTCTGTGTCAATCCAGTTAGTCTGTATTGTCAATCTGAGGGTTTGTAAACATATAATATACCGTAATTTTTCTGTTACTATCAACCTCTATCCTGTCAATTAATTGTAATAATATTACTTTATTTACAATATTAAACTCAGCTATATCTTTTAATAGCTTTATATAACTGAATTCTCTTGTTTTTTCATTAAGCCTATCATTAATTGTTTCCATTTTATTTTGCAACCGACTTTTTTCTTCGCTGTATTCTTTTGTCATACACAAAAAATCTTCTTCTGATATAGTACCTTTAATTTTATCTTCATACAAACTTTTGACTATATTTTTTATTTCTTCAAAACGTTTTTCTATTGTCCGCAATTCAGATTTTAAACTTTTATCTTCACAAGTTTCTAATTCAGAAATTGACTGAAAAAAGCCATTATCTAAATATTGTTTTGAAATACGCTTTAAATCATTTATTACATAGTCGGTTAAGAGTTCTTCCCTTATTCGATGACTGGTACATTCACTTTTACCAAATTTTGTATATGTAATACAATTCATAATCATTTTTCCAGAAGAATCACGACGATAGGTCATTTTCCTACCGCATTCCTTACAAAAAACAAGTCCGTTTAAAAGGTGAAAACTCTCTTTACCTCTTGAATATTTTACGGTTTGACGTTTTATAAGATTTTGAACCGTTTCAAAAATTTCAGGCGATATTATCGGTTCATGAGTTCCTTCAACCGTAATCCAATTGCTACAGGGAATTTTTCTGAACTTATCAATTTTATAACTTATTTTTTCTTGTCTATGCTGTGTCATATTTCCAATATATGTTGGATTTGAAAGAATACGTTTTACAGTTTCCTGACACCATTTATACCTTTTTACCATTGCATTTTTATAAGAACAATGAGTACTTTTATATTTTGAAGGACATGGGATATTTTCATCATTTAAAATTTTTACAATTCTTCCCATACTATTTCCCTCAATATACATATCAAATATACGTTTAACAACTTTTGAAGCCTTGTCATCAATAATAAATGTATTCCTATTATTGGGATCTTTCAAATAGCCATAGGGTGCAAATGCTCCGATAAACTCTCCATTTAATCTTTTTGTATCCATAACAGCTCTTATTTTTTTTGAAATATCCTTTGCATACATATCATTTATAACTGATTTAAAAGGTGAAATATCGTTGTTACCGTTATCTCCATATGTGTCTATTCCGTCACTTATTGCAATGTATCTGATGTTCTTGGTTGGAAAATATCTTTCAAGATAATATCCCGTGTATATATAATCACGTCCAAGCCTTGAAAGGTCTTTTGTAATCACAAGATTTATTTTTTTATTCTCAATATCTTCAAGCATTCTTTTAAATGCAGGTCGGTTAAAATTAAGTCCTGAAAAGCCGTCATCAATATAAATTTCAACAATGTTCCAATTATAATTTGAAATAAAATTTTCTACTATTTTTCTCTGATTTTCTATACTTTCAGACTGTCCCGTATTTTCATCCTCCTTTGATAATCTCAAATAAATTCCTACATTGTAAACAATATAATTGTTATTGCTGTCAAAAACAGACATATCAAGCACTTCCTTTTCTTTTTTGACAGCTACTTACTACTTTCATTTTTAAATTTTTTTGCTTTAACGCTCCATTTAGTATAACTTCGCTTTGCAAAATTTTGCCCATTAACTCTTTATAAGAAACTCCGTTATTTTTATATACATATTCAATTTCATATTTATCAGATTTCATAAAACCACCCAATAGCAGTTTATGAACAACTTATTTTTTGATAACTCCAACTTGCTAAATTTAGCTTGTCTAAAAACAAACACCTGATATTATATGAACTCAATTTTATTTATGTGACAAAAAAGCTGACAGAACATTCATTCTGTCAGCTTTAAATAAAATATTATAGATTGTTTATCATTTCATTCTTCTCTTGTAAACAGCTGTACCACCTATCGCAAGTGCAGACAATGCTATCATCAAAATAATTATTATTGAAACAACACCGGTCTGTATTGTTCCGTTATCCTTACCGGTACTGTCTTTTGAAGCAGTATCTTTTGTTGAAATACTTGATGTAACATCATCTGAAGAAGTTGGAGTTATTGTAGTTTCCAAATCAACTTTTGAAGAACTTGTAAAAGGTTGTGTAGTAGGAGCAGTTGCTTCTGAATCAGATTTCATAATAAAGACCCGATTTGCACTCTCTGTATTAAAATCATTAGAAGTCCACTCAAATTTAATAGCAAAGCCGCTATCAAGTTTAAATGTAATATGTTGCTCTGTATTGTTATCATCAGACGGATTTTTACCAATCCATTTCTCGTATGTTTGTGAAGTTGAAGATTTTTCAATATCAACAAGTGTTGACTTATCAGTAATATCATCAAATAGTTTTACTGACTTATCAGATGTATTGTAAATCCAAATAATCTTTACACGGTCTGTATTATTATCAAAGCCAAATTCGTATGGATTGCCTGTGTTAGGGTAACATATAATTTTATGAAGTCCTGATTCTCTTTCGTAAACATTTGTGTAATCCATACCGAAAATATATGTTATTTCATCAAATGACTTATCAAAGAATTCAAAAGGGTTGTATGAAAAATAATCTACTTCATCATCCAGTGCTACAAATCTAAATCCGTTTTCATTAGCATATTTTTCTGCTTCAGTGTTTTTATATCCTCTTATAGTAAAATCAGATATTTTACTATCTCCGTAAAATCCCAAATAAGTAAAAGCAGTATTTTCATTATTATAGAAACCTTTTACAGTTTTAGGGATAGTGATGTCTTTTAAAGATGTTAAACCGCTAAATGAGCCGTAACCCATAAAGTTAATATTTTCTGATAAAACAATCTCGTTAAGATTAGAGCAATTAGAAAAACTACTGTCACCAATTGTTTGTACAGAATTTGGCATTATAATTTTATTCAATGAAGTACAATTGCTAAATGCCCAACTTCTTATATCAGTTGTTCCATCAAGAATTTCATATTCATTATTCTCAAACTGATTTTTAGCAGGACACAGCATTAACTGATTATTTTTAGAATCATACAACACGCCTTTATCTAAATAATACCTTGGATTATCCTTGCTAAACTTAATTTCTTTCAGACTGTTACTGCCGATAAAAAACCAATCCGTAGCCAAAACTTTTAATGTACTTGGCAAAGTAATGCTTTCCATATTAGTGCAACCTGCAAATAACCAGTTTGGAGCTTCTTCAACACCTTCGGGAACAACCACACTTTTAATCGCTTTGCAATTATCCTGTCTAAATGCTTCAAATGAAATAGACTTGACTTTATATCCGTCAATTTCAGCAGGAATTATAACATTTTCACTGTTGCCGTTATATTTAGTAATTGTTGCAACTCCGTCTTCAACTGTATATTCGTATTCGTTTGTTGTTTCTGCATTTACACCTACTATTGCCGTTCCTACAAGCAAAATTGCAACCAGAATAAATGCACATATATTTTTTGTAATGCCTTTAAATTTCATTATCAACACCTCTTTTACATATGTCTAATTTTGGTTTTCACCATTTTAATTTCGTTTTTTATATCTGACTTTTGTTGAGCTGTAAGTTGATTTTTAGCTCTTCCAAAGCCACTAACAGTAAATCAATGTCAAAATAGATTTTGATAACCTTTATTTAAAAATCAGCTTAATCCTTTGTAAATTCTTTTGGCAAATATGTTTCATAATTTCCACCGTCAGTAGTAATCTGAATAATTTCAGTTCCAGAATTTGAACTTTCTTTGAAATATCCTCCGCCAAGAGCTTCAATGCTGTTAGATGTTTCATAGGCTATATTTCCTGCAAGATCAATAACAAGTTGATTGTTACTATCTTCCCTATTAGCAACAGCCAATCCATTTTGGTCAAATGGATCTATACTCGAATATTCGAAGGGTAAAATTTCCTCACCTTTCGCATTAATTATTCCATAGTTACCACCAATGGAAACACAGGCATATCCATTTACAAAATCCCATTTTATATTGTTATATTTTAACGGAATTACTTCATTACCCTGCATATCAATAAAACCGTACAAGCTGTTCTTTTCAACAGGTAATAAATTTTGAGTTAATGTCGTAGTACCTGACGAGGATTTATAATCTGAATTTTCAACATCAAAAATCTTGTTTCCCTGTCTATCAATTGTATAAACTTCATCACCTGATGTCTGCACCAAGGTATAATCATATGTAATGTCATTTGGCAAATATAAATGACTGTAATATCCGTTTACATTCGCATTAAACGGTACTAAATATGTATAATTTATAGGAATAACCACATTGTTTTCCTTATCAATCATTCCATATTTTTCTTCTTTAGAATCATAAATTATAGCATAACCTTTTTTGTCAAAAAGAGACATTGAATCATATTTGCAAGGAATAACCTCTTCCCCATTCTCATTAATAATGCCGCACTTTTGATTATTGTTTGAAACCAGCCAAAAGCCATCCCTATAGTCTAAAGGATTATAACCGCTGAAAAACTCTTTTTTATTACTTCCGTTAATATCCATAATGTAGTACTTAACTGTGTCATTATCACTGTCATCATCAGAAGTAATTATTTTATCGTTATTCACATAAAAATTAGTCAATTTATCATCAGCGCCATCAAAGCATATCTTGGCTTTATTATCAAACAAAACAGATTTATTTTTACTTTGTGAAGAACTTTGATCATAAATATAATCAAATACTGTAAGATAATTATTTTGGTACTTAGCTGTAATAGAACTATTTTCGTCACCTTTATATACAACTCTTTTATAATACTTCTGTCCCTTGCCTGGAATGTTCAACACACCATTATTTGAATCACTTCCAAATAATGAACAGCCGCAGCAAATTGAAATAACTATTAAAACTGCAAATATTATTGATATATACTTTTTCATATTTCTTCCTCCAAAATCATTTAACTATATTTCGTCATTACCCGTATAAATATTACTTTTTAGATTCCTTATTGGTTTGCTAATATAATTCAGCTTGGTATTCTCATCATATTGATTCAAATATACATTCCATAAATCTGCATAACTTACATACCCATCAATTTCATATAATTCGTTATCATCAAAAAAGTATATTAAATCTTTGCCTTCTTCATTGAATAAAAACCAGTCCTCACTAAGCTTTGAAGAATTAAGCTGCGATATTTTATCCACCGTATAACTAATCTTTAATGTAAAACATCCTACATTACCATTTAGTAAATCTTTGTTTCCGTTTGAATTAGATTTCAAAATAGCACAGCTTCTTTCAGTCCTTCCGCTTATATCATTAGTGTCTGATTTTAAAATATATGAGAATAATATATCCTTATTATCTCTATAAAAGTAGCCTAGAGACTCTTCATCCACATAATCCTGCCAATTTTTTTCATCATACTCAATGTTTGGGAATTTAACTACATCAGTAATTTTATAATCATTTAAAGAAAAATTATAGCTGCAGTATGCAGTCAGGTCACTTACAATACCGTCTTTGTATTCTGTAATTCTATAGTTATCTTCATCAATGGGAATAAAGTTAAATTGATTCCATTCATCACCTGGAATAGTAACAGTATCACACTTACCTTTATATTCTAATTTTGGCGTTGATTTTGTAGTATCAACTTCTACAATATTGTTCCATTCCTCACAAGTACAAATAAATACTAATTTCTTTTTATGTTTTAACATTATAGAATTATCATAAACTGCATAATCTTCAAATTCAGATCCATCAATATATGTTTGAATAGTGCAATCATCTAAGTTTATCCTGCAAACATCTTTAGTTTTACTTATAAAGAAATATAGAAAGTTGTCCATTACAATATAATTACCAATTGTTTCACCATCAGCATATGCGTCCTTAAATTTATCTTTTTTCTCCAAATAGAAATCTGAAGCGTCAATTACTTTATACAGTTCACCGTATTTATATAACAGCCACTTTTGATCATAACTTAACTGTGCGATAAAAGTGTAACCATCATTATAATACTTAAGTTGTTTCTTTTCGCTGTCACTCAAATCATCTCTACTCTTATCAATTAAATTGTACGATGTTTTTGTTTCTTCAACAGTTGTTTCAACGTTACTACTTTCCGTATTACTTGTATTCTTAGTATTAGTTATGGAAGATGTTTCCTGTACTGTACCTTTATTTTCGCAAGCTGTCATACAACAAATTAAAAAAATCATAACAAAAATTAATGCAATTTTTCTCATTCTATCCTCCTGATATTTGTACTAATAATTACTATATTACTTTCTTACCAAAACTACCGTTCCGCTTCTGCCGTAGAAATATCCCTCAAAAGCAGAACCAAGAGTAATCGTAAGTTCATCACCATCTAATTCATACGGCATACTTCCTTCAATACCACCTTGATAAGGATAAGTCTGGTATAACTCTAATTCATTACCATTCACCGTATAAGAAAACGTTCTGTAATTAAATGTCACCTCACTGCTGTCTATTTTCAAAATTTGATTGTCCGCGTCTGGAGACACCCAAGTACCTAACAGATTATCCGCATTAACTGCACTGTCTGACGATTGAGATAATGCAGTATTTCGATATAAAACATTACCCAAACTGTTTTTACATGCAGAAAATAGAAGCGCCATACCTACAATCAAAACTGCTAAGCATAAATTTTTAAACTTATGTCTGCTTAGTTTTTTTAATTTAGTATGATTTTTAATCAACTTCATTTTTCTTCCTCCTCAAATTGTAAAAAAATATATTTTATTACAGATATTTGAATATAGACTCAACCTATCTATAATGTAATCCATGTGTATGTTTCACAATCAATTTCATAAAACTGAATTTTATACCGGTTAGCAAACAATTGTCCAAACTTTTATGAATAAAGAATTTTATAATTGCCTAACATATTAACATGTGCATAACAAAATTTCTAAGAGCTTTTTTCGTGAAATATGCTATTACAAGAAAAACAGCTATAAAGTGGCTTTAAATTCGCACTTTATAGCTGTTTGACCATTTATTTGACTACTTCTATTATACAAATGAATTTAATTTATTTATATCTTTCAGTTTTTGCTCCATTGTTATATGCACATACTTTTCAAGTGTCATTTTCACTGTGGAATGTCCAAGAATTTCACTCACGCTTTTAACATTTATTCCTTTTTCAATTGCTCTTGTTGCAAAGGTATGTCTTAATGTATGAAAATTCACATAATCAACGCCTGCTTCTTCTAAATAATTTTTAAATCTATATTGTAAGGTTCTTGGTTCCATATATTTTTCATTACCAGTTAAAAAATATAAGTTTGCAGAATATTTTGTCTGATCATCACTTACTTTTTTTATACACTCAACTACATAATCTGTTAAAGGAATTTCTCTGATAGAATTTTTCGATTTAGGTGCTTCTATTACGATTTTAGTTTTCAAAGGATAATTTTTATCTATGTTTTGTATTCTCTGCATTGACTTATTAATAGATAATACATTACTATTTAAATCAATATCAGACCATTTTAATGCACATAGTTCACCAATACGAAGTCCAGTATATAGACAAAGATATACACCAAGCTTAGTTAAATCTAAATTTGAGAGTAAAAATCTTTCCAATCTCAATTGTTCAGAAACAGAAAGAACATTTATTTTTTTATCAACAGAGTTATGAAACTTAAAGTCCTTAAAACTAATTTGATAACCATATTTATCATTAATATATGAAATAATAGATTTCAATACAGTTTTAAGGTGTCTTATTGTAGCTAAAGATAGCTGATTATTAAGCGAATACAATTGTTCAGTTGACACCCTATCAATTTCTAAAATCTTCAATTTTCCAAAACAAGGTATAATATACTTATCTAATTGAAAATAATACTTCGAATATGACGACTGCTTAATGTAATGTTTTTTTATACTAAGCCATTCAAGGCAAAAATCTTTAAAATATCTATTTTGCACATTTTTAATTTTACATTTTTTCTGATTTAAAAGAATAATATCAAGTTTGTTCTTTACATCGTTGTATGTTTTGGCATAGACTGACGCATATTTAATTTTTCCGTTTTTATCATATTCTTTAAAATATCGACCTTCCCATCTGCCATCTTTTCTTTTGTAAATATTTCTTTGTGTTCTCAAAAATATCACTGCCTTTCTAAAACAACATACCAGAATTTTGACCACAAAAAATTCAATTAAGGCAATTACAAAAAATATTAACCAAAAGTTTTTCATGATAGCACTAATAATTTAAAATTTAGTTGACATATAAATTCATTTTTGTTATTATATATACAGGATTTGACAATGTTTTTATTTCGCAGATTAGCATATTCCACGAAATTTCAGGTAATAATTTTACTTTATGTAAGGTTATTGCCTTTTTATATTGTATGATACAATAAGATAAATTGATATTAATTATTTTTGGAGGGTTAAAATGATTGCTATTATTAAAGATATTTATCAGGAATTATCTAATAGAAAACGTATAAGCATAATTGACGTTTTCGTATCTCTATTAGTCATTCGGATAACAGATCATTTCGTCGATATTAATACATATTTTTCTAAAATTTTTAATAACAAAATCATATCTTCTATAATACCTATTTTAACTGGGATTTTACACTGCTTAAATATCTTAATTATAATTGTTTTTATAATATGTATTTTATCCCTAATATCATATAGTGTTTTAAATGCTATTTCATCTAGAACGCATTATGACCTTTTACGATTTATATACGATATGCACTACACTTCAACACATTCAATAGACTTTATGACTACACTGTTTTTTTATATGATTTCAATAGGACTATTTTTAGAATTAGCCTCGAAATTTGACATATATAACTATATTGTTAATATCACTAATAATTCTCCATTTCAACTGCTTCAAATACCATATGTCTTCTTAAGCATTGCTGCATTAATTGAACTATATAATAGATACTTTAGGGCTAAAATTCCACATGATGAATCTTCAAAAATTACAGTAAATAAACCTATAGAAATAAAGATCGTTGAAGATAGCAAAAAAAGTCATTAGTTTTCTAATCTTTCAATCCTATAAGCTAAAATCGGATGTGTACGTTTTAAGTTTTGCATTAGTCCCTTTTTATCTGATATTTCCATATCATACATAATATACAAAGCACATTTTAGCTGTTCACCATATCCAATACTTTTTGCGTACATATCTGCATTATATTCTTTTCTTCTACTACCTCCTGATATTATCAGAGTCCATATAAACAACACAAATTTTACAACTCCTTCGAGTAACTGTCGTACCATTCCAAACAGGTCACCTATAAAACTATTTTCAAATGACTTTTCTAACAATTTGAAAATTAAACTTACAGCAATGAAAATCCATAAAAATATTGTAGTGCAAAATTTTATTAATAATGCTATTTGCCCATCAAAATTATTTAGATGTCCAAATTCATGTGCTATTATTCCTTTAAGTTCTTCATCGTTAAAAGTCTCTATCGCACCCCTTGTTATTACAAGCGTATTTCTACCAATTATAAAAGCATTAATTTCGATACTATCCACTATGTAAGGTTTTATTTTTCTTCCAATTATTCTATTATTTCTAAAAGCCCTAGAATATACTTCCTTAAAAATTGGAATAAGTCGCTCTTTTTCAGTTCTGGTAGAAATACGCCTTACACTATTTGCATACCTTAGAATCTTTTCAGCAATATTTGATGACACAAAATATATAAAAATAATGTATGAGAATAGTACAATACTCATCATCATAAAACTAAATAAAGGATATACCGTAGATGAACGTACATATCTTGAAACCATTACAAAATAACTAACCAAAAACCATATAAGAATTCTTGGTTTATCAAAAAATACTGCCGATATACTAGATTTATCAGTTTTAAAAAGTTCACGCACTCTTTTTAAAACTTCTTTCAATGCAGTAATATTCATATAATTACTTCTCCCTTAAAATGGTTTAAATACTTTTATTCTGTCACATTGTTTCCTATCTCTGGAAATATATATCGCCTCTCCTACTCCCTGAGATTTTATTTCATCAGGATGAACTATAAATTCTCTTCCTCTTCTTGAACTGCCCTTCTTTGTGCTTCCCTCTTCATTCATTTGATACGTCATTAACATAGTTTGTTTTGTGCCAATTGTTTTCGCCCATTCTTCTGCTGATTTAAAACTATTTTGGCGAAGTACAATGTAGTTATTGCAATTTTCAATTATTTGATTTTTAAATTTATCACCAGTTTCATTTTCTAGGTCTGATAAACTCTGTGTAGCAGGGATACAAGTAATATTTGCACTACGGCTTTTATTTATTAAATCCACAAGCACAGACGAAGCATATACGTTTATTTCATCAAAAATAAAGAATTTACGATTTTCACTATTAAATAACTTACTAACAGCTTTCTTAGTATCAATCAATATTAATCTTCCCATAGCTTGTGCCGTTTCCGGATAAAGCAGAGGATTCAATACAAAAATAATAATAGCCTTTTCCTTTAAAGCCTTGTATATATCAACCCCACGTTCATTAAAAAGCTCTCCAACTTTACTTTCTGAAATAGTTAAAAATCTTGCACTTGCATTATCAGCTATTTTAGAACTTGCCTTAGCTATGTCAAGATTACTTAAATGCTCATCTTTAGAAATTATTTTATTGTCTGCAAGATTTTTGGATAAAGCAATAAATTTATCAGATTTTATATTTTCTACTATAGAATTAAAAGAAAGATTTATATTCGCCAATTTTAAAAGTTTAATTAAGCGTTGTAAGTATCTTTCAGTATTAGTCTTATAATGTTCCTCACTCCAAGTTGTCATATTGATTAACATATCTTTTGCTACTGTTTCATTTGCTCTAATAAATGGATTATACTTGTTGCTTATTTCAGGATCATTCATACTAACAATATATAGCTTACGATTATATGTTTTGCAAAACAACTTGGTGATTTCAAGCAATGACTCCTGCCCTTCATCACCTTTACCGTCAATAATCAATGCGCCGTCATTTTTTATACAAGCAGATCTTATAAAATTTGACAATGCCACAGTTTTTCCACTACCTGTTGTACCTGATATAAAGATGTGCTTTGAGTTGTCTGGAACACATATTTTTTTGCCTGATTTATTGTAACCAATAAAAGTGTCAGTATAAGAATTACACTTACATGGATTTTCTCTGAACGAATTATATGCATTAGAATTATTAATATTTTTTACTTCATCATTAAGTGGTTTTATTCCGGCTCTTTCATTCTCTTTGTTTTTATCTATACATATCTTAAAATAACTTGCAAGAAATATAGACACAAAGAATATGATAATCCAACTTGTATTTTTATATGTAAGAAAACCGAAATCATAATTAAAGTTTCCATGTAATATAGTTCAAGAAGTTTGATAATGATATTTGAAACTCTCTTAAAAAATCATTTAATATTTCATTGAAAAATGCACCTATAATCAGTAATCCTATTCCACTTACTATAACTCCATACTTTCCTTTTAAATTTACAAAACGCATTAACAATAATAAGCCAAACAAAAATGGAATTATAGGAGTTAAAATAAATAGGATTACTATAACCAAAATAATATTAAAAGGTTGATAGTCCTTTTTCTTAGAGCGTTTTGACATAGCTAATCACCTCTTCTAAGGAAATTAAAAAAATATTTGAATATGTATTTTTACTCTTTTCTAACACAGTCCATATTTTTGTTTTATCTTTCGGAACAACCCACACTTGGTTATCATAACTAAGATAATTTTTCTTAATATTATTTTCCAATACATTTTTATTCTTAACAGTCATTTCAATTTCAACAGCATAAGTTGCACTTCCAATATTACATATAAAATCAGGATAATGCCCATCACGTTTAAACCCACTATCATGTCTAAATTCTCGTTCAGATTTAATATTTACTACTTTTAACTTTTTCATAAAATAAATTGCAGTATCAACAACAGCTATATCATGAACTATCCTTGCAATCTTAACATCAGTAGTCACAAAATCAAGGTTAAAAACATTTTTTGCCTTGTTTGTTGCAAAATACAAAGCAGGTACACCATAGAGCTTGTATGCTCCTTTGATGTATCCTGCTTCTTTTAATATCTTTATTCTTCTGTCAACTGTCCTTTGACTTGGAAATTCTGCAAGTATTTTAATTTGTCTGCCTAACAAAAATCGCCATTTACTTATTTGTTGCATTAGTATATAGTCTCGTGAAACTATTTTCAATAACACCACCTCTTGTTATGTTATATTCTATGTTAAAGAAAGAGAATTATTAACAGATATTCTTGCCTTTAAACCAATCTAAATTCTTTATTATTATAGGATAAAATGACTTGATTTCTTCTGTATAATGCATATTTTCAGGAATATCATTTAATAAAAATATAGGCTTATGCAAATAAAATGCAATACACATTTCTAAAAATGAATTACCACCAACATAGTTTTCGATTCCTCTATGAGTATAATTTAATATTAGTAATCCATCACATTTCTCAACATTCTTCATATTTTCGATTGATAGACGATTTTTAATTTTTGTAAAAGTTATATCATCTCCATCAACATCTCTAATATCTTGATATCTAGTTAATTCAGGTAAAATAACACTTATGTTTAAACATTCATCAAAAAATTTTTTTACATCAATAATTTCTTTTGCAAAATCAAGACTTGCATGGATTAACACTTTCAATTAAATTATCCTCTCTTAATATTCTAATAATTGACTGAGATTCCAATATAGTTTCTTCATAACTTATATAATTGCAATCTTTCCAATATTCTATAAGCTTTACACAGTTATCATACGATACATATGGTTTTAAAGCAATCATAAGTTTTGATCCAGAAACTATTTTAAAGCCATACTTATCTTTTCTTAAAGTAAAAAACATTGCCTTTAATCTGCGTTTTATTAATTTTGCTTGTTTACTATTTAAATGTTTTTTTTGAATATTTTTACTTTTATTTTTGTGAAATATACTGCGTAAGTTTAATGGTTCTATAATTTTTAAATCAAATATCAGTTTTATTACATCAACAACAAGTTGAATCGAATTAATAATAATACTAATAATGTCCAATAATATAATTGCCACCTCTTATATAGAAAACTTATTTCACACTATCCTCCATAGCCTTTAAAACGACCTGTGGTAAAAAATCAAATTTATATTCCTTGTTTATCCTAATTATCTTTTCTCTAAGAATTTTATCCTGATAATTAGATTTGATTTTATCCCAAAAATTAAAAGCGATGGGAGGGCTTTTTACATTTATCTCGAAATCTAAATCCCAAGTACCTTGAGTTAATGTGTTTGTATGAGTTACACAATCATACTTCATTATTTCTTGTTCAAATTCATTCTTGTTGTTTAAATTTTTGAATTTTATAAAAAACTTGTACCATTTATAGCCTAATATCTCATGATTATATACTGCTTGATATTTTTGTATGATGTTTTCACTAATTAATTTTTCAATTACGTTTTTTGTTTTATTTTGATTCATCCTCATATATTTAGCCAAATTAAAAATATTATATTGTTTATCTTTCGGAAACAAAAAAACTTTATATTGCTTTTTGGTTAAATTATAGATACCACTGCAATCCAATTTTATATGATGATTTATATATCCGTTATTATAATTACTTGAGTTATCAATATTTTTATCATTAATAATATATCTTTGTCCTAAGACATTTTTCTCTGGAACATTATCTATTTCCCAATTATAAAGTGATGTATTAAATCGTTTACAAATTTTATTTAATATATCATACATTTGGGAATTATTTTTAGCATATATAGCAATCCTAAAAATTATATTTATCATCATTTTGCCAATCATAGCATTCAGCAACCCAAGCTATATTACCATTATAACATAAAAAAGAGGCAATATGATCTACTTGATTTTTCATTTCTTTTTTAAAATATAAATTACATAAAAACAAATCCAAACCAAAATTTGCAATATTAATTAATGGCATAACATGATCAATTGCCCTAATATCGTACAAATAATTTAATCTATTGTCAATTTCCTCTCTAGATAAACTCATATTTTCTCTTAAATATAGATTTTCCTCTAATGAAGTATTAAGTTCCAATGGATCTTTATCAAAGTAATACAATATTCTTCTATCAACATTATCTAACTGTACTGCTAACGATTGTGAAGCAATTCTTTTTTCAAAGTTTGTAAAACAATTCAATTCGTTGCAATTACTTTGCCAGTTAGAAATAATTCTATCTATATCTTCACTTAATATATCTCCTAAAACTTTTTCATTAACTGAATCACCTTCATCAATTGGAATTATAACTTTTCCGTCAGGAATAATAATAAAATATGCACTATCTCTATTTTGCCTATGCGAAAAATCTATATCAAAACTATAATCTTTCTTACTTTCATAAACATACTTTTCAATTCGTTTTTGCATTATATTATATTCTTCAGATGTGTAACCATTATTTTGAAATAGACTACTGCCATTTCCTTCAGGAATTAATTCAAATATCTTCCACTTTTTGATAATGCTATATTGTGATAAGAAATCAAATAATTTTTCAAAATTCTCCTGAAACATGTTAGATTTAGTTAAAACAGTACCTATTTTTATTCTAAAATTTGGTTTGTTTTTTTCATAATAGTCCAATATTTCCTTTACAGTTTCAAAACTCCCATTAATTCTGCCATTTATAGTATTACTGAAATTATCATAACCATCTAATGGCAATGAAAGCTTAGAAATATATGGTTCTATCTTATTTTTATTCAACATATAGTTTGTTCCATTGGTTGATAAGTATATAGATATACCTAAATTATGTAATTTTTCGAGGATATAATATACTTTATCTTCTAATAAAGGTTCACCACCTGTTATGCAAACGGCTTCGCAACCAGATTTCTTAATATTTTCTATAATTTTATCAAAATTCTGAGTTGTATTTATCCCTTTATTACCATAACAAAACTCACAATTATTATTGCACTTAGAAGTAATTCTCCAATCTATAATTGACAGTTTCATATTAGCCTCTCTAATTATTAAATAAAGTATTCCTCTGAACTATCAAATTTAGGTGCACAAATGACTTGAAATTCTACATCTTTCTTACCTAAATTCTTAATGCCATGTGCCTCATTTTTTCCTGAAAAGAAAGTTAAAGTAAATGGTTCTTTACAACAAATCTCCTTTTCATAATTTTCACCTATTAACAAAATATGTCCACCATCAAAAAAGAAGAATGATTCATATCCATTATCCCTGCCATCAATATCCAATGGTCTTTGATGATAATGCTTAGATAAAGTGTGTCCACTTTCTATTCTAGCAAAAATAACATCAGCAGATAAATTACTTGGAAGATCATTATGTACGCCTGATTGCATATCATGTTTTAAAGAATAATTCCAATTCAAATCACTATGTTTTAAAAACAACATACTTAGTACACCTCTTATTTTTTATTAAAGATAATTTAAAAAGAAATTCAAAAACACAGTACATATTGCTCTGCAT
>ULQV01055131.1_pt1 | contig 45112 bp, 38 predicted proteins | sample 1954851 | NCBI WGS metagenome assembly ULQV01 (sample SAMEA4835665, study PRJEB28245) | human gut metagenome | biome: gut microbiome; material: fecal sample | place: Denmark | collected 2008 | reverse complement strand
GCCCTGGGCTAGGAGCTTCTGCCCTTTCAGGGCGTGTGGGGTAAAACTTGCGAAAGTTCAGTAACTGATTATCGGATAATCGAATAGAAGATATTAATCGAATAGAAGATATAATTAGAATAGAAAATGTTAAGATTTGAAGATCCTATATTTCTCTGGCTGTTGTGGATAATACCAGTACTGATTCTGATCAGACTGATAGGATGGAGAAGAAGAAAGGCAAAACTGAAGAAGCTCGGCGATCCGGAACTTCTGAAACAGCTCATGCCCAACATCTCCAAATATCGCCCTACAGTTAAGTTTGTGCTGATGCTCGCAGCCTTGGCGCTTCTTATCGTGATGGTAGCTCGCCCGCAGATGGGCAGCAAGATTTCTCACGATAAGCGACATGGTATTGAAACCATCATCTGCCTCGATATTTCAAATTCCATGCTCTGTCAGGACGTGGTTCCATCCCGTTTGGACAAGAGTAAGATGCTTATCGAAAATCTGGTCGACAACTTTAACAACGACAAGATTGGACTCATCGTCTTTGCCGGCGATGCTTTCGTGCAGTTGCCAATCACCACCGATTATGTTTCGGCAAAGATGTTTCTCCAGAACATAACCCCTGGTCTTATCCAGACCCAGGGAACCAATATCGGAGCAGCCATCGATTTGGCTTCCAAGAGTTTCACCCAGCAGGAGAATGTGGGCAGAGCCATCATCGTTATTACCGATGGCGAAAACCATGAGCCTGGCGCACAGGAGGCAGCGGCTGCTGCCAACAAGAAAGGAATCAATGTCTTTATCCTGGGCATAGGCAACACCAAGGGAGCGCCAATCCCTATGGGCGACGGCTCTTATCTGAAGGACAATGCGGGCAACACCGTAATGACCGCTCTGAATGAGCAGATGTGCAAGGAACTTGCCCAGGCAGGCAAGGGTCAGTACATTCATGTAGATAACACCAGCGATGCGGAAAGAGCATTGAATGATGATATTGCCAAATTGCAGAAAGGTGATGTAACGAGTGTGGTTTACAGCGCCTATGATGAACAGTTCCAGGCTGTAGGTATTCTCGTCATCCTGTTGCTTATCATCGAAATCTGTCTGCTTGAGGTAAAGAATCCTCTGCTCAGAAACATCAAGTTTTTTAAGAAAGACATCAGGAAGCCTTTCTGATAAACGTTTATACATTATTATATAATAAGAATGAGATATTTAAGATATATATTGGTTTTTGCCCTGATGGTGCTGGGCTTGGCGAAGGTGGGAGCACAGAACGACCGCAACTTCATCCGCCAGGGAAACCGCGCCTATCATAAACAGAAGTGGGCTGCAGCCGAAACGCAATATCGCAAGGCTATCTCCAAGAACCAGAAGAATGCGCAGGCTGTCTATAATCTGGGTTGCGCCCTGATGATGCAGCAGAAGGATTCTATGGCAATGATACAGTTTGAGAATGCTTCGAAACTGGAAACGAACAAGATGCGACGCGCCAGAAGTTACCACAACATGGGTGTGGTCATGCAGCAGCATCAGCAATATGCGCAGGCCATAGGATGCTATGAGAACGCCCTGCGCTGCAATCCGCAGGACAATGCAACCCGATATAATCTTGCCCTCTGCAAGAAACTGCTTAAAAACCAGAAGCAGAACAAGCAGAACGATAAGAACAAGAATAAAAACAAGGACAAGAACAAAGACAAGCAGAACAAGGATCAGAACAAAGATCAGAATAAAGACAAGAACAAGAACGACAAAAACAAGAACAACCAGAATAAGAACAATCAGCAGAATCAGAACAATCAGGACAAGATGAGCAAAGATAATGCTGAACAACTCTTGAACGCTGCCATCCAGCAGGAGAAGGATACGAAGCGCAAGATGCAGAAAGCGATGAGTCAGCCTCGCAGAAAGCAATATGAGAAAAACTGGTAAAAAGTAAAATAATACAACGAGCATAATAGATTTAGAACATGAAACATATAGGTTGGTTTATTATTATATGGGCAATGCTTCTGGGCTTCAGTTTGCAGCTGAAAGCCCAGCATATCAGTGTGTCGGCACCAACACACGTGGCGGCGGGAGAAAACTTCCGTGTGGCCTATACCATCAATACACGTGATGTAGAGGAATTCCGCCTGGGCGGAGTAGGAGAAGGACTTGAGGTAATTGCAGGTCCTTACACCTCATCGCAGTCCAGTTATCAGATGATCAATGGCCATACTTCCTCTTCATCGTCTGTAACCATTACCTATACGCTCTACGCAGCTAAGAACGGAACCTTTGGCATTGGTGCCTCTCATGCCATCGTAAATGGTAAGAAACTCTCTTCCCATCCGGTTAAGATTACGGTTTCTGGCCATGCTGCACGCAACAACGGCGCTCCTTCCATGCACGGACAGAATGATTATAATGAACCCCGCATGCGAACAGCCGGATCAAGAATATCAGGCCGCGACCTCTTCATCAAGGTGACAGCCAACAAGCGACGTGTTCACGAACAGGAACCGGTGCTCCTTACTTATAAGGTTTACACGCAGGTAGACCTTACCCAGCTGGAAGGCAAGATGCCTGACCTGAAGGGATTCCACAACCAGGAAGTTCCGCTGCCTCAGCAGAAGACCTTCCATACAGAAACCGTAAACGGCCGACCTTACCGATGCGTTACATGGAGCCAGTATGTTATGTATCCGCAGATGACGGGCAGTCTCACCATTCCAGCCATTACCTTCAAGGGAATCGTAGTTCAGCAGAACAGAAACGTTGACCCGATGGAAGCTTTCTTCAATGGCGGTTCTGGCTATGTTGAAGTAAAGAAAGATATTATAGCTCCTAGTGTGAAAATTCAGGTTGATCCATTGCCTCAGCGCCCTGCCAACTTCTCGGGCGGTGTTGGTAAATTCAATATTAGTGCTTCCATCGACAAGAAGGAAGTGAAGGCTGGCGAACCTATCACCATCCGTGTAGTGGTAGGAGGAATCGGAAACCTGAAGTTGCTCAAGCAGCCTGTCATTACCTTCCCTAAGGATTTTGACAAGTACGATGCAAAGGTGACAGACAAGACCCGCCTTACAGCCAATGGCGTAGAAGGCAATATGATTTATGACTTCCTGGCTGTGCCTCGTAATCAGGGAAATTATACCATTCCTGCGGTAGAATTCACCTATTATGATACTTCGGCTAACAAGTACAAGACAATCAAGACCCAGCCGTTTACGCTGAATGTAGAGAAGGGCGATGGAACTTCAGATAATGAAACATCAGATTTCAGCAACAAGGATAAGGACATTCACGCGCTGAAACTGGGCAAGTCTAAGCTCCATGATATTGACGATATGTTCTACGGAAGCTTCGGTTACTGGACCAGTCTGCTGGTTCCATTGGCAGCCTTCTTTGCCCTGCTTATAGTCTTCCGCCGCCGTGCTCTCGAGAATGCCGACCTTGTAAAGGTCCGTTCCAACAAGGCAAACAAGATAGCAACCAAGCGCCTGAAGAAGGCCCATCTGCTGATGCTCGGTGGCAAGCAGGAAGAATTCTACGATGAAGTGCTCCGTGCTTTGTGGGGCTATGTAAGCTACAAGCTCAACATGCCTGCCGAAAAGCTCTCACGTGAAAACATTCAGGCTATGCTCGAAAAACATTGTGTAGAGGAGAGAACTATCGAGAAGTTTACAACTGCGCTCGATGAATGTGAGTTTGAACGCTATGCGCCTGGCGACCCTGCCGGCAATATGAACCGTACATTCGAATCAGCAATGACTGCTATTATGGATATAGAAAATGCTATCAATGCAACGCGTAAGCAGCGCAAGAAGAGTGCAACCGGATATTCGTTCGTCTTGATGATCATGGTAATGTTGGGCTGCTCTGTTTCTGCAGGCGCTGTAACCAAGAACAATGCTGATACGGAATATCAGAAAGGTAACTATCAGCAGGCCATACGCGACTATGAGGAAATATTGAACAACTATGGTGTTTCTGCCGAAGTTTACTATAACTTGGGCAATGCTTATTACCGTACAGACAATATTACCAAGGCTGTGCTCAATTATGAGCGTGCCCATCTGCTCTCGCCAGGCGATGAAGACATCAGCTTCAACCTGCAGTTTGCACGTAGCAAGACCATCGATAAGATTACACCGGAAAGCGAGATGTTCTTCGTAACCTGGTGGAAGGCGCTGGTTAACTTTACGAGTGTTGACTGTTGGGCTAAGACAGGCATCATTGCCATCATCATGGCGCTGGTTCTGGTCTTGGTTTATCTCTTCGGTTCGCATATCGTGTTGCGCAAGATTGGTTTCTTCGGTGGAATCTTCTTCGTGGCAGTCTTCCTGCTGAGCAATCTCTTTGCTTACCAGCAGCGGCAGATGCTCATCAACCGTACGGGAGCCATCATCATCGCTCCTTCTGTCAATGTGAAGAAGACTCCAGCCAAGACGAGCGTTGACCTCTTCCTGCTGCATGAAGGAACCCGAGTTGACATTACCGATAAGGCGATGAAAGGCTGGCGTGAAATCAAGGTAGGAGACGGCAGAGAAGGCTGGATTGAAACCAAGGCAATTGAGGAAATCTGATTAAGATAAAATCTGATTAAAATAAAGAGAATGGATTTTAGTAGGATACAAGATTTTGACATGCAGCTGTTGCATGTGTTTAACGGCAGCGAGAATGTCTGGCTCGATCAGATGGCGATGGCGCTTACGTCGGGCTGGACATGGATTCCGCTTTATATCGTCCTCTTCGTTGTTGTGATAAGAAACAACGAGATGATGGGCCAGATTGCACTCGTGGTAGGAGGAGCGGTGCTCTGTATCTTTCTGGCTGATGGACTGGTGGATGGAATCATCAAACCGCTGGCTGAAAGATACAGACCTTCTAGCGACCCGATGTTCAAGTATACGGTTCAGGTGGTTGACAATATGCGCCTCAAGAGTTTCAGCTTCTGTTCGGCTCATGCGGCCAATACGCTTTCGTTAGCCATCTTCTTCTCGTTGCTTATCCGCAGCAAACTGGTTACGTGGACCCTGTTATTATGGTCGCTCGTAAATTGTTGGACCCGTCTTTACCTGGGTGTTCATTATCCGGTCGACATTCTTTGCGGTCTGGCTATCGGAGCTATGGTGGGAGTTGTCGTGTATCTTATCTACATCAGGATGTATTACCGCATCTCTCCAAAGATTAAGTATATTTCCAACCAGTATACGAGTACGGGTTACGACTATGATGATGTAGATAAAATCATGACTGTAGTGATATTTACCCTTATCATGGTTGTGTTTTATGCCACCTGTCAGATGGCTTATCTTTAGTACAGAAATAAAAGTTCAAAAAGTAAAATAAATAATGGATACAAAACACATTAAAATTAGTGATTATAACTATGATTTACCGGATGAGCGCATCGCAAAATTCCCTATCGCCCAGCGCGACCACAGCAAACTGCTGGTTTATAAGCACGGCGAGGTAAGCGATGATGTTTTCCATCATCTTCCCACATATCTCCCTCAAGGAGCCTTGATGATATTCAACAATACCAAGGTGATACAAGCGCGTCTGCACTTCCGCAAGGAAACAGGTGCGCTTATTGAGGTTTTCTTGATGGAGCCTGCAGAACCTACTGATTATGAACTCATGTTCCAGACCACCGGACATTGTTCATGGCTCTGCATGATCGGTAATCTGAAGAAATGGAAAGAGGGAAGCCTGAAGCGTGATTTCGAAATCAAGGGTCACAAGCTTACGCTCAGCGCTACCATGCGACGTGGAGATACTCTCGGTTCTGAAGCGCAGCAAATGGTTGCCAAAGGCGGAGGAACCAACTATTGGGTTGACTTCGATTGGGACAACGACAAGGTGTCTTTCGCTGAGATTCTCGAAGCAGTAGGCGAGTTGCCTATTCCTCCATATCTCAACCGCAAGACAGAGGAGAGTGACAAGACCACCTATCAGACGGTTTATTCTAAAATCAAGGGAAGTGTGGCTGCTCCAACTGCCGGACTCCATTTTACCGATGCGGTTCTCAAGGATCTTGATGCGCATGGAATCGACCGCGAGGAAGTAACCCTGCATGTAGGAGCCGGCACATTCAAACCGGTGAAGAGTCTTGAAATCGAAGGTCATCAGATGCATACGGAATACATTGTTGTTCATCGCCGCAGTCTGGAAAAACTCATCAAGCACGAGTGTCGGGTCATTGCCGTAGGAACTACCAGCGTCCGTACCATCGAGAGCCTCTATTACATGGGCGTTCATCTGCTGAAGCATCCTGAGGCAAACGAAGAAGATCTGCACGTAAAACAGTGGGATCCTTACGAGCTTTCTGAAGATGGCAATCTGGTAGATGGAATCACTCCGATGCAGGCTATCCAGGCAATCATCGATTATCTGGACCGCAACGGTTTGGAGGCTCTCCATTCCAGCACGCAGATTATCATAGCTCCTGGCTATCAGTATAAGATTGTGAAGATGCTGGTCACCAATTTCCATCAGCCTCAGAGCACGCTCCTGCTCCTGGTGAGTGCTTTCCTCAAGGGCGATTGGAGGAAGGTTTACGATTATGCTCTTTCGCATGATTTCCGTTTCCTGAGCTATGGAGATTCATCCCTGCTCATTCCGTAAAAGGAGTTAGGAAAACTATAAATTATTAATTGTAAATTATAAATTAAAATAGATGATTTCAGTAGAAGGACTGAAAGTAGAGTTTGGCGTCAAGCCTCTCTTTCATGATGTAAGTTTCGTCATCAACGACCGCGACCGCATTGCCCTGGTGGGTAAGAATGGTGCCGGAAAATCTACGATGCTCAAGATTCTCTGCGGTTTGCAGAAACCTACTGCTGGCGTTGTGGCTATTCCTAACGAAACCACTATCGGCTATCTGCCACAGGTGATGAAATTGCAGGACGATACGACCGTGAAAGAGGAAACCCGCAAGGCTTTCGCCCATAATACCGAGATGAAGGCTCGTCTGGACAAGATGCAGCAGGAAATGGCCGACCGCACCGACTATGAGAGCGAAAGCTATGCTCAGCTCGTAGAGAAGTTTACCCAGGAACATGAACGCTACATGATGATGGGTGGCGAAAACTATGAGGCTGAGATAGAGCGCACCTTGAGCGGTCTTGGCTTTACGCGCGATGATTTCGAGCGCCCAACCAAGGAGTTTTCAGGCGGTTGGCGAATGCGTATCGAACTTGCCAAGATTCTGTTGCAGAAGCCTGATGTCCTGCTCCTCGATGAGCCTACCAACCACCTTGATATTGAAAGTATCCAGTGGTTGGAGCAGTTCCTGGCGCAGAGTGCCAAGGCTGTGGTTCTGGTGAGTCACGACCGTGCTTTCATCAACAATGTAACTAACCGTACCCTCGAAATTACTTGCGGAAGGGTAGAAGACTATAAGGTAAAATACGATGAGTATGTTGTATTGCGTGCTGAACGCCGCGAGCAGCAGCTCCGTGCTTACGAAAACCAGCAGAAGGAAATTGCCGACATCAAGGATTTCATCGAGCGATTCCGCTACAAGCCTACCAAGGCGGTTCAGGTGCAGAGCAGAATCAAGCAGCTCGAGAAAATCGTGCCTATCGAGGTGGATGAGGTTGACAACAAGCAGATGCACCTCAAATTCCCTCCTTGTCTCAGAAGTGGCGATTATCCTATCATCTGCGATGAGGTGCGCAAGGATTACGGCGCACACACCGTCTTCGACCATGTTACCTTTACCATCAAGCGTGGCGAGAAGGTGGCTTTCGTGGGTAAGAACGGCGAGGGTAAGTCTACCCTGGTAAAATGTATCATGGGTGAGATTCCTTTCACCGGAACTCTCAAGATTGGTCATAATGTGCAGATTGGTTATTTCGCCCAGAATCAGGCGCAGCTCTTGGATGAGAATCTTACCATCTTCCAGACTATCGACAATGTGGCTACAGGCGAAATGCGTCTGAAGGTGAACGATCTCCTGGGCGCCTTCATGTTTGGCGGCGAGACTTCAGAGAAGTTTGTCAAGGTTCTGAGTGGAGGTGAACGCAGCCGACTGGCGATGATCAAGCTCCTGCTCGAACCGGTGAATCTCCTCATTCTCGATGAGCCTACCAACCATCTCGACATGCAGTCGAAGGATGTGCTGAAAGAAGCCATCAAGGCTTTCGATGGAACAGCCATCATCGTGAGCCACGACCGTGAATTCCTCGATGGTCTGGTTGATAAGGTTTATGAGTTTGGCGGCGGCAAGGTTCGTGAACATCTCGGTGGTATTTACGATTATCTCCGTGCCCATAATGCCGAGAACATCAATCAGGCTCTTGCTAGCCAGAGCATGGCTTCTGCCGGTTCGCCTTCTGCCAATACTTCCGGCTCTTCTGTCGCATCAGGTTCTACAGCCGACAGCCTTGCCTCTGCCACATCCGGCAAGCAGAGCTACGCTGAACATAAGGAACAGCAGAAGAAAATCCGTAAGGCTGAGAAAGCCGTGAAGGAATGTGAGGCGAAGATAGAGAAGCTGGAAGCGAGAAAGAAGGAGATTGATGAACTCCTGATGAAACCGGAAAATGCAACCAACATGGAACTCGTGACCGAATACACCGAGCTCATGAAGAGTCTCGATGAGGAGAACGAGCGCTGGATGCTCCTTTCGGAAGAACTGGAAGAAGTTTCGAAATAAAAGTAACATTAATATATAAAAAAGAGAAGAAAATGAAAATGAAAATGATCTTACCGATGATGCTGATCGCAGCTCTGCCATTAGGCGCTGATGCTCAGAATAAATCGGGTCTTGTCATGAGCAATCTCGACCAGACAGTGAAGCCAGCAGACAGTTTCTATCAGTTTGCTACAGGCGGATGGCAGAAGAACAATCCTCTTCCTGCCGCTTACAGCCGTTATGGCAGTTTTGACCAGCTGGCTGAGAACAACAACAAGCGCATCAACACCATTCTTTCTGAACTCCAGAAGAAGACTTACAAGGCTGGAACCATCGAGCAGAAATTGTCTGATTTCTACAAACTCTCTATGGATGTTGACAGCCGTAACAAGGCTGGAATCGCTCCAGTAAAGCCTCTGTTGGATGAGATTGAAGCTGCCAAGACCAAGGAAGAGCTTAAGAAGCTTCAGGTTAAGTATGCATGGATGGGTCTCGGTTTGGGCTATGTCTCAGGTTTCGATGCCGATGAGAAGAACGTAGCCATGAACATCTACATCCTGATGCAGGGCGGTCTTACTCTCGGTGCCAAGGATTATTACCTCAACAACGATGCTGCAACAGTAGCTATCCGTGAGGCTTATAAGACTTACCTCAGCAAGATGTTCCAGCTCTATGGTTTCTCTGCTGATGAAGCTGCCAAGAAGGCTTCTGCCGTATTCCTTCACGAAACAACGCTCGCTACTTTCTCAAAGAGCCGTACCGAACTTCGTGATCCTCAGGCCAACTACAACAAGATGACCTTGGCAGAATTCAAGGAGAATTATCCTAACATTCCTCTCGAGGCACTTGCCAACGCCGAGGGAATCAAGAGCGAAAATCTCAAGGAGATGATCGTAGGTCAGCCTGCTTTCTTCGCCGGTTATGACAAGGTGGCAGCTGCAGAATGTGCAGGCACAATGAAGGCTTTGATGGAGTGGGACATCATTAATAGTTCTGCTTCTTACCTCAGCGATGAGATTCGCGAAGCCCGTTTCGAATTCTTCGGCAAGACTATGAGTGGCCGTAAGGAGGATTATCCTCTTTGGAAGCGCGCTACTACTCAGGTTGAGGCTCAGTTAGGCGAGGCACTCGGTCGCATCTACTGCAAGCGCTATTTCCCAGAAAGCTCTAAGAAGATGATGGAGACACTCGTGAAGAATCTTCAGATCAGCCTCGGTCAGCGTATCGATGCTCAGACCTGGATGAGCGATGTAACAAAGAAAGCTGCTCACAACAAGCTCGACAAGTTCTATGTAAAGATTGGTTATCCTAACAAGTGGACTGATTTCAGCAAGCTCAGCATCGACCCATCTAAGAGCTATTATGAGAACGTATTGGCTTGCCGCAAGTTTGCCAACGATAAGGAGATTGCAAAGAAGGCAGGAAAGCCAGTAGATAAGGATGAGTGGTACATGACTCCTCAGACCGTGAACGCTTACTACAATCCTACTACCAATGAAATCTGCTTCCCAGCCGGTATTCTCCAGTATCCTTTCTTCGATCCTAAGGCTGATGCAGCATTCAACTATGGTGCTATCGGCGTAGTAATTGGTCATGAGATGACTCACGGATTCGATGATCAGGGTCGTCAGTATGATGCTAGCGGTAATCTGAAGGACTGGTGGACTCCTGCTGATGCAGAAGGTTTCAACAAGCGTGCTGATATGTATGCTGATTTCTTCAGCAACATCAAGGTGTTGCCTGATCTGAATGCCAACGGCCGTTTCACCCTCGGCGAGAACCTTGCCGACCATGGTGGTTTGATGGTTTCTTACAATGCCTTCAAGAATGCTACAGCCAAGAAGCCATTGAAGAACAAGGATGGTTTCACTCCTGAACAGCGTTTCTTCCTCGCCTATGCAGGTGTTTGGGGACAGAACATTACTGATAAGGAAATCCGCAACCGCGTAAAGAATGATCCTCATTCTCTCGGCAAGTGGCGTGTTGATGGTGCGCTTCCTCACATCGATGCATGGTATGAGGCATTTGGTGTAAAGCAGGGCGACAAGCTGTTCATTCCTAAGAACCAGCGCCTGGAGCTTTGGTAATATCCGGAAGGAAATTTTTCCGAATAGAATTTTTCGGGATTTTTTTTCCGAATAGATAGAAAAAATAAAGTCCTGATGTTTCGTTTGTTTGAAACATCAGGACTTTTTGTTTTATGCTTGAAGTATTTTTGATAAGGAAACAATAGAATAGGGGGTTATTGCTTCTTCTCCAGTTCCTGAAGATTTTCCATCTTCTTCGATTCCAGGAATTCGTAAATGCCACAGAGATGTTCGCGGACGCGACCATGACCGAACTCATAAACCTTGCTGACAAGACCATCGAGGAAATCACGGTCGTGACTAACCACGATGAGCGTTCCGTCGAAATCGAGCAAGGCCTGTTTCAGTACATCCTTGGTCTTCAGGTCGAGGTGGTTGGTAGGCTCATCGAGAATCAGCAGATTCACCGGCTCCAGCAGCAGTTTGAGAATGGCAAGGCGGGTGCGCTCACCTCCCGACAATACTTTCACCTTCTTGGTAGAATCCTCTCCGCCAAACATGAATGCTCCCAGTAAATCGCGTATCTTGTTGCGGATTTCACCTTTGGCAACATCATCAATGGTCTGAAATACGGTAAGTTCGCCATCGAGCAGAGAAGCCTGGTTCTGGGCGAAATAACCTATCTGCACATTATGTCCCAATTCCAACTTTCCTTCGTTCTGAAGCTGACCCATGATACATTTCACAAGCGTTGACTTACCCTCTCCGTTTCTTCCCACGAAGGCAATCTTGTCGCCTCTTTCTACGGTAAGATTCACGCCGCTGAAAATCTTCTTGTCATCAAACGACATCGCCACATCGCTCATCTGAACCGGATAAGCACCGCTTCGTGGGCTCGGCGGGAACTTGAGTCGGAGGCGACTTGTATCTTCTTCATCCACTTCGATAAGTTCCAGTTTCTCTAGCATCTTCACGCGGCTCTGCACCTGGAAGGTTTTAGAATAAGTGCCTTTGAAGCGTTCTATAAAGTCCTTGGTTTCAGCAATCATCTTCTGCTGTTCCTCATATTTCTTCATCTGCTGTTCGCGGCGTTCCTTGCGCAGTTCCAGATATTGGCTGTAAGTGGCTTTGTAGTCGTAGATGCGGCCCATGGTTACTTCGATGGTTCTTGTTGTAATGTCGTCAACGAATTTTCGGTCGTGGCTGATGACAACTACCGCTTTCGAACTGTTGATGATGAAGTCTTCGAGCCAGCCGATGGATTCGATGTCGAGATGGTTGGTAGGCTCATCGAGCAGCAGTACGTCTGGTGATTTCAAGAGTAGTTTTGCCAGTTCAATCCTCATTCTCCATCCTCCCGAAAACTCGCTTGTAGGGCGGTTGAAATCAGAGCGCTCGAAACCGAGACCGAGCAGCGTCTTCTCTACATCTTCCTCGAAATGAGTCATGTCGATGGCGTAGAATTTCTCTGAGAGAGAGGATACTTTCTCAATGAGCTGCATGTAATCATCGCTGTCGTAATCGGTACGGGTGGTGAGCTCGTTGTTGATGCGGTCAATCTCAGCCTGCATTTCGTGCAGATGGGCAAACGCCTGACAGGTTTCCTCGAATACGGTTCTGCCGTCTTCGGTCATCAGATGCTGAGGCAGATAGGCGATGACGCAATCCTTGGGAGCGGAAACGGTGCCACGAGTAGCTTTTCTCACACCGGCGATGATCTTGAGCAATGTGCTCTTTCCTGCGCCATTCTTTCCCATCAGGGCTATACGGTCCTTCTCGTTGATCTGGAAGGAAATGTCTTTGAATAGGGTGGTGCCGCCAAATTCTACGGTCAATCCATCAACTGTAATCATATTATTTTCTTCTTGTTCAAATTTTTGTTTCTTTAAGCAACTCCCCAGAATGCCCCGTTCCTGCCGTTTTCGGGGTCTTCATTGATGACCAGCGCCTGCCATCATTTTATGACCCGTGCTGGTCTTAAGAGAAGACCTGAGCAAGGCACAAAAGGCTGTTCTTTCGATTGCCGGTGCAAAGATACAACATTTTTGGGCAGAATGCAAGCTTTTACCCTGACTTTCTTTCGGAGAAGTAGTGTAAGTGATTGATTGATACTGATTTCTATTGGCTTTCTAGCTGAACTTTGTTACAGGTTAACGTAAATGGGGGTGAATGGGGGCATTGAGAACCAGAGTGGCAAGCGGTCATTTTCGGTCATGGTCATTTTCGGTCATTTTCAAAAAAGAGTTTGGTCATTTTGAGCTATAGTAAATATAAATATTATTTATATTATACTATAGGTGACCATTTTCTCCCCCGAAATAAAAATGACCGAAAATGACCATGACCGGAAATGACCGGATTATAATATTTGAGACTATGTGAAATGATGAAAGGTGAGATATGCTAAAGTGTTAATTGTTAGCACTATACGGAATTTATATATAGAATTACTTCAATAGCATTGGTGTAACCTAATCTATATCTGTCACTATATGATTATGCCTTATTCGTACTCTAATGTCCTCTATTTACCTCTTGTTTCGCTTTTGTTTCGGTCAAAAATATCTAAAATCGATAGGGTTTTGAAGTCCGAGGAGAGGTATTTTTACTCCTAGTAGAGGAGGTAAAACACCTTTCTAACCCTCTTATTTTGCGTTTTTCTTCGAAAAATCACTAAAAAGCACTGATTTTTGCCTCTTTTGGTTTCTGTTTTGGGTAGGTAAGGATAATTTACATTACTCAGTCTGATTGCGCTTCTTGCTCAGTTTCTTTTAGCGGATTAAAAATCCATAATGGTTCGATCTGTACGGTTGAAATTACCCAATACGCCCTGAAAGGGCAGAAGCTCATAGCCCTGGGCAAAGAGCTTTTGGGCTTTCAGCCCGTCTTATACCACATCTGAATATTCTGTTTTCTTTACAAAACAATTAGAATTGCCCCTAATGAACTCAATCTTAAAATCACGATTTTTCCCTATGTTTCATTACTTATTTCCAATTTTTACATGAATATGGAGCATTTTTAAACAAAAAAGACCTTGATTGCAGAACGCAACCAAGGTCTTCGGAGATGATATATTTAACCTATTGAAATATCGCTAGATTAGATCTGCTCGCTCCAGTCCTCCTGGCTCTTACGAACGTAAGTCTGGTAACGGAGCTTAGCCATCTTCTCTGCCTGAGAGAAGAGCTCATCAGCCTCCTTAGGGAATGCCTTCTGTACAGAGAGGTAACGAACCTCACCGAGCAAGAAGTCGCGGAAGTTCTCCCAGTTTGGAGCCTTAGAGTCGAGTGTGAATGGGTTCTTACCCTCATCAGCCAACAGTGGGTTGTAACGCCACAAGTGCCAGTAACCGCACTCAACAGCCAACTCTTCCTCGTGCTGTGAACGACCCATACCGCCCTTACGCTTCAAACCGTGGTTGATACATGGTGCGTAAGCGATGATGAGTGATGGACCTGGATAAGCCTCAGCCTCACGGATAGCCTTCAATGTCTGAGCATTGTCAGCACCCATAGCTACCTGAGCTACGTAGATGTAACCGTATGTAGTCTGCATCAAACCGAGATCCTTCTTGCGGATACGCTTACCCTGAGCAGCGAACTGTGCGATAGCACCGAGTGGAGTAGACTTAGAAGACTGACCACCAGTGTTAGAGTAAACCTCAGTATCGAGTACCAGAATGTTAACATCCTCACCAGAAGCCAATACGTGGTCGAGACCACCGTAACCGATATCATAAGAAGCACCATCACCACCGATGATCCACTGTGAACGCTTAACGAGGTAGTGATCCAAAGTCTTGAGCTCCTTGCAGATAGGACAGCCCTTCTCAGCGCAGGCAGCGATGAGAGGCTTCAACTCTGCAGCAGCCTCCTTAGAACCCTCAGAATCGTTCATGTTTGCAATCCACTTGTCAGCAGCAGCTACGAACTCAGCAGAAACCTTCTCGCTAGCCTTAGCCTCTTCGAGCAAGTGAGCGATGCGCTCCTTCATCTTCTTGTTACCCATTACCATACCGAGACCGAACTCGCAGAAGTCCTCGAACAATGAGTTGTCGAATGCAGGACCCTGACCCTTAGCGTTCTTTGTATATGGAGTAGATGGGATAGAAGCTGAGTAGATAGAAGAACAACCAGTAGCGTTAGCAATCATCTGACGATCACCGAAGAGCTGAGAAATCAACTTAACGTATGGAGTCTCACCACAACCAGAGCAAGCACCAGAGAACTCGAACAATGGCTGAGCGAACTGAGAGTTCTTAGGGCTCTGCTTGATGTCTACGAGATCCTGCTTAGAAGCTACCTTGTGTACGAGGTACTCCCAATTAGCTGCCTCCTTAACCATATCCTCTGCGTCTACGTTGAATGGAACCATTGTCAACGCCTTCTCACCCTTCTTACCTGGGCAGACGTCAGCACAGTTACCACAACCAAGACAGTCGAGTACTGAAGTCTCTATGCGGAAGTGCATTCCAGCCATAGCCTTAGGTGCCTTAACATCCTGAGTCTGGAGACCCTCGATGCCTGCGAGCTCCTCATCGGTCAATACGAATGGACGGATAGCTGCGTGAGGACAAACGAATGAACACTTGTTACACTGGATACAGTTCTCAACGTTCCATACTGGTACGAATGCCTCAACACCACGCTTCTCGAATGCAGCAGTACCGTTCTGCCATGTACCGTCAACTGTGTTGTGCTTAACGAAGTCAGAAACCTTCAAGAGGTCACCTGCCTGGCCGTTGATAGGACGAACGAGCTCCTTAACGAATGCTGGAGCGTTATCCTCCTTAGCCTCATCGTCAGCGAGGTTAGCCCAAGCTGGATCTACTGTCAACTGCTTGTACTCACCACCGCGGTCAACAGCGCCGAAGTTCTTGTCAACAACGTCCTGACCCTTCTTAGAGTAAGACTTAACGATGAATGCCTTCATCTGCTCTACAGCGAGATCCAAAGGAATAACCTTTGTGATACGGAAGAATGCAGACTGGAGGATGGTGTTGGTACGGTTACCGAGACCAATCTCCTGAGCAATCTTAGTTGCGTTGATATAGTAAACAGTGATGTTGTTCTGAGCGAAGTAACGCTTTACCTTGTTAGGGATGAAGTTAACCAACTCCTCGCCGTCGAAGATAGTGTTCAACAGGAAGAAACCGTTCTTACGCAAACCACGAGTTACATCGTACATGTGGAGGTAAGCCTGTACGTGGCAAGCTACGAAGTTAGGAGTATTTACCTGATAAGCACTGTGGATAGGGCTGTCGCCGAAACGCAAGTGAGAGCAGGTGAAACCACCAGACTTCTTAGAGTCGTAAGAGAAGTATGCCTGGCAATACTTGTTGGTATTGTTACCGATAATCTGAACTGAGTTCTTGTTAGCACCAACAGTACCGTCAGCACCCAAACCGTAGAACTTAGCCTCGAACAAGTCGTCGCCACCCATTGGGATTTCCTCCTCTTCTGGGAGAGAAGTGAATGTAACGTCATCAACGATACCTACAGTGAAGTGGTTCTTTGGCTGTGGCAACTCGAGGTTCTTGAATACAGCAACAATCTTAGCTGGAGTTGTATCAGAAGAACCGAGACCATAACGACCGCCAACGATCAATGGCTTGCGCTCGTCGTCGTAGAGTGCTGACTTAACGTCGAGGTACAATGGCTCACCCTCTGCACCTGGCTCCTTAGTACGGTCGAGAACAGCGATACGCTTAACTGTAGCTGGGATAGTCTTCTTCAGGAAGTCAACAGAGAATGGACGGAAGAGGTGAACTGCAACCATACCAACCTTCTTGCCCTGCTTGTTCAAGTAGTCGATAGCCTCGCGAGCTGGCTCTGTAGCAGAACCCATCAGGATGATGATGTTCTCAGCATCCTCAGCACCATAGTAGTTGAAGAGGTGATACTCACGACCAGTAATCTTAGTCATCTCCTGGCAGTACTTCTCTACTACCTCAGGGATTGCATCGTAGTAAGTGTTGCAAGCCTCACGGTGAGTGAAGAATGTCTCTGGGTTCTCAGCAGTACCGCGAGTAACAGGACGCTCAGGAGTCAAAGCACGGTTACGGAAGTCCTCGATGAACTCTTCCTTAACCAATGGACGGATGTCTTCCATATCCATCTCCTCGATCTTGTGGTACTCGTGAGAAGTACGGAAACCGTCGAAGAAGTTAATGAAAGGAACCTTTGTCTCCAATGTAGCCAAGTGAGGAACTGCAGAGAGGTCCATAACCTCCTGAACAGAACCTGAGCAGAACATAGCGAAACCTGTCTGGCGGCAAGCCATTACGTCCTGGTGGTCACCGAAGATACAAAGTGAGTGAGAAGCCAATGTACGAGCTGATACGTTGAACACGCAAGGGAGCAACTCACCAGCAATCTTGTACATGTTAGGAATCATCAGCAACAAACCCTGAGAAGCAGTGTAAGTTGAAGTCAAGGCACCAGCCTGGAGAGAACCGTGAACTGCACCTGCAGCACCAGCCTCTGATTCCATTTCCTGGATAGAAACTCGCTGACCGAAAAGGTTCTTACGACCTTTGGCAGCCCATTCATCTACATGCTCCGCCATTGGTGATGATGGAGTAATAGGGTAGATAGCAGCAACCTCAGTAAACATGTAGCTTACGTGTGCGGCAGCTGTGTTACCATCACAAGTGATAAATTTTTTCTCTTTAGCCATTTTACTTTTAGATAAAATATTAAAAATGTTTTGTATTTAATTCATTCTTATTCTAATGTTTTTATTCTAATGTTGAGTGATGAATGTTGAGTGTTGAGTTAGGCTTGCGCCCTTATGTGTCTTCATGCTGATGCCGTTAGGCAATTCAACATTCTACACTCCACATTCAACATTCCCTAATATAGGAACCCCAGAAGCCATAACGGAATCCTGTTGTCCTTGCCTACCTCGGTATTGTATCGGGCGTAGATGATGTCGGGATTGTTGCGCACCTTGTTTGGAGATTGCGCATCGCAGATTCTGAACTTCTTCTCACCATCTACAATGAAGTAGTGGTCCTTGCCGGTCTGGCTTACCTTGTGGTCTTTCCAGACCGAGTTGACGAAGAATGTTTCCATCACCTCCTGCTTGTCTATCTTGATAGGATAGATGGCGTACATCAGGTTGGAGTTGTGCATCATCACCTTGGATGGTTTCTTCGGGAACCCCTGCCCGGTAGGGTAAATCATGTTGATGAGTCGCGCATCAGCAAGATACTTGATGTAGTTCATTACCGTAGCTCTGCTGGTGTTGATCTCTTCGGCAAGCTGGCTCACGTTGGGAGCCTTGGCACCTTCTACAGCTAGCTGATAGAAGAGCCGCTTGATCTTGGTGAGATATTTCAGTTCGATTTGCTTGATGAGGAGGATGTCTACCTCGGTCGTCATGTTCATTGTCTTTAGTAGATTCTCTGTGAAGTTGCGGTTCTCCAGGAAGAATGGATAGAATCCATGGTGCAAGTAGTCCTGGAAGTACTTCATCGGGCTCACCTTAGGCAGTATCTGCTTGATGATGTGCTCGTGATTACGCAAGATTTCATCGAGTGTATATGGCTTGAAACTGTTGCCAGTCTGCAGGTTGATAAACTCTCTGAAAGAGAAGCCTCGCAAATTATAGCTTTTCACGATTCCATTGAGCTCAGGATTCTCTTCCTTCAGTCTCATCACGCTGGAACCTGTGAACACGATTCTTAACTCTGGATAGAGGTCGTAGCATTTGCGCAGTTCCTTGCTCCAGTCCGACTGCTTGAAGACCTGGTCGATGAGAAGGGTTCTGCCGCCGTGGCGAACAAAGTCACCTGCAAAATCTGCGATTCCTCTGCTTTGAAAATAGAAATTGTTCATATTCACATACAGGCACTTGCGGTCAGTAGGACCAAAGTGCTCCTTGGCATATTGAAGGAGGAATGTAGACTTTCCTACACCGCGTGTTCCCTTTATGCCAATCAAACGGTCGCTCCAGTCGATTTCGTCCATCAGAGTGCGTCTTACTGGTGCGTCCGTATGCTCTACGAGGTATGTATGTGTTCTGAAGAATGCTTCTTCCATGAGTTTATATCGTTTCTAATTGTTTTTACGATGCAAAGGTAATTAAATATTTCTAATTTGCAAACTCTAGATAGCAAAAAGTAACTTTTTTTTCATTATTTAGCACTTGTCTAAGTAAAAATGGGGATTTTCTGCCCTTTTTTGCACTTTTCTTTATATCTTTGCACCATGAAGTTACATATTTTCAATCCAGAACATGATTTGGCTTTGGCTGCAAATCTGAAACAGTTCACCGCGCCTCATGCGGGTAGACAACTTAGAAGTGATCTTGCTTTCATTCCGGCTCTTTGGGCGGAAGAGGGCGACCTCGTACTTGTGGATGATATTGATTTTGCGAAGAACAGGGCGCGCCATTTTGGGGCTGAACTGAACAGCAAGGTTGAGTTCATCACCAAGCCTCAGCTGAAGCATCTGCTCAAGACGGAATTTCTGGACAGTGTTCATCCCTGGGGATGGAACCTGTCGCTGAAAGGTGAGTTGGAGCGTTTGGGAATGCCGGAGATTATGTTGCCGACTGATGCTGTATTAAATAAGGTACGCGAGGTGAGCAGCAGGCAATGGGCTGCTCTTCATCTGCAGCGTGGCGTGGAATATGTTACTGAGACGGCCCGCGTCAAAGAGCTCATTCTCCAGCACGGCAAAGCTGTTGTCAAGGCTCCCTGGAGCAGTAGCGGGAGGGGAGTGAAATATGTGAGTGCTGAGGACTTCAGGACTTCAGGAGATTATCCTACCTTCGAAAGATGGGTGGCAAACATGATTTATCATCAGGGCGGCGTAACCGTAGAACCCCTATATAATAAGGTGAGAGATTTCGCCATGGAGTTTGAAATGAAAGATGGCAAGGTGCTCTATCGCGGTCTTTCGCTCTTCGATACAATCAAGAATGCCTATTCGGGCAATGTGCTCTGCTCTGAAGATGATAAGGTGGAAATGATGAAACCGCTCATTAGCGAGGCGCAGCTTGCCGGAATCAGACAGCGCATCATCGAGGTAATGGAGCCGGCGCTGAAGGATATTTACAGTGGTCCGTTCGGCGTTGACATGATGATCTGCACGAAAGGGAAGAAGGATGAATTCTGCGAGGCTGTGCTGAATCAGGAAGGTGAGGACGTAAACAGAACCGGACTGGGCGTGGTTCCTTGCATCGAAATTAATCTGCGCAGAACGATGGGTCATGTGGCAATCGATCTCTACGAACATCTTGTGGCTAATTCGAGCGATGAGATGAAGACCAACAGGACGAACATCATGCGCGTGGAATATGATGGAAACAGATATCATCTCAGAATAAAGCCTGGCAGACCTTCGGAAGAGGCACCGCTGCATTGATTTTTTTTGTAAAGAACATAGATGTTTTTGTTAAGAAATAGTAAAATCGGCTTTTCCCGTGCAAGGATTAGCCGATTTTTCATTTTATCTTCAGAACTCACGATTCAGATTCCGATACGGGAACAGCCTTTTTAAAGAGGAACAGTCCCTTTGGGTCAGGAGCGTTGAGTCATTAAAATGAACCAATAAATTAGAGAAATATGAACAAGAAAGTATTTAGTGCAGCTATTTTAGCTTCAGCTGCAATGGCAATGACTTCTTGCAGCTCAAGCAAGAATGCACAGAATGAGAACGCAACAAAAGCTGAGAAGATAACAGAGGCAGAGGCTGCCCGTCCGTCGGCAGATGAGGAAATGGACGAGGGTTATCTTGTCCTCTCAGAGGCTCAGCAGAACATCGTGAAGAAGAATAATGATTTCGCTTTCAAACTCTATCAGCAGATCAGCGGCATGGATTCTGAGGTGGTTTCGCCAATGAGCATCGCCTATCTGATGGGAATGCTCGCAAATGGTGCCGACGGCAACACTCAGCAAGAGATTCTGAAGGCAATCGGTTGCGAGGGCGTGAGCGTGAAGGAACTCAACGACTGTTATAAGGCGCTGATGCTTTCGGCTGGCAAATTTGACAAGCAGACAACCGTAAACATTGCCAATTTTATCGCCATCAATAAGAATTTCAGACTGAACAGCGATTTCGCTCGTACCGTAGCCGATTCTTATCAGGCTGGCGTTGAGAGCATGGACTTTACCTCTCCTAAATCTGCCACTCGCATTAATGACTGGTGCAAGAAGCAGACTAAAGGCATGATTCCTAGCATCATCGACCAGGTAGACCCTGCAGCCGTTTCTTACCTTCTGAATGCTATTTATTTTAATGGAATCTGGCAGGAGAAGTTTGATGCGAAGAACACTAAACTCGAGAACTTCAGCGGTTACACCCGCGATATTAAGAAGGTGAACATGATGCACCAGAACAAGAAGTTTGCCTATACTGAAAATGATATGTTGCAGGCTGTAGAGCTGCCATACGGAAATGGAAGTTATCAGATGACCGTTCTTCTTCCTAAGGCTGGCAAGAGCATCAGCGAGGTGATGAAGGAGATGGATGCTGATAAACTTCAGAAGTTGAGTAATGACATGGACCGTTGCCAGGTGGATTTGAAATTTCCGAAGTTTACCACAGAGATGGATTTGTCGCTCAACCAGATTATCAGTAAATTGGGAGCTCCAAGCATCTTCCAGCCAGGCACGGCAGATTTCAGCCGTTTTGCCAATGGCAGCTTCTACGTATCGAAGATGTTGCAGAAGGCAAAGATTGAGGTAAGCGAGCGTGGAACCAAGGCTGCTGCCGTAACAGCTGCTGTGATGCTGACCTCACTGGGTCCTCACGAGATGAAGCGTGTAGAATTTCATGCTAACCGTCCATTCGTTTATTTCATTACAGAACGTAACAGTGGCGCCATTCTCTTCATGGGTCAGTTCCTTGGAGAATAATAACAGAGAATTTGCAGGTTCTTAAAACTAGAAAAGCGAAAGCCAAGTCCGTAATCCGGAATCTGGCTTTCGCTTTTTCTATCTTGTTTTATTCGCTTGCTTGCTCCTGAAACTTTTCTATGAACTCATCCTCAGTAATGATTGGAATATTGAGTTCATGGGCTTTCTTGTTCTTCGAGCTCTGCGAAGCTGCATCGTTGTTAATCAGGAAGTTAGTACTCTTGCTAACACTTCCCGTAACCTTGCCGCCCTGGCTTTCAATATAAGCCTTCAGCTCGTTGCGGTTCTTGTAATGATGCACATCTCCGGTTACAACGAAAGTCAGTCCTTGGCATTTGTCTCCCGTTTCTACAGGCTCCTGCTCCTCGATAATCAGCTCGGACAGCAGATGCTGCACATGCTGGAAATGAATATCGTCCTTGAACCAGGCGATAAACTTGGCACTCTTTTCAGGTCCAATACCATCAATGCTTGCAAACTCATCATCGAACATGCTCAGGCGCGCCGTTTCTATCAGTTCCTTCACCTTGTAACGGCTGAGCAGTTTTTTAGCCACATCGCCGCCGCAGAGCGGAATATTCAAGGCGTAGAGCAGATGACGGCCGTCAGTATGGCGGCTTTTTTCTACACTCTCCAGAAGATTGCTTACGCTCTTCTTGCCAAATCCTTCGAAACAGGAAATCTCGAACGCATAATTCTTCAGTTTGTAGAAATCCGCATATTCCCTGATAAAACCATGATTGATGAATTTCCAGACAGTCTGTTCTGAGATTCCGTCAATATTGATTCCTTCCTTGCTGACGAAGCGGGCAAATTTCTTAAGTTGTTTGGCTGGGCAGGCTGCATTGGTGCAATGGAGAGTCTTGGTGCCGCTCTCGCTCTCGCGCACTACGGCTGGCGCATGGCAAACCGGACATTCGTTGGGAATGACAAAACTCCCCACAACCTCTGTAATATTGATTACCTTTGGGATAATCTTATTGGCCTTGATGACCTGTAGTCTGGTTCCCTTGTCGCCAATGCCCAGACGCTCGCATTCGCTTACATTGCAGAGCGAGGCACGCTGCACGGTGGTTCCTTCCAGTTCTACCGGTTTGAAAACAGCTACAGGCGTGATGGTGCTGGCTGCGCACGACCATTCGATGTGGTCGAGTACGGTGTCAGCATGTTCGTCTTGCCATTTAAAGGCAAATCCTGCCCTCGTAGCGTGGTGGCCTGTAACCGACCCCGTAGCTGCATAAACCGTATCATCGTAGCAAATCACCAGTCCGTCTACCGGGAAAGGATTCTTTTTGCTTGTCACCTTCTCCGTAAACTTGTCTATTTCCAGCTGGATATTTTCTGTGGTAGGGTGGTCAATACGCTCACGTTCTACAGGATTCATTCCCAGGTCTTTCAGCATCTGCATGCGTTCGCCCCATGAGGTAAGTTCCCGCTCAGTATAAACCAGGGTGAACGGAATCCATTGGATGTGGCGCTGCTTCACCTCTTCAATATCCTTCAGCGTGAGTGAGCCTGAAGCGAGGTTTCGTGGATTGGCGTAATCGCCTTCGCTTTCGATGATGAACTGTTCGAAATCAGCATACGAAATGACGGCTTCTCCTCTTACTACAAGATGTCCTTTCTCTGAAATGGTAGCAGGAATGCCTGAAATGGCTGGAGCCAAGTGGGTAATGTTGGTGCCGATGTGTCCGTTACCGCGGGTAACAATTTTGGTGAGTTTTCCGCCGTCATAGGTTACTACGAGGGTCAGTCCGTCCAGTTTCCATGAAATCCAGATAGGGCGGTCTTCTGCCCATTTTACAAGATCACTTACCTGTTTGGTCTTTGCCAGAGAGAGGGCGGCAAATTCATGCTCCTCTTTCTTTCCTACGATAGAATCTTCTGACACGCGATTAGTCGGGGAGTCAGGCAGAATTTCGCCTGTTTCCTCTTCCAATCTCTTGAGCTGGTCGAAAAGGGCGTCCCACTCATAGTCGGTCATGAGTTCGCCTTTTCCGTTATAATAACTATCCGAAGCTTGGTTGAGTCTTTCAACCAAGCTCTTCATCTGCAATAGTTTCTCTTCCATAATGAATGTTTGAGGATGTTTATCAAATGTTGTGTTTTTCGATGGCCAGAAATTATTCTGCAGGTTCCATGGCTATGGAGAGTTTTTCAAAGGCGAAACGCTGACCTCTGTTTCCTCCATAGTTTACACGTCCGCAGATGCAGAAACCCATCGAAGACAGAAGGTTAATCATCGGCGTATTGTCAAAGTTGGTGTCAACCTTGATGCTAGGTATTTTTTCTACCTCGCACATGCTGTTCACCTTACTGATGAAAATACGTGCCAAACCTTCACGCTGGAAACTAGGCAACGTGGCAAAGCGATGTATTACATAATAATCGCCCTCGGTAATCCAGTTGCCTACTAATTTCTTATATTTGGGTTCACCATTCAATATGACTGCTCCATAGACAACCACCTCTTCGTTTACTGTCAGAACGAAGGCGTTGCCATTTTCTATGTCTTTTCTGATGTCTTTTTCTGATGGATATTCCTCAGTCCATTGGTGACGTCCCGATTCTATCATACTTTGGCGAGCCTGGTCGATGACTTTCCAGCAAGCAGCAAAGTCCTTTATATACGCCGGTCTGAAGTTTGTCTTCATATTTATTACGCTTTTATTATTCGGGTGCAAAATTAACAAAAAAAAACGAATTAAACTAAAAAACGGAGGAAAAACTTCACTTTTTTGTTCGTTTTCCTCCGTTTTTCTTGTTTCCTGCTCATTTTGAGCTATTTTTCCTTTGCTTTTTGCTAAGAACTGGGCAGAATAGATTCTGCAATATTTGTTCTGAAGATAGACTTCTGGTCTGCTTGTCTACTTCTTTAATCTGTTTTATGCCAGACATTTGTCGAGCTCAGCAATGATAGCATCTTTCTGTTCCTTGATATGCTGACCGATGAATACGATTTTTATCATGCGGTCGCCCAATTCCTGATCCCATTCCTTCTGCAGCTGTGGGTTATTCATCAAGACCTGGGCGAGTTCGTCTTTCGGCATGGTAGCCAACCATTGACCAGCCTGCTTTACAGTCTTCTGCTTGCCAGCCTGTTCGAACACGTAGCACATGTCGCGCTCATCATCGAAATAGCAGATTCCCTTGGCGCGAACCACGTCTCTAGGCCATTTCCTTGCTACGAAATCATCGAAGAGACCCAGGTCGAAAGGTTTGCGACGGTAGTAAACGAAGGTGCCGATTCCGTATTCCTCGACTTCTCCGCCTTCATGATCATGATCATGGTCGTGATGATGGTGATGATGATGATGTTCATGCTCGTCATGATCGTGGTCATGGTCATCGTGGTCATGATGATGATGTTCATGTTCGTCTTCCTCGTCATGATCGTGATGATGATGCTCATGTTCGTCATCATCATCTTCTTCTTCATGCTCTTCGTTTCTTTCTGATTCAATCTCCTGAATCCAACCGGCTGAAGTGGATACAGTTTCCCAATCAAACTTCTTGGTGTTGACGATCAGATTCAAGTCAACGTCACCATAGTTGCATTCAAAGATTTCTGCCTTAGGCTGGATGGCACGGATAATCTGCTTCAGGTGCTCCAGTTCCTTAGGTTCAACCTCTGCAGCCTTGTTCAGAAGAATGATGTTGCAGAACTCAATCTGCTGGATGACGAGCGAAGCCAGATCTTCCTCATCCATATTCTTCTTCATCAGGTCGCTGCCGTTGGAGAATTCATCCTTCATGCGCAAAGCATCTACTACGGTAACGATGCTGTCAAGGCGCAGAATGCCATTCTCGATGTACTGAGGACCGAGGGATGGGATAGAGCAGATGGTCTGTGCAATAGGAGCAGGCTCGCAGATTCCGGAAGCCTCGATGACAATGTAATCGAAACGCTTCATGTCTACGATTTCCTTGAGCTGTTCTACCAGGTCCATCTTCAATGTGCAGCAGATGCAACCATTCTGGAGAGAAACGAGCGAATCATCTTTCTGACCTACTACGCCACCTTTTTCTATCAGGGCTGCATCAATATTGACTTCACCAATATCGTTGACGATGACGGCAAACTTAATACCTTTTTCGTTAGCTAAAATCTTGTTGAGAAGGGTTGTCTTTCCACTACCCAGGTAGCCTGTCAAGAGCAATACAGGCACTTCCTTCTTTGCGTTCATATTAAAATATTTTAATGTTATACTTCTTAAACCCAGTCTGCTGATAATGCTGCTTTCTCGGGCAGCTGTCATCTGGCAGTCTGACGGTTTTGCGAAACTGCAAAGATTGTGCCACACCTTGTTTTTTTGCCATCTTTTTTTCGTACACCCCTTTTTTGTCAGTTATCTTGTGTTATTTTTAGGTTATATTTCATGTTTTTCTCATTTTTCTTTGGTGGTTTCAACTAGAAATAGTATATTTGCAGAGAAAATGTGTTTCAAACAGCACATAAACTTAATGAATAAACATATTTTATATACATAAGTAAGTTAAGATGAAAAAGTTTAAGGTTTTAGTTTTGACGGTTGTGGCAGCTCTTGCGCTGTCATCTTGCGGCACTACTCAGACGGTGCCTCTGACCGGTCGCACTCATCGCATCTCTGTATCCGATGAGCAGGTTCTCAGTCTGTCTAATCAGGAATACACAAAGTACATGGCTTCTGCCAAGAAGTCGACCAATGCAGCCAATACGGCGATGGTTCAGCGGGTAGGAAAAAGACTTGCCAATGCTGTTGAACTCTATTTGAAGCAGAATGGATTTGAAGCCGACGTGAAGAATTATTCATGGGAATTCAATCTGGTACAAGATAAGTCTGCCAATGCATTCTGTATGCCTGGCGGTAAAATCGTGGTTTATGAAGGACTTTTGCCTTACACTCAGAATGAAACCGCTTTGGCAATCGTTTTGGGTCACGAAATAGCTCATGCTGTGGCTAAACATAGTGCTGAGCAGCTCACCAAGCAGCAGAATCAGCAAACCGGTACAAGCATCCTGGGAACTGTGTTGAACCAGACAGTAGGTAATGGTGTAGGTAATGTGGCAAGTGCAGTTGCCGGACAGTATTTCTCATTCCGCAATCTGAAGTATTCCCGTGATAATGAAACCGAGGCAGATTACATGGGGCTTATCTTCGCTGCCATGGCAGGTTATGATCCTCAGCAGGCCATTCCTTTCTGGAAGCGAATGTCGCAGGGTTCTAGCAGCAATCAGAGTGATATTTTCAGTGATCACCCTTCAGACGCCAAGCGTATAGCTGCCTTGCAGAATGAAATGCCTACTGCGCTGAAGTATTATAAACCTCAGACAACTTATAAGGTAGGTTCTACGAGCAAGACTTCTACAACCAAGAAGACCAGTAGAAAAAAGAAGACTACAACCCGCAGAAGATAAGGATTAGAAGAATCAAATTAAAATAGTTAAGTATGGAGTATTTATCTCATAACCTTTGGCTGGTATGGACGTCGGTGATGTTCATCTGCCTCATCTTAGAGTTGTCTTCTGGCGATTTCTATGTTACTTGTTTTGCCATTGGTGCGCTCATCAGCATTCCTGTGGCATTAGTAGGAGCACCTTTCTGGGTGCAGGTAGTGGTTTGGGCTATCTGCTCTATGCTTAGCATCTGGTTGGTTCGTCCGCATCTGCTGAAATCGTTACACAAGGGTGGGGAAGACCGCCGCAGTAACGCCGATGCGCTGGCAGGACAGATAGGGGAAGTGACCGAGATGATTCCTGCCGGAGGATATGGTAGAGTGAAGCTGGATGGAGATGATTGGAAAGCGGAAGCTCCGCATCTTGCCGAACCGCTTGCTGTAGGCGATAAGGTTCGAATTTTAGGTCACGAATCTATCATCCTCAAGGTAGAAAAAGTTTAAAATCAACATTATTCACTTAATCGTATAAACATCATGAACATAGGAATTTATGTGCTGGTGGCTCTAGTAGCACTTGCACTCGTAGTGGTTAAGAAAACCATCGTCATCATCCCTCAAAGTGAGACGAAAATCATAGAGCGTCTCGGACGATATTTTGCTACGCTCAAGCCGGGTATTAATGTCATCATTCCTTTCATTGACCATGCCAAGGATATTGTGTCTATGAGAAACGGAAGATACGTTTATACAAATAGCATCGACCTTCGTGAACAGGTCTACGATTTCGACCGTCAGAACGTAATCACTAAGGATAATATCCAGATGCAGATAAATGCGTTGCTCTATTTCCAGATTGTGGACCCATTCAAGAGTGTGTATGAAATCAACAATCTGCCAAACGCCATAGAGAAACTGACCCAAACTACCTTGCGTAATATAATAGGTGAGATGGAACTTGACCAGACTCTTACCTCCCGCGATACGATTAACACCAAACTCCGTGCAGTTTTGGATGATGCAACCAATAAGTGGGGAATCAAGGTAAACCGAGTAGAGTTGCAGGATATTACACCTCCTGAGAGTGTGCTCCAGGCCATGGAAAAGCAGATGCAGGCTGAACGCAACAAGCGTGCTACCATCCTGACTTCTGAAGGTGAGAAGGAAAAGCAGCGCCTGCTCTCAGAAGGTGAGAAGGCTGCCATCGTGAACAAGGCTGAGGCTGCCAAACAGCAGGCTATCCTGAATGCAGAAGGTGAGGCTACTGCACGCATCCGTAAGGCTGAGGCCGAGGCTATTGCCATTCAGAAGATTACGGAAGCTGTAGGGCAGAGTACGAATCCAGCCAACTATCTCCTGGCCCAGAAATACATCAGCATGATGCAGGAAGTGGCTCAGGGTAAGGATAATAAGGTGGTTTATCTGCCATACGAGGCAACCAATCTCTTGGGTTCCATAGGAGGAATCAAAGACCTTTTCAAGGGATAAAGACCTCTGAGTCAATGGATAATGCCCTTTGGCTCAAGATTGGCTCAAAAAATAAAGCACTCTGAATATCAGTAAACTGCAAGCTCAGTAAGTAAAAAATATAAAACAGGATAAAAATGAAGAAAATCTGTATCGTTGCAGGCGCAAGACCTAACTTTATCAAGGTTGCGCCCGTAATTAGAGCAATTCGTAATGCTCAGGAAGCTGGTAACGAAATCAGCTATCAGTTGGTTTACACAGGAAAAGAGGATGACCCGACATTGGAATCTTCTCTTTTCGATGACTTAGGCATTCAGAAACCGGATGCTTATCTCGGCGTAGACTGTCCAAACATGAACGAACTTACCGGACAGGTGATGGGTCAGTTTGAGCGCTATCTGCAGCAGAATGCTACAGATGTTGTCATTGTGGTAGATGATCTGGCTTCAACCATGGCTGTGGCTATTGTTACCAAGAAGCAGGGTGTGCAGCTTGCTCATATTGCAGCCGGAACCCGCAGTTTTGACATTACCATGCCAAAGGAAATCAACCGTCTGGTGATTGATGGCTTGTCAGATATTCTCTTTACCGCTGGCATTTCAAACAACAGCATCGCCAACAAGGAAGGTGCAGAATTGTCTAAGGTTTATATGGTAGGAAATGTGCTTATCGACAACATCCGCTTCCTTCAGTCTAAAATGCAGCGTCCTGAAGTCATGGACGAGTTTCATCTGAAAGAAGGCGAATATATGGTTCTGACCTTGAACCGCAAGGCCATCGTCAATAACATTGATGAGATGAAATCGCTCATTTCTGTCATAGATGAAGAGGCGCGCCAGGCTGGAGTGAAGGTGATTGCTCCGCTTCGAGGTAAAGCCTTGGGCTTCGTGCTCGCATTCAAGGCTTATCAGGAAGAGAGTAATCATCAGAGTGGAATCCAGGTGGTTCAGCCGCTCGATTATCTGTCGTTTGCTTATCTTACAGCTCACGCCAAAGGTGTGATTACCGATTCGGGTAATGTGGCTGAAGAAGCTACCTTCAATGGGGTTCCTTGCATTACGCTCAACAGCTATACTGAGCATATTGAAACTGTAAAGGTGGGTACAAACGAATTGGTTGCTGAAGATCCGGAGTTACTGAAGCAATCTATGCAGAAACTTCTGAAGGGTGAATGGAAGAAAGCGGGCATTCCTGACAGATGGGATGGTCGCTCAGCAGAAAGAATAGTCCAGATTCTCGCTGAATAGAATCTAAACTCATAGGTATAATCTCATGGAGAGAGATGATGCTATGTAAACTGATTCTTTTCAGAATAAACTTAGAGGTTCACTTCAATATGATTATATTGAAAAGTGAACCTCTTTCTTTTTATGCTTTATCTTTTTCTTAATCCTTTTCAGGCGCCTTTGGCACAGGATAGTCGTATTGCTTGAAATAGGACGGCGTCTTATTATCATACCATACTCCTTCTACGTTTAAGCCGATAGAGAAAGTCTTTTTGGAATTAGTGTATCTTACACCGGCTCCTAAAACGTTGGCGCCTGGTACTCCCATTCCGTAGCCACCCGGCATGATTCCTCTGCCCATTCCCCAAGGATACATTCCGTAGCCCCAAGGCGAATAGCCGTATGGACCATAGCCATAACCGCCATAACGGCCGTAGAGAGAATAGTAATTGTTGGCTACACTAAGCTGACCGTAAACGTAAGCCTCCCAATGCTCATTAAACTGGTAGCCCAGAATGCCGTAGACACCACCATCATGATAACTGTCTCCACCATAGTTTACGTTGTTGATATAAGTTCCCAGAGCCAACCAAAGTTTGTTGTCTTTGGTGAGTGGCGTTAGGTAGGTTGCATCGATGGTCTGAGTGAAACCACCTCTGTGAGGCACATTCTTGCCGAATGTGGCAAAGGCAGAAAGATCTACCGAGAGATTCAATCCCTTGTGCAGCCCCCAGCCATAGCCCAACGGATAACTCAAGCTGTTGGTAAGGTTGGAGATGGGATTATTATAATAGGTGCTGTCTAACGAAGCATCACCCAACAATCCGTTTTTGCCGAGAGTTTCTTTCTTATCTGATAGTCGGGCAGGAGTCATATATGCATTCTTTACCGGCTTTCCCTGATAAATCATAGGTTTTCCTGCCTGGTAAACCGTATCGCCAGGTAGCAACCATTCTTCGCGCGGACTGTCCGGACTGTGCAATGGTCCGAAGCTTACCTGTTGCTGTGCACTTACTTCTGTAGTGAGGAAAGTGCAAAAAGCGATGATAATATATATTTTTTTCTTCATAATTGATTGCATTTTCTGTCTTCTGCTGCAAAGATATGAAGAATGTATGAAACAAAGTAACTTTTCCCGCATAAAAAATCAATTTTTTAGAATAAAATCATTATCTTTGCATCCGATAACATAAATAGATGTAAAATTATACAAAAATATGAAGAAGATCATCAGATTATTGACACTCGCTCTTCTTACGGTGCCTGTTACGACATTTGCTCAGAGTGAAGGCAATCAGAACACATCAGAACCAGCCGGAAAAGTTGTGGCGTCTAAGCCCGATTCTCTGCTCGACTGGGAAACACCGCACGATCCAACCTGCCCTCAGGTGTTGCTGGAAACATCGATGGGCAACATTCTCGTGGCACTCTACAACGATACTCCCAAGCATCGGGATAATTTCCTGAAACTTGTCAATTCGGGCTATTATGACGGTTGCATCTTTCAGCGTGTCATCAAGAATTTCATGATTCAGGGTGGCGATTATTCATGCAGAAAGGTGAATATGGAAAAGCCGCAGAAGTTTGATGTAAACTATACGGTTCCGGCAGAAATCATCTATCCTAAATATTATCATAAGCGCGGACAGCTCTGTGCTGCTCGCGAAGGGGATGATGAAAATCCGGCCAAAGCTTCGGCGTCTACTGATTTCTACATCACCTGGGGCAGAAATTTTTCTCCCCGGCAGATGGAATATTATGTAGAAAAACTGAAACGGGACGGCAAGTATTACGCCATTCCTTCAGAACAGTTGCAGAAGGGCTACATCAAGCATGGTGGTGTTCCTCACCTTGACAACGGCTACACCGTGTTCGGAGAGGTGCTTGAAGGCATGGATGTGGTTGATAAGATTCAGAATGTAGCTACCGATAAGGCGAACAACGACAGACCTCTCACGGATGTCATCATCCTGAAAGCCAAGCAGATGAAGTAACTTTCGGATGGTAAACTGAAGAAATAAGTAACTGAGCCCATTAAAAGGGAAAAATCGATAAGTAAAAATATTAAATACGAGAAAAATGAAGTCATTAAAGGAATTATATAGAATAGGTAAGGGACCATCGAGCAGTCATACGATGGGACCTCAGCGTGCAGCCAAACTTTTTCTGGAGCGTTGCCCTAACGCTTCTTATTATGAAGTAACCCTCTATGGAAGTCTGGCAGCTACAGGTAAGGGACACATGACTGATGTGGCAATAGAAGAAGTGCTCAAACCTCATAAAACTGTGAATATTATCTGGCAGCCACAGACTTTCCTGCCTTATCATCCCAACGGAATGAAATTTGTGGGCAAGGATCTGAACGGTGATATTATTGAAGAATGGACCGTTTACAGTATTGGTGGTGGAGCCATATCAGATGGTACTGCCGGCAACGAAGAGCTGGGCGCCAAGGATGTTTATGAACTGAACAAGCTCGCCGACATCAAGCAATGGTGCTATGATAACGGACGCTCATTCTGGGAGTATGTTGAGAAATGCGAATCGGAAGATATCTGGGATTATCTCGACATGGTTTGGCAAACGATGAAGCAGAGCATCAGGAATGGTTTGGACCATGAAGGTGTTTTGCCTGGTCCGCTGAAGCTACAGCGTAAGGCTGCCACCTATTATATAAAGGCGAAGGGTTACCGTGCTTCCCTGCAGAGCCGCGGCTTGGTTTATGCTTATGCGCTTGCTGTGAGCGAAGAGAATGCTTCGGGTGGCACCATCGTTACAGCTCCTACCTGTGGCGCCTGTGGTGTATTGCCAGCAGTACTCTACCACATGTTTACTTCTCATGATATGAGTGAACAGCGCATCTTGAGAGCCTTGGCTACAGCCGGATTGGTGGGCAACATCGTAAAGCAGAATGCTTCTATCAGTGGTGCTGATGTAGGTTGCCAGGGCGAGGTAGGTGTTGCCTGCGCCATGGCTTCGGCTGCAGCCTGTCAGCTTTTCGGAGGCAGTCCGGCTCAGGTAGAATATGCTGCCGAAATGGGATTGGAGCATCATCTCGGAATGACCTGCGACCCGGTTTGCGGACTGGTTCAGATTCCTTGCATCGAGCGAAATGCCTTTGCTGCCGCCCGAGCTTTGGATGCAGACCTCTACGCTTCCTTCTCAGATGGCCATCATACCGTATCTTTCGACCGTGTAGTTGAAGTAATGCGACAGACGGGTCATGACCTACCTTCGCTTTACAAGGAAACAAGCGAAGGCGGTTTGGCAAAGGGATTTCCAAGAGACATTTAGTCATAAAATGCTTTGCTGAATCATAAAATGTTTTTCAGCTATTTTATTCAGTTTGGTAAGAGGGCTTTTATTTTGGCACGCTATTTGTTAGCCCCCTTGCCAAACAATAATAAAGTAAATACGAATAAAAACATTTTATATTATGGCACAGAAAGGTAATATTGGTGTAACGACAGAGAACATTTTCCCTGTCATCAAGAAATTCTTATATTCAGATCACGACATCTTCCTCCGTGAGATGGTTTCAAACGCCGTAGATGCTACACAGAAGTTGAAGACTCTTGCAGCTCAGGGCGATTTCAAGGGCGAGATAGGCGACACAACCGTTCGTGTCTCTCTCGATGAGAAGGCTGGAACCTTGACTATCAGCGACCATGGTATAGGTATGACTGAGGAGGAAATCGATAAATATATTAACCAGATTGCATTCTCAGGCGTAACTGACTTCCTCGACAAGTATAAGGAGAATGCCAACGCCATCATCGGCCACTTCGGTCTCGGCTTCTATTCTTCTTTCATGGTAGCCAGCAAGGTAGAAATCATCACTAAGAGCTACAAAGAGGGAAGCAAGGCTGTAAAGTGGAGCTGCGATGGTTCACCTGCTTTCGAAATCGAAGATGCAGACAAGGCTGAGCGTGGTTCAGACATCATCCTCCATATTGCTGATGATTGCAAGGAATTCCTGCAGAAGAGCAAGATTGAGGAACTTCTGAACAAGTACTGCAAGTTTATGGCAGTGCCTGTAGCCTTCGGCAAGAAGACCGAGTGGAAGGACGGCAAGAATGTGGAGACTGATGAGGATAACATTATTAATAATGTGGAGCCTCTCTGGACCAAGACTCCTAGCACCTTGAAGGATGAGGACTACAAGAAGTTCTATCACACCCTTTATCCGATGCAGGACGACCCGTTGTTCTGGATTCATCTGAATGTAGACTTCCCATTCAATCTCACGGGTATTCTCTACTTCCCACGCATCAAGAGCAGCATCGACATGCAGCGCAACAAGATTCAGCTCTATTGCAACCAGGTGTTCGTAACCGACCAGGTAGAGGGCATTGTACCAGAATTCCTCACATTGCTTCATGGTGTAATCGATTCACCGGACATTCCGCTGAACGTAAGCCGCAGCTACCTTCAGAGCGACAGCAACGTGAAGAAGATTTCAACCTATATCACCAAGAAGGTAGCCGATCGTTTGAACTCTATCTTCAAGGAGAACCGCAAGGAGTTTGAAGAGAAATGGGATGATCTCAAGATCTTCATCAACTACGGAATGCTCTCTCAGGAAGATTTCTACGAGCGCGCAAAGGACTTCGCACTTCTGAAAGATGTTGAGGGCAAGTACTTTACTTTCGAGGAGTACAAGACGCTGATTAAGGACAACCAGACCGATAAGGACGGCAACCTGGTTTATCTCTATGCCAACAATAAGGAAGAGCAGTATTCTTACATCGAAGCTGCCAAGCAGAAGGGTTATTCTGTACTCCTGATGGAAGGTCAGCTCGATACGCCGATGGTAAACATGCTGGAGCAGAAGCTGGAGAAGAGCCGCTTTACACGTGTTGACGCCGACATTATCGACCGCCTCATCGTGAAGGAAGATGCTAAGAAGACCGATTTGAGCAAAGAGCAGTCTGACAACTTGACAGAAGTATTCCGCTCTCAGATGCCTCAACTCGACAAGACAGAATTCTTTGTTGAGATTCAGGCTTTGGGCGAACAGAACCAGCCAGTGCTCATCACTCAGAACGAGTACATGCGCCGTATGAAGGCGATGAGCCAGTTCCAGGCAGGCATGAACTTCTACGGTCAGATGCCAGACAGCTACAACATCGTACTGAACTCAGACCATGCTCTGGTAAAGAAGGTATTGGAAGATGCTGAGGCCAACACTGCTGAAACATTGAAGCCAATTCTTGCAGAAATCAAGGGTCAGGAAGCTCGCCTTGCCGTACTCCATCAGGAGCAGAACAAGAAGAAGCCTGAAGAGATTACCCAGCAGGAGAAGGATGATGTTCACAATACAGAGAAGGCCATCAGCGATGAGAAGGCTAAGCGCAACGAAATCATCTCGGGCTATGCTAAGAACAACAACATTGTTCACCAGCTCATCGACCTCGCCCTGCTTCAGAATGGTATGTTAAAGGGTGCTTCGCTCGACGCATTCCTCAAGAGAAGCGTTGACATGATTAAGTAATCCAACCTGTAAAAAGGTTTGAATTAAGAAATAAAACTTTGCGATGCGTAACATTTCATGTTACAAATTGTATCTATCATATGTGCTAAATGTTTCAAAACGAACATTTAGCACATTTTTTTTCGCTTTCCTTTGGTGGCTTTCCTTTTTTTTATTACCTTTGCAATATCGATAAACGAAAAACATGATTAAAAAAATCGCCATCATGGAACAAACAAATTCAAATTACAGCATTATTGCTGATTATTACTCTGAACACTACAACGAACTGAAGTTGTATGTCATGTCCCGTTCGCTTCCGGCAGACGAGGCTGAAGACATCGTGCAGAATACTTTTGTGCGATTACTTCGAGGCGATAAGATGATTACGCCTGTTACTTTACCTTGTTTTGTATACACCATTGCCAAGAATCTGATTATCGATTATTACCGTCGCAAGCATAAGATTGAGGAGTATGAACACTTCCTGGGAGCTAGCGACTGGATGGGAAGATATGATGTTGATGGCGAATCTGTTTTCTCTGCCCAGCAGATCAACGAGATTCTGGAGCGTGGCATTGCCCGGCTCACGGAGAAGAGAAGCAAGGTTTACCGCCTGAATCTCTTCGAAGGAATGCAGGTGAGCGAGATTGCCCAAAGTCTGAACCTCGGATATAAAGCGGCTGAGAATCGTCTGACTCTGGCTAGAAAAGAAATAAGAGATTATATGAAAAAAGAGTTGGCTAGTTAAAAATGCTAGTCAACTCTTTCTGTTTATTCTTGCTGCCTTGCTGAAAGGCAATTCTTAACTATTTTTTTAGTTTTCCTTAAACCCGATTACTCTTGTCAAACCTTTATCAAGATAAAAGGTTTGGGTTACTTCCTGCTTCTCGCCCTGATGGTTGGTCAGCTTGTATGTAGCCCTTAAATATAATAAGGTGTCGGGATAAGCTGCATCCTTATAATCAATATTCTTCTTGACGTAAGGCAGTTTGCTGACATTTTGTCGCATCACCTTCATCTGGCCGAAACTGATCATGGCGGTAGGAGTGAGGCGGGAGAACCGCTCATAGCTGCAGTCCTGATCAACGAGGTTTTCATCAAGAAAATCCTTGACCAGAGATTGAGCCTTGTGCTGATTGCCACACGAGGTGAACATCAGCACAAGTCCTGAAACCATGACAAACATCATTTTCTTTATCATAGACATCTTCTTTTTTATTTAGCCACGCTGCGGAGAATCTCCAGCAAGTGATCCCAAACCATCTCTACTGTAGGAATGAGAAGAGCCTCGTCTGGGGTGTGAACATTGCGAAGGGTAGGACCGAAACTTACCATATCGAGCTCAGGATAACGCTCTGAGAAAAGACCACACTCCAAACCGGCATGAATACCCTTTACCAATGGCTTTTTGCCGAAGAGCTTTTCATAAGCCTTCACAGCCAGGTCGGTAAGCTCGCTGTTGGCGCGCATCTTCCAAGCAGGATACTTGTCGCCTACAGTTACCTCGGCGCCAGCCAGAAGGAAGGCTGCCTTTACGGTGTTGGTCATGTTCTCCAGATTGCTCATCACGTTACTTCGCTGAGAAGCTACGATGTTGATGCTGTTTTCATCGGTCATCACGCTTGCCACATTGCTTGAGGTTTCTACCATCCAGGCAATCGCCTCATCCTGACAGGTAGTAAGCGGACCGTTGTCTACAGCCTGGAGAGCCATTACGAACTTGTCAGCTACAGCTTTCTCGATGACAGGTGCACCATCGGTGCTGCTCATATTGAACTGCATAGCCTGTTCGGTTACGTGGAATTCATCTTCTACTTCTGATGCAAAGATGTTCCAGTCGGCACGAACCTGTTCCTTATCAGCATTCTTGACGGCGAAAACAATCTTTCCGTCGCGAGGAATCGCATTGTGCATTTTGCCGCTGTTGAAGCTTACGAGGCGCAGACTTCCATCCAGTTTCTCATTTTCGAGGAAGAGGAAGCGGGTAAGAATCTTGATGGCATTGGCGCGCTTCTTGTTGATGTCATCGCCCGAGTGACCACCGTTGAGACCCTTCAGCGAAGCTTCCATGAAGAAATAACCTGCAGGAGCCTCTTCGCGTGAGAAGTGGAAAGTGGCATGGGTTGTCTGACCACCGGCGCAGGATACGAAGATTTCGCCCTCATCCTCTGAGTCAAGATTGATGAGCATCTTTCCGGTCATAAAGCCCGCCTTCATGCCGTGAGCACCGGTCAGTCCGGTTTCTTCATCACGTGTAAAGACGCACTCGATAGGACCATGCTCAATATCGTTGCTTGCCAGGATAGCCAGCTCGATGGCGCAGCCTATACCGTCGTCAGCGCCCAATGTAGTGCCTTTTGCCTTAAGCCATTCTCCGTCTACGTAAGTCTGGATGGCGTCTTTGTGGAAATCGAAATCAACATCTACCAGTTTATCGCAAACCATGTCCATGTGGCTCTGCAGGATGATGGTTTCAGCATGCTCGTAGCCTGGAGTGGCAGCTTTACGGATGAGCACATTACCGGTTTCATCTACCAGCGTTTCGAGCTGATGAGCCTCACCGAAAGATTTCAAAAACTCAATCATGTTCTCCTCGTGCTTGGAAGGACGAGGTATTTCGTTGATTTTTGCGAACTGCTCGAACACGAGAGCAGGCTTCAATTCACTTTTATTCATTTATTTTCTATTATTTTGTTTTGATAAAACATTTATTTCTGCTATTTTGTTTTGGTTATTCCCAAAAAAATAGTACCTTTGCACCCAAAAGTGCACTAAGGCACTGCAAAGGTAATAAAAATGATAAAATTAATGTTATTAAGCGTGTTAATAATTGCTATCTGCATGGCATTATTTTGCGTAAAGTTGATTTTTAAGAAGAATGGCAAGTTCTCTTCCCAGCATGTGCATGACAATCCGGGCTTGCGCAAGCAGGGCATTCATTGTGTGGTGGATCAGGACCGCGAGGCAAGGGAAGCCAACAAGGCTTATTAGAAAATAGTAATAATATAATATGATAGAAAAAATGAGAAAGAACATTTTGAGTTCAGTGGCAATTGCAGCTGTTGCTGCCCTGTCATTGGCATCATGCAACAAATCTCAGCCTCAGGTAGAGGCTAAGTCAGAGAGCAAGGCTCCTGCTGAATTGAAGATTGCTTATGTAGAGGTAGACTCTATCATGACTCAGTATACCTTTGCTAAGGAGTATTCTTCTATCTTGGAGAAGAAGGGTCAGAACATTCAGGCTACTATTGCGCAGAAGGGTCAGCAGCTCCAGGCTGCAGCAGCCAACTTCCAGCAGAAGATTCAGCAGAATGCTTATACCCGCGAGCAGGCTGAGGCTATCCAGGCTGGACTGCAGAAGCAAAACAACGACCTGCAGGGCTTGCAGCAGCGCTTGAGCAACGAGTTTGCTGCTGAACAGGAGAAGTACAACAAGGCGCTCCACGACAGCATTGCCAACTATCTTGCCCGCTACAACAAGGACAAGAAGTACAGCATCATCTTCTCTAAGAGCGGCGATAACCTGCTCTATGCTGACAAGGCTTACGATATTACAAAAGAGGTGATTTCCGGCTTGAACAAGGCTTACAAGGGTAAGCTGAAGAAAGAGGAGGCTGCTCCTGCTAAAAAGTAAGAGAAATGCTTCGTAAGGAAAGATACGATTTTATATTGAATCATTTCAGAAGTGCGCTGCCGAATGTAACTACCGAGTTGCAGTTCGGTAGCGCATTTCAGCTTCTGGTGGCTACCTTGCTTTCTGCTCAATGCACCGACAAACGCATCAACATGGTTACGCCTGCTCTCTTTGCCCGTTATCCTGATGCGCAGCACATGGCACAGGCGAGTGAGGAAGATATCTATGAGTTGATCAGTTCGGTGAGTTATCCGAATGCCAAGGCGAAGCATCTTGCTGAAATGTCTCGCCAGCTGGTTGAGATGTTCGGAGGTGAGGTGCCTGAGGCTGCGGATGATTTGGAGAAGTTGGCAGGAGTGGGGCGCAAGACGGCGAATGTGATTCGTGCCGTATGGTTCGGTCATGCTACGATGGCGGTGGATACGCATGTTTACCGTGTGAGTCATCGCATGGGTTTGGTGCCGAAAACGGCAGATACGCCCCGAAAAGTAGAAGATTATCTGATGAAACACATTCCGGCAGAGGATATTCCGAATGCGCATCATTGGATTCTGCTGCATGGCAGATATATTTGCAAGAGTACAAAACCGCTCTGCGATAAATGCTTTTTTAATGAATATTGCCCAAAACTATTAAAGGACAGCAAACTTTAGGTAGTGATTAGTTATTATTGATTAATTAGTAGTGATTAGTTTGTTAATCACTAATCACTACTAAATTAATCACTAATTAAAGTTTTATTGTTTTATTCAAGAGATAGTTATCCAGAATCACCATGGCTGCCATGGCTTCAACCACCGGCACGGCTCTTGGCAAAACGCATGGATCATGACGGCCGCGGGCAGTCAGCGTGGTGGCATTTCCTTCCAAATCTACCGTATTCTGCTCCATCAGCAGAGTAGCAACCGGCTTAAAGGCAACACGGAAATAGATGTCCTGACCATTGCTCAAACCGCCCTGTATTCCTCCGCTATGATTGCTCTTTGTTGTAATACGGGCAGCAACATCCTGATTCACAGCAGCATCTTCTGGCACCTCTGCAGCATCAGCCTTCGGGATAAAGACATCATTCTGCTCACTTCCGCGGGCAGTAACTCCGGCAAAACCCTCGCCATATTCAAAACCCTTCACGGCGTTAATGCCAAGCATGGCAGCACCCAGTTGGGCATGAAGCTTGTCAAACTCAGGCTCGCCCAATCCTACCGGGCAACCCTTGATGACGCAAGTGATGATTCCACCAATCGTATCGCCGTCAGCCTTAACCTGGGCGATGAGATCTTCCATCTCCTTCGCCTTCCGCTGGTCAGGACAGCGCACCGGATTATCTTCTATGGTGTTAAGGTCATACAGATGATAATCTTTCTCCAGCGCGATGCTGCCCACCTGTGATGTATAAGCCGTGATGCTGATGCCCAACTGTCGCAAGGCAAGTTTAGCCAGGGCTCCGCCTACGCATCGGGCAATGGTGATGCGGGCTGAAGAACGGCCGCCGCCACGATGGTCGCGTACGCCATACTTCTCGTGATAGGTGAAATCTGCGTGAGAAGGGCGGAAGAGACAGCGCATGTTCTCATAGTCCTGAGAATGCTGGTTCTGGTTACGCACCTCAAAACCGATAGGGGTTCCTGTTGATTTGCCTTCGAACACACCACTCAGAAACTCTACCTTGTCAGCTTCCTTTCTGGCCGTAGTGATGTGGCTCTGTCCTGGGCGTCGGCGGTTCAGCTCGCTCTGGATAAAGTCCATGTCGATTTCTATGCCTGCAGGAAATCCGTCAATAACGCCTCCTACAGCTATTCCATGACTCTCTCCAAACGTAGTGAGAGTGAAAAGATTACCAAATGTATTCCTCATTACCTTATATATTATAAAGGTGTTTATTACTTGTTGCAGCCGCCTTCGCAACCACCCTCACAGTTGCCATCCTTGCAGTCGCCGCCGCAGTTGTCGCAGCCACCTGAGCAGCCGCCACCTTCGCCGCTGATCATCTGAGCCATCTTGGCAATCTCCTCAGCAGTAGCCTCGCGGCTCTCGAGAATCTGACCGCAGAAGTTGAGCTTCAAGCCAGCCAATGGGTGGTTCAGGTCGCAGGTTACCTTTGTATCGCTGATGTTCTTCACTACTGCGTTGAAGTGGTTGCCATCCTCGTTCTGCAATGGGATGATAGCGCCTACCTGTACGTGCTGTGCATCAAACTGGCCGTTGACGGTAAAAATCTGCTTGTCGAGCTCCAGTACGCGCTCATCATAGTGCTGTCCGTAAGCCTGCTCTGGGTCCAGCTGGAAGTCGAACTCTTCACCTTTAGCCAGGTTTACCACCTTCTCTTCGAAAGCTGGCAGTGTAACACCCATACCGCTGATGAAGATGAACGGACGCTCGTCGGTTGTGCGCTCGATGAGCATCTCCTCACCGTTGTCACCATTAGTTACATCATACAGTGCGTATGAAACTACAATAAACTTGTTTTTGTTGTTTGTTTCCATTTCTATATTTATTTTTTATTATTTCTTTTTCTTTTCTGAATGCTTACGCTCTTTACCATCTCCATGCGCTCCAGATAGATAGGGCGCCATTTGTCGATGATGTCCTGCAGACTTTTGCTCTTCTGCGAGAGTTCAGCATATTCCTCGCCGTCGGTCAGATTCTCTTTCTTGAGATCCAGCATTCGGGCGATGAGCTGTTTCTGGTGTTCCTCAGCCGCCTTGAGCTGGTTGCCCAGTTTCTCGAGACTTTCCATAAAGGCGAGTGCCTTGTCTATATGATTTTCCTGTACCATTTTGCTTGTTTTATAGGTTGAATCTTTTGCAAAGGTACAAATAATAATTGGTATAAACGAAGAAAAAGGGCTTTTTTTTCGATGATATTACAAAATGATAGAGAAAATGTAATATCTCTAACGTTCTGACGCCTATTTCGACGTATTGTTGTTGATTTAAGTCAAGAAATAGGCGGAAAACCGAAAATATCCCAAGAAATGTTTGCGCACACAGAGAAAAGTTCGTATCTTTGCAGCGTCTTAAAGAAAAAGACTATAGGATAATGTTTAACAGAGTTGGCATCTTCGGATGTGCAGGACTCACAAATTAAAGAAAGGTAAAAAGATTATGAAGAAGATTATGGTATTAGCAGTAGCTATGTTTGCAATGGCAACAGCTACATTCGCAGCAGATGAGGAGACAAATGCAACAGCAGCTTACAACATGAATATTAAGATGTCTAGCTTGGCAGATGCTTTGAGCTTGAACATCGATCAGGTAGAGGCTGTAGCTGATGTACACAAGAACTTCACCGCAGACATGATGAATGCTGCAACAGCAAAGGGTGAGGATCGTTCTGCAATGATTGACAAGGCAGTTTTGAAGGATCTCAAGTACATGCACGTTATCTTGGACAACAGTCAGTATCGTAAGTACGTGATGCTTCTCAACACAACCCTTATCAACCGTGGTTTGAAGTAATCATCTTTTTATAGATGAGAAAAATAAGAGAGAGATTTAAAATAAGAATCCCAGTCGAGGTTTTATCCTGACTGGGATTTTTTTTGCTTTGGGCCTTCAGTCCGTACTTAAACCACTTGCGAAACTTAGCTTCCTGATATGCGAAAGCTCAGTTAACTTGATAATCAGTCGATATCTATTAATTGGAAATGCTTGTTGAAGGTCAAATCCAACCCATTTGCCAATTCCACTTCGTATTCATTCTTGTTCATTTCAAGCTTCTTTACCGCTTGCGCTGGATAATTCTCCATCAGATAGTTTCTGATGGCCTGCGGAATCAGCTTGACTGGCACTTTTCCCTGCTTGCAGTCAATCTCGGTGAGATTGCCTTTCTTATCAAATTCCAGCTTGGTTCCGTTCTGCAGAACCACATCATAGCTCTTGTTGATAACCCCCGTCTCAATGGTAGCAAGCATCACCTTCTGACCATTGAAATGCTGGCTGAGTAAGGTCTGAGCCTTGGCAGGAAGTGCATTTACAGAGATAGGCTTGTCGTTGCCCGCATTCGCCACCATATTGCATGAAACCATGCAGCAGATGGCAATCATCAAAATTCGCAAAATTCTTTTCATACGCTACAAATTAAAAATTTATAATAACTAACAGAACTTTCGCATGTGGGGAAGTTCAGTTATTTTAACTTTACTCCTTTACGATTTCTTTTCCTGCTGCCTGCCAGCCAATAAAGCCGGAATCGAGTTCTATTACCTGATAGCCATTCTTTGTCAATATAGCTGCGGCATTTTTGCTTCGCTTGCCGCTTCGGCAATTCACGGCGATTGTCTTGCTTTTCGGAAGGGTGGCAGCGGCCTTCTGCTCGAAGTCTGATTTCAGTACGTCAATGTTGATTGCCCCACGAATATGCCCATTGGCAAACTCCTCTGCGGTTCGTACGTCGAGACGGATTACTGCGGTGTCAGCGATGGCTTTCTCATAGTCATCTGCCGACAGACTCTTATAGCCCTTATTTTGCGCCTGACAAGAAGACAGGCTTGATAGCATGGTTATAATGCTCATGATAAATATTTTCTTCATTTTCTAATCTTTTAATAATTATGCGCCTATAATCTAGGAGGATAAGCCATGCTCAACCCCTACATTCTTGCAATATATCTGCAAAAATACAAAAAATATTCAGAAAAGTGATTATATGGATGGATTTTGTTTGCAGGGCGCACTCGATTTAACCTTATTTTATAAGATAGAGGGATATTTTGATAATCTGAAATCCTTAATGACCTTAATGACCATGACCTTAATGACCGGAATCTTTGGGATTTGAAAATGATAATGACCCTTAATGACTTTGACCCTTCATGACCGGCTTCAGTAGTAGCTAAACTTTAACATGTTTTGCCCCACACGCCCTGTTTTACTCTAATTGAGCAAGCTTTGAGCGTATTTTTTAACGTTAATTATATTTAACGACCCTTGGGTCTTGCCTGATGAAGTTTGCGTCATAGTATTCACCTTTTTCCACGAGGGTGAATATGATCCTTAGCAACTTGTTTGCTATGGCATTTAGTACATAATGACGCGGCTTTTTATCTATTAAAGTACGTCTCTCGTAATACAGTTTAATCTCCTTGTTGTGCAATCTGGCGCTTTCTGCGCAGATGTACAACAAGGTCTTTGACCGTCTATTACCAATCTTGGATATATGTGCTCCCTTGTCCATTTTCCCCGATGATTTTTCGTATGGCGCAGTTCCTGCATAAGCAGCATATTGGCGCGCTGTAGTTATTTTTGTGAAATTCTCTGTTTTTACCAATAGTTCTACTGCGGTAATCAGCCCAACTCCATCGACACTTTTAACAAGCTCATAGTTGTGGCGAATGCTCTCATGTCCATTTATGACTTTCAACATTTCTTTTTCCGTCTCTGCAATTTCCGTGTCCAACATCTCTTTGATACGGTCCATGCTTCGCTTGACGGCAAGACTTCTGATAGGACGACAATCCTCGCTCTTGTCGGCTGTTATTAGCTGCTTACGCTGTTCTACAAGCATTTCTCGGTGGCGTGCCAATTGACGAAGCTCATATAGAGCCTCTTCTGGAAACGTCTTGTATTTCAGCTTATCAGGATATCTCTCTCCAAAATCTCTGAGCAGTGCACAATCCAGGACATCCGTCTTGGCACGGTCAGGGGTAGCTCTGTATCTATGGATGACATATCCACCCACAAAGGCAATCTTCACATTGCTATCCATGCAGCACTTCAAGAGAGTATCACCATAAACTCCGGTATGCTCAGCAACCAATACAGCATCGCTTGGAAGGGTTTCTAAAAACCTTCCGATACTCTTAAAATTGTTCTTTACAACCTTATGTGAAGGTTGGTTTGATACTTTTTTTGATGTCAAGTCGAAAAAACTTACGTCAAATTTCTCTTTTGCCAAATCTATTCCGTATATTTGCATTTTGAATGAAGTTTTTAATAAGAAGGGTGCTCCGTTCTGAGCGGCTACAACTATACTACGAGTCCTGTCTTGTTCTACACAAGCAGGCTAATTTACTCTCAAGCTTCTGCTCAGAAAATATCCAGTTCCCCAAACAGGGCTAAGCCTTTACTATGCTAGAAGGGGCACAGGGTTAACGCTGGATATGGAGTATTCTTCTTTTTTTATTGTACTTATCTAATTTTCTGCAAAGTTAACAAAAGTTTGCAGATATAAAGATTTTCACCTCTTTATTTTTCCAAGTGCAAATATAATAGAAGGGGCAGAAGCTCCTAGCCCAGGGTAACACCCTGGGTAAATACGGACGCAAACAAGTCGCCCTGTAGGGGCAAAAGCTTTAAATATCAGGTAATTTATAAAGCTTTTGCCCCTACAGGGCGACCTTTTTGTATTTATCCTAAAACCCAGGGCGATTGCCCTGGGCTAGGAGCTTTTGGGCCTTCAGCCCGTTCTTGAACCAC
>ULQV01046522.1_pt1 | contig 45640 bp, 32 predicted proteins | sample 1954851 | NCBI WGS metagenome assembly ULQV01 (sample SAMEA4835665, study PRJEB28245) | human gut metagenome | biome: gut microbiome; material: fecal sample | place: Denmark | collected 2008 | reverse complement strand
TGGGCTAGGAGCTTCTGCCCTTTCAGGGCGTGTGGGGCTTATTTGCGAAACTTGAGTAAGAAAAGAATACGTTCAACAAAAATAACGAAGAAATTATGAATTTAAGTATCGTTTCTGCAAAATATGTGGCACCATTAAAAGTTGAATTACACTTTAATGATGACACTGTTAAGACGATAGATGTTGGGGCTTTTATTAGAAATCACCCACATCCGCAATATAACTCTTACTTGAATGAAAACAAATTCAAAAAGTTCAAGATAGAGTTTGGAAATATCGTTTGGGGAAAAAATTGGGATTTGATATTCCCTATAGATAAGTTATATGCTGGCGTTTGCTGCTGACCAAAAAGCCCCCGGAGCTATTACGCTTCGGGGGCTTTTTCCGCTTTTTTTCTTCCCATATTGCGTATAGTGTATTTCTATATGGGTGAAGAGGGGTGAAGAGTGGGTGAAGAGATAAAGAAAACTCTTCACCTCCCGAAACCCCGATAAACAGAGGGGATACGGGCGAGAAGGTGAAGAGTGAAGAGATAAATCGGGATTGCTTACAACTGATAGAACTTGGTGAAAGCCTTCACGCAGTATTCGTGGTCGATAACGCTACCGTTTTCTATGTGTCACTGTGATAGGTGGGTTCAAGAACTACCACCATATTTTTTCGAAACTTTTCTCCTGTTTTCTTTGCATTTTCAAAATAAAAGCTTATCTTTGCAGACAAATAGAAGTAGAACTTTTAAATGGATAAATATGGCTTTAAAAATTAAAACTCGTGAAGAAGCAATTGCTGTATTACGAGACATGGTTAAACGTAAAAGAGAAATGGAGGCAAAGGCTCAAATAGACTTTGCTAAAGCACGTAAGGAGGCTGCAAACTGCTATGCAGGCCTTTAACTTAACGCGCCTCAATTTTCATTCTCCTTATAAGGTCTGGATAGATAATGGCTCATATAAGTTCTTGACAGATTATGGTGTTCAGTATCGAATAGAATTTGTTGAAAATAATAATATCTGGGAGGATGAAAAAGCGTATGAATTTGGTATTCTCAATGAAAACAAGAAGAATTCTCCTAACGATTCTAAAGTAAAAGAGACTGTACAAAGTATTATTGAAGAGTTCTTTCTCACGAATCCGGACATTCTTTTATATCAATGTGAAACGGGTGATAGCAGACAGGCTATGCGAGCTCGTCTTTTTACCAGATGGTTTAACGAATTCGATAAACGAGATCGGTTTTGTGTCAAGGTTTCTATTCTTAGAGATGAAGAAGTTGACAATTACATAGCTATTATAGTTCAAAAGAGTAATCCTAAGTTGACTGACATCCTTCGAGATTTTGATGAGTTTATCGGTTTCTTTGATACAAAGCCCGAATAAAAGCGGTAAGTGAGATACAGACAAACGGAATCTCTATCGTACCCCCACCAGGCAGCACCTTTGCTGCCTGGTGCATAAAAAAGCTCCCGATGCGTATGGCACCGGGGGCTTTTTTCCGTTTCCTTCTTTATTCTTCTTTATATTTCCTTCCAATCTTCTTTTATACTTCCTTCCAATCTGCCAATCCTTTTCCCTTATCATCCAGTTCTATGGCAAGGGCAATTACTTTTCGCTTATCAGCCTTGAATGGCTCGGCATACTGCTTGGCTTTTATCTGCTCCGTGGCTGCATCTACGCCACCGTTGTTGCTCAGCTTCAATTCAAGCACATAGATAAAGTTGGTAGTTTCTACCACCATATCAATCCTGCCCGTAGCAATCATCTTCTCTACTTCCACCCGGCAGCCGATGGCATTGAAGATGGTACTCAGAATCAGGCGGTAGCGCTCTTCCATATCCATGCTGGCAAGCTTCTTGTTGCTGTAAGGTACATCCGCAATAAGCGCCTTCAGACATTTCATGGCTTCGGGGAGATTGCCAAGCTTTAGGGAGTACAACAACATATTCTGGGTTGATATTACCAGTGCATTCGATTGTAGTGTCAAGGCTGGCAATACAATCTTGTATAGAGCCTTTCGAACTTCATAGTTTGGAATGCCTAGCAGATAAATCTCATCCATATACCCCTTTATCGTAAGATACCCCGACTGATAGAGGAAAAGTTCCGCTCCGCCACCTGTTACGTCGGAAGTCTCCAGTGTATCGCTGTCTATCGGACAATTCTCAAAATCTTTCAGTCTCATTTCTATATTATCCACAAATTTAGGGAGTAGCGAGGTTGCGCCCGATGAAGCCCAGTAGTTTTTCAGTTTGGAATCAGCGAGTGCATTGATAAGACTGAATGGATTGAAGACATCAACCATATTTTCATAACAGAAATGATAGCCATCATAATAGGCTGTCAATTGTGCAACGGCTTCGTCGAAAGTCCATCCCTTGCTTGTTGCCAACTTGTTGATTTCCGGCTTGAAATCACGCAAAACTTCTTCCTTGGTGATACCGCAGAGAGCCGCATATTCCGGCTCGAAACTGATGTTGCTCAGATTGTTGAGCACTGAGAAGAGAGATATCTGCGTAAACTTGGTAATACCGGTGATGAAGACAAACTTCTCGTATTTGTCGTCTGCTTTGAGAATGGCAAACACCTCCCTATAGATAGCGGTACATGCTTCGTGATAAGGAGTCTTCCAGGAATGCTGTAATGGCGAGTCGTATTCATCGATGAGAATGGCAACCTGCTGTCCGGTTTGCTCATACGCCCCCACGATTATTGCATTGAAGCGGTCGGCAAGACTATCTGCAGGGTCAGGGACCAATGAATATTCTTTTTCGTATTGTCTGAATATATTATTGAGATAAGAGCGCAATGTTTCCGGCTCTGCGCCCGCACGGCTCATATCGAGTCTTATGACAGGTCGCTTCACCCATTCCGTCTCCATCTGCATAATCTTCAACCCCTCGAAGAGTTCCTTCTTGCCCATGAAGTAGGCTTCGAGCGTATCTACAAGAACAGATTTACCAAAGCGGCGTGGACGGCTCAGGTAATTATACTTTTTCCCTCTGTTGGCAAGTTGCCAGATGATATCTGTCTTGTCAACATAAAGATATCCACTCTTTCTGATTTCCTCGAAAGACTGGATGCCTACCGGCAATATTCTATCGTTAGTCTCTACCATAATTCCTAATCTTTGTTTTCCAATTGCAAATTTACGATTATTTTCCCAAACCGCCATGCTTTTTCCTCTTTTTTTCTTTCTATATTGCGTATAGTGTATTTCTATATGGGTGAAGAGGGGTGAAGAGTGGGTGAATAGATAAAGAAAACTCTTCACCTCCCGAAACCCCGATAAACAGAGGGGTTACGGGCGAGAAGGTGAAGAGTGAAGAGATAAATCGGGATTGCTTACAACTGATAGAACTTGGTGAAAGCCTTCACGCAATATTCGTGGTCGATAACGCTACCGGTTTCGCGGCAACTGTGCATAGCGAGGATGGCATTGCCCATATCCACACCCTTCAATGGGATGGAAGAGGCGAGGATATTGCCCAATGTGCTTCCACCTGCCACATCGCTGTGGTTTACGAAACGCTGGCATGGTACACCGGCTGCATCGCAGATGTTGGCGAAGATGGCTGCTGATACAGCATCGCTCGCATACTTCTGGGCTGCATTGAACTTGATGACCGGACCACCGCCCAACTTAGGATGATTCGTAGGGTCGAACTTTTCGCTATAGTTAGGATGCCAGGCATGCGCATTATCGGCTGAAATCATGAAGGCACGCTCTACTGCCTGATAATAAGCCTCTTCTGTATGGCTCAGTGCCAGGGCGATACGCTGGAGCATATATGAAAGGAATGGACTTCCGGCTCCCTGTTTGGTCTGAGACCCCGTTTCTTCATTATCGAAGATGGCGAGAACCTGGGTGGTATCATTGGCATCAGATGCAATCATCGCCTCTACACCAGCCCAGCACATAGACAGGTCATCGAGTCTGCCTGAAGAGATAAACTCATCGTGAACACCGAAGGTGCAGGCTGGAGTGACATCAGCCAGATAGAGATCGAAATCAAGAACATCCTCTTTCTGAATATTCAGTTCGCCGGTTATCACATTCATCAGGAGATTACCCTTCTCCAGTTCATCATTGATGATGCCGAGGATAGGAAGTACATCCTTCTGCCTGCTCAACTTCACACCATCATTTACCTGACGGTTGAAGTGGATAGCGAGATTGCTGATCTGCAGCAATGGGCGCTTCACATGAAGAAGGAGCGTCTGGGGATTCATCGCATTCTCGCCCTTCACGATAACTCTACCTGCCAGGGTGAGCGGACGGTCGAACCAGGTTGACATGATAGGACCACCATAAACCTCGGTATTCAGTTTTACGATACCGCCCTCGCAAAGCATCTCAGCATTTGGCTTGATGCGGAAGGTAGGCGAGTCGCAGTGGGCGCAGATCATGTGGAAACCGGCATCTGCCAAAGGCTTCTTTCCGATTTGGAAGGCGTAGATGGAAGAGTCGTTCTTGGTAACGAAGAACTTTTCACCCGCTTCAATCTTGCCCAAAGGCTCCTGTGGGTTCATACGGCGGAACCCGTTCTTCTCCAATTCCTCGGAGATATTCTTTACTGCCAGGAAATTCACTGGCGATGCGTCTAGAAAGGATAATAATCTTTTGATCATAGTCTATATCTTTATATTAATATCTTGCAAAGATAATAGATTTTTTTCATTTTATCTCATTATTCTATTTGTTTTTCATTTTTTTGTATTATCTTTGTCCCCAAATAAGATCAATGAATGAATTATGAAACGATATAAATCCTATACTCTCATTATATTACTGCTGTTGGCATCGGCTCTTCAGGCATATGCGCATGTTTCCAGAAATATGTTCATGCTTTCCAATCTCAATGCTGACAATGGTCTTTCCAGCCCTCGAGTTTATTCTATTGTCGAGGCAGAGGATGGTGCCATGTGGATAAGTACTAAGCGTGGAGTTGACCGATATAATGGGCAACAGGTAACCAATTATACTTTATACACAGAGATGCCGTATAGTGATGCTAGTGGTAGAAGTATTAAACTGACTAAGGATGCGCAACATCAGATTTACGCCTACGACAACAAGGGAAAGGTGTATATATATGATAGGAGGAAAGATACATTTGTTTTGAAATGTAATCTTCAGAATATTTTAGGTGGAAGTATCGTGTTGAACGAACTGTTGGTAGACGAAAAGGGTAATTTCTGGTTAGCTATGGATAGAGGCATTTATTGCTTATCAGCAGCTACTGATGGAAAGGAGATAGTTCGGGAGACAGCTAAGGGTAGGTTTGTATTGAAAAATACCTATATTAATCATATCCAATTTATAGGTCAGAAACTCTTGATAGGAACATTTAAAGATGTTTATTGCTATTCGATGTCTGCCCGGAAGTTAGAAAAGAAGATTAGTGGTAGTTCCGTAGTATCCTCTTATCATGATATTGTGGGACATCGTATCTGGCTGGGTACTTTTCACGAAGGAGTTAAAGTGATGGATGATCGTACTTGGAAACTGATAAAATCTGCTGATTTCCAATCTTTGCAAAACATTCCTAAAATTCCCGTACGTTCAATCATTTTATATGATAAGCAGACTCTTCTGATGGCTGTAGATGGAGCAGGAATATATGCTTATGACAGTTCGGATAAACAAACCAAACTCTTGCTTGATACAGATGGACGTCCGGGTAACGTGCTGAATGGTAATGGATTATATACCTTGTGCTGCGATCGTTTTGGCGATTTATGGACAGGCTCTTACTCGGGAGGAGTAGATTTGGCAATACCGATGAAACATACATTGGAATATATCACACATGAATATCTCAACAATCAATCACTGATAGATAATTGTGTGAACGATGTTTTCCAAAGCCGTGATGGGAAAATATGGTATGCCACAGATAAAGGAGTAAGTGTCTATGATGCGCAGACTCGTCTTTGGCATCATGGATTATATAATAAAGTGGCGCTTACGATTTGTCAGACTGTAGACGGCAGAATTCTGGTTGGTACCTATGGTAATGGCGTATATCAGGTTCATGCTGATGGCACTAGTATGCCTGCTTATTCTGTGGAAACAGGAATGTTGAAGAGTGATTACGTATTCAGTCTTTTTACTGATAGCGATGGTAATGTTTGGGTGGGATGTTTGGATGGAGATATGGCTTGTTTCCCTTCAGATAAATATAATTTGAATGGAACGGGAAAGTCGGTATTCTATCTGCCTGTCAACGAAGTGCAATGCATCACGGAATCACTGGATAAGCGTTTTATTGCTGTAGGAACTTCGCATGGAGGCTATTTGATTGATAAGCGTGAACCTTTGCATCCTCGTCGTTTCTTTTATCCTGAACAGTATCCCGGTAAAGACATTAATTTGTTTGTCAACAGTATGTCTTTTCAGGATTCCCGTCATATCTGGATTGGAACGGATGGAGGAGGACTCTATGATTATGATTTACTGGCAAAGAAGTTTAAGCGTTATACTAATCAGAACGCTTTGCCTTCTAATACTGTTTATGGACTTATAAGAGGTATTAATGGCAATTTGTGGATCAGTACGGATAAAGGATTGGCGTTCATGAAACAGGGGAAGATAGTAAACCTCAACATCTTTAAGGGAATGGAACGTGAGTATAACCGAATGTCTGTTGCGTGTACTTCAGATGGCAGGGTGCTTTTTGGCAGCAACGATGGAGTTGTCGCTTTGACTCCTATGTTTGCCAAAGGTTTGAATTATGCCGCTCCACTTCGTATTCATAGTGTTGAGGTTGAAGGTGTCGAACGTTCCGATTACTGGAATGAATGTCTCTTTGAAATGTTGAAGGAAGGCAAATTGAAACTTAGCCATAATGAGAATACGCTGGTTGTTTCTTTCGAGAGTATCAATTATCAATACCAGTATGATATTCAATATCAATATTATTTGGAAGGATACGACCGTAATTGGAGTAAACCATCTTCTAATCAGTTGGCACGATTTGTAAATTTGCCTTCGGGCAGCTATGTGCTTCATGTAAAGGCTATCTGCAGAAGTAATGGTAGAGAATTGGGAGAAACAGCTTTGGAAATTCATATAGCCCAGCCTTGGTGGAATACCTGGTGGGCATGGATTATCTATCTCTGTATTTTTGCTGTCATCTTATATTTTGTCTGGCAGTATTACAAAGAGCGCTTACAGCGAAAGTATTATGATGAGAAAATCAATTTCTTCGTTAATACAGCCCATAACATACGTACTCCTTTGAGTCTCGTGTTGGCTCCTCTTGATAATCTGGCTAATGATTCCAGCTTGAGTGAGAAAAGCCGTGGATTCTTGGATATGGCGCATCGCAACGGCAACAAACTATTGAAGATGGTTACAGAATTGCTTGACTTCCAAAAGATAGAGCAGTCTGCCGAACAGGTTCGCCTGCAAGATATAGAATTGCCGATGCTTTTACGTGTGCAGTTGGAAAAGTTTGTATTGGCAGCTCAGGAGAAGCATATTCAACTGTGTATTGAAACGTGTCCGCAGCAACAGATTCATTCTGATGTCAAAATGATGGATCTGATATTGGAAAATCTTCTCTCGAATGCTATCAAATATACACCTCAAGGTGGAAAGGTTACGTTGTCGGCTTCTGTTGAAGGTAAGATGGCTAAGATTCATGTATGTGATACAGGTATAGGTATTCCAAAGGCCGAAATTAAGAGTATCTTCAAGACCTTTTTCAGGGCTTCTAATGCGATAAATTCTCAGGAAATGGGAAGTGGATTAGGACTGATGCTTACACGAAAACTTGTAGAGAAATTAGGAGGAAAGCTTAGTTTCGTAAGTGAGGAAGGAAAGGGTACTACTTTCTGTGTGAAGATGCCATTAGGTCATGTAACAGATTCTTCTGTCCGGCTTGTAGGAGAAAAGAAAAATGTTGCAACTGAACCTTCTTTAGCTGAAGATAAGCATGATGAAACTTGCCAGACTGTGTCTTCTGCGGTTCAGCAGGATGCTGATGTTTCAACGGATACACTTCTTTTTGTAGATGACAATGAAGATCTTCGCAAATATATCAGAATGACTTTTGGTGATTCTTATCAAGTAGTTGATGTGGAAAGTGCAGAGGCTGCCTTGAAATATTTGAAAGAGGGCGGGGTATGTGATATCGTTGTTTCTGATGTCATGATGCCGGGAATGCACGGAGACGAGTTCTGTCGCAGCATCAAGGAAAATAAGGAAACATCATGGCTACCTGTTATCCTGCTGACTGCTAAGGCTGGTCGTGACTTTATGATAGAGGGACTCGGACTTGGTGCTGATGACTATATAGCCAAGCCATTCGATACTGCTATTCTTGCGAGCAAGGTTGCCAGTATTTTGAAGAATCGTCGCCGGTTGAGTCAGTATTATATGGACAGAAGCCTTGCTCTTGTTAGAGGAGAGGTTGCTTCTGAGTCTGCTTCTTCCGAGCAGATTGTGGGTTCTGATTCTTCCGATGAACACTTGGAACCTGCTGGAGCTTCTGAAGAGAAAAAGGATGATACTGTCTTGAATAAGCAAGGCCAGACATTTGAAAATGTGGCAGAAGCTGTTCTGGATCCGCAAGACCAGGCTTTTGTAGATAAAGCTACCCGTTTGGTGTTGACTCATCTGAGCGACACAGACTTTAATATCGACAGACTCTGTAGAGAGATGGCGATGAGCAGAACGCTTTTCTATGGTAGGCTGAAGACTCTTACGGGCCAAAGTCCGCAGGATTTTATGCGTTTGATACGTCTGGAGCAGGCTGCAATCTTCCTGAAACAGGGGGATAGTGTGCTGGATGTATCTGTGAAAGCCGGTTTTGTAAATGTGAAGTACTTTAGTACTGTATTTAAAAAGCACTTTGGGGTTTCTCCAAGTAAGTATCTGTAAATTAGAGTTTTAAATTCAAAGAAAAGGTTTCTGTTTAGACGATATGTCTGAATTGAAACCTTTTTTTGTTTGTTATCTAACCCTCTGAAAGTTCCTTTTCTTTATCTTTGCAACCAGATTCTGTTAAGTAAGTCAAACAGTTATTTAAAAAACCAAACAATAACAATATAAACATAAAAATGAAAAGGAACTTTTTGAAATTTAGCCTCTTTTTAATAGGCGTCTTCACATGTTTCTCATGCGAAGCAAGTACGTCGCTCTCATCCGGCAGTTCTGATGGCGTAGACGAATCCATACCTACTGCCCAGCAATGGAATAAAGATGTTGTGGGGTGGAATCTTGGTAATGAATTCGAGTGCTCAGCTCCTGGACAGGATGGTGAGTCGATGCAGATTGGCAACCCTGATGGTTCTATCCATGCAGAGACAGCCTGGGGCAATCCCGTTGTTACCAAGAAGATGATACAAGCCGTGAAGAAGGCAGGTTTCAATGCCATCCGTATTCCAATCCGTTGGCAGTGCCACATTACCAACGCTCAGGCGATGAGCATCGACAAGGCTTGGATTGCTCGCATCAAGGAGGTGGTGGGCTGGTGCCTTGACAACGGTTTGAAGGTTATCATCAATGTGCATCATGAAAAATGGCTCGAAAGTCGTCCTACCTATCAATATAAGGAAGAAAACTGCCAGAAGCTTGCGCTCCTCTGGATGAATATCGCTTCTGAGTTTGCCAATTATGATTATCGTCTTGCTTTCGCAGGAACTAACGAAGTGCATATCAAAGATAACTGGGGCAAACCTACTGCCGAGAATCTCGAAGTGCAGAATGCTTACAATCAGATATTCGTGGATGTGGTTCGTGCCACAGGCGGCAACAATGCCAAGCGCCACCTCATCTTACAGACTTACGTTTGTAACCCATGGTTTGGCATCGAGAATGGAGATTTCATCATTCCGAAGGATGCCGAAGGCAATGGCAACAACTATATGAGTGTGGAATTCCACTACTATCAGCCATGGAGCTACGCCGGCGATTGCACCTACGATTACTGGGGTGATGCCTACAAGGATGCTGGCAAGATACCTGCAGACAACGAGAAGACGATGACGGATTTCTTCGACAAGGCGGTGAATACCTGGAGCAACAAAGGACTGGGTGTCGTAATAGGAGAGTGGGGAGTAACCGATCACTATAAGTCAAACTCAGAGAAAGTGCATGAAAACATGACCTACTACTGTAAGTTCTTGACTACGGAGGCTCGCAAACGAGGCTTCTCTACTTTCGTTTGGGACAACAACCACTTCGGCAACGGCTCTGAGAAGTATGGCATCTTCGACCGTTTCAAGAGTATGAAGGTGAATGCTCCTTGGATTCTCGAAGGAATCTTTGGGAAAGAATAATGTTAAACTAAAAACAATATATCAATTATGAGAAAGAAAACTATGTTTCTCGGCCTGCTCGGTGCAGGTTTGATGTGGATGCCTGCTTCTGCCATTCTCGCTGCCCAGATGAACAATGCAGCGATGAGCGTTCAGCAGAACCAAGGCATCAAGGGTACAGTGGTGGATGCTACTGGCGAAACCTTGATTGGCGCTAGCGTGAAGGTGGCTGGTACAACCAACGGTGCCGTTACCGATATAGATGGTAACTTTACGTTGAACTGCAAGCCTGGAGCAACGCTCGAAGTGAGCTACATCGGTTACAAGACGATGACCGTGAAAGCTGCTAATGGCATGAAAATCACGATGCAAGAGGATGGTAAGGCCTTGAATGAGGTCGTTGTTACCGCTCTTGGTATCAAGCGCGACCGCAAGGCTTTGGGCTATGGCTTGGAGGAGGTTAAAGGTGAGGAACTTACCAAGGCGAAGGAAACCAACGTCATCAACTCTCTTTCAGGTAAGGTGGCTGGTCTCGTTGTGCAGAACACCGCTGGCGGTGCTTCTGGTTCTACCCGCGTGCTTCTTCGTGGTAATACAGAAATGGCAGGCAATAACCAGCCTCTCTACGTGGTGGATGGTGTGCCTTTGGATAATACCAACTTTGGCAGTGCTGGTGAAGCTGGTGGTTATGACCTCGGTGATGGTATCTCTGCCATCAATCCTGACGACATCGAGACGATGACCGTATTGAAAGGTCCTGCTGCCTCTGCCCTCTATGGTAGCCGTGCTTCTCATGGTGTTATCTTGATTACGACCAAGAAGGCGGAGAAGGATAAGATAGGTGTAGAGTACAATGGTTCTTTCACCATCGATACCCAGTTGGCTAAGTGGGATGATGTGCAGACAACTTATGGTATGGGCTACAATGGTGCCCTTCCTACATCCAGTACAGCTGGTACCAACTCCAGTTGGGGTCCTAAGGCTGATGATTTCGTCTTCAAGTATTTCGATGGCGAGGAGCGTCCATTCATGATGTATCCCAACAACGCCTCCGATTTCTTCCGCACAGGTTTCACCGCCCAGAACTCTGCCATCCTCTCAGTTAATTCCGGTAAGACGGGTATGCGTTTCTCTGTTACCGATATGCGCAATAAGGACATCTTGCCTAACACCAACATGAGTCGTGACAACTTCAACCTCCGTGTGAATACCTCAGCTGGTCCTGTTGACTTCGACTTCACCGCCAACTATACTCGTGAGAACGTGAAGAACCGTCCAGCCTTGGGTGATTCTCAGAGCAATGTAGGTAAGAACCTCATGACTTTGGCTGGTACCTACAACCAGGCTTGGTTGAAGCACTATGAGGATGCCGACGGCAACTACTCCAACTGGAATGCTAACGACCAGTATAACAAGAACCCATACTGGGATCTCTATAAGAATGGCAATACTTCTAAGAAAGATGTGTTCCGCTTGACAGGTAAGGCAATCTGGAACATCAACAAGCACTTGAAGTTGCAGGGTACCATCGGTACCGACATTAACAGCATGAACTTCGAGGACTTCATCGCCAAGACAACTCCAGGTACACCAGCAGGAAAGCTTACCGACCAAATCTTCAATAACAGAACACTGAACGCAGAGCTCCTTGCCCTCTACAACAACTCATGGGGCGATTTCGATGTCAATGCCACAGCGGGTGGCAACATCTTCAAGGTGAACAATAAGACCATCACCAATACCGGTCTTAACCAGCAGATGAATGGCATCCAGAACATCATGAACTATCAGGAGCAGAACACTCGTGAGAGTATGTACAAGAAGCAGATCAGCTCTCTCTATGCCAGCGCGAGCCTCGGCTACAAGCATACTTACTATTTGGAGGGAACCCTCCGTGGCGATAAGTCGTCTACGCTCCCTACAAATAACAATACATACGTATATCCATCTGTATCGGGTAGCTTGGTATTCTCCGAGTTCATCAAGAACAAGAAGTTCATCAATTATGGTAAGATTCGCGCATCTTGGGCAAAGGTAGGTAGCGATACCGACCCTTACCAGCTTGCACTCAACTACTCCACAGGCAAGTATAGCTACTCGGGTTATACCATCGGTATGATAGCCAACTCAACACAGCCAAACAAGGATTTGAAGCCTACAATGACAGGTTCTTACGAGGTAGGTTTGGAGATGAAGTTCCTCAACGGACGCTTGGGCTTGGATGCCACCTATTACAACCAGAACTCCAAGAACCAGATTTTGAGTTTGGCTTCAACCACCACCTCTGGCTATGCTTACCGCCTCATCAATGCCGGTGAGATTCAGAACCAGGGTATCGAGATTGCCCTCAATGCCCGTGCCTTGCAGATCAAGGACTTCGCTTGGGACTTGGGTGTCAACTTCTCCAAGAATACCAACAAGGTGAAGTCGCTCGTAGATGGTATGGACTATTTTGAGCTTGCCAAGGCTACATGGTGCGGTGTATCAGTAGGTGCTCAGGTTGGCGAGAATTATGGTGCTATCCGTGGACACGATGTTGTTCGCAATGAGCAGGGACAAGTTGTCATCGATGCAGCCACAGGACTTCCAAAGGTTGACCAGAACGTGAAGACCATCGGCAACTCTTCTTGGGATTGGACTGGTGGTTTCTATACCACATTCTCTTACAAGAACTTCCGCCTCTCTGCATCTTTCGATGTGAAGGTGGGTGCTGATATCTACTCTATGTCTATGCGCTCTGCATACCAGACTGGTAAGGCAAAGGGAACATTGGCAGGCCGTGAGGAGTGGTACGCTTCTGAGGAGGCTCGTCAGGCAGCAGGTAAGGACATCTCGGCATGGCGTGAGTCTGGCAACTGCAAGGGACTCGTAGTGGATGGTGTTATCGACAATGGTGATGGTACTTATCGTAAGAACGACATCGCTGTGAGCCCAGAAGATTACTGGAAGCACATGGCTCAGAACGTACAGAGCGAGTTTGTATATGACAACTCTTACGTGAAGTGTCGTGAGATTACTTTCGGCTATACCTTCCCAGAGAGCATCCTGGGCAAGTATGTCAAGGGCTTGACCGTATCCTTCGTGGCTCGTAACCCATTCATTGTTTGGAAGAACATTCCTAACATCGACCCAGACTCCAGCTACAACACCTCAGGTCTCGGCCTGGAATATGGTTCTCTGCCATCTCGCAAGAGTTATGGTTTGAACGTGAATGTGAAGTTCTAGTCTCGAAAAAATGAATCAATTTCTTTAGAAGAGTTCTAATATATAATAAGGTAAGAAAATGAACAATATAATCAAGAAATATATAGGTAAGAGCAGCCTGATGATGGCTTTCGCCCTGATGGCAACCGGTACTGCGATGACTTCTTGCTCTGATGATACCTTGAGCAACATCAATACCGATAAGACCAAGGTGAACGAGCTCGACCCTAACGCACAGTTGACAACAGCTTTGTTGCAGACTTACGGTGACTTCAGTCTGATGGATACCTACCGTAACTATATAACTGGTTTTCCACAGTATTTCGCTGGTGGTTGGAATGTAACCAATTACGCTGGTTCTAATTCCAGAGAAGATGATATGACCCGTCGAGTTTGGGACCGCTATTATGAAATCGGTATCAAGAACCTTGTGGATGCCATCCACAATTCTGCAGACAAGGCAAACTTGAATGCGGTACTTCGTATCCATCGTGTCTATCTCACGGCAGTTTTGGCAGATATCTACGGTGACGTGCCTTGTTCGGAGGCAGGTCTGGGTTATATCTCAGGTATCTCCAACCCTAAGTATGATACCGTAGAGGAACTCTACAGCTGGTTCTTCAAGGAACTTGACGCTTGCGAGAAGCAGCTTGGCACAGGTACCGACCACATTTCTGGTGATGTCACCAGCATGGGTGGTGATGTAGCTAAGTGGAAGAAGTATGCCAATGCACTCCGTATGCGCTATGCCATGCGCATTTCCGATGTTAATCCACAGAAGGCAAAGGAAGAGTTTGAGAAGGCTGTGGCTGCCGGTGCTATCGCCAGTGCAGCCGATGATGCTTATATCAAGTATGCTGATGCACCATTTACCTATTATGATGGAGCCAACGACTACGATTTCCGTGCCAATGCCTTGGGAGAGATACTCTATGGTCAGGATGCCACATCGCCTACCATGGTATGCTCTACCTTGTTCTATCAGTTGCAGAATACCAACGACCCTCGTCTCTATCGCATCTGTCGCCACTATTACAACATCAAGCGTAGTCAGGTGAAGCCAGACAAGGAGCAGAACATCGACTTGACCGATGAGGTGTTGGCTTACTTCCAGCGTCAAGGTATTGGTGAGGAGCCTTGTAATCCTGGTGCTGCTTGGTATAGCGACTGGATGAACGTGCCTGAGGTATCAGAATTTCCTACTCTCGCTAAGTTGGCTAAGCAGGATGCTAACAATTATGACAACTCAGATTTTCGTGCACGTATGATGCGTCCATGCTTGAACATCGACTTTGAGATGCCTTCTTGCCCTGGTATTCTGATTACCTCTGCCGAGGTGAAATTCCTCATGGCCGAGGCTAAGACCAAAGGTTGGAATGTAAGTGGTGACGCTGAGACTCTCTATGAGGAAGGTGTTCGTGCTTCTATGGAGATGCTCAACAACTATTATCTCACGTCCAACAAGATTTCTGAGGATGAGATCAATGAGTTCATTGCCAACAACAAGTTGGGTGACAATCCTAAGGCGACCATCAACACCCAGGCATGGATTCTCCACATGATGAACCCATCAGAGGGTTGGGCTAACTTGCGTCGCTCCGACTATCCTGCTATCCTGGACAGAAGCCGACTAGGCATCTTTACCAATGGTTTCACTTATACCGATTCTAACATGGCTATGCCTACTCGCTTGCGTTATCCAGAGTTGGAAGGTCAGTATAACAGCGTCAACTATAAGGCTGCCATCGAGCGTATGGGTGGTACTGATGATTGGCACAAGCAGCTTTGGTGGGATAAGGCTAACATCAACCTTCAGCCAGAATTCGCTCCAGCTAATGGTAAAGGATACATTAAGTAATTAAGAATTTAGAATGAACAATTAAGAATTGGCTAACGCCATAACTATTAATAATTATCAAGATGAAAAAGATAATGAATCAATATAAAGGTAATGTCTTGAAGGCAATGATGATGCTTTTCGCCATGAGCTTTGCGTTCGCAGGCACTGCTACACTGTCTTCTTGTTCCTCTGACGACGATCCTTTCTTCACCGTATCAGAAGATGACAATCCTCGTATCTTGAACACCGACTTGGCTGACCAGAAGTTGGATCGCAAGACCAAATTGAACTTGGAAATTAAAGTCACTCCTGTTCACTACACCACTGTGACATGGCTCTTGGATGATACTCAGATTGCTGAGGGTACAACCATCGACCAGACTTTGCCAGTGGGCAATCATACTTTGAAGATTGTGGCAACCACCACCAAGGGCAAGAGCACATCCCGCACCTTGAACGTTACCGTGATTCCTGCTGCCGATGACCCAGCTTTGGGTACCAATGCCAGCGAGCTTTGGGTAGCTCCGGGAGAAACTACAACCATCCGCAACTGCAAGAACCTGGTGGATCACGTTCAGAAAGTACTCATCGCTGGTAAGGAGGCTGCCTTCGAAGTTCTCGATGAGGGTAAGGCATTGAAAGTTACAGCTCCTTCTGACCTCGCCAATGGCGATTACGACATTACATTGGTAGATGGCAGTGGTGTAGAGTTCCCTTGCGGTAAAATCAAGGTAACCACCGAGCCACGTCCATCTATGGAGACTACCCTCTGGGAAGGTCATCACTATGTATCTTGGGACTTGGGAGATGGTGACCCTAACAAGAGCTTCAACCTCATCACTAAGGACCAGGTAGCTAAGTGGAAGGAGGGGCAGACCCTCCGAGTTTACTGCTCGATGAAGGATGACGATAAATACCATCAGATCAAGCTTGCCACCAACTGGTGGAAAGACTTGACTTCTCCATACGAGTTTGGTGAGGGCAATGTCGTGAAGTTTGTGTTGACCCAGGATGCACTCGACAAGATAGCTGCCCAGGATGGGTTCATCTGTGTGGGACATGGCTATTATGTAGATAAAGTAACTATTGAATAAAATATTAGAAAGATTTCCGCTTTTATCATAAAGCGTCAAACCTTTACTGTTTATGAAGAAAATTTTATTATCTATTTCATTATTGGCATTGGCTTATACAGCCAGTGCCAATGTTCCAGTTATCAAGAGCGACCCTAAGATTGAGGCTCAGGTAGAACAAACCCTGAAGAAACTCACCTTGGAGGAAAAGATAGGTCAGATGATGGAATTGGTGACCGACCTCTTTGGGGGCAACGACAAGAACGGCGTGTTCTATATCGACGAGCACAAGACCGATTCTATCCTTTCCCGCTATAAGATTGGCTCTATCCTCAACGCTCCTAATACTTGCGCACCAACCGCCAAGCAGTGGGAGAAGTACATCGCGCAAATCCAGAAGATCTCGATGAAGCGCATCGGTATCCCTTGTGTCTTCGGTCTCGACCAGAACCACGGTTCTACTTATACACAGGGCGGAACCCTCTTTCCGCAGAACATCAATGTGGCTGCCACCTTTAATCGTGAGATAGCTCGCCGTTCGGCTGAGGCTACCGCTTATGAGACTCGTGCGGTGAGCATACCTTGGACTTACAGTCCTACCGTTGACCTCGGTCGTGATGCCCGTTGGCCTCGCATCTGGGAGAACTTTGGCGAGGATTGCTACCTCAGTTCAGAGATGGGCAAGGCGATGGTCTATGGTTTCCAGGGCGAGGACCCAAACAACATCGACCAGTATCACATTGCCACTTCAATGAAGCACTTCATGGGCTATGGTGTGCCTTGGACCGGTAAAGACCGTACGCCAGCCTATATCTCTCCAGCCGACTTGCGAGAGAAGCACTTCGCTCCTTTCCTGGCGGGTCTGCAGGCTGGAGCCTTAACCGTGATGGTGAATTCCGCTTCCGTCAATGGTATGCCGATGCATGCCAACAAGGACATCCTGACAGGATGGCTGAAGGAAGAGACTGGATGGGATGGTGTGCTCATTACCGACTGGGCAGACATCAACAATCTCTATACTCGTGAGATGGTGGCAAAGGACAAGAAGGATGCGCTCCGCATCGCCATCAATGCTGGTATCGACATGATTATGGAACCTTATTCTTGCGATGCTTGTGGCTATCTTGTAGAACTGGTGAAGGAAGGTAAGATTCCGATGAGTCGCATCGACGATGCCTGTCGCCGTGTGCTTCGCATGAAGTACCGTCTCGACCTCTTCAAGAACCCAACCCAGAAACTGAAGAATTATCCTAAGTTTGGTGGTGAGGAGTTTGCCAAGCTCGCATTGGAGGGAGCTACCGAGAGTATGGTGCTCCTGAAGAACGAGGGTAATATCCTTCCTTTGCAGCATGGCAAGAAGATTCTCCTTACGGGTCCTAATGCCAATCAGATGCGTTGTCTGGACGGTGGATGGAGCTATACCTGGCAGGGACATCGTGCCGATGAGTTTGCCGGCAAGTACAATACCATCTATGAGGCATTCTGTAATGAGTATGGCAAGGAGAATGTTATCTTGAACCAGGGTGTTACCTATAATGAGAAGGGAAAATACTGGGAGGAGAACGAACCTCAGATTCAGGGCGCAGTTGATGCAGCAAAGAATGTTGATGTCATCGTTGCCTGCATCGGTGAGAACTCTTACACAGAGACTCCGGGCAATCTGACCGACCTTTGGCTTTCAGAGAACCAACGCAATCTCGTGAAGGAACTCGCCAAGACCGGTAAGCCTGTCGTTCTGGTATTGAATGAAGGTCGCCCTCGTCTCATCGCTGACATCGAACCATTGGCACAGGGTATCATCGACATCCTTATCCCTGGCAACATGGGCGGCGATGCCTTGGCAAACCTGGTATCGGGCAAGTCAAACTTCAGTGGCAAGATGCCTTACACCTATCCTAAGGAAATCAATTCGCTCGCCAACTATGACTTCAAGAAGAGTGAGGAGGTGGGTACGATGGAAGGTGCTTACGACTACAATGCGAAGATTACCCAGCAGTGGGGCTTCGGATATGGTTTGAGTTATACCACTTACAAATATAGCAACCTGAAGGTTTCTCAGTCTGATTTCCGCCACGGCGACATCATCAAGGTGAGCGTGGATGTGAAGAATACGGGAAAGGTGGCAGGCAAGGAGAGTGTCCTCCTGTTCAGTAGCGATCTCATCGCCAGTATGGTGCCAGATGGCCGTCGTCTCCGTGCCTTCGAAAAGGTGGAACTTCAGCCTGGTGAGACCAAGACCATGACATTTGAATTAAAGGCAGACGATTTGGCCTTCGTAGATTGGAATGGCAAATGGAGATTGGAGGAAGGCGACTTCAAGTTGATGATTGCCGACCAAAGTGCTGATATCCATTGCACTGATACTTATCAGTGGTCTACAGCCAACCGATAATGTATATTTAAAAGATGAGTTAAAGAAAAGAGCGTGCCGATAGCGGTGCGCTCTTTTTGTTTGCATAGTAAAATGCAGAAGAGTTAAATATCTACAAGAATCCCCCATGATGTTTGGTGTTATGTCTTGAAATGATTACTTTTGCAAATCATAATTTTTGCAGATTTACAGAATCATTCAAAACAAGGATAAATGGAAATAGTAATTGGAATCATCATAGGGCTTGCCATCGGATTCTTCGTGGGGAAACTGATGGAAGCAAAAAGGGCGGGAGAGGAGAAAACCCAGCTCGTAGCGAAGGCTCAGGTGCTGGCGGCTAACATTGAACAGATAAAACTGCATCATGCTTCTGAGGTTCAATCAATGAAATCTCAAATGGAGAACGAGCGGCTGTATGCGGCAAAACTCAGGGCGGAAAGCGACCAGCAGTGGGCACAGAAACTCGAGAGCCTGAAGCAGGAAATGCAGCGAATGACGATAGAACAGCAGAAGGTGGCGGCTGAGCAGTTGGCTGCCAAGCAGTCGGCTCTGCAGGAAAACAACCGTCTGCAGATGGATGAACTCCTGAAACCTATCAAGGAACAGTTTGCTGATTTCAAGAAATCGGTAGAGGAGAGCAAAACCCAGAACGAGGTGAACAAGAAGGAACTGCAGAACACCTTCGAGGCAACGATGAAACTCTTCCAGCAGGAACAGCAGCAGGCTGTACTGAACCTGAAGGAGCAGACCGAGAAGATTGGCTCCGATGCTGCCAACCTGACCAAGGCATTGAAGGGCGACAGCAAGATGCAGGGCGACTGGGGTGAGATGGTGCTGGAAACCATCCTGGAGAACAGCGGACTTCGTAAAGATGAGGAATTCTTCATTCAGGAGAATACGAAAGATGAAGAGGGAAAGAACTATCGTCCGGATGTCATCGTCAGATTCCCGGAAGGCAGAAGTGTGGTCATCGATTCCAAGGTTTCGCTTACCGCCTATTCCGATGCTCTGGCAGCTGAAGATGAGGCTGAACAGGAACGCCTGATGAAGGCACATGCGCTGAGCGTACGAAAGCACATCGATGAACTGGCAGCCAAAGACTATTCCAAACTGGTGGATGATGCCATCGGCTTCGTACTGATGTTCATTCCTAACGAAACCAGCTATATCGCAGCCATGAAGCAGCAGCCTGATCTCAGCCGTTATGCTTATCAGAAGAAGATTATCATCATCTCGCCAAGCAATCTGCTCATGGCACTCCAGCTTGCCTATAATCTCTGGCAGTACGACCGGCAGAACAAGAATGTGGAGAAAATCGTGAAGACGGCTGCTGACCTGTATGATAAGGTGGCTGGCTTCGAAGATACCTTTATGAGTGTGGGTGATCTGATAACCCGCCTTTCGGGTACTTTTGATAAGGCAAAGAAGCAACTCTATGACGGCACCGGCAATGTGATGAGAAGGGTGGAAAGCTTGAAAGGTCTCGGCGTAACGCCGAAGAAGCAGATCAAATCGCTGGAGGAATCGTAACATTTTCTTTTCCTGGTCTTACCATATTGTTCAAAAGTATTTGTTAATCGTTCAATTTTTGAAATTAGTTCTCTAAAAATGAGCGGTTTTCGATTTTTCTTTGTACTTTTGCCACGCCTATTCGGAAAGATAGGCGCATACATGGAACAATCAAAAAAACGTAAATCATGAAACTGAACGAAATTCTTTCTCGCAGCTTTAATGCTGCAGAATGGGAAGCTAAGGGTTATGAGCTTCCTAAGTATGACATCGCAGCCGTAGCTAAGAAGACTCACGACGAGCCTACTTGGGTTCACTTTGGTGCAGGTAACATCTTCCGTGCTTTTCCGGCAGCCATCCTCAACGATGCACTTAACACCGGCAAGTACGATCGGGGTGTTATTGTTGCTGAAAGCTTCGACTACGAAATTATCGACAAGGCTTATCGCCCTTACAATAATCTCTCTCTTCTCGTCAGCCTCCAGAGCAACGGAACCATCGAGAAGAAGGTCATCGCTTCTATTACAGAAAGCCTCAAGGCGGATAAGCAGTTTGGTGAGGACTGGGCACGATTGGTCCAGATTTTCCAGGCACCAAGTCTGCAGATGGTAACTTTCACCATCACAGAGAAGGGATATTCTTATAATGACGCCGATTTGGCACGTGGTCTTGATGCAGTATTTGCTATGGGTAAGCTTACCGCTCTTCTCTATGAGCGTTATAAGGCAGGCAAGTTGCCGCTTACTCTTCAGTCTACCGACAACTGTTCTCACAACGGCGACCATGTTAAGGCTGGCGTAAAGGCTTATGCTGAGCGTTGGGCACAGGATGGTATCGTAGAGGCTGGTTTCGTAGATTATATCAATGACAGCAGCAAGATTACCTATCCTTGGTCTATGATTGATAAGATTACTCCTCGTCCACACGAGAAGGTACAGGCGATGCTCGCTGAGGATGGTTTCGAGGATAACAATACGATTATCACCGAGAAGCATACCTTCACCGCTCCTTTCGTAAATGCCGAGGAAGTGCAGTATCTCGTTTGCGAGGATACTTATACCAACGGTCGTCCGCCATTGGAGTTGGGCGGTGCGCTCTATACATCCCGCAAGACTGTAGATGAGGTTGAGACCATGAAGGTAACCACCTGTCTGAACCCTCTCCATACAGCAATGTCAATCTATGGTTGCATGCTCGACTATACCCTGATTTCTGCCGAGATGGCTGATGAGGACCTTCGTGCCTTCATCCAGAAGATAGGTTATATCGAGGCAATGCCAGTAGTAACAGATCCAGGTGTATTGAACCCATACGAGTTTATCGGCACCGTTATCAACAAGCGTCTGCCTAACCCGTTCATGCCAGATGCTCCTCAGCGTATCGCTACCGATACCAGCCAGAAACTCTCTATCCGTTTCGGTGAGACTATCAAGAAGTACATCGACCGTGGTCTCGACAAGAGCAATCTCGTGTTGATTCCTCTGGTATTGGCAGGTTATGCCCGTTATCTCAAGGCATTGGATGATAACCTGAAGCCATTCGAGCCATCTTCTGACCCATTGTTGGCAGAGCTACAGGCTATCGTAGCTCCTCTGGAGGTAGGCAAGGCAGATCAGGACTACTCTTGCCTGAAGAATCTCTATTCCCGCAAGGATGTATTCGGTCTCGATCTCTATGAGGCTGGCTTCGGCGAGCAGATTGAGGGCATGGTGAAGGAACTCTTCGCCGGCAAGGGTGCCGTAAGACAGACATTGCATAAATATGTTTCTGCAAGATAATTCATTTTTAAACTTATACATTATAATATATATATGGAAAGAACATGGCGCTGGTTTGGCAAGAAAGATAAGATTACACTTGCACAGTTGAAGCAGATTGGTGTTGAGGGCATTGTTACCGCATTGCACGATGTTCCTCTGGGCGAGGTTTGGACACGCGAGAAGATTCATGAACTCAAGGAGTACATCGAGTCTTATGGTATGAAATGGAGTGTGGTAGAGTCTTTGCCTGTGGTTGAAACCTTGAAATATGGTGGTCCTGACCGTGATCATCAGATTGAGGTTTACAAGGAAAGTCTCCGCAACCTGGGCGAGGAAGGCATCAAGTGCATCTGCTACAACTTCATGCCTGTATTAGACTGGGCCCGTACCGATTTGTCTCACGACAATCCTAACGGAGCCAACAACCTCTATATGAACTGGGGCGAGTTTGCCTACTTCGATATCTATATCCTGCAGCGTGAAGGCGCTCGTGAGGATTGGGCTGAGTTCTCTAAGGAGCACAAGTGGGGCAGAGACCTCGTGGCTGAAGCTGATGAAATCAAGAAGACTTCTACACCAGAGCAGGATCATGCCTTGGTTGAAAACATCATCATCAAGACCCAGGGCTTTGTATCCGGTAACTTCAGCGAGGGCGATTCTGCTCCTGTTCAGAAGTTCCGCGACCTCTTGAAGCTTTATGATGGCATCGACAAGAAGAAGTTGCAGGAGAACATGAAGTACTGGCTGGAGGCCATCATGCCTATCTGCGATGAGTACGATATCAATATGTGTGTGCACCCAGACGATCCTCCTTATCCTGTATTCGGCTTGCCAAGAATCATCGGTCGTGCCGAGGATATCCAGTGGATGCTCGATGCTGTGCCAAACAAGCACAATGGTCTGACTTTCTGTGCAGGTTCATTCTCTGCCGGCGAGCACAACGATTGTGTGGCGATGGCTAAGCAGTTTGCTGACCGCACTCACTTTGTTCATCTGCGTTCCTGCTACATCTTCCCTAACGGCAACTTTACAGAGGCTTCTCACTTGGGTGGTCGCGGCCATCTCATTGAACTTTGCCGCATCTTCGAGAAGGCTGAGCAGGAAGGTAAGTGCAATTCGGGCCGCAGATTGCCTATGCGAGTAGACCACGGTATGACCTTCACCGATGAGCCAGGTGGCGTATTCGATGAGAGCAATCATGGTCACAATGCCGGTTACACTCTCCTCGGCCGTATGTTTGCCATGGGTCAGATTCAGGGTGTTATCGCAACAGTAGATGATGAACTGGGCATTGAGTATAAGCAGCCGGGATTCTATGATTAGTTGATAGTTTATAGTTGATAGTTTATAGGCTATTAAGTGATTTGAAATTCACTTCCTCAACATACTTCACCAGCGAATCCTTGCCGTTATGCAGATAGAAGTCTACACGAACCACGTGGTTGATGTCGGCATTGCCCTTCACCTTTATGTGTCGGGTCTTGCTGTACATCATCGTGTCGCGGCGTGAAGGATAGGATACGAGCTCGATGAGGTCTTTGGTAGAATTGCTGCCCACATAATAGATGCCTACACTGTCTTTTCCGTTCTTGATGGCAGCAATCTTCGCCATCTTCTTGGCATGAGCCGCAGAGGTATCTATCGGGTAAAACTCGCTGGCAGCTACCGTGTCGCCGTCATGCTGGTCGGGTGCAAACTTGCAGCTGGTACTGGTTGTTGTGATAGTGGCAGTGGCGGCGAGGGCTGCCGCAAAATATAATATCTTTTTCATTGTCTGTTATTTCCTTTCTTTTTGAGTTTTTGTTTGCTTTATGCCTTTTCGGCTGCAAAAGTACAAAAAATAGTTTGAACGAGGGTATGGATGGGGAAACATTTTTTGCCAAAAATGTAGAAAAGGGGGTGGAATGGGCGCGGAGGATGGAATTCTGTGCAAAGATACAACTTTTCTCTGATACTGCCAAATTTGGGGGTGTGATAAGGAAATGTTTGAACTATGCTTTCAGATTGAAAGTAGTTAAACTTCCTTACTCATAGTTTTGCGGGTGACAACTCATAGTTTTACGGGTAGCAACTCATAGCTTTGTTCTCTTAAAGTATAGAGTTAAGCAGTAAATCAGGTGTTTATGATGGTTGTGATGTTTTTACTGCAATGACTCAGTTCCTCAGTTCCTCAGTTCCTCAGTTTTTCTCTGACCCTTCACTTTTTCCTTTATTTAGAAGTTTATTATATATATAATATATATAATAATATATAATATATAACAATTTAAAACAACTTTGAACTATAAGGGCTATATACCCCCTAGGAAAAAACTGAGGAACTGAGGAACTGAGGAACTGAGTCAATGATAGAGACTTAGAATCTTACTCTTGATACTGTTGAATAGGTGCTTATATTAAAAGTTAAGTATCAGATTATCAGATAAATAAAACACTTGACCCCCTGAAATAAGGGGTCAAGTGTTTATTGTGATACCCATACGTCGTGAAACACGACGTATGGGTATGAAAAGAATTTCGTTACATTGAACTTTCAAATCGTAACTTGATGAAATCTGGCTGATTTTACATCTCAACCACTACTTCATGCTTGCCTTCAGAGCAAGGAATGATGGTGCCTGAGATAGGAGTGCCATCCACTGTAATCTGCTTCACACCCTTCTGGTTTCCGCTAGGATTCTTTACTGTGATATGGTATTCGCCACCACGGAACTTGCGGGTTACCTCATACTCCTTAGCGGTGCTTGGGAGACATGGGTCGATGTTCAGACCTTCATAATCTGGCTTGATGCCGAGGATGAATTCTGATACTGTATACCACATCCATGCCGCTGTACCGGTGAGCCAGGAGTTCTTTCCTTCGCCCGGTTTGGCTGCATCCTTACCGGCTACCATCTGGCAGTTTACGTAAGGCTCTACCTTGTGAAGTGTCTGATATTTTTCCTCTACATAGCTAGGCAGAATCTTGGTATAATGGCTCCAGGCATCGTTGCCTCGACCGGCTACAGTCTCTCCGATGATGACCCAAGGATTGTTGTGGCAGAAGATACCGGCGTTCTCCTTGTAGCCTTCAGGATAAGAAGAAATCTCACCCATTTCTACATGATAGGTGGTGTAGGCTGGGTTGTTCAGCACCATTCCGTGCTCGCATTCCAGTCGTTTCTTGCTGCTATCCAGTGCTTTATCGCAGAGTCCTTCTTCCAGACCGATACCAGCCATCGTACACCAGCCCTGGCTCTCGATGAAGATTTTGCCTTCCTCGTTCTCATCACTACCAATCTTGTTGCCGAAGAAATCGTAAGCGCGGAGGAACCATTCACCATCCCATCCATGCTGCTTCACAGCCTCGTTCATCTCATCTACAGCCTGCTGCATGCGCTCGGCTTCTGTCAAATAATCTTCTTCTGCAAGACCGGCTATTTCGCCCTCCTTGCTTTCCATAGCTTCCTTGGCAAGCTGCTTGCACAGAGCCACATAATCCTTGCCGGTAACCACGAACAGACCGGCTATCATCAGACTCTCTGCCTTGCTTCCTTCGCCCTTGTTTTCGGTGGTCTGGAAACTCTCGTTAGGGTCCCAGGAGAAGCAGTTCAGGTTCAGACAGTCGTTCCAGTCGGCTCTTCCGATGAGTGGCAACTTGTGTGGACCCAGGTTGTTGATAACATGGTTCATCGAAATCTTGAGGTGCTCGAAGAGGCTTACTTCTGTGCCTGGCTGGTTGTCGAAAGGCACCTGCTCAGCGAGGATAGAGAAGTCGCCCGTCTCCTTGATATAGGCTACGGTACCGAAGATGAGCCAGCAAGGGTCGTCGTTGAAACCGCCACCGATATCGTTGTTGCCGCGCTTGGTGAGTGGCTGATACTGGTGGTAGCAGCCACCGTCAGGGAACTGGGTGCTGGCGATATCGATGATGCGCTGGCGGGCACGGGTAGGTATCTGATGAACGAAACCTACGAGGTCCTGGTTGGAATCGCGGAAGCCCATGCCTCGGCCGATGCCGCTTTCGAAGAAACTTGCTGAGCGTGACATACAGAAGGTAATCATGCACTGATACTGGTTCCAGATGTTCACCATGCGGTCTAACTTATCGTTGCCGCTCTTCACGGTGAAGATGTTCAGCAGGTTATCCCAGTACTTGTTGAGTTCTGCGAAGGCAGCATCCACCTTTTCGGTGGTATCAAACTTGGCGATAAGCTGATGAGCCTTCTCCTTGTTGATTACCTTCTTGGCGCTGAACTTCTTGTCCTGTTCGTTCTCCACATAGCCCAGCAGGAAAATGAGGTCGCGGCTCTCGCCTGGCTGCAGGGTAACCTCGATATAATGCGATGCGATAGGGCTCCAGCCGTGGGCAAAGCTGTTGCGTGGCTTGCCTTCCATCACAGCCTCAGGCTCGGAAAACTCGTTATAGAGTCCGATGAAGCTCTCGCGGTCGGTATCGTAGCCCTGAATCTCGGTATTCACAGTGTAGAAAGCATAGTGGTTGCGGCGCTCACGGTATTCGGTCTTGTGATAGATGGTAGAACCCTCTACCTCCACCTCGCCCGTAGAGAAGTTGCGCTGGAAGTTCTCCATATCGGTAGCAGCATTCCAGAGGCACCACTCTGCAAAGGAGAACACCTTGAGGGTCTTCACCTCCTCAGTCTGGTTCTTCAGCGTCATCTTCTGCACCTCAGCCCATGTATGGAGCGGAACGAAGAAGAGCACACTCGCCTCCACGCCGTTCTTGCTGCCCGTGATGCGGGTATAGTTCATGCCGTGGCGGCACTCGTAGCTGTCGAGCGGTGTCTTGCAAGGTTTCCATCCCGGGTTCCATACGGTATCGCCATCTTTGATATAGAAATAGCGACCGCCGTTATCCATCGGCACACCGTTGTAGCGGTAACGTGTGATGCGACGGAACTTGGCATCCTTGTAGAAGGAATAACCACCTGCAGTGTTTGAGATGAGCGAGAAGAAATCCTCGTTACCCAAATAATTGATCCAAGGCCATGGGGTCTTTGGGTCAGTAATCACGTATTCGCGATTGGCGTCATCAAAATGACCATACTTTTTTTCTGCCATTGTTTTTTTAATGTTATTTCTTGGTAAAATATACTATTTTGATGCAAAGATAGTAAAAAGTTTCAGTTTCGGGGTTAGAAAACAGTTTTTTTTTGTATTTTTGCAATGAAAAGTTTGATGATTATCATCATTCTATTAACATTTTATACAGTTGGCTTATGAAAAGAAACATTTTATCACTTCTGATAGCCCTCTTTGCTACGATGCAGGTAGCGGCTCAGACATACGACAACTTGTGGAAGCAAGCTGAAATCAATGCTCAGAAGGACCAGCCTAAGAGCGAAATCGCGGTGATGAAGAAAATCATCGTCAAGGCTTCGGCTGCCAAAGATTACGGGCAGCTGCTGGCGGCTGAGACAAGACAGATGACACTCTGGAATGAGATTTCGGCTGACTCGCTGACGCCTAACGTGAAGCGGATGGAAGCAGAGGTGCTGAAGGTGAACGACCCGGCATTGAAGGCGGTGAGATATGCCGTGCTGGGTAAGGTGTATCGTGATATGAACGAAAAGAAAAGCCAGGAGTTTTTCAAGAAAGCCCTGGAGCAGCCTGAACTTCTTGCCAAGCATACATCCACAGAGTATGTACCATTGACGCTGAAGGGCGTGGATGGCAGTTCCTTTAACAACGATCTGCTGCATCTCATCGGATTCGAGGCAGACAGCAAGGAGGCGTATCTGCAGCTGTACACCTATTATAATAAGGTGGAAAATAGGGGCGCGGCATGTCTCTGTGCCTATAAACTCATCGAGAAATACCGCCAGGACGACGTGAGAGAGGTGAAGAAATCGAAGTATCTGCAGACCATCGACTCGCTCATCCAGGTTTATCAGGATATTCCGGAGGCAGGCGAACTTGCCGTGGAGCATTTCCGCTTCATGGAAGGTGCTACCGATGCCAAACCGCAGGATAAGCTCAACTATATCAACTATGCGCTGAGCCGCTGGGGGGGATGGTCGAGAATGAACGAACTGAGAAATGCGCAGAAGCGACTCACCGAACCGATGTTCCGGGTGAAGGATATGCCGCAGGTATTGCGACCTGGGGAGAAGGCTTGGGTGCAGCTGGATGTGCGCAATCTCCAGAACCTGAAAATCAGTATCTCCCGCCTCAATATTACGGCAGATAATGAATATGATGCTCAGGATGAGGCTACCTATAAGATGCTCCTGAAGAAGACTACGAAGCTGCATCAGAAGGATTTCAGCCGCAACTACTATGGTCGTCCGGATTACGAAGAGGTGAAGGATTCCATCGAAATCGGTGGCAATCTGCCGCTGGGTGCCTATCTGATGGAGGTGACTTCGGATAATACCGGCATCGCTCCGCAGCGAGAACTCTTCTATGTCAGCAATCTGGCGGTGATGATCCAGCAGTTGCCTGATGACAGGCATCGCTATGTGGTGGTGAATGCTACAGATGGCCAGCCTATCGCCAGGGCGAAGATAGAACTCTACGACCAGCGGTATGATTTCAAGACGAAGAAGGACAAGCGAATAGTTCATGCCCGCTTGACGACCGATGAGAACGGAGAGGCTTACTTCAAAAATGTGGATGGAATGGTGTTGATTTCTACCAACAATGACAAGTTTACGCCAGCCAGGGACATCTATCTTAGCCGTACCCGCTATTATGAGAAGAAGGATAATGAGACTAAATATCAGGTTTATACCGATCGTGCCATCTATCGCCCGGGGCAGAAGGTACATGCCTCAGCCATTTCCTATACTGTCAAGAAGGGGTTGGATGCCAGCGTGCCAGGAAAGAGTATGGAACTGAAGTTTGTCCTGAGTGATGCCAACTGGAAGCAGGTGGCAGAACAGAAGGTTACGACCGATGAATACGGTACGGCTTCCGTAGATTTCGAATTGCCGAAGGAGGGAAAGACAGGACAGTATTCCATCTCCGTGAATGGTACAGCAAGCGAATATTTCAGAGTTGAGGAGTACAAGCGTCCAACCTTCGAGATTACCTTCCCGAAGGTGAATGAGAAATATAACTGGGGCGATACTGTAGTGGTGAAGGCTACAGCCAAGACCTACTCTGGTGTGCCTGTGCAGGGTGCCAAGGTGGAGTATCAGGTGACTCGCAGAAACCAGCTCTGGTGGTGGGGCGCAGGCTCTGCCGGACAGTTGGTAAAGACAGACAGTTGCGTGACTCGTGAGGACGGAACCTTCGATGTGGAAATTCCGCTGGAGGTTTCCTTGTCAGGAAAAGACGAGGCTGATATGAGCGATTTCATGCGCATCGCCCGTTTCTTCAACTTCGAGGTCTCAGCTATCGTTACCGACATCAGCGGCGAGAGCCACGAGGGCGTGATGAGTCTGCCTCTGGGCACCAAGCCAACCATCCTCACGGTGAATCTTCCTAAGCGTATCGAAACAGACAGTCTGAAGACGGTGACCTTCGCTTACCGCAATGCCAGTGGAATGCCGATTTCTAATAGGTTGAAATATCGAATTGATAAGGGCGAATGGAAGGATGCCGAGGCGAATGCACCGGTTTCTATCAAGGAATATGCTTCTTCTGCTTCTTCTGCATCTTCTTCCCTCGTTTGGAAATCTGGCGTTCATCAGTTGGAGGCAATCTGCGGAACAGATACCCTGCAGCAGAAATTCACGCTCTTCAGTATGAAGGATACCCATCCGGTGGAGCCAACTACCGAATGGTATTATCAGACGGCGAAGACCTTCCCTCGTGATGGCAAGCCGGTCTATATCCAGGTGGGCTCTTCGGAGAACGGAGCGCACATCGTATATTCCATCATCGCCGGTAACAAACTGCTGGAGAAGGGCGCCTGGGAGTTGGGCGACAGTATCGTGACTCTGCCTTTCACCTACAAGGAGGAATATGCGTCGGGCATCGTACTGAACTATAGTTTCGTGAAGCAAGGTAAGTGCTATACCCGAATGATGAGCATCGCCCGTCCTTTGCCTGAGAAGAAACTGAATATCGCCTGGAAAACCTTCCGCAACCGTCTGACCCCTGGACAGAAGGAGGAGTGGACGCTGAAGATTACCACCCCTGACGGCAAGCCAGCCAAGGCGCAGCTGATGAGCGTACTCTATGACAAGTCGCTCGACCAGATAACCCCGCATTTCTGGAATTTCTCCCTGGGCTTCTATCAGAGTTTGCCAAACTGCTACTGGGAGGACAACCTCACTTTCCGTTCATTATACTTGAATGGCGTTTATCCTACCAAGTATTATGACGAGAAGCAATTGGATGTGGATAAGTTTGATGGTAAATTCTTTAGCTATTATGCTTATATGCAAGCGGTGGAGCTGAGCAAGTTGGAACGTTCTCTTGGCGGAACCGTAGAGGCTGTTCGTATAAAGAAAGACGAGCTGGTTCAGGAAGAAGCGAAAGTCATGAAAATTCGTGGGAGTAATATGCCCCGTGTTGCAGCGGCTGCTCCATCTGCCAACAAGGTTTTTGATGTAGTAGAGGAGATGCCGCAGTTTGCCGGCGGTTCTGGCTCAGATGCAGAACTGTTCCTCGACCAGGTGCAGGTGCGCGAGAACCTGAACGAGACCGCCTTCTTCTATCCTGCCTTGGAGAGCGACAACAATGGCAACGTAGCCATCAGATTTACCCTTCCTGAGAGCGTGACTACCTGGAAGTTCATGGGCTTGGCTCATGACAAGGAGATGCGCAACGGTTTGCTGGTGGATGAGGCTGTGGCTCAGAAGACCGTGATGGTGCAGCCTAACATGCCTCGCTTCCTGCGTGAGGGCGATAAGAGTACCATCGTGGTGAAACTCTTCAATACTTCTGACAAGAAGGTGAGCGGTAACACCCGCATGCAGATTATCGACCCGGAGACCAACAAGGTGGTTTGGCAGAAGACGCAGAACTACAGCATCGATGCTGAGGGCTCTGCTACCGTTTCTTTCGATGTTCAAGGTCTGAAAGAGGGTGTATATATTAATAAGGTGGTGGCTGCCGGAAGCGGATACAGCGATGGCGAACAGCACTATCTGCCGGTCTTGAGTGATCGTGAACTCGTAGTGAATACGCTGCCTATCACCTTGCATCAGCAGGGCGAACAGAGCTTCGACCTGAGCAAACTCTTCCTGGACAAGGAGGGCAAGCAGGCAAAGGAAACAGAGGAGGCAAAGGTCACCGTGGAATATACCAACAATCCAAGTTGGTTGATGATTAAGGCGTTGCCTGCCATCAGCAATCCGGATGATGAGGATGCCATCTCGCTGATGTCTGCCATCTATGCCAATACTGTCACCACTTATATCCAGAAAAATCTATCTTTGGAAACCAGCCGTCTGCAAAATCAGGTGGAGAAACTGAGGAAGTTGCAGAATAACGATGGTTCCTTCTCCTGGTGGAAGGGAATGAAGGGCAGCAGATATATGACTACGGCTGTAGCCGAGATGATGGTTCGTCTGAATGCCATCGCCGGCACGCAAAAGTCAATCTCTAAAATGCTGACTTCTGCCATCAATTATCTCTCCTGGCAGACAGCTCGTGAAGTTAGAGAGATGAAGAAGATGGAGGAGAAAAAGCACAAGGTAAGTCCAAGTGAACAGGCGCTGCATTATCTCTACATTCTCTCAATGGATGGTAGAAAGATGAAGGAGAATTTCGAACAGGACCAGGCTTATCTGCTGGATAAAATGTCGAAGATGACCAGTGATTTCACCATCTATGGTAAGGCACGTGCTGCTGTGGTGCTCGCCAAGAACAGTCAGCAGAATGCTGCTTATCGCGAAAAAGCGGGTGAATATCTGCAGAGCGTGAACGAATATGCCGTTTATCGTGAAGAGATGGGCCGCTATTATGATACCCGTAAGGCACTCTATAGCTGGAGAAACTATAAGATTCCTACTCAGGTATCTGTGATAGAGGCGATGCAGCTGCTGAAGCCGAATGACAAGCAGACCATCGAGGAACTGCAGCGCTGGCTCCTGATGTCGAAACGCACCCAGGTTTGGGATACGCCGGTGAACACCGTGGATGCTGTCTACGCCTTTATGAAGGGCAATGAGAGCAACTGGAACAGGAAGGCTGAGAATGCCGTTCTGAAACTGGATGGCAAGCTGCTGCCGATGCCGCAGGATTCCACTACTTTGGGCTATGTGAAGACCGAAAGACCGGGCAAGGCATCTAAGCTGAGCATCGACAAAAAGAGCGATTATACCAGCTGGGGTGCTGTCTATGCAGAGTTTAAGCAGCCTATCAGCGAAATCGGTTCCATGGAGTCGGGCATCAAGGTGCGCCGTGTCATCGTTCCAGCCGAATCTCAGGGTAAGGGCAAGGCGCAGGCGAAGGTAGGCGAGAAGGTGAAGGTAACGCTCCTCATTACCGCCGACCGCGACTACGACTTTGTGCAGATTACGGATAAGCGTGCGGCATGTCTGGAACCGGTTAACCAGAAGAGTGGTTATCAGTGGGGCATAGGCTGCTATGTTTCTCCAAGAGATTATGCAACAAATTTCTATTTCGATCGTTTATCTAAAGGTATGCACATCGTAGAAATGGAGTATTACGTGGATAGAAAGGGCGACTATCAGAGCGGAACTTGCACCGCTGAGTGTACCTACAGTCCGGAATTTGGTGGCCGCACAGAGGCTTATGAATTGAAAGTTAATAATTAAAGTTTATAGATTGATAATTTAAAATAGAATAGTATGAAACGGATGAATATATGGATGCTCTCAGCGCTGTTGGCGTTGCCTGCATCAGCACAGAAGATTACAACCCAGCACGAGGTGGTAGACTGCGGACAGGTGGTGTTCAACAAGCCTGTAACTGCCGAATTCATGCTGAAGAATGACGGGCACAAGCCGTTGGTTATCAACAATGTATTGAAAAGTTGCGGCTGTACGGAGGTAGATTATCCGAAGACGAGCATTGCTGCCGGCGAAAGTTTCGTCATCAAGGCGGTATACGATGCCAAGCAGATGGGTACTTTCACCAAGCAGGTTTGCCTCTATACCAATGCGGGTGAAGACCCGTTCATCCTCTCTATGAGGGGAAAGGTAGTGGGCAGCGTAGTAGATTTCGCTGGTTCTTACGATGAGATGTTGGGTGTCATCAAGAGTGATGCCCAGGAGGTGGAGTTTGATGACGTGAACCGTGGCGACCGTCCGGTTCAGCGCATCCATATCTTCAATCCTACCGACGAATTACTGGAGCCGGTAGTGATGCATCTGCCACCCTATCTTCATGCTTTCGTATCGCCTTCCAAGGTGGCTCCGCGTCATTCTGCCGAAATCAGTTTCGTGCTGGATTCCAAGAAACTGCGCGACCTGGGCTTGAACCAGACATCGGTTTATCTCGGTGAGCGTCCTGGCGATAAGATTGCGCCTGAGAAGGAAATCGTGGTATCAGCCGTTCTTCTTCCTGGTTTCGAGAACATGACTCCAGCCAAGAAGGCACTGGCTCCGAAGATAGAGATGTCTGCCACCGATCTCAATCTGGGTAGTTTCAATGGAAAGAAGAAGCTGAAGGGTGAGATTCTGATTACCAATAAGGGTAAGTCGGAACTGGATATCCGCAGCATGCAGATGTTTACGATGGGCTTGCAGGTGAACCTGAAGAAGAGTAAGATTCAGCCAGGTGAGACCGTTAAGATGAAGGTGACGGCTGTGGCTGCCGACTTGAAGAAATCGCGTGTCAGACACCCTCGTATCCTCATGATTACGAATGATCCTGAACATGCTAAGGTTGTGGTGAAGATTAATGTACAATGAATTAAAAACGAATATCGTGCAGATAGAAATAGATAACGGCAGTGGGTTCTGCTTTGGCGTAACCACTGCCATCAAGAAAGCTGAAGAGGAGTTGGCTAAGGGCGGTAAACTTTACTGCCTGGGCGATATTGTGCATAACGGTATGGAGGTGGAGCGCCTGCATGAAGCGGGACTCATCACGATAGACCATGAGCAGATGGAGGAACTGCAGGGCGTAAAGGTCTTGCTCCGTGCTCATGGTGAACCGCCTGAAACTTATGCCCTTGCCGAGCGAAACAACATCGAAATCATCGATGCTACCTGTCCTGTGGTGCTCCAGTTGCAGCGCCGCATCAAGAAGCAGTATGTCAACAATCCAGAGGCACAGATTGTGATTTTCGGCAAGAACGGGCATGCTGAGGTGCTCGGACTGGTGGGGCAGACGGAGAGTCATGCCATCGTAGTAGAGAAGTTTGAGGATGTGAAGCAGCTGAAGGAAAGCGGTCAGTTGGATTTCTCTAAAGATATCTATCTCTACTCCCAGACTACCAAGAGTCTCGATGAGTTCCACCGCATCATCGAATACTGCCAGGAGCATATTGTTGAGGGCGCTGTCTTCAAGAGTTTCGATACCATCTGCCGTCAGGTGGCTAATCGCATGCCTAACATCGCTGCCTTTGCCAGCAAGCATGATGTCATCCTCTTTGTGAGTGGCAGAAAGAGTTCGAACGGTAAGGTGCTTTTCAAGGAATGCAAGAGCGTGAATGCCAACAGCTACCAGATAGAAAGTGCCGACGAAATAGATATGAACTGGTTCAAGGATGTGGAAACGGTAGGTATCTGTGGTGCTACCAGTACGCCGAAGTGGCTGATGGAAGAGTGCAGGGAGAAGATTATCAAGGAAAGTTCTGCTCTCTTATAGTGAGAGTTAAAGAGTTGATTATCAGTAACTTGATATACTTGATACGGTGTTTCACCGTATATGGGTAGAGGATAGTTTTATCGTTGGTTGAAAAACTCAATATGTTGGTTATTAATTAGTTAACCCATTTGACGCTGTGTTTTACAGCGTCAAATGGGTTTATCTTTTATAAACTGTCTGAAAATAAAACAGGTGATAAATCTTCTCCCGAAGACCTATCACCTTCAAAAAACAGTAATTAACTCAAAATTTATAATCTATATCATTACTACCTTGTTAATATGATTGCAAAGATACTAAATTGAAGTTTTTTTTCCAAATCTTTTTCATCGAATAAAATAAATTTATCGGTAAAAGTAGTATATTTAACGTATTTTTGCACAAATAACCCGGCAGTCTCTTTTCTGTAGCTTATTCTGCTATTGCTTTTTGATATTGTTCCATCAGCCATGCCTTCTGTTCAGGAATGGTCATGTTGCTGTTGTCGAGTGTGATGGCATCATCAGCCTTCCTGAGTGGGGAAGTCTCGCGGTGGGTATCGATATAGTCGCGCTCCTCTACATTCTTCAGAATCGCATCGAAGTCGGCTGGCATTCCTTTTTCCTTCAGTTCATCGAAACGGCGCTGTGCTCTCACCTGTGAGCTGGCTGTTACGAAAATCTTCAGTTCGGCATTTGGGAACACGGTGGTACCTATATCTCGACCATCCATCACGATGCCCTTGTCTTCGCCCATCTTCTGCTGCTGCTCTACCAGTGCCTCTCTGACGAAAGGAACGGCGGCAATCGGACTAACGTGGTTGGAAACCTCTAACGAACGGATTTCCTTTTCTACCAGTTCGCCGTTCAGATAGCAGTCAGGGCGACCGGTTGTTTCATTAAACTTGAATGAGATGCTGATGTTCTTCATCTCCTTCTGCAGTTCTTCAGTCTTTACGGCTCCATCTGCTTCGAAGAGCTGATGACGCAGCGCATAGAGAGTTACCGAGCGGTACATGGCGCCCGTATCTACATAAACATAACCTATTTCCTTGGCAAGATCCTTTGCCATCGTACTCTTACCGCAAGAAGAGTATCCGTCTATTGCTATTGTTATTTTCTTCATAATTTCGAACTAACTTTAATGTATAATTTATAATCTGTAACTTACGTTCAGCATGAGACTGCTGCTACTGACGTGATATTTGCCGTAGGCAACGTTCAGATGGAAGCGCTCCAGGTTGATACCGCCACCCACAGAGAAACCGGCTCCATGACTGCTTTCCTCATCTTCTGAGGTGCTGATTTTCATCTCGTTGGCTCTCCTGAAGTTGTAGCCGGCACCTATCCACAGGCTTTCTGAAAGCAGAATGTCGGCACCTACTACGGCATGATCACGAAGACTGCTGTCCCAATGGTTCAGGTTGACCAGTGTGGCTGATACCCTGAACGGTGCGTTTGCGAAGCGTTTCGTCACACCCAACTGCAGGTCGATCGGCATCTTCTCATATTCATTATCGTAGGCTTTTAGCTGTCCACCCAGATTCTTTGCCACGCAAGAAGCCGACCATTCCGTTTCAGGGTCGTAATAGTTGATGCCCAGATCCACTCCCACAGCGATAGAATTGTAATCGCCAATATACGAAGTGATGAATTTGGCGGCAATACCACCTGCGAATTTCTCACCGAGCATATAAGAGAAGTAACCCGCAACGGCAATGTCCTTTGCCGAGAACTCACCCATCTGGATGTTGTTCTCATCCGTCTCTTTCATCTTGCCGTAGTCAACAAGCTGAGCCGAAACAGCCCACGAAGCCTTGTCGTTGACAGTACGGTTGAAACTAGCCGAGGCTGTGTTCACCCCCGACATATAGTTCATATAATTGAGATTGACCGTCTTGTCGTTTACTGATGACAGGAGAGCCGGATTATGGAATATGAGTGCCTCATCATCTTCTATCAAGGTGATGTTGTCGCCACCCAGAGCAGCTGCGTGAGCACTCACCGGCAAGCGAAGGAAATTATACCCCGTTTGGCTCTCTTGAGCATCAATAATTGTCGCAAAAAGCGTCAATATTGCGGAAATTACATATTTTTTCATTTAAATTTTCTAATTCTTTGGCAAAGATACTGCTTTTTTCAATAATAAGAAGTAATTTTGCAATGTTTTCGTAGGAAATAACGATTTTAAACGGTTTTTATTGTGGAAATTAAGAAATCAAATAGCGCACAACTGGAAGATAAGCGGGTTACATTTTTCCTGCTAGGTTTGCTGCTGGCTTTTACTTTCATCTTCGTAGGACTCCAATATCAGAGAGGTCCGCAGGGAGATGATGACTTGTCGGAATCGATGGAAGATCTCTCACAGGATCTGGAAATGTCGGCTCGTCCCGACCTGAAAGATATGGTGAGTGCAGAGGCTGTTTCGGCTCCTGCTTCTAAGTCAATTACTCAGGAAGTGAAGGCTGCCGAGCAACAGACTCAGAAGGCACCGCAGAAAATCAGTTCTACAACCAGCGAACTGGTTATCGGCGACGGCTCGGGTGTAGTGGATGGAGCTGAGGTGAAGGAAGCGGTTCCTGAAACTCCCATTGAGAATCCGGGAGCTGAGGCTCCTATCAAACTGACCGTCGTGCAGAAGATACCGCAGTTTCCTGGTGGCTGGTCTGCCTTCATGCAGTGGCTTACCAAGAACCTGAAGTACCCTGTAGCTGCCCAGAAGAATAGGATTCAGGGAACCGTAGTGGTATCCTTTATCGTAAACAAGGATGGAAGTGTTGCCAATATCAAGGTAAGCACTTCGGTAGATCCATTGCTCGACAACGAGGCTTTGAGGGTGATGAAGATGATGCCGAAGTGGAAACCGGGCATCGATAAAGGCAAGGTCTGTCGCACGATGATTGCCATCCCGGTAGTGTTCCAGCTATAAATTATTCATTGTAAATTATACATTATAAATTATACATTATTATGAAGACAGCAGATGAAATTTTAAGCATGGTAAATGAGTTTCTGGCTAATTTGCCTTACGAAAGAAAGCCAAAGTCTCTTTATGAGCCTATCAGATACGTACTTTCTATGGGTGGCAAGCGTATTCGTCCTACGCTCATGCTTTTGGGCTACAATCTTTTCAAGGACAATCCTGAGAAGATTCTGATGAATGCCGTTGCCCTGGAAACTTATCATAACTATACTTTGCTGCATGATGACCTGATGGACAATGCTGATTTGCGTCGCGGTCATGAAACGGTTCATAAGAAATGGGATGCCAATACGGCAATCCTTTCGGGCGACAGCATGCTCGTTCTGGCTTATGAACGTATGGCTCAATGTGATGAAAAGCATCTTGCCAAGGTGTTGAAACTCTTTACGACCACTGCCCTGGAAATTGGTGAAGGTCAGCAGTTTGATATGGAGTTTGAAAACCGTAACGATGTGAAGGAGGAGGAATATATCGAGATGATCCGCCTCAAGACCAGCGTTCTCCTGGCTTGTGCCCTGAAGATGGGTGCTATCCTTGCCGATGCTTCTGATGAGGATGCAGAGAACCTGTATAAGTTTGGCGAGCAGATAGGATTGGCGTTCCAGTTGCAGGATGATTATCTCGATGTTTACGGCGATACCAAGGTGTTCGGTAAGGAGATTGGTGGCGATATCACATCTAACAAGAAGACTTACATGCTCATCAATGCCTTCAACCATGCCAACGACGCTCAGCGTGCAGAACTGCAGAAGTGGGTGGATGCCGAGGATTTCGACCGCAAGGAGAAGGTGGCTGCCGTTACCCGTCTATACAACGAGATAGGTATCGACAAAATGGCGCAGGATAAGATTGCTTATTATTTCGAGCAGAGCAAGAAGTATCTGGATGCCGTGAATGTGCCTGCTGAGCGTAAGGAGGAATTGGCAAAGTATGCTCAGAAAATGATGAAGCGACAGTACTAGTTGATAGTTAATAGTTTATAGTTGACAGTTGATAGGGCAATGTTCAAAGTAATAGATACACATACGCATTTTGATGCGGAAGAGTTTGATGAGGATAGGGCGGAGGCTTTCGCCCGTGCCAAGGAAGCGGGGGTAGGCAAGGTGTTCTTGCCTGCCATCGATGTGAAAACCACACAAGCGGTACTGGCATTGGCTAAGGAATATCCAGGCTATGCTTATCCGATGATTGGTCTGCATCCTGAAGAGGTGAAGGAAGACTGGAAGGAACAGCTGGCTGAACTCCGGAAGATACTGGAGGAGCATCGCATGACCGGTAATGCCAGTCAGGCGGGTTCTCCTCAGTTTTCAGACTTGATCGCTATCGGAGAGGTAGGACTTGATTATTACTGGAGCCGTGAGTTCGAAAACGAGCAGCTCGAGGCTTTCGAGGAACAGGTAAAATGGTCGGTAGACACCCAGCTCCCGCTGATGATTCATTGCCGCAAGGCGCAGAACGAGATGGTGCATCTGCTCAGAAAGTATGAGAAAGAACTGCCGGGTGGCGTCTTCCATTGCTTTACGGGCAATCAGAAGGAAGCCGAAGAACTGCTCTCCTTCGATAAGTTTGTATTGGGCGTCGGTGGCGTATCTACCTTCAAGAGCAGCCATCTCAGGGAAGACCTGCCTGCTGTAGTTCCTCTGGATCGCATCGTTCTGGAGACCGACAGTCCGTATATGGCGCCTGTTCCTTATCGCGGCAAGCGTAATGAGAGCGCTTTTGTGGTAGAAGTGATGAAGACGCTCGCCAAGGCTTATGGCGTAAGTGAAGAGAAGTTTGCCCGACAGACCAACCTCAATGCAGAGCGGGTTTTTCCGCTATCCGTATCGCAAGTATAGGACGCAAGCGTTCAAAACTCCTTAAATAAACATAAAAAAACAATGAAAGTTATGGTATTTCGGAGGAAAAGCAATAATTTTGCACTTCGAAATTGTTGCAGCAGCATGTTGCGGCGATTAAGAAGAGTTCTTCGGAATATGGAAAGGTGCTCGAGTGGCTGAAGAGGCACGCCTGGAAAGCGTGTAACCGGCAAAACCGGTTCGGGGGTTCGAATCCCCCTCTTTCCGCTTTTATATATATAATAAGGTATATGAAGAAAAATACAGCTATTGCACGTTTTGCAATATTGGTTTTCACATGGATGTGTTCTCTGCCTATGATGGCTCAAGAAGAGAACATGGGATTTCATCAAGCTCTTAAGACAAAGTTTATAGAGGGTAATGCGGGATTTATGTCTCTCGTTGCCATCGCCCTCATCGTGGGTATGGCTTTCTGTATCGAGCGCATCATCTATCTGAGTCTCTCTGAAATCAACGCCAAGAAGTTGATGCAGGATATCGACCAGAAGGTGTCGGCGGGAGATGTGGAAGGGGCTAAGACGCTCTGCCGGAATACCCGCGGACCGGTGGCTTCTATCTGCTACCAGGGTTTGATGCATATCAGCGAGAGTCTTGATGACATCGAGCGCTCGGTAAGCGGATATGGTACTGTTCAGGCGGCTAACCTGGAGAAGGGCTGCTCATGGATCAAACTCTTTATCGCTATGGCACCATCGCTCGGATTCCTCGGAACCGTGATCGGTATGGTCATGTCGTTCGACCAGATTCAGCAGGCGGGCGATATCAGTCCTACTATCGTTGCTTCGGGTATGAAAGTGGCGCTCATCACTACTATCTTCGGTATCATCGTAGCCCTCATCCTTCAGGTTTTCTATAACTACATCCTTTCTAAGGTGGAGCACCTGACAAGCCAGATGGAGGAGTCGGCGGTTACTTTAATGGATATTATTGCCAAGAATAAATAAACGAAGAGAGAAATGGTTAAATTTCAATTTTCAAAGCAGAAGACGAAGTCGGCCGAAAAGATATCGCAGCAGGTGTTCTATATCATGATAGGACTGGCGGTGCTGGTTTTCGGTCTGTTCTTTTTGGTAGGCTACGATTTGCCTTTCGAAGAGAACCCCGACTTTAATGCGCCTCTCTTTACCGATGTGCTCATCCTGCTGATGTGGCTCTTCCTGATAGGAGGTACAGGTCTGGCAGTCTTTTCGATGATCAGAGATTATCGCAGCAGCAAGTCGGAGGCTGTAGTGAATGGCATTCCCGTGCGTCGCATCTTCCGCATCACATGGATCGGAACTTTGGCAGTTTTGCTGCTTACCTTCTTTTTGGGCGGTTCTGCTCCGATGCTCATCAATGGCGAGAATTATGCCGACTGGCTCTGGCTCAAGCTTTCAGATATGTTTGTCATCACATCGCTCCTGATGCTGGTGGCAGGAATCGGTGCCGTCTGTTTCGGTGCCACACGTTATATTCGGAAGAAAAACTAAAGAGAGTGCTTTGGGCTCTCTATTCTATAAATAAGGATTAAATATGCTGATTAGAAGGAAGCAACACGAAACCCCGGGACTGAATACCACATCTACAGCCGACATCTCGTTCATGCTGTTGATATTCTTCCTTGTCACCACATCAATGGATGTGGATAAGGGACTGTTGCGCCAACTCCCTTCACCTGAACCGCAGAAGAAGGAACAGCAGCAGTCGGTGGTAGACAAGGCTAACCTCATGGAGCTGCGCCTGACGGCTGGCGATACGCTTTTGGTCAACGGTAAGCCGATGCAGGTGAGCCTGCTCAAGGAAGAAACCATCCGCTTTGTACACCGCCTGGGCAAGAAACATCTCATCTCTATTGAGAGTGACCGCGATGCCGACTATAATCTCTATTTCCAGATGCAGAATCAGCTGATGGAAGCATACAGCCAGCTACGCAACGAAACAGCCCAGAAGAAATATCACAGGGATTATGCCCTCTTGAACAATGACCAGAAAGAACAGGTGCGCAACATCTGTCCGCAGCGCATCACAGAGTCGTATGCCAACGCAATGACTCATGCCGACCAGCGTGTTGATGCCAATGCTGAAGAAAAGCAGGGAGAAGAGAAAGCGACAGAAACAGCTACAGAACAGCAGAAAGGAGGTAAACAATGATGAATTTTCATAAGAAATCGCATGAAGTGCCAGGGTTGAATACATCTTCTCTGCCAGACCTGATTTTCTCCGTATTGTTCTTCTTTATGATTGTTACCCACATGCGCCAGGTTACCTTGAAGGTAGACTGCCGTTTGCCACAAGGCAAGGAACTCACCCGCCTGACCAAAAAATCGGCGGTGAGCCATATTTATATAGGTAAGCCAACCAAAGAGATGCAGGCAAAGTATGGTACCGGTACCCAGATCCAGTTGAATGACAAGTTTGCTTCGGCTCCCGAAGTGATGGATTACATTTCGGCAGAAAAGAAGCGTATGTCGCCGGAAGACCAGAAGCTGATGACCGTATCAATCAAAGCAGACCAAGAGACAAAGATGGGTGTGATAACCGACGTAAAGCAGGCTTTGCGCCAGGCAAAAGCACTAAAAATCAGTTATTCTGCCACAGAAAATGGAAAATAATATTAATTTATCATGTTTTTCTCTTAAAAAGTTGCTTTTATTAATTTTTTGTATTATCTTTGCAAGCAAATTATTAGTATTATGTCAAAACAAATTTTAGATTCATTAGATAGGCAGATTCTGAAGCTGATTTCTCAGGATGCCCGTATTCCATTTTTGGAAGTGGCACGCGCTTGCAACGTGAGCGGTGCTGCCATTCATCAGCGTGTTGCTAAACTTACAAATCTTGGTATCATCAAGGGTTCACAATTCATCATTGACCCAGAAAAGATAGGTTACGAAACTTGTGCTTATATGGGACTCTATCTGAAGGAGCCTGAGAAGTTTGACCAGGTTGTAGAGGAGTTGAAGAAGATTCCTGAGGTTGTGGAGTGTCACTATACTACAGGTGGTTTTGATATGTTTATCAAGATTTACGCGCTGAACAACCACCATCTCCTGGAAATCATCCATGATAAGTTGCAGCCACTGGGATTGTCTCGCAGCGAGACTATCATCTCTTTCAATGCATCTATCAACCGTCAGCTTTCTATGCAGGATCTCAAGAGTTTCAACGATGATGAAGAGGAAACTGATGAGGAGACTGCAGCAGAGAAATAAGATATAAAAAGAAAAAAAGCAGTAGCTCCCTGCGGGATTACTGCTTTCTATAAAGGGTGAGGAATGTGAACGGTAAGCCGTTTTCATTCCTCATTTCTTTTTCTGTCACTTCCCATTCTGCCGGATTGATTTCCGGAAAGAAGGTATCGGCATGTTCAGGTTCCTTTTCAACGATTGTGAGATAAAGCTTGTCTGCAAAAGGCAAAGCCTGTTCATATATGCTGGCTCCTCCGATGATGAAATATTCATCTGAAGCTTCTTTGCTTCCAACCTCTTCTTTGTTTCCAACAGATTCTTTCCTTGCTGCCAGCGCTTCTTCCAGAGAGGTGTATACTTCGCACCCTGTTATCTGCTCTCTTGTCTTCGAGATAACAATATTACGGCGGTTGGGCAAGGCTCCGTTCGGCAGCGACTCAAATGTCTTCCTGCCCATGATGATCGTATGTCCGGTAGTTAACTCGCGAAATCGGGTCATGTCCGATGGGATGGCGTAGAGCAACCGGTTCTTGTACCCGATAGCTCTATGTACTTTTGATATACAGGCGATGATGCTGAACATTTTTTATTTTAATGTTGAATGTTGAGTGTTGAATGTTGAATTATTCATTCTTGCTATCAACTATTAACTATAAACAGCTCTCCCGTCCCGTGGCTGCTCTTGATTTTCCACTCCTGCGGATAGAGGTTGTTGGCACGGTTGCCAATGTTCTTTTCCCATCCTATCGGAACCTGTCTGTAGGTTACCAGTACATAACCCTTAGGCGTATCGGTAGGCAAATTCACAGCCTCCTTGCGAAGGTAGCGGATGGCATCATCGTAGGATAACTCCACCTGTGGGAAGTGATCTTTGTTGAGCATCGTAGAGAGAGCGAGAGCCTGGTCGGGAATGAGACCCTTTCCCTTGTCTGTTCCCAGTTTCACACCTGCATGCAGCACCTTCAGGTTCTTTTCTGCCTGGTCGTAGATGTCTTTCCATCTGCCCGGAATGGCGTATACCGTCTCGTTGCTTTCTGCAGGCATCCATTCCGTATCAGCCTTCAGCCAGCCGTCCGGAATCTCCGGTCCCTTTCCTTTCGCCACCTTCTTGTCTTTCTTCTTCTTATCCTTCCTGTTCTCCTTGGCTGAAGAACCTGCTTCCCATTCGCCCTCTTTCTTCAGAATCGCCATAAACAGACCTTCGCCTCGCGAAACGCCAGGAATGAACCGGTAAACCGGGAAGTCGGTGCCCGTGAGGTTGCGGGTGATGTTCCATGCATCTTCTACACCCTCCAGTGCCATCACTTCTGCGCCAAGTTCTTCGCATATCCAGTCCACGTTCTCCTCATCTTCGTGCGCATTGAAGGTGCAGGTAGAGTAAATCAGGATACCGCCTGGCTTCAGACAGTTCCATATATCCGATACGATTTCGCGCTGCAGCTGCCAGCAGTTGTTCACATTCTGGGTACTCCATTCGCCGATAGCCCCTTCATCTTTGCGGAACATTCCTTCGCCGGAGCAGGGAACATCGGTAAGGATCACATCAAACTGCAACTTCGATTTCTTGTAATCGCGGGGATAGTTGTTGGTAACAATCATATCCGGATGACCGAACTTCTGTACGTTTTCGGCTAGAATCTGTGAGCGGGTGCGCATCGGTTCGTTGCTGAAGAGCAGACTCCCTTCCGGCAAGGCAGCTCTTACGGCAGTCGACTTTCCGCCAGGGGCAGCACAGAGATCCAGCATCATCACCGGTTCTTTTACGTACTGTCGGATAGCCATATCAACAAACATAGATGAGGCTTCCTGTACATAATATAAGCCGGCATGCAGCAGCGGATCGAAGGTGAATCCGGGACGCGTAGAGAGATAACGGCCGGTTTCCGGACACCAGGGAATCGGTTCGCCATCAGCATCCTTGCATTTAAAAGGATTGATGCGGATACTGGTTGGTGCCTCCTCTTCGAGGATAGCATGCTCCAGACGCTGATACAGCTTTTCGCCCATCAGTGCCTGCGTATATGTTCTGAAATCTTCAGGTAATGTCTTCATTCTGTTTCTTTTTCTTTAATTTGTTTGCAAAAATAAGAAATTTTTCGTTTCTTTGCAACTAAATCGCGAAGAGATGCGTCTAAGAAGCAGAAATTTTTCAAAATAACAAGGTAAAACAATAAAAAATAATGATATGAAGAAAGCAATATTGGCATTAGCGCTCGTTATGAGCATCGGAGCCACCCAAGTGTCTTTGGCGTCTTCTGCTCCAAAACATCGTTATCATCCAACTACCCAACAGGTAGATTCAAAGGCTGCTCCTGCATCTGCTGCACAGCCATCTGCTTCGAAGGATAAAGACGACGAGGCGTTGGAGGCTTATTCTGATACAACCAGTACAGATTCGGCCAACTATGATGATTATGATGAGAATGATAATAAGTCTGTTCATTCTAGATACAGTTTAGACAACTATGATGATCCGTTCGATTTCATCGGTTCGGTATTTGGTGGCGGAGCGCTGGCTGTTATGATCATCTTCTGTATCATCTTTGGTCTGCTGTTTGTCTTTGCTCCGCTGATCATCGTATTTCTGGTTATCAGATATCTGATTCGCCGCCACAACGACCGGATGAAACTGGCGGAGATGGCGATGGAGAAGGGCATCAATGTTCCGGAAAGCGACCGTCCGATAGACAAGCAGAGCGATGAGTATCTGGTAAAGCGTGGATTGAGAAATGCCTTCCTGGGAGCCGGCTTGTGCGCCATGTTTGCCTGGTGGGATGCTGGTTTCCTGGCTGGCATCGGAGCCCTGGTCTTCTTCTATGGCATCGGTCAGACCGTTATCGGCTCGCTTCCTGCCATCAAGGATTGGTGGAAGAACCGTCATGGCGATCAGGGCACGGGGTATAATGGTACTCCGATCTAGCAGCCGACATTCAATATATCATGGCTTCTCAATAGGAG
>ULQV01035794.1_pt1 | contig 45689 bp, 57 predicted proteins | sample 1954851 | NCBI WGS metagenome assembly ULQV01 (sample SAMEA4835665, study PRJEB28245) | human gut metagenome | biome: gut microbiome; material: fecal sample | place: Denmark | collected 2008 | reverse complement strand
AAGCCGATGCCAAAGCAAAAGCCGAGGCGGACGCCAAAGCCGAGGGCAAAAAGTAACCGAATATTAATTTAATAATCAAAGGGAAAGATTATGGCATTAACGATTGATGTTTTAAGGGCAAATGCGGCATTAGCCGGATTAACCGACGAACAATTGACAGCGATAACCACGTTATCAGTCAACGACGAAAATAGCGTAATAGCAAAGAAAACCGGGGAAATTTACGGCGGTTTGGATGCGGACATTTTAGCCGTTTCCGGTATCGCCAAGAACGGAACCGAAAAAACGTTTGATTACGCCAAACGAGTATTAACCGAGTTCAAAACCAAAGTTGAGGGCGCAAACGGTCTGCAATCACAGATTGACAGCCTAACCAAAGAAAAGGCACGTTTGGAAAAAGCCATTGCCGACGGTGCAACGGATGCGGAAACCGCAAAGGCATTGAAGCAAGCAAAGGCAGATTTGCAAAGCGTTACGACCCAATACAACGACCTCAAAACGAAATACGACCAAGCCGAACAAACCCACACAAACGAGGTGTTCGGCATTCGTGTTGAAACGGCATTGCAGACAGCAACCGCCGGATTGAAGTTTAAGGCAGGGTTGCCGGAAAGCGCAACAAAGGTTTTGTTAGACCAAGCGATTGCAAAGATTAAGGGCATGAACCCCGAATTTATCGACGACGGAAAGGGCGGCAAAATGTTAGCGTTTAAGGACGAAAACGGCGCAATCATGCGCAACCCGAACAATCAGTTGAACCCGTACACCCCCGGCGACCTTTTGACCCGTGAATTGGAAACAATGGGTATTTTGGATAAGGGACGCCAAGCGGCGGGCGGCGGTACAGGCGCACCAAGTGGAGGCGGTGCGGGCGGTAACATTACCGTTGACATATCCGGCGCAAAAACGAGGGTTGAGGCATACGACGCAATTACGGCGACATTGGAACAACAAGGGTTAAAAGTCGGAACGGCTGAATTTGACGCCGGAATGCAACAAGCATGGAAAGACAACAATATTTCCGCATTACCGGAAAAGTAAAAGACAACACGGGTAAGGGGTAAACCCGCATTTATAAACAATTTAATTTTTTAAACAATGAGTTTAATAGCAACGAGAGTACAAAATTGGCGGATAGAGAACCCGGAGTTAGACCGTAATATGTTCCGCCCGTGTGAGTACGGCGCATTGGATTTCTTTATTGAGCAAACCAACGCCCCCAACTCAATTATTAGCCCTAATTTGAGAGATAGGGCATTAGTAAGTATCGGTAACACGGTACAGGTTCCCGTTATCAATTATGACGAAAACGTACAGGTTAGCGACGTGCGTTCGTGCGTTATTGCTGATAATGAAAATACGTCCGCATTGGTAACGCTTGTTTGGGCTACCTATGCAATCGGGTTTACAATGGTTCCGGCGGCATACTCAAACAATGAGATTTCGTACAACCATGACTTTATGCGCAAAATGGAGAAAATAACCCGTGCGTTGGCGGACGCTTTGGATAAAGGAGCCGTTGCCGCATTGGAGGCGAACAAAACGCAGGTGTTCAAAACATTGCTCAATTACACGCAGACCGGGAACGCTGTACAAGTGCCAACCCAAATGGCAACCGAGATTTTGGGCGATATTAACCCAATCATGCGGGCGAATTGTTACCCGGAATATATCCATCTTATCGCAAATGCGGGTGTTGATAGCCTAATACGCAAGTTGGCGCAACATGGCGTTTACAACGACGTTAATAAGCGCATGGAATACGACAACAAAGTATTGCATTATACTAACAACGTAACAGACGAAGCGGGTAAAATGGGAACAATGTTTGCCGTTGCCGATGGAAACGTTGGTATCTTAACCCGTGTTGACCGTGAGGCATACCGCCGCACCCGTGCGAATTTCCACGAATGGGACATTGTACGATTGCCGTACATTGATTTGCCCGTTGGTTCGCATTATTATACCGCCGTGGGCGACCAATCGGTGATTATGGGCGACGCAACCGCCGATTTGACGTGTGCGGTTAAGGAGTATTTCGGATTTAGCGTTGATGTTGCCTACATGGTAGCATATAACAGCAAACTGGGCATCGTGGCAAATCCGATTATCAAAGCCGAGATTGCAGCACGCAACCCGAACGAACCGTTAGGAATGCCCGTATATGTAACCAACGCCGGGGAATTTCCCGCCGGGGGTGCAGGCGCATAAGCCGGGAAACGGAACGATTATTTAACCGAGGGGACGGGGTGGTTATCCCCGCCCCCTTTTTAATTTTACGCAGTATGTACCGGATTAAAGAGATACAAGATAAATTATTAAACGTCGTTGGTTGGGAGCAATCATATAATCCCGCCGAGGCAATCGCCGAACGGTTGACAGAAACCGAAAGCGGGTTATATTTTCAAGGGGCGCACCCGCTTGTAACGTTGGATAATATGGCGGCAATCGTCCCGGACAATTGGGGCTTTCAATACCCGGTTTGGAACGATACAAAGGAATGGAAAGCCGAAACCGTGGTACAATACGCCAACGATGCGGCGGGCAAACCTTTGTATTGGGTTGCTTTGGTTGATAACGTCGCCGAGGTTCCCGCCGAGGGTTCGACCTTTTGGGAGAAATACAACATACTATCCGACTATTTAGAACGTTTGACCCGCAACGGAATTTCCACGGCGGTACAAACGTTTACCCAAATAAAGGGGTTGGATAAGGAAACAAAGAACCTATTGGAACGGCGCACGTTCTTTGACGGTGCGGGACGTATTAGAGCGACCCAACCGAACGCACATAAATTGGTTGGCTTTGAAATAATCCCCGTCCGGGCAATGGGAGTTACCGCCCAAATACACCGGGTTGGCTTACAAATGACGGGCGGAACCGGGATTGTGAAATTGTACCTTTTCCATAGTTCGCAAATTGACCCCGTGAAAACGTTTGATTTGAATTTTACGTTGACAAATGGCGGCTTTCAATGGTTTACGTTGGAAGATTGTTTTTTGCCGTATATAAGCGACGCAAACAACGCCGGGGGTGCGTGGTTCCTTTGTTACAATCAAGACGATTTACCCGCCGGGATGCAAGCAATTAACGTGTCGAAAGATTGGAGCGGCGAACCGTGCGGAACGTGTACCGGGTACGGCAATATTGAGGCATGGCGGCAATTGACAAAGTATTTGCAGATTTCCCCGTTTATGTACAACGCCCCGGAAACATTCGCCGAATACCCGGAGTTGTGGGATATAGCCTATACGATGTACACTAATACGCTGAATTACGGGTTGAATTGTGAAATAACGGTGGGTTGCGACCTAACCGATTTTATCGTTGAACAACGGGCGATATTCCAAACGGTAATACAACGCCAAGTTGCGGCAATCGCTTTGCGCACGTTGGCAATGAACCCCAACGTAAGGGTAAACCGTAACCAATCCAACGCCTCTAAAATGGAAATTTTGTATGAATTGGACGGGAATGTTGAGGGACGCCCCGGCGGTTTGGGCTATGACCTTAAAAAAGCGTTTGAGGCTTTGCGATTAGATACGCAAGGAATTGACCGTATTTGTTTGAGTTGCAACAACCGGGGCGTTAAGTACCGGACAACGTAATTGCATTATGGCGGGGTTACAATCAATAATTGATTTACGCAACCGGGTTAATACGTTTAACGACGGGTTGACGTCCGGGTTGATTATACGGGAAATAATCGACGACGGAATGACAACGGCGTTTATCATTGATGCCAACGCCGAGGAACAATTATTTGAACAAGGTATTAACCGATTGGGCGTTGACATAATGGATTATCGACCTTATACCCCGCTAACAATAGCCATTAAGGAGGAAAAGGGACAACCGACGAACCGGGTAACGTTACGGGATGAGGGCGATTTTGAGAGTAGTTTTTATTTGGAAGTCGGCGACAAACAATTTGAAATTAAGGCGTCGGATTTCAAGACGGAAGATTTGATAAAAAAGTACGGGCGGCAAATATTGGGATTGACGAACGAAAACATTGCTAAACTGATTTGGCAATACGTTTACCCGGATTTGCTAACCAAAGCAAAAAAAACGATATACGGAAATGGATAGAGTACCGATTATAAAGAACCCGGAATTATTCGACCGGGTTATTGCAAATATTCAAAAGGGATTGGCGGACGGGTTGCCGTGGCTTAATTATTCCTTTGGACGTTCGGAACGGTTGGTTAAGTCCATACAAGGAAAACGATATTACACGCCCAATATTTACGTCGGCGGCAATGAATATATGTTGATTGCCCCGGATAGTAATATAGGGAATTTTTCGTTTTTCGTGTTGGACGACCCGCAACAAATTGATTGGTTCCCCGGCGAACAAAACAAATATACAACGCCGTTTTCGGTTATCTTTTGGTTTGATATGCGCACGATAACCAACGACCCCAACAACCGCAATACGGAGGCGGTCAAACAACAAATCATGCGGGTATTGAATGGCGGTATTTGGTTGCGTTCCGGTTCCATGACAATAAACAGAGTGTACGCAAAGGCGGAAAACATATTTGCCGGGTTCACTTTGGACGAAATAGATAACCAATTTTTAATGCACCCGTTCGCCGGGTTCCGGTTTGCCGGGGAATTGGGAATTGATGAAACGTGTTTAACTGATTAACAACAAGTATATGAAAGCATTTTTATTTTATACGGTCGTGGTTGCTTTGGTTGCGGCATTCGGGTTGACCTTATTACGCAAATGGGGCGTTATCGAATGGGTGCAAATCCACGGCAACGAGTTTTTCGCAAAGATGTTTAATTGTGATTTCTGTTTGTCCTTTTGGGCGGGGGTTGCTTTGGCAATCCTTTTGGTGTTTATAACCGGGAACCCGACGTTGTTGTTGGTTCCTTTTTGTTCAACCATGATAACACGTTATTTGCTATGAAAACGGTTAAGATAGGGGAATACACGGTTGAGATATACGACGCAATAGACGAATTGCCGATGTTGCGTTTTCATAAGTACAATAAAATGTTATTGGTTGATGCCGGGATTGGTTCAGATTTGCAGGATTTCGATACGCATATTGAAAAGGCAATGAGATACGCCCGGAGCAAAACCCCGGAATTGGCGGCAATCGAATTAGATAATATGCGGCAAAACGTGTATTTCATTCAATCCGGGTTAAGCCCGAAATGTTTAGCGTTTGCCGTGTTGGTTAAATCAATCGACGGAACCCCGTACAACGATTTATCCGACGACGGGTTGCAAAAGGTCGTCGATATGTTCGGCGACGTGCCGATTAAAGAGTTGACCGCCCAAATGGAAGCGGTCAAAAAAAAAATAGATGAAGAATTGCAAATGTATTTCCCCCGCATGTTCGACGATGCGACGATTAAAGAGTATTACGACGAATTGCGTAACCGGACAATGTTAATGTTGGATGCGATTATAAACGGCGATACAGAGGACAAACGGGCGGAAATTGATAAAATAACGACGATGTTGTTGTTATATAATCGCCCGGTTGTTTTTAGCGGTTCCGATAACATGGAAATTCAGTACGATAAACAATTTGAAAATATGTGTTTAACCATATCGCAACATTTGCACGTACCGGAACCAAAGAAATACACCGTATTGGAGTATTACAACGCATTTGAGCGGATAAAGGAGTTGTTGAAACCAACCAAAAATAAAAACGGCGTCAAATAAGGCGATTTGCGGCGTTGTTTTTCTTTGGTTGATTAACTACATGGAAAAGAAAAGATAATTTAATACGGGGCAAATTGCCCGCAAATAACGTTAAGTATGGCAGATAATAACAACCCTATAAAATATAGCGACCTTGTAAGCCCGGACGATTCGATTACAAAGTTGATTAATCAGTTAGACCAACTTTCCGACGCCTATATGAACACTCTAAAAAATATAAAGAGTGAGGCGATAACGGTTAAGGCTGCATTGGAGGGCGTAAGCGGGGCGACCGAAAACGGACGTAAAACAATCCGGGGAGCGTCCGCCGATACCGACAAATTGACACGGGCGGCAAAGGATTTGGCGTTTGCGGAAAGCGAGAACGCAAAACGGTTGGCGGAATTGAAGCAAGCCCAAAAGGAGGCAAACGAGTTGAACAAATTAACGACCCGGTTAAATCAGTCCGCCGAGGGTTCATATAATCGTTTGTCCGCTCAATACTCAATCAATAAAATATACCTCAATAATATGACGGTTGAGGAAAGGGAGGCGACCGAGGAGGGGCGCAAATTGGTTGCCGAAACAAAAGCGATTTACGAGGAAATGAAACGGTTGCAGGAAGCGACCGGGAAAACATCCCTAAACGTCGGTAACTATTCCGACGCCGCAAAAGGGTTGACGACCCAAATAGAGAACCAAACGAAGCAATTAGCATTGTTACGATTGGAGGGCAAACAAGGAACCGCCGAATATCAGCAATTGAGCAAAGAAACCGCAATGTTACGAGATGCGGTTAAGGATGCGACCGATGAAATTACCCGCATGGCGTCCGATACGTCCAATTTGGATGCCGTATTAGGTTTGGCGGCTGGTGCGTCCGGTGGGTTCGCCGCATTTACCGGGGCAATGGAATTGTTCGGGGCGGAAAGTGAAGACGTACAAGAAGCGCAAAAGAAGTTACAGGCAGCAATAGCCATTACAACCGGGGTGCAAGCCATACAAAACGCAGTACAAAAACAATCCGCAATTATGTTGGGTATTTCCCGGCTACAAATGGCGGCATTGAGCAAAGCGCAAGTTTATAACCGCCTTGTTACCATGCAGGGAACAAAGGCAACATTGGCGGCTACAATTGCGCAAAAGGCTTTCAATCTGATTGCCGCCGCAAATCCGTATGTTCTTTTGGCGTTGGCATTGGTTACGGTTGTGGGGGCTTTAGTTCTGTTTGCATCTAATACCGATAAATCGGCAAAGAACCAACAAAAACTTAACGAGGCGCAAAAGGCGTGGTTGGATTATTTGGAAACCGAGGCAACCGAAATGAACCGGGTTAGCAACGAACGTGTCGCCCAATTGAACCGGGAATTAAACATTGCTAAAGCCCGTAACGCTTCATTGTCTGAAACCCGAAAGATTGAGGACGAAATATTAGCCGAGCGCACAAAGGCGCATAATAAAAGCGTTGGTTTTTACGGTCAAGAATTAAACGATTTGGAGGCAAACCGGGCAAAGTTGAAGCAATTAAACGATATGTTATTGCAGTTGAATAACGCCAAAGCCCGTGGGGATAAGAAAGTTTATATTGATGTTGATTTAGACGGTAAAATTGATAAAGTCAAGGTTGATGAAGCAATTGAAGCCGTACAGGGTCAAATAGATAATACCGGGCGGGCGGTTGACATTGCCGTTAATCTAAAAACCGAGGGGGCGGATTTGGACGCCGAAAGGAAAATACAAGCCGCCCAAAGAGCAAACGAAAACCGGAACGCCGCCAAAGCGGAAACGGATATATTGCGCAAAGCCGAGGACGCCCGGATTGCCTTAATTAAAAATTCATTCGACCAACAACGGGCGCAACGTCAAGCCGCCAACGCCCGTGCGATTGCCGACATACAATTGCAGTTGAGGACGGAAACCAATTTAACGGTTAAGGCACGCAAAGCGTTAAACGACCAAATTGTTTTATTACGGGAACAATTGGCGGTTGATATGGTAGATATTGCCAACCAACAACGGGCGGCGGAATTGTCCGCACAACGGGCAACGCAGGACGCCCAAATTGCATTGATGGCAGAGGGGGCGGAAAAGCAACGGGAACAATTGCGGGTTGAGTATGAAAGGCAAATACAGGACATTAACACCCGGTTAGAAACCGAGCGGGGATTAACTGAAACGCAAGTTGCCGAATTGCTTAACCAACAATTACTTTTGCAACAACAATACGCAAAGAGTTTGGGCGAATTGAACGACCAAATTACAATAGACCAAATGCAAGCCGCCGCCGACCGGACGCAATTACAATTAGACGCCGCCCGTGAGGGTTCGCAGGAGGAAATAAATTTGCGTATTCAGTTGTTACAGCAACAACGGGCAATCGAATTGGCGCAAAGTAGGCAATTAGCCGAGGACGTGCGCCAATCCGAGGCGGATATTAACGCCAAATATGATGCCGAGGTATTGAAGCAAACGACCGAGTTAAACCAACAACGGGCGTTAATGCTATTCGACCAAACACAAGCGTTGGAGGCGTCCGAGTTTGATTTAATCCGCAATTCCGAGGAACGCAAAACCCGGTTCCGGTTAGCGCAAGAAAAGGCACGGTTGCAAAAGATTTTAGAGTTGAACAAAGCCGCCGGGGTTAAAATGACGGATGCCGAGGTTAAGACAATCGAAAATACCATTGCGAAAATCGACCAAGAAATTGAGAAAAGCAAAGGCGACGAACGGGGTAACGACATATACGGATTGTTCGGGCTGAATTTGGACGACGACCAAAAGGAGGCAATAAGTACGTCCGTTTCCTTTGCCATTGAGCAATTAAACGGTTTTTTGGATGCAAAGGTACAAGCCGCCGACGCCGCCGTTTCCGCCGCCGACAAAGAGGTTGACGCAAGCCAACGCCGATTAGATGCGGAATTAGAGGCACGGGCGAACGGTTACGCCAATAACGTTGCAATGGCTCAAAAGGAATTGGACGTTGCGAAAAAGAACCAAGAAAAAGCCCTAAAGGAGCAACAAAAGGCACAGAAAGCACAGGCGGCAATACAAACGATACAACAAATTGGAAACCTTGTAACGGCGTCCGCTTTGATTTGGTCGCAATTGGGGTTCCCGTTTGCAATCCCGGCAATTGCTATAATGTGGGGTTCCTTTGCCGCCGCCAAAATCAAAGCCGCCCAATTATCCAAATCAGCCAACGCCGGGGGTTCGGAAAGTTACGGCGATGGTACGGTTGAATTGTTGGCGGGCGGTTCCCACCAATCCGGGGACGACGTGGATTTAGGAACCAAACCGGATGGAACCCGGAGGCGTGCCGAGGGCGGGGAATTTTTCGCCGTTATCAATAAACGTAATTCCCGCCGTTTCCGTCGTTTAATCCCGGACGTAATAAATAGTTTGAACCTGGGAACATTCCCCCAAAAGTACCTTAATGCCTACAATACCGACGGCATTAATGTAACGGTTCAACAAAATAACGCACCGGATTTGCGGGATTTAAAAGACGATGTAAGGGAGATTAAGGAACAAAACCGCCGCCGTCGTTACGTCGATGGCAACGGCAATGTTATTGAGGTTTACAAGAATTTGACACGTAAAATTAAAAATTGATATGAACCCGATTTATAGACATTCATTTGTAAATGCGTTTTTAGCGAACGGGGCGATAAGTAACACAACCGGGAACATAAACGGGAATAATACAAATTTCTATTATACCCGTACTTTTGTCCCGGTTGGGAATGTGTACCCCCGCAAATTGTTTCAGAATTACACCTCGCAAGCCGGGGGCGCATTTTACGATAGCAATAAAAAGATTATCGGCGGTTGGGGAAGCGACCCGACCGCCACAAATACGGAATTTGACATACCAAGCAATGCCGCATATATCCGGTTTAATGTAAGCAAAGCGCAATACGCCAACGGGACGGCATGGTTGAGATTGGGAACGTTGGACGCCCCGAACGTCTTACAAGGTCAAACCGTGCATCCGATTTATAAGGACGATTTGGCAAAGGAGTACGAATTAGAAACCAACCAACGGTTTTATCGTGCCAAATTATCCGGCAAAATTACCTTTGTCCGGGATGATTACGACTATATAAACCGTCAATCGTTCGACAATGAATTTTTGTATTGCATTGAAAAGAGCGACGACGGCGGGCGTACATGGTTCCAATACTTTCAAGGCAAGTTTATGAAAACCGATTGTACGTTTACGGATTACGATAAAAAGGTTGTTGTACAACCGGACGCAATCGACGATTATAACGACGTGTTGGCGGGATTGGAAAAGGAATACAATTTAATAACGTTAGCCCCGACAATCCAACGGATAACGATAAACAAGCGTCCATTAATTCAAATATACGTTCCGGGGGATAGTGTTGTTTCTTGTTTTTTGGGCGGTACGAATTGGGAGCAAGACGCAAACGCCACGACCGACCAAAACGCATTAGTACAAACCTATCATTTTGCTTTGTGCAATATATTGAAAGAAATACAAATTACGTCCAACGGTTCCCCGGCGGTAATATCCGGGCTTTATACCGGACGAATGGCGACGGGTGCAAGTGCGGACGTATTCGAGGGGAAATTATACCCGGAATTGAATGTTAATTATTATATCTATATTTCACAACAACGAATAAACGGGGGGTTGCCGTTTGGTATTGCTGTAGTTGAAATACGGAAACAATCCGACGATACGGTAATGTTTCGTTATCAAAAGGTAACGCAGGAACCGTTTGATACGTTGGAATTTGATTTAACCGCCGTTGAGGGTTCCGGGGCAACCGGAACAATGCACGCCGATATGAAAAGTTATAATATATATGCCCGGTATTTGTGCGACGTGGAGAAAATCGACGACCTTAATACATATCCATTGCCCGCCGATGATATAGTTGATAATAACCGTAATTATAGGCGTGCGATTGGTTACGCAATCGACGTGGCGTTTATTTCAAACAACTTTTCAGACACCCCGACCGAGTGGGGATTAGCGGACAACGGAAAGTATTTTGCGCCGCCCTATTCCATTTTCGGACAAACGTTTTATCCAATCGCCCGGTCAACGTGGCGTTATGCGTCGTTATGGTTTGGATTTTATTTGATGGATTGGATATTAGAGGAAAAAGCCCGAAAAGAATATACTTTGCGGGATGCGTTCCCGGTTGCGTCTTGTATATCTGTTTTGCTCAATCAAATTGCACCCGGAATTACGCATGAAGCCACGGCGGAATATAGCCAATTTTTATACGGGGGAAACAATCCAATATCCGGGTTGAATTTCCGGTTGCTTGTATCGCAGAAAACGAACATTATAAACGGCGAATATCAGCAACCCGCACAAAAAGCCCCGACGACCTTACAACAATTTACCAATATGTTACGGGATTGTTTCAAATGTTATTGGTTTATTGAGGACGGCAAATTTAAAATTGAACATATCCAATATTTCCGCAATGGCGGTTCCTATTCCGGCGGGGTTGTGTTAAGCCACGATTTGACAAAGGAATTGAATTTGCGAAACGGGAAACCGTGGGCGTTCAACACGTCGGAATATTCGTTTGATAAGGTCGATTTGCCGGAACGTTACCAATTTAAGTGGATGGACGACGTTACGGCGGCGTTTGAGGGTTTGCCGATACAGGTAATTAGCAAGTATGTAACGCCCGGAAAGGTTGAGGACGTAAACGTATCTAATTTCACGTCGGATATTGATTTGATGTTGCTAAACCCCGGCAACATAAGTTCGGACGGGTTCGCCTTATTTGCCGCCGTTCCGCCAACGTCCGGGTCGCAATGGATATTACCGTTTACACGTCAAACCGTCAACGGGGTTGAATACTTTTTGCAAAACGGATATTTAGCGTTTATTAATCTGCAATCGCCCTATTGGTTGTATGATTTACCCGCCCGTAGGGTATCAATAAACGGTTCCGAAACATACGCATACGGGATTGAGAGAAAGAAGAAACAAACGTTTAGTTTTCCGGCGAATGACGACCCAAACCCGATGCAGCTAATAAAAACTTATATCGGTAACGGTCAAGTTGATAAATTAAGCGTAAATTTGTGCAGTCGTTCAATTAAAACAACTTTGAAGTATGACACCGAATAATAATTTATCCGTATTGCCGTTTTACGAGGGCGTGCAATACCAAGATTACAAAAAATCGTATGCGTATGGCGACGTTTACCCGTTGTTTACGCCTATCAATAAATTATTGCCGTTCCAAATTATACGTCCAACCCGTACAAATAGTATTGTATGGGTTCGATTGTATGATTATAAATTTACCCGTGTATTGGCAGATATAACAACCCCAATGTTAGAAACGGGATTACAAATTGCCCGATTCCCTAATTATGGATATGATGTTATTATTTACCCCGGTATATTACCAATGACATTAAATTTTCTGGATGGTCGTTATATGGTTGGTATTTATGACGGCGAACAAATTTATTATTCTGATGTATTTACGTGGATTTCCGGCGGAATGGATAGTTATTTGTGCGTTGAATGGAGCGACGCCGCCAATATGGAAGTTGACGGGGGGCAAATTGTTTACGAGGGCGTCCAATTCAAAAACCGGGTTTATGTGTGTTCGGAATTGGGAAAGCCGGAATATAAGTTTGAGGAAGAGGGCGAAGAACGGGACGGGTATTTTTTCCCGGAAAAACAAATATCGGAAAAAACGTTTCGGTTTATCTTTTTAGCCCCCGAATACCTTTGCGACGTAATGCGGTTAATCCGTATGAGTGATTTTGTAACTGTATATAGTCAAGGCAGGAAATACGATTGCGACACGTTTTTAATTACCCCCAAATGGCAAACGCAAGGGAATTTAGCATCCGTTGAATGTGAATTTGAATGCACAACCGTGGTTAAGAAAATCGGACGGGGATACACCCCAACGAGCCGGGGCGATTTCAATAACGATTTCAATAACGATTTCAACAATAATCAGTAACTTTTTACTTTTGAGATATGGCAAATTATACCGATTTGAAAGCCGCAATTGTCGCCGTAATTAAGGCGAACGGCAACAACGAAATTACGGGAACGATTTTGCAAAGTACATTACTTTCAATCGTTAATTCCGTGGGGGCAAACGCAACGTTTAAGGGCGTTGCAAATAGTACAACCAATCCGGGGACGCCCGACCAAAACGTTTTTTATATAGCGGGGACGCCCGGAGAGTATGCAAATTTTGGGTTGACGGTTCCCGCCGGGTTCAATATCATATCCAATAATTCGGCGGGGGCGTGGGTATTAACAACCGTGTCGCAATTCCCCGTCGATTATTACGGTAACAAGTATTTGGCGAAAGGGGATATTGACCGCACCGGGTATAATGTAGCGTCAATTAATGATTTCAAAAAGGGGTATTATTTCAATTGGACGAATTACAGTTTAGCAACAAATCCGTCTTATTGGATGTCGCCGTATTACCCCGTTGTTGCCGGGTCAACGTACCGGATAAATGCACAACAAATAATTTGGTTCGATGCAAATTATAATATGTTGGGTTCGGAATTAGCGTTGGGCGGTACGGTTAGAGTGGTAACAGCCCCGGAAAATGCGGCGTATATCATTTTGAACGTAAGCACAGACGCCCCGTTGTTGATGCCGGGCGACGCTTTGGATATTTCCAGTCATAGCGGAACCCGTCGTTTTTATCGCACGTTGGCGGAAACGTCCCGGTTAGATTTATTCCCGCTTTGGCAGGAAATACCGTTGTCGGCGACGTTGGTCGCTTTGGGTTTGAACCGTTTTTTGATTAACGGTTATATCAACATGGAATACGACCCGGCAAAATGGTATTCGCTTTCCATAATAAGACCAACGGTGCATACAATTGGATTGTATCGTTATAATGCTAACCCCGATTTTTTAGCGGGTACGGGAGAATTGGAAGGACTCGCAACATTTACCGGAGCGCAAATTGCAGGGTCGAAATATTGGTTGATGAAAGTAGTAACCGGAGTTGCGGAGGGTTCGTGGCTTATTGTTGATTGGGACGCAATCCAACAGGAAACCCCGGCGGATATTAATAATTTATACGGGTTCGACGGTTGGGCGTTAAGCCCTAAAATCTTTGCGGGCGGTATTTGGTCGCAATTTTCCGGTTTTGATATTACCGAAACAGTCGCCAAGATGCAAACTCAAATCGCAAGGTTGAAAAGGGGTTGGGATAGTGTGTTTGATAATTCGCCACAATTAGACAATGCGCAAGAATGGGAAACGAACAATTTTACCAATAAAAATGCGGCGTCCACCTTTAGCGGTTGGGGTTGTCATATCGGGGTGCGCAAAAACTTTGACGCCGCCGAGGTATGTGTAATTAACCGGGATACGACCAACCCAATTACACAATTACGTATCGCAATATTCGATACAGAGTACAACGGCACGAAATTAGCCGACGCCACGATTTATGTAAATGTTGCGCCCGGCGAAACAAAGTATATCGTCGTTCCGTTCGGTCAAACAATCGCCAACGCTGACGGTAAGGTTTTGTTTTTAATGTATTGGTGCAACCAACTTGTAGTCCGCCGAGGGTACAACGGAACGTATCCATATTCACCGGATAAGGGATACCAATTTGACAGATACTCCACAGATGGAAATATGACGGAAACGTACGCCGTAACAAATGGCGGATTCCCGTTTTATTTCCGTGTCGGGATTATAAAAGATAATTACGTATTGAACGACGACCAAATAGCGGATATTGCAAACCGTATCGGGGTAACGCCGCCCGACCCGGTAAATATCAGTTTGCCAGATACGATAAACGCCATTGTCGGGGATACCTTGCAATTGTTTTTCCGTGGAATGATACAAGCGGTTGACCCTTACAAATACGATATATTGGTTACGTGTTCAAAGGGCAACAAATACCCCCGTTATTTCCAATATACGCCGACCGTGGCGGACGTGGGAACAACGACTTTTACCGTTACCGTTAAGGACGACGACCGTAACGTTTTGGCGTCGAAAACGTGCCAATTGGTTACACGTAACGTCGTGCAATCCCCGGCGGCAAATCTTAACGTCGCTTGTTTCGGGGATAGCCTTACGGCGGCGGGTACATGGTGCGCCGAGGCTAACAGGCGATTGACCGGAACCGGAGGAACCCCGGCGGGGAAAGCGTTAACCAATATTGCCTTTGTCGGTTCCAAACAGAACGGGACAACGGGATATTTCGGCGTTGGCGGTTGGACGTGGGAAAGTTATACACAGCAAGGGCGACCCGCATACAGGTTCCAAGTAACGGGCGTAACGTCGTTATCAGTTGGGGCGGTATATACCAACAACGGGAATACGTTTACCGTTATGGAGGTCAATGTTACAGGCGGTACGGGTAATATCCTTTGTTCTGTTACAGCGTTGACGCCCGCACCGTCCGCAAGTGGTACGCTAACCAAGTCAAGCGGAACCGGGGACGCAACGATTACTTATACAAGTGTTGCGCGGGATACGCAAAACCCGCTTTGGGATTGGGATAACAACAAAATGTCGTTCATACCTTACGCCAACGCCGTTGCCGGGGGTAAAATAGACGTTGTTTATACGCTGTTATCGTGGAACGAACAAACGCCCGGTCGTACTGATTTTACAAGCGTGTTGAACCAAATAAAAATATTTGCCGACACGTTACACGCCGAGTTCCCAAACGCCAAATTAAAAATTATGGGGGTTCAGGTTCCGAGCGTCCGGGGCGGTATGGGTGCGAATTATGGCGCAACCGGAACGTCTTACGCCGACGGTTACGGTATGGTTGTTACGGCATTGAACCAAAACGACGCATACCAAGAATTTGCGAACCGCCCGGAATATTCCGGTTTTGTGGAGTTTGTGAACGTATCTGCCGAGTTCGACACCGAATATAATATGCCGCACACCGACCGTGCCGTTAATACCCGAAATACCAGGGTTACTGAATGGGTCGATACGAACGGCGTACATCCCGACAACAACGGGTATTTATCAATTGGCGATGTTTGTTACCGCAATTTCGTTGCGAATTTTTGCCAATAACCATTAACCAAAGGGAGGACGGGAAACCGTCCGCCCTTTAATCATTAAAGATATGGATAAACTTTTTACATGGGAACAATGGCGTATGATATTCGCCACGTCGTTAAGTCCTATTTTAGCCTATTTAACCCCAACGGCGGGTTTTATGCACGCATTAGTCATTATGTTTGCTTTCAATATTTGGGCTGGTATGCGGGCGGACGGTGTAAGTGTAAGGCATTGCAAAAACTTTCGATTTAGTAAGTTTAAGAATGCGTTGGCGGAATTGCTTTTATATGTGGGTATCATACACGTAATTTATTCCGTTATGCTGCAATGTGGCGATAATGAAGCCGCCAAAGTAGTAATTAAATCGCTTACTTATGTTTTTATGTATGTGTATTTGCAAAACGCATTCCGCAACCTTATTAAAGCATATCCCACAAAGATTGCGTTGCGTATTATTTACCACGTTATCCGGTTGGAGTTTACACGGGTATTGCCGGGATATTGGCAACCAATAATTGAGAGATACCAACGGGAACACGATAGCGATATTATTAACGATAAAGAAAAGGAGGGCGAACAATGAACCAAACAGAGATTTTAAAGTATTTGGAGGAACAAAAAACAACCCGGACGATTACGGATTTGATTGTACATTGCACCGCAACCAAGCCCGGCGCAAAAGTCAACGTTGATATTATCGACGGTTGGCACAAAGAACGGGGATTTAAGAAGCAACCCCAAAGCGGGCGAATTTGCGGTTATCACTTTGTTGTATTACCGGACGGGACGATTGAAACCGGGCGTTTTCTTTCTGAAATAGGGGCGCACGTTTCCGGGCAAAATTCCCGGTCGATTGGTATTTGTTACGTTGGGGGATTGGATGCCAACGGCAAAGCCGCCGACACACGCACACCGGAACAAAAGGAGGCGTTATTATGGTTGCTTATGCGGTTAGTTGTTATGTTTCCGGATGCAACGATTAAGGGACACCGGGATTATTCCCCGGATTTGAACGGCGATGGCATTATTGAGCCGTGGGAGTTCATAAAAGAATGCCCGTGTTTTGATGCACAAAAAGAATATATTAACCTATAAATGTTTTATACAATGACATACGAAGAAATGAAAGCGTATATTGCGAACATGGTTAAAAGTCAAGGTTCGCAGGGTGCAATAGCAATTGCGCCGTTGCTTTATGCGATGGCGGACAAAATGTTTGCAGACCTGGAAACGGGCGTTGTGCCTATTGTAGTATCAATTGCAGAGGTTGGAAATAAAGAGGGAACCGCAACCCGTTACGATATTACAACCGACCAACAAACAATTAACGAGTATATCGACAACGTAACCGAGGAAAAGGCAAAAGCCCGGTTATTTATCCAAGACGGCGACGCCCTAATTGGGTTTACTTATTTGGAAATAAACGGCACAACGATAACGGGGCAATCAATCGCCCCGGATGGGTCGTACAAACTTTATCTTTCAAAGGAAACCGGAACGTCGTATTTTGAACACGACGACGAAGTAAAAAGCATTGCAAGCGTTACCGAGGCGGAAATTACGGGATATAATGAAATGTTCGGCGCAACATACGACCCCGTAAACAATCAATTTACGGTTCAAATTGGCACGGTTAGCGCACAATTAACGCCGGGGCAAATGATGTTGACGACCGAGGAATACAACAAAGTAAGCAACGACGCCGATTATACGGCAATGTGGGCGTATGCGATTGCGGAATATATTTGTTGCCCGCCGTGGTTTGAGGGATTCGCCGGGTTTAAATTGCATAGCGCATTTTATAAGGCAGAAAAGACAATATTTATAGACCTTAACGCCGTTGAATTATCCGTTTTGACTTTGGCAAGTGCGTTTTATGGTTGTTCCCGGTTGGAACAAATAACGGGGATATTAAAAATTGCCTCAAATGTTCCCTTAACGGATGCGTTCAAAGGATGCGCCGTTTTGCATACGGTCAAATTGTCCGGGCTTTCCTCAAACATTGATTTATCGGATTGTGCGCAATTGAGCGTCGAAACGATAGAACATTTGATTGAAAACAGCATCCAACCCGGAAGCGGCACAATAACAATAACCGTGCATCCCGATGTAAACAACAACATAAATAATAATAGTAGTTGGGGCAATGTTCGGGCGTTGTTACAGGAAAAGACATACATAACCATTCAATCCGCAACGGCATGAAAAAATATCTAATATTGGCGGCAATCATTATGGCGGTTGCCGCCGCCTTTTGGGTACAACAAAGCCGTATTAAGCGATTGACCGACGAACGGGATAAATACCGGAGTAATACCGAAACGTTGTTGCAGGACGTCCGCACGTATCAAACAAAGGATAGTTTGAACGCCGCAAAGGTTGGGAATTTGGAGTTGAAATTATCCGAATACAAAAAATACCGGGCGGACGATGCGGCGTTAATAAAATCGTTGCAGACAAAGAACCGGGATTTGCAAAGGGTTACGACGGCGCAAATGGAAACGATAAACGAATTACGGGCAAACGTCCGGGATAGTATCGTATATTTGCCCGGCGACACGGTTACGACCGTATTACGTTGTATTGAGTATTCCGACAAATGGGTTGATTTTGACGGATGTATTATAAATAATATGTTTTCGGGCAAAATTATAACACGGGATAGCCTTTTAATAACAGAAAGCGTACAATATAAACGTTTTCTTAATTTCCTATGGAAAACAAAACGGATAAAAAACCGTGAATTTGATATTGTTTCAAAAAATCCATATACAAAAATTACCGGGTTTGAGGTTATAACAATAGAAAAATAACTATATTTGCGGCAAACGGGGATAGTTCGGAGTAGCTACCGGATGAAAAAAGATGCAACCACTTTTCCCCGTTTCCCTTTTTGGTTGCTTACTTAAATGGTTGTATAATGGAAATTTGGAAAGATGTACCCGGATATATTGGGTTGTATAAAGTGAGTAATCACGGGCGTGTAAAATCCGTTAAGAAACAATTAGTTTTGAAAATATGTGGTTCCGGGAATAGATATAAAACCGTTGCTTTATGTAATGGGATGCGCAAAACGTTTCGATTACATAGATTAGTTGCGGCGGCTTTCATTCCGAACCCGGACAACAAGCCATGTGTTGACCATATCGACGGCGACCGAACCAATAACCATGCAGATAATTTGCGTTGGGTTACATATTTGGAAAATAATAATAATCCTATTACGAAAAAGCGATTGAGCGAAAATAACGCAAAAAATATGCAAGGTAAAGAGGGCGTATTGCATCCAAATTCAAAACCCGTTAAGATGATGAAAAACGGAATTTGCCTCAAAACATATCAATCTATCCATTTAGCCAAAAAAGATGGGTTTAACGATACATTGATAATTCGATGTTGTAAAGGGCGTATGAAAAAACATAAGGGTTATAATTGGGAATATATACAATAGACATAACAAGGGGGTTGTAACAAGGCGTTGCAACCCCTTTTTCTATTGAGCCATTTTTAGCCCGTTTCCGGGCATTTTATTTCAAAGTGGATAATTTACGTCCCGATTACAAAAGTCGCTTAAATCGAAAATTTCAAGAAAATAACTCTTTTGGAACCAAAAACGAAATTTTTTATAGGAAAACACGAAAATAAAAGATAAAACCTTTGGTAATTAAAATAAGGTTGTATATTTGCATCATCAAACAAGAACGACCGGGCGTTTTCCCGGAAAATAGAGAGCGAAACAATATGAATACTCAAAGCATTTATAACGGATTAGATTACACAACAAAAGATATTAACCGCAATTTCAAAATCAAGGTAAACGGAATTGTAAACGGCAAAAAGGTTAATGTATTGGTTGGCGTGTCCGGTTTAATAAAGATTGTCGGCGACATTAAGTTAGTCAATCGCTTGTTAAAACGTGCTTTCAATTGTTACGGCGACAAAGAGGTTTGCAAATTGCGCCGAGGCGTTAAAATCACTTTCTATTATCAGTAAACAACGACGGGGCGTTTTCCCCGGAACAATATAAATTTTCAATCATGGAAAAGAAAAGAACACAGGCGGCGGACATTGCCGAGATTGCAACCAAATTAGACGGAAAGGTTGAATTTTCAAGTATCGTTTACAGTCAACAATTAATGGATGAAAAGTACCGGGAAACCGGGGTTAACGATTTGCATTTTATCGGCAAAAAGTTTGGATTATGGTTTTATACAAGCCGGGGGGATTTAGATAACCTTTGTTATTTGAATAAAACCAAGTTCCCAACTTTGGTATTATGCGAAAATTCATTGAGTATTTACGAGATTAAAAAATAAACGATAACCCGCCGGGGGTTCGCCCCCGGCACAACAACAAATATTATGGCAAAGTACATTTTAGTTAAGAAAGTCAAAGGACAAAAATTTGAATACCAAGTTATTGATACGGAAAGTAAAGCGATTGTTTCCAAAAGAACGTCCGCCCGTGATTATGTGGCGTGTACCGCCGACGGTTCGTTTTATTTCGGGCGTTTGGATTTAATCGGGAAAGGCGACCACGGCAAAAGATTGAGCCATACGGCGGCAATATTGGCAAACCCGGAGGCGGCATATAAAAAACAAGTTGCATACTTTACGCCGGATTATCGGAGTAAATGGATAGCCGAAAACCCCGCCGAACAATGGATTGCCCGAAACGTTGAATATGCGACAAAGGAAAAAGAGAGATTAAACGCAATTGCGTATTTGCAGTAATAACCAAGCCGGGGGCGCAATCCCCCGGCATAACCATTTAGAGCGATGAACAAAACGAAGCGTTACCGATTAAGTCAAGATATGTATAAGATAATCCAAAATGCAAACGGCGGGTTATTTTTGCTTTATACCCGGCACAATCCCGGCGATGTGTTGAACCTATTGTTAGACGGCAACGATATTGGGTTGACGTGCCGAGTTGAGAGCCGACACGACCAATATTATAAATATTGCAAAGTAATAACAGATAAAAAATAAAGATATGAATGTATTAAGTTTATTTGATGGTATGAGTTGCGGACAAATTGCGTTACAACGTGCTAATATTGATTATTGTAATTATTTTGCATCTGAAATAAACAAACAATCAATCAGTATAACACAACGCAACTTCCCAAATACAATACAAATCGGCGATGTGCAAAAAGTGAGTTATAAAAACGGAATTTTGTCAACTGAAAACGGAATATTTGAAATTGGAAAAATTGATTTATTAATTGCCGGTTCCCCGTGTCAAGGTTTTAGCAAGGCGGGTAAAGAATTGAACTTTAATGATGAAAGGAGTAAATTGTATTTTGATTTTATACGAATATTAAAAGAAGTACAACCAACATGGTTTTTATTGGAAAATGTAAAAATGAAAACAGAGTTTTCGGATATAATAACCGAGCATTTGGGAGTTAATCCAATATTGATAAATTCCCGTTTGGTTTCAGCACAAGACAGAAAAAGGCTTTATTGGACTAACATAAAAGGAGTTGAGCAACCAAAAGATAAAAATATTTCGTTTCAAGATATTGCCCCCGGTTGGTTTTGTGGTTGTATGCGTGGACGTCGTGTTTTGAATAATAGGCGTTGCGATTATAACAAAAATGTACCAATTGAACAATACATTGAAAATCGAAAAGATAATAAAACTAATTGTTTAACAACGGTAACAAAGGATAATGTTGCAGTACGAACAAAACAAAGGTTCATAAAAATAACAGAAATTGAATACCGATATTTGACGCCAAATGAATATGAATTGTTGCAAACAGTCCCAATAGATTATACGGCTGGTATTTCAGATAGCGCACGCCGCACCATGTTGGGAGAGGGTTGGACGGTTGATATTATTGCACACATATTTAGATATATAAAAAATACCCCCGGCAATCCGTAAGGACAACCGGGGACGGTACGCAGTAACCGAGAGCGATGTTTGAGGTTATGCGGTGCAACAAAATTAGTGCTTTTTATCTGTATTACAAGCGTCCAACGTGAACAAATAAAACTTTCAAAGGTTTTGTTTTTGGTAATATAGATTTTATTTGTACTTTTGCAGAAACAAAAACCCACCGGGGGAGTACCCGGCAAAGATATGAGAATAAAAGAGAGCGATTTATTAAAGAGATTGGCGACCGATAGCGGGAAAACAGCCAACCAAGTTGCCGAAATTATCATTTCGGAATTACTCAAAAACAAAGTTATTGAGGACACCCCGGAAAATTGGGGCGTTTCCGTTTTCGATGCAATAAACGAGGACGTAACCGAGGAACAAACCGCCAATTGTTATGCGGCAATTCCCGAGGCGTTGGGCGTATATCTGAAACGGGTATATTTCATTGTACCGGATTTGGATTTAATGGGTAACGACGATTGCCCGGAGTGCGGCGGCGAAATGGAAGTTACCGACGGGGAATATAAACAGACCGGAGGCGACGGATATTTGACCCCGCCGGAATATACCGCAATTTGGGAGGAAATGACGTGTACGCATTGCGGACACAAAGAGAGCAACGAACCGAGTTATTAACAATAAAAGACTAAAGAAATGGCAGAAATGACGAAATTAAAAGTAAACGAGGCAATCGCACGGGCGCAAACCGCCGGAATTAAAGTTTATAAAAAAGAGGTTGCCGCCCGGTTATGGGAGGGACGCACCGAAAGCGCACAACAAGTTAATATGACTAACTTATGTAACGGTACGACCAAACAGATACGCCCGGAATGGGTTGTTATCATTTGCGAAATGTGTAATTGCACCCCTAATTATTTGTTTGGATATGAAGAATAACGGGTTACAATGGTTTGAACGCATGGCGGACGTTATGTTTTCCGATAGGTTCCAAGCGAAAGCGATTATTTCGACGTTTGGAACGTTGGGCGTTGTTTGTCTGATTGGCGCATTGTGGAACCCGTGGCAATTGATGTTTGCGGGTATGTGTGCCGTAATGGTATTATGTGGATTTTCAGAATTAAAAAAGAGTAGAAAATGAGAGCGAACAAAAAGAAACCGGAAAACCCGGTACAAAAGACAGTCGAAAATTTGGGAGCCGTTCCCGCCGACCAATTCCCGGAAATTACCGAGGAACAACAGCAAATAATCCCCCCGTTTGAAGCGGTCGAGGTTGAGCAACCAACCGGAATATTTGAGATATTGCCGGGCATGACGGTTGAGGAAATGACGGCAATGTTTTTTGATGAAAAAACGTTGATTGAACCCCCGTATAAGGTTTGGCAATTAAATAGTAAGGGACACCGCTATTATTACCGATATGACGACAACGGGAACCCGGAGTTTTTCCCGTCGGTTACAACGATATTGTCCCAAACGTTACCCAAAGCCCCGCACTTAATACAATGGATTGCCAACAAAGGCATTGAGGAAGCGGAACGATACAAAGGCGAACGGGCGGCGTATGGTACGTTTATGCACGCCGCATTTGAGGAATTATTAATTAACCGGGCTTATGATTTGGACGGGTTGAAAGGAAAACTAAAGGAATATATAGAGGTTTACCGATTGCCGGACGACTTTATTTATTACGCCGACGACTTGAAAAAGGACGTATTGGCGTTTGCTCAATTCGTATTAGATTACGACGTTCGCCCGTTGGCGGTTGAAATTGCTTTAGTGCATCCATATTACAAGTATGCCGGAATGATTGATTGCCCGTGTACCATGTTGGCAAAGATAGGCGGCGACGAACGTATTAACGCAATCGTCGATTTTAAGAGTGGACGAAAAGGATTTTACGAGGAAAGCGAAATACAATTAGGGATGTACCGGGATATGTGGAACGTCAATTTTGAGCAATTCCCCGTTACCCGTATTTTCAATTTCAGCCCGAAAGATTGGCGCAAACGTCCGTCGTACAATCTGAAAGAACAAACAGATAGCCCCAATATTCGGAAAATCCCGTATCTATTGGAAATTGCGGCTATTGAGGACGAAAAGAAAGATAATACGTTTACGTCGGTTAATGGTATGGTATTGTTAGACAATGCCCCGGATTTAACGCAAAACGTAATATCCTTATCGTTGGCGGAATTGATTAAAACTAAAGCCCCAAAGGAGCCGACCCCGGACGAAAATACGGACGCCGCCGAGAAAGTCAAGGCGGATGCACCGGAACCGGAAAAGGAGCCAAAGAAAACAACCATTGTTAAACGTGTGTCCAAAAAGGCAAAGGAGCCGGAAAAGAAAGCCGCCATGGGCAAAACGACCGCAAAGCGGGGTAATACCACGGAAAAGAAAGTAAAGCCCGCAAATGAGCCTAAAAAGCCCAAAAATGAGAGTAGGAAAAAGATGTTGAACGACGACCCCGAAATTTGATTGAGATATGAAAGGAAGAATAAAACGACCGGAGGCGCAACAATCCCGTTTGATTTTGCCCCGTGTCGGTCAAATAAAAATCGGTATGAAAAACGCAAACGGTTATCCGCAAAGTGTTGATTACTTCATACCAACGGGAAAGTATGCCGGGTTATTTACACAGGCATACGGCGAAAAGCCGCAAACAATACAAATTGTTTTCCCGGACGACGACCCGGCAAAAGTATGTAACGAGCGTTACGAATACCGGGACGACGACGGGCGATTGATTGCGGCGGGCGATGGCGACACGTTCCAAGTATGGGACGGAAAGAAATACGAAACGTTGACAACCGAGAAATACCCAAACTTAATGCAGTCAATAACGAAGCGTTACCCGAATAAAAAGAGCCGCCAACCGGATTGCGACGGTTGGGAGGTAACATTAACGCTAAACTTTATTGTTCCTTTGGTTCGTGGGGTTGCCGGGGTTTGGCAATTCGCAACAAAGGGTACGGCGTCCACAATCCCGCAAATTCGGGAAACGTTCGACGGTATGTTAGCGGAACGGGGATTTTGCAAAGGCATTATCTTTGATTTGAATGTACAATTTGCCACGACGCAAAAACCGGGCGACCGTTCCCGTTTTCCCGTCGTGTCGTTGGTTCCCAATGAGAGTGCCGACAATGTTTTGAAAGTACGTAAAGCATGGGAACCCGTTAAAAAATTGGAGGGCGGCGAATAATGGCGGATACTATCAGACGAACCAAAAGGACGGGTAATTTTACGACCGTCCGCAACGAATATTTACAGGACGTAAATTTGAGTTGGAAAGCAAAGGGATTGATAACGTATATTATGAGTTTACCCCCGGATTGGCAATTGAATTTGTCCGATTTAAAAAATAGGTCAAAGGACGGACGGGACGCAACCGCCGCCGGATTACGTGAATTGATAACGAACGGATATTGCCAACGTTGCAAAGTTCGTGGCGACGGCGGAACGTTCGTCGGGTGTGATTACGAGGTTAGCGATATTAAAGAGTTTGAACCACAAACGGAAAATCCGGTTGCGGTAAATCCCGAAACGGAAAAACCCGATACGGGAAAGCCGACATTAATAAATACTAATCTTACTAAAGACTCAAATACACTAAATACTAATCCAAGTAATACGCCGCAAAATGCTTTTGCGTCTTTGTTCCCCGACGAACCAAAGGTTGAGGAACCAAAGGAGAAAAAAACGTTATTCCGTAATTCCGACGTTTACAAAATGGTTAAATTTGAAAACGGCGTTGGCGTGGATTATTCCGAGTTTGAAAGTAAGTTTGCAACCCCGGAATTTGAAAAGGTCGATTTGGTTTATTACTTTCATTCGGTTAGCGATTGGAGCGACCAAAAGAATATGAAGCGCACTAAAAACGGTTGGTTGGCGACCGTCCGCAATTTTATACGGGGGGACGTCGAAAAGAAAAAATTGCATTTGAAACCCGAATACAAAGCCCCAACGCAAAGATTAAATGTTGCCGGGGCTATTGAGTATTTGAAAGATGATTATTAACATGGAAACATTACCCGAAAAGACAAACAGATTGCCACAAACGTTGCCCGAAAAACGACAATCCGCCGCCGTTTTGCTTTATAGCGGAACGGCAAAAGCAATTGACGTTCGCCGGGCGATGGTTGAGTTACCGGAGGTTGCCAAAGCATTAACCCCGGTTGAAAAGTATATTTTCGTGGCGTCCACAAAAAAACAGATTGCCGAGATTGACGACGAAACGTTGATTGCCAAAACCGGGCAAATGTTCCGGTTTATCGCAATGGACGTGGGATTTATCATTCCCACGGAAAACCGGGACGATTGGACGTATATTTGTACCCGATTGTTGGATTTACTCAAACGCTATTATTCGCAATTAACATTGTCCGAGGTTAAATTAGCGTTTGAATTGCTGATTACCGGGGAATTGGACGACTATTTGCCAAAGGATAGGGACGGCAACGCCGAAAGGAAACATTACCAACAATTCAACGCCGATTATTTTGCAAAGGTATTGAACGCATATTGCCGGAAACAAAACCAAGTTATCGGCAAAGCATATACAGCGTTATCGGAACCGAAAAAGGAGTTAAGCCCGGAGCAAATCCGGTATTATCGCAATCAATCGGTTATGACTTGTTTAATGTGTTTTTTGCGCTATAAATATACCGGGCGTTTAGTGTTTGGATTAACCGACGAAATGTTTGTTTATAATTGGTTGTTGGGCGTTCGGTTAGCGGATGAAGTGAAAGAAACCGAGAACGACCGGAAAGAAGCGTATAACCGATTTTTGGCACGTGCCGCCCGTGGGTTCGTAAATGAATTTACAATTTACCACGTTCGGAAACAAGGAACCCAAAGCCCGGAAATTGATTTTACAGCCTTTGAGGTTGCCCGGCGCAAAGAGATTAAACGAACATTCGACCAAATGATTAAGGACGAAATTTACATCTATCATTATTTAAGGTTTGAAAAATGAAAAAAAGAGTTTCAGCAACAAAGTTGTACCGACTTTGGGAAAGCATAAAAGCCCGTTGCTATAATCCTAAAAGAAAGGATTATCACAATTACGGAGGTCGTGGAATAACTATTTGCAAAGAATGGTTTTGTTTTGATACTTTCAAAAATTGGGCTTTAGAAAATGGATATAACCCCGGTTTAGAAATTGACCGGATAGATAACGACGGGATATATAGCCCGGAAAATTGCCGTTTTGTTACTCATTCGGAAAATAATAGAAATAGGCGAATACGCCGGGATAATACAACCGGATATAAGGGAGTAACCCAGCATAAACAAACCGGAAAATATAATTATGAAATTCAAATTGACGGAATACGATACAGAAAGAGCGGTTTTATAACTGCAAAGCAAGCGTATGACGAACGGTTGATTAAGATTGAACAAATAAAAAAGATGTTATGAAAATAGATTGCATTATAGGCATAGACCCCGGAAGCAATGGGGGTATCGTAGTTTGGCGACCCAACCACAACGCAACGGCAATTAAGATGCCTAAAGACATTAACGAGATACGGGATTTTCTCAACTATTACAAAGAAATTTGCACGCCGATTGTCTTTTTGGAAAAATTGAGCGTTCGCCCGGACGACGTAACGGTTGGGGATGCCGGGGCAAACATGGGTAAATTATACCGCATTCAAAAGATGTTGCAAAACTTTGAGCATTTGAAAGCTATAATAACCGTCGCCGAAATACCATTTGTTTTGGTTAATGCTATGAAGTGGCAAAACGACCTTAAATTGCGTATCAAAGTAAAAGGGAAAAAGGAGGAAAAGGCAGACCGCAAACGACGATTCCGGGATATTGCCGGGAAATTATACCCGGAAATTACCCCGGCGTTGTGGAATGCGGACGCAACGTTAATAATGCACTTTGGACGGTTCATTTTACAAAACAACCCCCGTTGGGTTTTGGAAAATTTGCCCCAACAAATGCACAACCGTTTATTTTAAGCCCGTAGGGACGTTTAATTATTCAAATGGTTGCTTATATGGCAGACGAAACAAAAGCCCCGCAAATCGAAAATCCCGAAAAAATAACGGCAAAAGATTTGGCGGAAATGGTAAAACAGATGCGGCACAACCAACGACGTTGCCAACGGAACCCAACCCCGGAAAAATTGGCAACGTTGGAAAGTTGGGAACGCAAAGTTGATGCGGTCGTTGCTGTATTGACCGATACACAAATGAAATTGTTTTGATATGGACGAAATGGATTATATCTATTTAGGCGACCGATTGACCCGCCCGGAATTGCGACGTATGCCGTGCCGGGCGGTTCGTCGTTCTGATGGTAAATGTATAAGAGGGCGCAACGGCAATATGTTAGTTGAGTTTGACGGCGTGGGTAAATGCGTTATTTTGGGGCGATTATTGCGGAAAATAAAAAAATAGCCGAAAATAAAAGATAAAAGTTTTGGTAATATAAAAACTATACGTATATTTGCGGCATGATAATAACACGACCGGGCGTTTTCCCGGTAACTCTAAAATTAAAAGATATGAGAGCGAAAACAACAATTAGCGATTTCCGGTTTGAATTTGCCGGGTACGGACATTACAAAGTAACCTACACGTCCCCCGTTACCGGGAAACAATGGACGGCAAAAACAAATGATATGCCGTTGATTGATGCGACAAAGAACGCCGACGAACCCAAACGCCGGGATTTAGAAACGCTTAAAAGAGTTTGCAAAAATGGATAAAGACGAATTGGGAGCCGTTCGGCACGCAATGACGGCAAAGGAATTAAACGACTTATATAAGAGTTTGGAAAATTTCATTGCTGATTGTACCCGGTCAGAGGTTGACGCCAACCGGGATGCGCTTAACAAGGTGCAAACCATGATACACCAACGAATGAGATTAACAACAAAATAGTAATAACCGCCGGGGGAACCCCCGGCATAAACAATTAGAGCGATGTATATTAAGAAATTGGAATTATTGAATTTTCAAGTTATCAAAGAGTTCAACGCAGATTTTGAGGGTAATGTATATTTCATTACCGGGGACAATGAGTTAGGCAAATCAACCCTTTTAAAAGCAATCGGCGCAATGTTGACCGGGAACCGGGACGCCGTGTTGAAAAATGGAGAGGACAAAGGGTTTGCAAAAATGGTTGTAGGTAACGACGGGGAAAATTACGAGGTCGAATTAAAGTTTACCAAAGCCAACCCACGGGGGACATTATCCATTAAATCCCAAACAACCGGGATGCGTTCGGATAACGTTTCTATGCTGCAAAAGATTTTCGGCTACCAAGACTTTGACGCCGTGGAGTTTTCCCGTTGGAGCGAAACCGCCGAGGGACGTCGCAAACAAATTGAGGTTGTAAAGGCTTTGTTGCCGGAAAAGGTGCGCACCCGTATTGCTGAAATAGACGCCGAGGTTACGACCGTTAAGGACAAACGAAAGGACGCCAACGCCGAGGTCAAGACGTACACAACCATTTGCGCCAACGCTGAAAAGCAATTGAAACCCGGCGACGTCAAAACGTATGCCGAGAAAAAGGATATTACGGCGTTGATGGAAGAGCAAAACGAAAATGCCCGGTTGATTGAGAAAGCGAAAACGGTACGCCAAGCCCGGCAACAAAGGATTGAACAATTGGAGGCAATCCCCGGACGAATTAAAGAGGCGGAAGAAACCCGAAAAAGTAATATTAAGGCAATCGACGACAAATTAGCCGCCGAGGAAAAAGAAGTTGCCCGGATAATTGCCGAGGCAAACGCCCGGTTGGAAAAAGCCAAAGAAGATGCGAAAGCCAACAAAAAAACCATTGAAAACGATTATAAGGAAACGTTGCAAGTTATTGTAAACGACAAATCCGAGTTTGTGAAACGCAAAGCGAATGCCGACAAATGGTTAGAGGAATACGAAGCCAACAACCCGGAACAATTAGACACGGCGGAACAACTGAAAAAAGCCGAGGAACACAACCGTATCAATGCGTTGGTTGTGGATTACATGGCAAAGAAGAAACAAAAGGAAGCCGCCGAGAAAACCGCCCGCACGTTTGAGGACAAATTAGGCGCATTGGCAAAGGAGCGGGAAACGCTTATTGCCACGTCCAAATTACCGATTGCCGGGCTTTCGTTCACGGACGACGGTTTAGAGTTAAACGGCGTGCCGTTCGTCGCCGGGAAAGTTTCAGATAGTCAAATCATGGAGGTTGCCGCCAAACTGATTATTGCAAGCAATCCGACGGTTAAGGTATTCCGCATTGCGAGGGGCGAAAGTTTAGGCGAAAAGCGTTTGCAGGCGATTATAGATATTGCAAAGGCAAACGGTTTTCAAGGGTTCATTGAGGAAGTAAAGCGGGGACAAACTGATTTAGTCGTTGAGGAATACACGGAAAACGAATAATAACCGGGGGCGGGCTTTCCGTCCCCTTAAAATCTAAAACAATGGCATATACATTGAACGATAATTTGAAACGTTGGGCGGAACAATACGAAACCGCCGAGTTTATCCAATCCGACCCGGTGCAAATCCCGCACCGTTACGATAGTCGGGTAAATATTGAGATTAGCGCATTTGTTACGGCGTGGATTGCGTGGGGTTCCCGCAAACAGATAATCCAAAAGGCGGATTTTATCGACCGGGAAATTTTCAAGGGTGCGCCGTATCATTACATTGTTGGAACCGATACGCAGGGAACCGCCCCGGAATGGAAGCAACACAAAGGCAGTAAAGAGAATTTTTATAGAACGTTTACATACGCCGATTTTCACGACCTTTGCGCCCGCTTATTTGACGTGTATAGCAAGTTTGAGAACATGGAAAAGGCATTGCAAGCGCAACCGGGCGGGCGTCCATTGGAGCAATTACAACGTCTTTTCGGCGATGTTAAGGGCGTGCCGGATATGGAAATGAAAAGCGGTTGCAAACGCTTATGTATGTTTTTGCGTTGGATGTGCCGCCACGGTTCCCCGGTTGACTTTGGATTGTGGACGATTTGCGACCCCCGTAATTTAATCATTCCATTAGATACCCACGTACATAAACAGGCATTGCGGTTGGGGCTTGTAAAACGTCGGACGCCGGATTTGCAAACAGCCATTGAGATAACCGACCGTTTCGCCGAGATATTCCCGGACGACCCAACAAAGGGGGATTTTGCGTTGTTCGGTTATGGAGTGAATAACGGTAAGGTTGCACCCGTTACGACGGAACCGGAGCCGGAAAAAGAGCAACCAACCGCAGTGGCTGATTTGTCAATTGCCGACGTTCTGAAAATGCGGTTGTTTTATGACAACGCCGCCGCCGAGGTTCGGGAAATATGGGAAAGTCGGGAAAAAGCCCGCAAAGCATTGAAAGCAACCGAGCGTTTGAAAGCGCACCCAATCGACGGGTTGCACAATGCCGGATTGTTGGAGCCGGGCGAATTTGTTGTTGCATTTGCAAAAGTATTGGATAAGCGGGAAACGAAGTTATCACGGGCGGAACGGGACGTTATCCATACAATCGGAATGACAGCGTTTAATAAGACAATGAAAAAATTAATAGCCGATGAAAAAGCGAGAAATAACAGCAACGGGGACAATAAACAATAACGGCGGGTTGGCAATGTACATGGGGGAATTAAACGAGTTTTTCAAGGGTTGGAAAGGTTCCCGCATTATTGCCCGGTTTATTGTTGCGTCCCCCGGTTCGTCCGAGGCTTTGAAAGGGTATTATTTCAACTATGTTGTACCGACGTTTAAGCACGCAATTTGGGAGGCGGGCGAACGTCTTACAGAGGAACAAACCGAACGACGTTTGAGGGAATTTTCCCCTATTATGTACGTTGAACGGGTCAACGAGGAAACGGGGGTATATTCCCACGATTTGCGCACCGTGGCGGATTTGTCGAACGCCGAGTTAATCGAACATATCGAAACGCTCAAACAGATAGCCGCCGAGGAATACAATACATTTATTGACGACCCTAAAACCCTATAATATGCCCGCTTGCAAATGTATCGAAAGAAAGAAACCCGCCAACCAACGTAAATGGCGCATATTGCAATACAAATGCAATCATTCGGCGTTTAATGGTTGGCGGTATCAACGAAGCGATTACAGCGCAATAACTTGTTTGCGTTGCCGGATGGTTTGGAGAACAAAAGCAAATTATGTTGAACAATTGCCCCGATATTCAGAGGGCGAACAATTAAATTTTGATAATGGAATTAACAGATAAAACCCCGATGCCGCAAGGTAAATTTAAGGGGCAACCGATGGAAAATGTACCGTATTGGCATTTGCTTTGGTTGGATGGAAAACCGTTTTGTAACCAGGACGTCCAAAAGTATATAGACGAAAACCGGGACGTTTTGGAGTTGGAGAAAAAGCGGGATAAATACCGCAATGAGAGCGAAAACAGTAATTAATGATTTAATATTTAAGGTTATGCAAAAATTTGATTTGAAAGATGTTTGTTTCTTTGATTGTGAAACAACCGGGGTTCCGGCAAAGGGTTTGAAATGGGATGCGGATTTTGAGCAATTCCCGCACGTCGTCCAATTGGCGTGGTCGTTGGGCGATAAGGAAAAAAGTTATATTATCAAACCCGATAATTACGAGATACCCCCGGAAACAACCGCAATTCATGGTATAACAACCGAACGGGCAATTGCCGAGGGCGTGCCGTTTGCCGAGGTTGTGGACGAATTTTTAGCGGATGCCAACGCCGCCCCGCTTGTATGTGCGCACAACATTTACTTTGATAGTTCAATGTTAAAAGCAAACGTTTTGCGCTATTGTGGACGGGAATATTACGACGCACACGTTGAGGACGCATTGCACAAAGGCAAACGAATTGATACAATGATGAAAACGATTAAGTTTGTCGGCGCATTGTATTCAAACGGGCGACCGGGAAAATATCCCAAATTAGAGGAATTATATAGTAAGTTATTCCCCGGCGAAACATTCCCGGCGCATGACGCATTAGAGGACATAAGGGCGTTGCGCCGTTGCGTCCCGGAATTGGTTAATTTGGGGATTATTGAGTTAGCGCAAAAGGAATACCCGGCGGAACAACTCAAAGCCCAATTTGAGCCGGAAAAGCCCAAAGGCGGGCGCAATATTGAGTTCCACGACCCCAACCCGGTAACGGAACCAATCGGAACCGGGGAACCCGCCCCGGAACCAATCCCGGAACCGGAACGCCCGGCGGTTCCGTCGAATAGTAAGACACGGGAATTGTTGGACGAAAACGAATTTTGATTAAAACCGTGCCGGGCGGGTTCCCGGCAACAAATAATATTACAATATGAGCGAAGAAAAAAAAGCCGCAAACGTTATGTTGATACCAAGCGAAAAGGCGTTTGCATTGTCGAAAGTCAAGACATTAAAGGACGGCGGGTTAGACGTACATTATGAAGTTACCGAAACAATTGGTAATGAGAGTTACACGAACAAATACCACGTCGAAAGTGCAAAGGACATACACCCGGATTTGCGGGATTGTTTCGACCGTTTGCGCCCAATCATGGGACGGATTTTTAATATTACGTCCTTTCTTTCAATGGTTGAAACGTCCGATTTCAAAGCAACCAAAAAGCAAAGCGAGTTATCACGGGATTTTGCCGACGAAATGTTGAAAAACATAGAGGTTCGGGGCGTGTCCTTTTCCGGTCAAGACGATAACGTAGGGGTTGTTTTAACCGGGTTGTTTACCGTGTCAAACAATCAAAAAACCGCTATCAATTCCCCCCGACTTAAATTCAATACGGAAACGTTCGGGTTTGAGGAAGAATTAGAAGAAATTGCCGCCGACATTGAAACCGAGGTTTACGCCTTTCTTTTCAAGGGTAAAAAGGCGCAATTGGAGTTGTTCGGGGCTGATGGCGAACCCGCACCGGGTTTGAGTGCCGAAAAGGTAGAGGACAACGGATTGTTCCCGAACGTTGACGACCCGGCGGACGAAAACGAGGAAAACGACGAAACCGGGGATATGTAAGGCAATGGAACCGTATTTGCTAACAGACCGGGACGAATACCAATATTGTATCAATCGGGGGTATAATCCCCTGATTGATATTAAACACTTTACAATGGATATTCGTTTGAGGGTTGAGATACAACGGGAATTGTTCGGGCATTGTATTACGGGACGGGGCGCAAATATCATGGCGGCAAATGAACGCTTTTTTCGTTGGGTTTGGGAGCATAAGCCACACCGATGCGAGGAATGTTTAAAGCCGTTACGGAATTATTCCGCCGTTTATTGTTCGCATATATTGACCCGTGGAGCGTTTCCCGAAATGGCGCATGATGCAAGAAATATAAATATACTATGTTTTGAACATCATTCATGTTGGGAGAATGGGGATAAAACGAAAATGCGTATATATTCCGGCAATATGATAATGATTGAATTAATGAAAAATGAGTATGCAAATTTGGAAAGATATTGAGGGTTACAAAGGACATTATCAAATTTCTAATTATGGCAATGTTCGTTCCTTAAAAAAGGATGCGTTTCTAATGAAAGGCGGATATTTGAAAGGATATAAAATAATTAATTTATGGAAAAATGGAACCGGGAAAATGTTCCGTGTTCATAGATTAGTTGCGGCGGCTTTCATTCCGAACCCGGAAAACAAACCATGTATCGACCATATCGACGGCAACCGAGCCAATAACCATGCAGATAATTTGCGTTGGGTTACGGTTAAAGAAAATCAGAATAACCCAATAACAAAATCTAAATGGATTGGAAAAAAAGCGAACCCGCACCACGAAAAAGCGGTTGAGCAAATAAAAAACGGTATTGTTGTAAATGTGTTTGTTAGCATACAGGAAGCCGCCCGAAAAGGCAATTTTTCGGCAACGGCAATTTGTAAGGTATGTAAAGGGAAAGGAAATTTGCATAAGGGTTATAAATGGAGATATAAAAAATGAGAACCAAAAAGAGGCAACCCGATTACGGGGCAATTTCCCGGTCGTCAATCAAAAAAGACTTTCAGAGGGTACAAAGATACCCCGCCGAGGAAAAACGCCCGCAAATCGAAGAATTGCCAAAAATAAACGCCGAACGTCGTGTTATCCATATATCGGAAACAAGCGCATACGCCAAGTTTTCCCGGTACATTGTCGGTAAATTGGTACGACTAAAAGAAAAAGCGAACGTTGGCGGCAATTCGTGGTATTGCGAGTTTGTGCATGACGACGACCGTAAAGCCTTAAACATAGCGGCGGGTTGGTCTGATAATAAGAAATTGTATTTGTTGGATGGTATTAAATTCAAATAGTTATGAGTGTAAACAAAGTTACTTTATTAGGACATACCGGGAAAGCCCCGGATTTTAAGGAGTTCGACAACAGCGGTTGTGTTGCTACCTTTTCGTTGGCAACCACTAAACGGGGGTTTACGACAAAGGACGGGCGGCAAATCCCGGAGCGTACCGAGTGGCACAACATTGTGTTGCAAAATGGGTTGGCAAAGGTCGCCAATCAGTACGTCAAAAAGGGCGATAAACTTTATATTGAGGGGGAATTAAGAACCCGGAGTTATGACGATGCGCAAGGCGTGAAACGGTATATTACCGAGATTGTCGCAACCGATATGGAAATGTTGACGCCTAAAGGAACCGGAGCCGGAACGCAAGCCCCGCCGCCGCCCGCACCGGATGCACCCGCCCCCGACGGAACCGACGATTTACCGTTTTAATCTGTTTGGGTTATGGGAGCGATAAACGGACGGGTTATTTACAGCCCAAAAGGAAAAGCCGGGGAATATGCCGAGAACGCCGCCAATTTTTACGTTGGTTGTTCCAACGGATGCACGTATTGTTATTTGCGCAAAGGGCGGGGCGCAAAAGTGTTGGGCGGCAATACCCCGGAATTGAAAAAGGCATTACGGGAATATCCATACGCATTGGATATATTTACGAATGAGTTGTTGAAGCATAAGGACGAATTGCAAAAAACCGGGTTATTCTTTTCGTTTACGACCGACCCGTTATTGCCGGAAACGCAAAGGTTGACCCGCCAAGCAATCGGCGTTTGTCAACGCCACGGCGTCCCGGTTAAAGTGTTGAGCAAATGCGCCGAGGGTATCAATATTTTAATCGACTTTGCCGAGGCGTCCGAGGGTTGGGATAAATCCCGCATTGCCATTGGTTCCACGTTGACCGGGTGCGACGAATTAGAGCCAAAAGCAAGCCCAAACCGGATGCGTATAAACGCATTGGCACGGGCAAAACGCCACGGGTTCCGTACCTTTGCAAGCGTTGAACCAATCCCCGTGGGAATGTTTGACCGGGCATTTTCTGTAATTGCTTTGTCGTACCCCTTTGTTGACTTGTTTAAGATAGGATTACAAAGCGGTTGCAGATATACAAAGCGGGAAACATTGACGTTTTACAACGACGTGTTCGACTATTGGGAGGCGCACCCGGACAAAACACCCCGGATATATTGGAAAGATAGTTTTGTAAGAGCGTCCGGGATTGACCGGGAAACATTGCCCGGTTATTGTGTCCCGGCAAATTGGGATTTGTTCAATGAAAAGAAATGAAATAAGGGTTGAAGTTCCCGCCGATTGTCGATTAGTTGGCGTAAGGACGGACGGCGATGTTGCCGTTATCATTTACGAACCAATTCAAAGCGTCCGGCAAATTGGATTTATCCATTACCCGGAACCAAACGACGAAAACGAGGACGAACCCGATAATAAAAAATGATTATGCAGTATAATAACAAAGATTATAAGCCGAAATTGCACGACCGTTGGCGTGCATTAACCGTTAAAAACCCGTATGCAACGCAGTTGGTAACGGCGGCGTATGAGGACAACGGGATTGTTTACGGCGAAAAGTGTATTGAGGTACGCAGTAAAAACACGCCGTACCGGGGCGATTTAATGGTTTGTTCGTCCGCTAATCCCGTAATTCCGGGATATGAAAGCGGGGTAACATTGGGGTTGGTTGAGTTGTACGACGTTAAGCCCGTCGCCGAGTTTACCCCGGACGATTGGGAAAATACCCGCATACCGCCCGAAAAACGCAAGTCAATAACAAAGGGGTTCGGGTGGTTGATGCGGAACCCCCGCCGGGTTGTTGAGTTTCCAATTAAGGGGCAATTGGGTATTTACAATTTGGTTTATACCAAAGGCGTAATAACCGAATATCCACGGGCGTTGGTAGTCGATAAACAGAGTTACGAATTATTAAACAGAAAAGGAAATGAGTAAAAAACAAGTTGGAATTATCCGCAACAATGGCGACGTACATACGGCGCAAATTGGGTTCCATATCGGACGGGTTGGCGTATCTGTTTACGTCCGGGAATATTGGAAATATAAGAGTTGGTTTATTGTTCCCGGCGTGTCCGTGGATGCGGTCAACGGTTACGACCGTTACGTTGACATTGAGGCGAAAATATTGTTTGTCGGCATTGGCATACGGTTTATATGGATTAAAAGAAAGGTAAAACGATGAAAGCAAAGATTTTATTGTTATCTTTGGCAACGCTTTTGTTGGGGGCGTGCCAAAGCGAGAACGAACCAACAGAGGCATTTTATTTACTTCAAAAATCCGAGAGCATGGAAGAAAGAAACGAGTTTGTAACGAATACCACGGCGGCAATGATACAGATAAACGCCCCCCGGTATAATTGCGAGATTGTCGAAACCGCATTGGCGGGCGGCGATAGGGTACGAATTTGCGTAAAAGGCGCAAAGGAAGATTTGGACGCATTGTTTGACTATGTAAACGAAGCGGGCAAAGAATGAGAGTAAAGCAACCCGAACCGTTCGACCCAAACAGAGAATACCGCCCCGGCGAACGTTGCGTTTACCGGGGTATGGTATTGATTGCCGAGATATGGACGGCGGCGGATGCACGATTAGCCAACAACAATTCCACAATGTTTGCGCAACGTTGCGTTCGCTGCAAAATCAAAAGGGAAGATTGCCCCGGAATTGGTAGGCAATGCGATAAATTCCATAGGAGCGACCGGAAAACGATTTATTGGCGTTTGTTGCGTATCGTCGGGGGATTTAAGGGCGTCGAAACATTGGAATTTAATTATAACGGAACAATTGCCGGGGTTAAGGTTGAAGCCGCCCCGGATAGTAATAACAAATAAATTTTTAGAGCGATGAGCAAACAAGTATTAAGCCCCTTTGATTGCGATATGTGCGCAATGATTGAGGACATAACAAAACAAGAAATTGAGGTTACGGCGTCCGATACCTCAATACGTTTGAGGTGGCCGCAAAATGGAAGCGAGGGAAACGATAAAGCCGAGGGACAAAGGATTGAGGCGTTAAAACAGGCAATCCGGGGACGATTGGGCGACCGTCTTATTGAGTTCTTTTATGCCGATGGTAGGCAGTCGGTTTATATGAAGTACGACCCGGAGGAATACCCGGAGGAAATGCGCACCCGTTTAGTTGACCCGGACGCCACGGCGGGAACCCGGTATTGTCGCACCTTGTTAGAGGTTGACGCAATCCAATTTCGCCGGGACAATGTGGACGACGTGTTGAGGTTTACCGGAGGGGGAACCGTTGTAACGCCCCGCACACCGGACGGCAAAGCAATATTTTCTTTTCCCAATGGCAACGGCATATTCGTTGACGTGCCGGAAAGTTGGTATATTATCCGGGAATTGAACGGACGATTTACCGCACGCCCGGAAAAGGATTTTAAACGGGAATTTGAACCAAAAGGAACCCCCGCCGAGAATTACACGGAGCAACCCGCCCGTCCGGTTGTTGCTCAAATTGCCAATCTGTTTAATGAGTTGTTCGGAACAAATATTCGTCCCGTTGCCGGAAAATGGAGGAAGAATTTAACGAGTACAAAGAGGCGGTAAAACACGCAATGCCGACATTCGACGACCCCGGACGCATGAACGCCGTAATTGATGAATTGGCAGACCTTAACGCCGTTGTATTTCATTCCGCTGCAATATTAGGCATACCGCAACGGGATTTGTTGGAAATGGCATACGACAAAGTAAAAGGACGCCAAACCGACCCAAATTATAAACGGACACACCCGCACGAACCGAACAAAGGTTGCGGCGATTGTTCCAATTTCTCGTATGAGGACGTAAACGGGAACGGTTATTGCGAAGCGTTCAAATCTGAACAAAGGTGCGGAGATTTCCGTTGCCAAGAATATAAACCCAAAAAATAATAGAGCGATGAAAGAAAAAAGTTTTGCACAAGAATTGGCGGCATTGATTAACCGCCACGGTATCGACGCCAAAATGAATACGAACGATTGGATTTTAGCAGATGTTGCCATTGATGCGTTAAACGCATACGGGAAAGCCAACCAATTACGGGAAAAAATGGCAAACGCCCCGGAACCGGGGAAAGACGATTGCGATTGCCCGGCGTGTACATTGCGCCGAACCTTACAAGGGAAAGCCCAACCCGGAGGGAAAGAATACAGAAAACCGGAGGCGTTCGACGTACCAAAAGAAGTGGAAGCAATGGCGGCGTTCTTTGCTGATATGTTCCCCGGTTCCGAAATACAAATCCAACGGGTCGATTTGAAAAAGAATCCACGGGATAAACGCCGGGCAAAGAATAAACGGAAAGGAGGGCGACGCAATGAAAAATAAATGTTCGTCGGAAATTCCCAATATGCCGACCGGATGCGCCCCGGATAATAGACGCCCCGAAAAGATATGCGGAACGTGTCGATATTTTAACCCGGAATTTCCGGTAAATGGAAAGCCCGCCCCGGTATGTTTGGTAATAAAGGAAATGAAAGGGGGAACGGAATACACCAACCCCCGTGGAACGCAACATTATTTTCGTTGCTCAAATGGGAGATACGAAAACGGTATAGGATAATAGGCAATAAGCCCCGGAAAACAAAGCCGGGGTTTTGCCGTTTATATACATGAGAGTACAAACGTTTGACAATGCGCCGGAAAAGCCGTAAATTTGCCCCGTGGTTGAAAGATAACCATTAAGACGATAAAAGATTGAGTTAATAACAAAAGCCTCTTAAAATGTAAATTCCCCACAAATAACTTGCAAATGAAAAACATTTATTACCTTTGCAAAAAAAATATGGAAGTTTGGAAAGATATATCCGGTTTTGAGAATTACCAAATATCCAATTATGGTAATGTAAAAAGCCTCAATTATGGAAGAACTGGAAAAAGTAAGTTGCTAAAGCCAACAGTAAGCGGTAAGGGCTATTTGCAGGTAAGGTTATATAAGTCCGGCAAACTAACTGCATTAATGGTACATAGATTAGTTGCAATGGAATTTATTCCAAATCCAAATAATTGGAAACAAATAAATCATAAGGACGAAAACAAGTTTAATAATAATGCCAATAATTTGGAGTGGTGCGATAATCAGTATAATAATACATATAACGGCAAACATAATAAAATTGCTAAAGCTGTAATACAACGTTCAAAAGCCGGAAACGAAATTGCCCGGTATAAATCCATAAGGGAAGCGGAAAGAAAAACGGGAATAAAAAATATAACGATTACCCGATGTTGTAAAGGAGTATATAAAACGGCGGGCGGCTATGTATGGGAGTACGATTTGACAGCAAAGGAGGTTTGACTATGAAAAAGAGAAAGAAGCCATTAGGCTATAATAAACGTTCCGAGGAACAACGAATTTACGACATTCGGTTTTGTTCCGATTTGTTTTTGCGTGGGTATTCGTACCGGGAAATTGCGGACGCATTGAACCGGGATTTGTCCGCGCGTGGAATGGGTTATACAATAACCTTTCAAATGGTTTATTACGATTTGCAACAATGCCTTATTGAGTGGAAACGGGAACGGTTGGATAATATCGACGAATACGTTACACAAGAATTGCGCAAATTGGATAAGATGGAGCAACAAGCATGGGAGGCGTGGGAGGCGTCGAAAACCGGAAAGATGCGCACCAAAGAGATAACCAACAAGGGGCGACCAATCAAAACCGATGCCGAGGACAGCGACCCGGAATATTACGGGTACAATGAAACCGCAACCGAAACGTCCGCCGGGAACCCCCGGTTTTTAGATTTGCTTTTGAATATCCAACAACGCCGGGCAAAGATGTTAGGGTTTGACGCCCCGGTTAAAATTGAGATACCCGGATATAACGCCACGACCGACGACGACAAACCAAAGTACGACGTTAAAGCAATCCCGGACGATTTATTGTTTGCATTGGCGGACAAATTACAATCCGCCGAATACCAAAAGGCATTAGCCGAGAAAGGAGGGGCGCAATAATGGCAAAGAGAGTAACCGTACCCCGTCCGGGAACCAAGCAACCGGAATGGCAAACCGAGATTTGCGACACGTGCCGTTTTTCGGAATGGATAACGGACGACCATAGACACCGGGATTTAAACGGGAACCCGATTTGTTTACGTTGCCCGCATTATGAATTTTACATTGTCCGAGGTCGTCGGGCGTGTTCTAAATGGGAGAAAGGAGCAAAGCAATGAACAACGAACAATTATTGCAGATGTACGACGCAATCCGGCAACAACCGGATTTGCTTGTTAAAGCCGCCGCCCGTAAACGCCTTATCAACTTTGCCCGGTATATGCAACCGGATTTAGTATTAGAGCCGTTCCACGTCGTTTATTATACGTTGTTGGATATGTTCGCACACGGCAAAATACGAAAGATGATTGTACAACAACCGCCCCAACATGGCAAATCGGAGGGGTCGAGCCGTAAATTACCCGCATTTATGTTGGGGTTAGACCCCGACCGCAAAATATGTATCGGTTCGTATGCGGCGACAATCGCACGGGATTTTAACCGGGACGTTCAACGAATAATCGACACGCCCCGGTATCGTGAATTATTCCCCGGCACGTACTTAAATGGGTCGAACGTCGTAACAATGGCTAATACCTATTTGCGCAATTCCGATGTTATCGAAATGGTCGGGCGTAAGGGGTCGTTGCGTGTCGTCGGTCGTGGCGGTTCGCTGACGTCTAAAACCGTGGACGTTTCGATATTGGACGACGTGTATAAGGATTACGCCGAGGGTAACAGCCCGATAGTACGGGCGGCGGCGTGGAAATGGTACACAACCGTTGTACGCACCCGTTTACACAACGATAGTCAAGAATTGATTGTATTTACCCGTTGGCACGACGACGATTTGATAGGGCGCATTGAAAAGAGCGGCGAAACGATTATTGATGTTAAGTGTTGGGCGGATTTAGAGAACGTAACGCCGGGGGCGTGGGTGCGCATAAATTTTGAGGGATTGAAAACCGGGGAACCGACCGAGATAGACCCACGGGAACCGGGGGCAGCATTATGGGAAAGCCGACACAGTAAGCAAAAGTTGGAAGCGCAAAAAGCATTAGACCCGGTACAATTTCAATGCCTCTATCAAGGCAACCCCGGTTCCGCCGAGGGTCGATTATATCAACCGTTCAAAACATGGGTTGAAAAATCCGATTACGGCACGTACATACGTTCCGGCGCATACATAGATGTTGCCGATGAGGGGGACGACCTTTTGTTTGCCGCCACGTATGACGTTTATAAATCGGACAACATGATTTTCAACGAGAAAACAAAGCGTATGGAACCGTTGTTATTTGCTTTAATTACGGATATGGAAATGACGGACGAAAATACGGACGTTACAACCGTAACCGTTCCGGCAATGATTAACAGGAACGGCACGCAAAAAGTATGGGTTGAGAGTAACAACGGCGGTGCGGGTTACGAAAAGGTTATTAAAAAGAAAATGCGGGCAATGACAGACCCGTTTTATCAAGGCGGCAATAAGGAAAGCCGGATAATTACGGCGTCCGCAATGGTAAATCAAAGTATTATTATGCCGTTCGGTTGGGAAACCCGGTACAAAGCGATTTACGACCATGTTACAACCTTTTTGCGCAATTTCGATGCGAACACGCACGACGACCCGGAGGACGGATTAACCGGGATTTACGAAAAAGAGATTGCCGACGGTAATATACAACCATACGCACACGCAAACCGGGGCGTTAAACGTCGTAACTAACAATTTAATTGAGATATGCAAGTTTATAACGGAAAAAGTTTATAACTTTGCAACGTAGAAGTAATACAGAGGGCAAAGGGACAGCCCAATGAGGTAACAAATGTAATTTTTAACGTTAAAATTTAAAGAGTATGATTACTTGTAAGTGTCCGGCGGCGGCTTCATTGCCCGATATTCCCGCCGTAAAATGCGCCGAAAGTTTCGGGCAAATCCAAAAGGCAGCGTTTCAACGTCTAACCAAAGACAATGGAAGCAAAAACAGTTTTACCACGGAAAAGGCAATTACTTTGCTTGCATCATGGACGCCGTTATTGTCGGCGGCTGATAGCACAAAAATTGTTGTTTCCCCGTATATCCAAGCCCCGACCAACGAAGCCGGAGCCGCCCGAACCTTTGGAGGCGGTAACGAAACATTGGGAGGCGTTGAGGAAATTATAGGTCGTGAACCGAACCCGTTCACGGGTGTAATGCGTAAAATCCCCCAATCAGTAATTAAAGCAATGAAAGAATTGCAATGCGAAAGTTGGGCGGACAATTTGGGCGTCTATCTGTTTGATGAAAACGGAAGTATTGAAGCTATTCAAGACGAAACGACCCCGAAAACGTATTATCCTATTCCAATTCGTTCTTTGTTCATTGGCGACAAAACGCATGGCGGATTGGAAGCCCCGGACAGCAACGCAATACAATGGGCGTTTTTACCGAACTATTCGGACGACCTCACAATTGTAACCCCGGATTTCAACCCGCTAACCGATTTGAAACCCGCAAACGGTTGACGATATGGCGGCAAAGGTTACAAAGGTTAAATTAGTTTGTCCGCCGCATGGTTTAACCGAGGAATTGGAGATTAAGCACGCCGAAAGGTTGTTGAGGATGCCAAACAACGGCGGTTGGCAGTTACCTAAAGACAGCGATTTTAAATTTACCAACGACAATGGGATTGAGTATAGACGAAATAAAAAAACGGATAACGGAGCCGAAAAAGCGTAAGACGATAAACAAAGCCGTTTATCATCAACAACGCATTAATTTTCACGCCCGCACCCGTATTACGTCGTTTGACATTTGCCAACCGATTACGGATTTTATGGCATTTGTTTCTAACCTATTGCCGCACGATAAATTTAAAATGTTCAAAACATTGTTCCGTTACCCCGTTAAAACAAACGAGGTAACGGGCGTTTGTTTTGATAAGTTGAGCCGGATTTTTGACGGTCGTAACCCGGCGTTCAATTATCAGTTCCAAAACCCGGAACAAAGGGACGATTGGGAGTATTACCGCCAAGACGTATTACACGAACCGGAAATTTGGAGTACAAAAGGATGGGAGTTTTTCCAAACCGAAATAAATAGCGTTCTTATTGTCGATATGCCGAGCGAACAAAACCCCGCCGACAAATACCCGCAACCGTATTTCTATTGGTTGCCTATTGCATCCGTGATTGATTACAGAGCCAACCCGACGACGGGGGTAATGGATTATATCATATTTAGACAAAACGGGGAACGTATCGCAGTAATTGACGACGAACGTTATAGAGTTTTCAGAGAGGACAAAAACCACAATATCGGCGAATTGCTGATTGATAACCCGCACGACGTCGGTTATTGTCCCGCCCGTTTCTTTTGGAATGAACCGTTGAGTTTATCGGAACCCGACGTTAAGCAATCCCCGCTAACCAAGCAATTGGAGGCGTTGGATTGGTTTTTGTTTTATCATATCAGTAAACGACATTTAGATTTATACGGAGCATATCCGATATATTCCGGTTACGAACAATCATGCGATTTCAGTAACGGCGAAAATGGCGATTATTGCGACGGTGGGTTTTTGAAAGACAAACAAGGGTTTTACAGATTGGACGCCGCCGGGCTTTTGATGCGTTGCCCCAAATGCGGGGATAGTCGTATTAACGGCGTCGGTTCGTTCGTTGAAATACCAATACCGGACGGGGATAAACAACCCGATTTGCGTAACCCGGTGCAAATGCTAACCGTTGACCGTGGGAGTTTGGATTATAACGTTGAGGAAGAAAACCGCCTAAAGAATGACATTATTACGTCGGTTGTTGGAACCAACGAGGAAATAACCACACGGGACGCATTGAACGAGCAACAAATACAGGCGAATTTTGAGAGCCAAAGCACGGTATTAAACCGGGTAAAAAAGGGATTTGAGGCGGCGCAACAATTCGTCGATGAAACCGTTTGCCGTTTGAGGTATGGCGGTTTGTTCGTTTCTGCAAAAGTCAATTACGGCACGGAGTTTTATTTATCCAACGCAACGGAGTTACGGGAACGTTACAAGGTAGCAAAGGAAAGCGGCGCAAGCGAGGCGGAATTAGACGCACTACAAAACCAAATTATCGAAACGGAATACCGGAACAATCCAACCCAATTGCAACGTATGTTGACGTTGGCGGAATTGGAACCGTACCGACATTTGACCCGTAACGAGGTATTGGATTTGTACGACAAACAGATTATCAGCGAAAACGATATGCGTATAAAGTTGAATTTTGCTAACTTTGTACGCAGATTTGAACGTGAATATTTGAACGTGTTAGAGTTTGGGTATAATATGCCGTTCAACTCTAAGATAAATTTTATAACAAGTAAATTTAACGATTATGCGAGTGAAAGTAAGCGAGGGCAAAACTAAAGACGTTGCGATTATCGACGTTACGCCCGAAAACTACATTGTCCCGGACAATGAGAAACATTTGTATCATTGCGTTATCGAAATTAAGAAATTCGACAGCGAAACGGGCAAACGGTTATCAATTCCCCGTATTCAGAAGTTCGGCAAAAAGGGTTATGAAAATAGCATTGCCGACAATTTGAAAAAACAGGGTTACACGATTACCGTATTGCACGACCCCAACGAGTACATGAAAGCGAAAGCCGAGGCGGACGAAAAGGCAAAGGCAGAGAAAGCCAAAGCCGCCGAGGAAAAAGCCAAAGCCGATGCCAAAGCAAAAGCCGAGGCGGACGCCAAAGCCCGTTCCGAGGAAAAGGCAGCATTGAAAGCCGAGATTTTGGCAGAATTGAAAGCGGCGGGCGTTATCCCGGCGACAACTGCAAAGGAACCCAAAGCCGATGCCAAAGCAAAAG
>ULQV01049137.1_pt1 | contig 46564 bp, 39 predicted proteins | sample 1954851 | NCBI WGS metagenome assembly ULQV01 (sample SAMEA4835665, study PRJEB28245) | human gut metagenome | biome: gut microbiome; material: fecal sample | place: Denmark | collected 2008 | reverse complement strand
GTACTTGTATCTTGTTTTTTAGTATCGTTGAAAAAGTCATCAAAATAATTAGGGTAATAGCGCATATTGAATCCTCCTTAGCACTTATATCTTTTAACTGCTAATATCATATTACAATTATTTGGCACAGTCAAGAGCTGAGTGCTAATTATTTTGTCGCTTGTTTCTAGAACATTTTTCTGCATCAATAGCCAAGACAAACATAAGTGCATCCAATGCATTTTCTGGATCTTTAACATCAATGACATAAGTATCTGTAAAATTAAATATTTCTTTACGAATAATCGCTACAGTATCATAGCTTTCATCCACAATTGTATAATTCCATTCAGTAAGAGTTCCATCAATATGCCATCCGTTGTAGTCAATATTATAATGTGGAGTAAAGAAAGATAATTCTTTCGATAGACATCCAATATATTCATTATTCTTATAGATTTCAAATTTAGGAAGTAAAGTCATCACCTTTTCTAATACAGTACCCACTTCATTTCCATTTTGATCATAAATGACTAGTTTATGTCCCCAAGAAAGTTTTCCTTCGACTTGATATATGACCTGACCATCTTCGTTGTATATATCATAACTGTCAAACCAGGAAAAGAATCGTTGCTTAAATAATAGTTTCATAATTTCACCACCACATAAATTATAGCATTGAATATATTTAAGGTTTATTTAAGTTTTAATATATATACTCATTAACGAAATAGGTGATTATACTTTTCATGCCCTTAAAATAATCATGCCTATTTCTTTTTTTTGACAATTTTTAAATTCTTAAGAAAACTTAAGGAAATCTTAAGAAAAACATAATACAATATTTTCGAGGTGGATTATTTATGAAGAAAAAACTTGGAAATATATTGATTTTTGTGCTGATTATTGGACTTACCATTGGATATGGAATTTATAAAGATAGTCAATCAAGAGTCACGGTCAATAAAATTTATACGATGGATTTTCAAGAACAAGCATTATCTGATTTAGAAAATGAAAAAGGAAATGGTAACTATACACTTCAAAATATATTTATGAAATACAATCCTTTTTCAACCAATACACAATCGATGTATGTTTATTTTAATACATCCAAAGTGGCTAAAATTACATATACAGTGAGTTGCAGCGATTATGCGGATTTTACAGCTACGGCTTATCAGGCTAAAGAATATCAAAAGGAACATGAGTTTCAATTGATTGGTTTGATTCCAAATTGTACAAATACCATCACAATTACAGCCACCTATAAGGATGGAACAAGTCAAAGTGTAAGTACAAACTATACAATGGGATCACTTTTAGGTGATGAAGATATACAACTTAAACAAGTGTCTGGTTCTAAACAAGATTTAGGCAATGGTTTATATACACTATTAGGAAATGATGCCGATGATCAAGACTTTGTCTATATGTATGATACAAATGGCGTTTTGCGTGGGGAAATTCCAATTATTGGATATCGTTCTCATCGTATGTTGATGCAAAATCAAATCTTATATATGAGTGTATCTACACATCGAATGGCTGCCATCAATCATTTAGGCAGGATTGAACACATTTATAATTTGGGTAATTATATAGTTCATCACGATTATCAATTTGATCAGGATGGAAATTTGATTTTATTAGCTACAAATGAAGAAAAGAATAGTGTAGAAGACTGTATTATTAAAGTGGATGTAGATAGTGAAGAAGTCACGGAATTATTAGATCTAGAAGATTTATTTAAAAGCTACAAAGAGAGTACGGATCATAAAGAAGGTTCGAAATGGGATTGGATGCATATCAATACACTTCAATATCTAAATGATGATAGTGTCATTCTTTCTTATCGAGAAACAAGTTCAATCATTAAAATCAATGATGTAAGCACAAATCCAAGTATTGGCTATATCATAGGCAATGAAGATTTCTGGAAAGATACAGACTATACAGAATACTTATATACAAAAGTAGGTGACTTCTTGACGAGTGGAGGACAACATACAGTAACTTATTTGGAAGATGATGCATTAGAATCTGGTCAATATTATCTATACATGTTTGATAATAATTTTGGATATTCTAAGACAAGAAAAGATTATGATTGGACGGTAAATGATGGGATTCAAACAAGTATTACAGAAGGCACGACATCCTATTACTATCAATATTTAGTGGATGAAAACGAAGGGACATATACAATGGCCAATTCATTTGAAGTTCCATTTAGTGCCTATGTATCGAGTGCACAAAATCTAGGTGATCATATTGTCGTAGATTCAGGAATTGCAGGACTATTATCCATTTACGATACGGATGGAAATCTTGAACAACAGTTCAGTATCAAGAAAAATGATCGTTTTATTTATCGAATTTATTATTATGATTATAAAGGATATTATTTTAGTTAGAGAGTAATCTCTAACTTTTTTTAAGCAAATTTTAAGTGTTGTTTAGTATGTTTATGGTATGACATATAAAGAATTTTATGAATCTGACTATGATACGTTTAAAAATGTTTTGGATAAGGTTTTAAATACAATTCATTCGAGTGCATTAGCTTGTATACAATATACAACTTCTAGAATTAAGTCACCAGAAAGTGTTATGAAAAAAGTGGGCGATGATTATTCATTGCTTCATGATATTATTGGCGTTCGCATCATTTGTTCGTTTGTGGATGAAATCTATGAAGTAAAGGATTGGATTCATTCATACTTTAAAGTGGTGGAAGTAAGAGACTATTTAAGTCATCCCAAACCCAGTGGGTATCGCAGTCTACATGTGATTTGTGAAGTGGATGGATGTTTAGTTGAAATCCAAGTACGAACGATCGCATTAGATTTTTGGGCAAATCTAGAACATCAAATTCATTATAAGAAACATATTGAAGATGAAGATTTGATTCGTAGTGAATTAAAACGATGTGCCGATGAAATTGCTTCTTTAGACTTATCATTTCAGACAATCAAAGATAGAATTGAGGGATAATATGCGATTATTGATTGCGGATGATGAAGTGAATTTGGCTAAAGCACTACAAGCCGTCTTAGAAGATGCGGGCTATAATTGCGATGTGTGTTTTGATGGGAATAGTGCCATTCGTTTGATTTCTCAAGAAATTTATGACGGATTAATTTTAGATATTATGATGCCTGAAAAAAATGGATATGAAGTATTGTCTTTGATTCGAAAACAAAAAAATGATATTCCGGTATTACTTTTAAGTGCATTAAATGAAGTGGATGATAAAGTTACAGGTTTTGATTTAGGTGCCAACGATTATTTGTCCAAGCCCTTTTCTACAAAGGAATTGATTGCAAGAGTCAAAGTGATGTTAAAAGAAAATGTGATAGACGATTCTTATTTACAATATCAAGATATTCTATTGAATAAGAAAGAAGAAACACTTGCGTGTAAGAATACAAAATATCAATTGACTAAGTTGGAATGTAGTATTCTTTCTTTATTGATTCGAAGTGAATCGAATCGAGTACCTATTTGGCTTGTGATTGAAAAAGTTTGGAACAATCGAGTAAATGTGAATCAGAATACAGTTTCACTTTATGTATCCTATTTAAATCGAAAGTTATTGGCATTACAATCTTGTGTATCTATAAAAATGAGTAAAGAAAATATAGAACTGTGTGTTAATATATAAAAAAGAAGAAAGGGCGTGCACTATGAATATATTAGTTGTGGATGATGAAAAAAACATTGCTTATGCGATTGCACAAATTTTAGAAGAACAAAAATGGCAAGTAACTATGGCTTATGATGGACAAGAAGGTTTAGATTTAGCTCTAAGTGGATATTATGATGTAGCTATTTTAGATATTATGCTCCCTGTTATGAATGGTTTTGAGGTTGTACAGAAAATGCGTGCCAATAAGATTGAAACTCCAACTTTGTTGTTGTCGGCATTAGATGAAATTCCAGATAAAGTGAAAGGCCTAAATGTAGGGGCCGATGATTATATGACTAAACCATTTTCGGCTGCAGAACTTGTTGCTCGAATTAATGCATTGACAAGACGTAAAGGAGAAGTCATTGTACATGAATTGAAGTATGACGATTTATCGTTACAACTTGATACTTGTGAGTTGTATTGTGCAAGTCAACATATTCATTTAGGATATAAAGAATTTGAAATCATGAAACATTTAATGTCACATCCTGAAATGATTACTTCTAAAGATGATTTAATTGTTTCGGTATGGGGTAGTGAAAGTGATGCGATGGACAATAATGTAGAGGTTTATATCTCATTTTTAAGAAAGAAACTAAAATTTTTAAAAAGCAAAGTTTCAATCAAGGTGATTCGAAAAGTTGGATATCGACTAGAGGTTTGTGATGCTTAAAAAACTACAGACAAAATTCATTTTGATTTTAATGTCCTTTGTCAGTGTTATCTTATTATCTGTATTTGGTGTAGTTTGTTGCTCAAACTATATTCATGATAAAAAGGATGTTGAGCAAAGTTTAGAAATGGCTTTACGATTAAAGGATAAAGATTTTTCGATTTCATTTGGAAACAGTCGAAATTTTAATGGGAATTCCTTCGTGATTTATACGGATTCAAATTATGAATATATGATCACAAGCCGTTCAGTATGGAATATTTATGCAGAAGATGCGCAAAGCTTAATTGAGAGTGTAAAAAATAAAGACGATATTGGAATTTTGAAAAAACTAGGGTTTGCGTATAAAAAAGAAAAAATTACCAACTATCAAGTGGATGAAAACACAATCATTCCTTCAGGATATGCCGTAGCCTTTGTGGATGTATCTCATATGCAGTCTTCTTTTCAAAGAATGTTGATTATATCTATTCAAATTGGATCGAGTGTATTACTGGTATTCTTTATACTAAGTTGTATTTTAAGTAAATGGGCACTAAAACCAGTCGAACAGGCATGGGATAAACAGAAACAATTTGTGGCCGATGCCAGTCATGAATTAAAAACGCCATTAACGGTTATTTTAGCGGATAGTGATGTATTAATCAATCATTCGACAGAAACTATTTCTTCACAAAAACAATGGATAGAATCGATTCAAAGCGAAGCGAACCGCATGCGAAAACTTGTAGAGGATATGTTGTTTCTTGCCAAGAATGATGCGAATCGAATTGAAATTTCTATGCAGAATTGTTCGCTTAGTGATATATGTTTTCATTGTGTTTTACCGTTTGAATCCATTGCGTTTGAAAAAGGTATTGATTTAATCGATGAAGTGGAAGAAAATATAGAGGTACATGGTAATGAGTCACAGTTAAAACAATTGATATTAATTTTCTTGGACAATGCGATCAAATATACACCTGCGGGTGGAAAGATTTATTTTAAATTATGTAAGGTACAAAATAAAGCCGTCATAACAATTCGTAATACAGATAGCTATATTCCGCCAGAAGATTTAAAACATGTATTTGAGCGCTTCTATCGTGTTGATAAGTCAAGAAAGTATCAAGGGGGAGCGGGTTTAGGTTTATCTATCGCAAGTCAAATTACGCAAAGCCATAAAATTAAATTAAGTGTGACAAGTGATGAGAAACAAGGTACAGAATTTACTTTGAATTTCTAGGAGGATAATTATGTTTCAAAAAAGAGTCGATCAAGTGATTGCGAGAATGAAGGCAGATGGGCTTAAACAAATCTTAGTTAGTGAACCATGCAGCATCTATTATTTAACAGGTGTTGATGTAGGGCCAGGAGAAAGATTGTTTGCGCTATACTTGAATGATGAAGGAAGAAAAGTATTATTTTTAAATACATTATTTACTGTTGAACAAAAGGATTGTGAAGAAATTTGGTATAGCGATACAGATGATTCCACTTCACTTTTAGCCGGTGTTATTGATTCAAGTGAAACGCTAGGTGTTGATAAAGATTGGACAGCACGTTTCTTGATTCCTTTAATGGAAAAGTGCGAAGGACTAAAAGTGGTTCTTGGATCAAAATATGTAGATGATACTCGTGCTATTAAGGATGAAAAAGAAATTGAATGTATGATTGAAAACTCACAGATTAATGATGTTGTGATGGAACGTACAAGAGATTTTATCAAAGAAGGCATGACAGAAAAACAAGTAGAAGCTTTTATTCTTGAACAATATAAATTGCTAGGATGTCAAAATGTTTCATTCTCACCAATCTGTTCGTTTGGAGCTAATGGTGCTGATCCTCATCATATGCCAGATGATTCCGTGTTAAAAGCAGGAGACAGTATTGTGATCGATATTGGTGGAAGAAAAGATCGTTATTGTTCCGATATGACACGTACTTATTTCTGTAAAGAAGCAAGTGACGAATATAAAAAGATTCATGATATTGTACGTGTAGCCAATGAAAAAGCGGAAGAAATCATTCGTCCAGGCATTCGTCTATGCGATATTGATTTAACGGCTCGTAATTATATTTCTAGCTTTGGTTATGGCGAATACTTTACACATCGCCTAGGACATTTCATTGGTCAAACGGATCATGAATTTGGGGATGTAAGTTCAACCAATACAGAAACTGTAAAACCAGGTATGATTTTCTCAATTGAACCAGGTATCTATTTGCCAGGAAAGATGGGTGTTCGTGTCGAAGATTTGGTTTTAGTTACTGAAGATGGTTGTGTTGTATTAAATAAAGTAGATAAAAAATATGCGATGATTGGTTAATCATCGCATTTTACTATTTACCTAAACAAAATTTAGAAAATAATGTATCCAACAAGTCTTCTCTATGAACTTCACCTAAGATTTCTTTTAAATGATCATGAGCAGCCTGAATGTCAATCTCAATTAAATCAGGTTCTACCATCATATCCATGGCTTCTTTCGCCCTTAACATATCTTCTTTGGCTTGATTCAATAAACCAATTTGACGCTCATTTGAAAGTAGTGGATCTTCCTTTAATAAATCTTCATGATACAAGTTTTCCAAGGCATCAATCAAAGGTTGGATCTCTTTATTGGCAGCCGAAATCCAAATGCCATCCTTATCAGCTTCAGTTTTATCTAACTTATTATAGATAATTAAACGCATCTTATCTTTTGTCAGTTCTAACAATTGTTTATCTTCTTCATCCAACTCTTTTGAACCATCGAAGACTAAAAGAACCAACTTGGCATCCTTTAATTTTTCTTGACTTTTTTCAATACCAATCTGTTCAATCTTATCGTTGGATTCACGAATACCAGCTGTATCAATTAAATTCAATTGAACACTGCCAATATGAATTTGACCCTCCACCAAGTCTCTTGTGGTCCCCGCAATATCTGTAACGATGGCTTTATCTTCTTCAAGAAGTGCATTTAATAAGCTGGATTTACCAACATTTGGCTTACCGACAATGATTGTATCAATACCTTTTTTTAACATTTGCCCCGTCTGTACACGAGCAAGAATATGATCGATTTTATCTAACCAATCATTTGTCTTAGGTAATAAGTCATTTGTCGTTAATTGTTCGACATCTTCATATTCAGGATAATCAATATTGACTTCGATCTGCGCAATAATATCCATTAAATCATCAATCAAAGGTTGTAGTAGTTTTTTTACACTTCCTTTAATTCCATGAATAGCCATACTAGCTGCGGTATTATTACTTGCTTCAATCATATCTTGAACGGCTTCAGCTTGCGATAAATCAATTCTTCCATGATAGAAGGCACGCTGCGTAAATTCTCCCGGTTTTGCCAGATCTGCTCCAGCACTTAATACCATCGATAAGATTTTACGAGTAATAAAAGTACCACCATGACAATTGATTTCGACAATGTCTTCGCGTGTATATGTTTTTGGAGCTCTAAAGATAGAAATTAAAACTTCATCAACAGGATTTTTATCGGTATCTATAATAAAACCATAATGAATGGTATGACTTTTCGCATTCATGATATTACGGTCAAATATTTTTTGCGTGATTTCAATAGCCTTGTCACCACTTAAACGAATGATGGAAATGGCACCATCCTGCAAAGAAGTGGAGATGGCTGCAATTGTATTTTCAAACATTGTTAACATCCTTTCTTTCTTAGTGTATTTTATCATAAAAGATGTATAATGTCTTAGACAGAGGTGTAAACATGAAAGAATATACTAAAAATCAAGTACACGAAGTAGCGTGTGCATTTAATGAACATAAAATTATTGCTCTTCCTACAGATACAGTATATGGAGTTGGAGTAAAATATGGGAATTTAGACGATTTAGAACGATTAAAACGCGCAAAACATCGTCCAGAAACGAAACCAATCCCAATGATGGTTTCAAATGTAGAACAAATGAAGCAAGTTGCGTTAGTGGATGAAAGAATTGAAAAGATTGCGGCTAAGTTTTTACCGGGTGCATTGACACTCGTTGTGAATGTAAAGGACAGTGTAGATTCGGCATACACAAATGGCTTAAGTACAATTGCGATTCGTATTCCAGATGAAAAATTTATATTAGATGTGATTGATGAGTTGAATTGTCCAATCTTGGTCACAAGTGCCAATCAGTCTGGAGAAAAAACAGCACTTACAAGTGATGATGTGTATGAACAGCTTCCAAAAATTGATGGTATTGTACTTGGAACGTGTAAAGCGTTACAGGCAAGTACGATTGTTGACTGTACAAAAGAAAAGTTACAAATCTTAAGACCTGGACCTATTTCTTTAGAAGAACTAGAATCCGTATTATAGAAAAAACACCCAGAACCTATGTTGTAGGGCATAGGCCAGGGTGCATACGAACACATCTAGAAGTAGTATGCTTCTAGCAGTTCATCTAGTATGTTACTCTGAATTGGATAAGATTCAATGTTTTGGGTTTAAATTTAAACATATGTTAAAACTTGTCAAAATGAGGGGTGTTGATTATAATACTATGTATGACAGAAGAAATGATTAGACAAATTGCCGAGCCTATACTTAAACAATTGGAAAAAATCGAAAAGGAACTTGGAAATCATCGTATGCCGCAGCTTCCGCAAATTAAATTTGTGAAGGAATCTGAAATGGGAGATGGTCCTTTTATGATAGGTGACATTGAGGTTACAGATGAGCTTTTAGAAAAAGTGGAAGCCTATATCCAAGAAGAGATTGAAATGATGCATAAGCCAACTGTATTACACTAAGAAGTTACAAAAATGTAACTTCTTTTTTAAAAAACACTTGCATTTTATTTTATGTTAGTGTATTATATGTGAGCACGTTGGAAATGCGGGTGTGGCGAAATTGGCAGACGCACCAGACTTAGGATCTGGCGCCTTCGGCGTGGGGGTTCGAGTCCCTTCACCCGCACCACTTGTAAATGTAGACAATTACTTCGGTAGTTGTCTTTTTTTGTTTTATGTTATAATTTTTGTATGGAAATTTGTGTATATTATGAAAAAATAAATGATGAAAGTATTTGTATAAGAAGAGTGTATGCATCCAGTCCGATTGTTGAAATACCTGAAGTGATAGATGGATATATTGTTCGTGAAATTGGTAATTATTGTTTTTCATCAAAAGAAGTCGATTTATCTAAAGCAGTTTTAAGTTGTGAAATTCCATCTCATTATCATGAGTGTAGTGGTAGTGATGTTGTAAGTGTTAAGCTTCCTAGAACTTTAAAAAAACTTGGCGATTATGCATTCTATAATTGTCGAAAGTTAAAAGAAGTATTTGTACCTTCTAGTTTAATGTGTATTGGCAGTGATGTGTTTATGAATTGTTTAAGACTCAATCATATTTATTATGATTGTTCAATTTTTGATATTACTTTCTTGAAACAAATCTTAACGCAAATCACATGGGATGTAGAAGTTCACTTTTTAGATAGTTCTATATTCTATCCAGAATACAACGGGGGTTATGATGAAGTGGGCCCTGCTCATATCTTTGCCCTGAATATTGAAGGGGAAGGTTTTCGTATGCGTCAATGTTTTAAAGAGGGGAAAATCGATTTTGATGGATATGATGCTTGTTTTGAAAAGCTATGTGCTGAAGAAAGTGAATCTTGTATCTTTCATGTAGCGATTCTTCGCTTTATGATGGGATCTGAACAATACGTTCCTTATTTAAGGGCACATGATTTGACTTCTTATTTACATGTATATAAAGATATATGTGCTATGGTAGAGAAATTGTTAAAAAAAGAGTGTCTTGGTCAATCCGATCTAGATCGATTGATTTTTATGGAAAAGGATTTAGAAACTCGTACTCTATTAATGGAATTAAAGAATAAGATGTTTAAATCATCATCGATATATTCTTTTGAGGATTTTTAATGCGACAAAGTGAATGGGAAAAAGAAAAGGCGATTCATATCTTAGAATTAGTTCGATCCGAACTCTATATGGATATGCCACATTTTTTAACTGCTTTAAATACGCTGGTGTTGAAGGAAGACGAGCGTGTAGCTGTATGTGCGACAAATGGCGTGTATTTTTACTATAATCCATTAAAGATTATTGATTTATTTCAGAAGAATGCAGTGTTTTTAAATCGTAGTTTTTTACATAGTGTTCTGCATTGTTTATTTAGCCATATTTGGCTTAAAAAAAATCGTGTTGAATTTATTTGGAATGTAGCTTGCGATATTATCGTGGAGTATACATTGGATTCGATGCATAAAAAGAGTGTTTCACGAATCTTGTCATATGTTCGAAAAGATGTATATCGTGAAATTGAAAGTTTGACGGGTATCAGCTGTATAACTGTATATGAATGGCTTTGTACACGTGGCGATATTCAAGATTTATATTATGAATTTGTGGTAGATGATCATGCTTCATGGCCTAAAGAGCAAGATGACAAAATTCCTCAATCTTCTTCTGTTCAAAAAAAGTGGCAGAGTGTTGCCAAACAAACATTGTTTGATCACAAACAAAAAGGGAAAGATAATGAGGATGGGGATGCCTTTCTTGTGTCGAATTTACAGGCAAAGAAATCGAAATACTCGTTTTCTCAGTTTTTAAAACGATTTAGTATTGTGAAAGAAGAAATGCAAATAGATTTGGATGAATTTGATTTGTCTTATTACACATATGGAATGTCTATTTATAAAAATATGCCATTGATTGAACCTTTGGAGACAAAAGAAGTTAAAAAAATCTATGAGTTTGTGATTGTACTCGATACGAGTTATTCTATTAATGAAAATCTTGCGAAGCGTTTTATATCCAATACATATAGTATTTTAAGCACTTCAAATATGTTTTATAAATCGTGCAAGGTGCATATTATTCAATGTGATGACAGGATTCGCAAAGACGATGTTATCTCAAATCAAAATGAGATGGATCAATTGTTGAATTCATTTACTCTAGTGGGTAAAGGCAACACCGATTTTAGACCGGTATTTAGTTATGTGAATGATTTGATCAATCAAAAAGTTTTTCAAAATCTTTGTGGTCTGCTCTATTTTACGGATGGCAAAGGAATCTATCCTAAAAAGAGTCCGGCCTATAAAACGGCTTTTATTTATTTAGAGGATTATGATCAAAGTAAAGTGCCTTCATGGGCCATTCAATATAGATTGGAAGAAAAGTTATGAATATATTACAGGCAAAAAATGAAATAAAAAATACTGTACAGGCATATTTATCGAAGAATTCGTTTGGTGAATATGAGATTGAAGCGAAGAATCAACGACCATTATTGTTGATTGGTCCTCCTGGTATTGGTAAAACACAGATTATGGAACAAATCGCAAAGGAATGTCAAATTGGACTTGTCAGCTATACAATTACGCATCATACACGTCAAAGTGCTGTGGGCCTTCCTTTTATTCAAGAAAAGGAATTTCAAGGAAAGACATACTCGATTACGGAATACACAATGAGTGAGATCATTGCGAGTGTTTATTCAAAAATGGAAGATACAGGATTAAAAGAGGGTATCTTATTTATTGATGAAATCAATTGTGTATCGGAAACATTAGCACCTACGATGTTGCAGTTTCTGCAAAATAAAACCTTTGGAAATCAGAAGGTTCCTTGTGGCTGGATCATTGTAGCAGCAGGAAATCCGAGTGAATATAATAAATCGGTTCGTGATTTTGATGTCGTGACAATGGATCGTATTCGTTATATTCATGTTGAAACGGATTACTATGTATGGAAAGAGTATGCGATCTCAAAACATATACATCCGATGATTTTAAGCTATTTGGAATTAAAGCCCAATCATTTCTATACTGTTTCAACAAGTGTGGATGGTATGGAATTTGTGACGGCAAGAGGCTGGGAAGATCTATCTTATTTACTCTATACCTATGAAAAGATGCATCTAGAAATCTCTCAAGATACGATTTATGAATATCTGCATCATGAAGATATTGCCGAAGATGTTTTCGCCTATTATTTGGTGTATAAAAAATATCAGGATGATTATGGCATTGACGATATCTTAAATGGAAATGTATCAAGCACGATCTACGCTCGATTGTTTAATGCCGATTTTGATGAAAGAGTCTCTGTTGTTAATTTGGTGATGGATGGTTTACTACGGCAAGTGAATGTATATTCTTTTGAAAAACATTGTACAGATCTTTGGTTTAGTTTCTTGAAAGAATATCGCAAAGATATGGATTCTTCTTATTTGGACCATACAAAGGCATTCATGTCAAATTATCGTGATCAATTGCAGGCAGAATTATTAAGTGTTTCACAAAAACATGAACATGAATTTGTGTTAAATAACATACAAAAAGTAATGGTGGATGAAAGTTTAGATCCTAAGTCTCGTTTTGATTCTTGTACAAAGCCTTTCTTTGAACAAAAGGAAAAAATGGAAAAGTTGGATAGTCAATTGAAGTTGGAGATTGAAAATGCGTTTGAATTTATGGAAAATGCATTTAAGAATGGTCAGGAAATGACAATATTTGTAACGAATCTAACAATGTCGAGTGAAATGGCTCTATATTTAAGTTCACATACGATTGATATATATGAAAAGTATAAACAACTCTTGTTGATAGGAACACAAAAGGCAAGATTATTAGATGAATTAGCGCATTAAAAGGAGAAGAGTATGAATTATTCAGACTTGAAATATGATATAGAAGAATTTGAATCGGACCAAGACAAAAAACTTCCACAACCACCTTTGGTTAAAGCTGCTATGCGAAAAGATTCCATAGAACTTCCTAAAAATTTTGACGCATTATCCGTTCATTCTAACTTTCTAGATATTATCAATACACGTCATAGTAGTCGTGTATATACGCAAGAGCCCATGTCTTTGTTGGAACTTTCTTATATGCTTTGGACTTGCCAAGGTGTTAAACAAATTCGTGGTAAGAAATATGCGACTTTGCGTACAGTACCATCTGGAGGAGCTAGACATGGTTTTGAACTTTATTTTGTATGTCAAAATGTAGAAGGGTTAACCCCTGGAACCTATCATTATTTGCCTATGGAACATCGTATTGAGTTTTTAAATCCAATTGAAAAGGTAAGTGATGTTTTGGCATCTTCCTTATGTGATCAATTATGGGCTTTAAAAGCCAATGTGATTTTCTATTTCAGCTATATTCCGTATCGTACTGAATGGCGCTATGGACATCTTGCACATCGAATAGCGTTAGTGGATTTAGGTCATGTTGGAGAAAATATATATTTGGCAAGCACAAGTATTGGTTTAGGAACTTGTGGAATTGGAGCGTGTGTGACAAGGATTTGTGATGAAATGTTTGAATTGGAAGGCAAAAATGAATTTATTATTTATGCGCAGCCGATTGGAAAGGTGAATAAAGAGGATTTTGTGAAAGAAAAATCTTTTTATGAATTTGTTGAAAAAGAAGGCTTATAATGTGTTAAAATAGATTCGAACTAAGGAAAATATATTATGAGTAAAAATGATAAGAATATAGATGCTTATTCAAAAGCACTTTTAGATAAAAAAACAGAGTATAACGATGAATTAAAAAAGCCTAAAGAGGTTCATCAGATGTCTGAAGCAGAAAGAAGACAGGCTGAAAAGACAATGTCTTCAGCTTTAGATATGCTTCGTAAAGAGCGTGGTCAAAAAACGATTGCGGAAGAAGAGCAGTTTTATCAGGAGCATAAAGATGATCTAAAAGACATGGATGATGATTTTACAACTTCTTCGATTGAAAAGGAACAATCCAATGAGGCATTAGATCTTGTGCATGCGATGTTGCAGGATATGTCAAATGAGGGTGACGAAGATGAAGAGGTAGTTATCCAAAAGGAAAAGAAGCCAAAAGAAAAGAAAGAAAAAAAGGAACATAAACCAAAAGAAAAGAAGTCTAAGAATAAACAAGTCAAAGAAAAGAAACCGATGAAGAAGGTTACAAAAATTGTGTTATGCGTAATCTTAGTAGGCTTGGTTGCCTTAGGTGGATATGCATATAAGGTTTTAGTGTATAATCCACAAAATATTGTTTCTGAAACGCAACAAAAAACATATGATAAATTAGTGTCTTATGCGGATGAGTATGGAGACAATATGATGTCAGATGCTGAGAAATTAGAGCTTCTAGATTTGGATAAAGATTATCAAAAGCTTTTGGATAAACAAAAGACTTCAATCAATGAATATTTTAAAGAACAGACTGGCCAAACATATAAGGCTTTGTTGAAAGATATGAAGCAGCTTCATCAAGATAAAGAAGAAGTTAAACTTCCTGCTTATCAACAAATTGTTGATTTATTAAATGGTTGGGAATCAAAATCCGATGAAGAAAAGATGGCTGTAGCCGACATGCAGTCTACATATAGTTCATTGTCTAAAAATTTAAAAGATGAAGTGGATACTTTATCAAAATCAAAGACAGGCAAAGACTTTATTGATCTATGTAAAGAACAGGGTGAATTAAAGGCGGCTGCCGAGGAAAAGGCTCGTCAGGAAGAAGAAGCTAAAAAAGCAGAGAATGAAAAGAAGGTTAAAGAATATCAAACAAGCTTGAATAGTTTGCAGCAAGACTACAATACGTATGCACAATATGCACAGAGTCTAGAGTCTGATTTGGCATATGCGCAACAAAATGGAGAAGATACTGCAGATATTCAATCTCAGATTGATACAAATAATCAGATGTTGTCTTCTTTGCAGCAACAAATCACATATTATCAACAACAGATTTCTGCTTTACAATCTTAAAAAATAAGACTATTCTAATAGGGTAGTCTTTATGCCGACTTAGCACAGTGGTAGTGCAACGCACTCGTAACGCGTAGGTCATTGGTTCAAATCCGATAGTCGGCACCATGTTTTGAAATTAAGCTGGTTCAACCAGCTATTTTTTTTGAAGGGAGGATCTATGAATTTAGATGAAAAAATGATTTTATTGGCCACTGCCTTTCTGTTTTTGCCCTATCAAATCGCAAGTGTAGCAGTCGCATGCGTTTTAATACAAGCATTATGCCGACATAAATTGGTGGATGCCATAAAGAATCAAACGGGCGCAATTTTCTTTTATAGCTTTATCGTATTGGAATTTATTGTCTCCATCTTCCATTCGAACTGGACAGGTTTTGGTAATACATGGTTATTTGTGTTGATCGGTTTATATGGAGCCTATTATCGTAGAAGTATCACAAAAAATACATTTGAAAAGATGTGTGATCTTATTATTATTTTATCGGTATTTGCGGCTATCTACGGTTTGTATCAGTTTAATCAGATTTCCCTTGCGAATGGACGAACATTTTTAGAATTCCATATCTTCAATTCACCAAAACGAAGAATTACTTCGACATTTATGAATGCGAATATCTATGCGATGGTCATTGATTTTGTATGTGTGATGTGTATGTATCGTTTTGTGAAAAACGACAATATTCTTTGTAAGATTGGTTATTTTATAATTGCACTGTTTAATTTCTTTGTTCTATATTTAACGGGATCTAGAACTGCATTATTACCATTTGCACTAATCTTTCCTATCTTTCTTTATTGTGTGCGATGGAAAAAACTATTTATCACATCCATTGTATTCGAACTTGGTATATGTGGTTTAGTATTCTTAAAACCAACGTTGATTCCAAGAATCAGTGATATGTCAACTTTTGCCTCTCGCATTAAGATTTGGAAGACAGCATTTATGTGTATTTCAATGTATCCATTCTTTGGATGGGGTCCGCAGACATATCAGAAGTTTTATCCATTAGTACATGGTCATAAGGCACCTCATGCCCATAATATTTATATTGATTCCATTTTGTCGTATGGAGTTGTTGGAACAGTAGTGCTTCTGGCATATACATTTGTGCTAAATAAGGAAATCTTTACTTCGAATACAAGAAAAGAAAATCCTGCACTATTTGGCATGATGATGTGTTTTATTGCGATCGTGTTGATATATGGATTGTTGGATTGTACATTAAATATTGTCGCAACAGGAACTTTATGTTTTATCATTTTAAATAGTGCTTGCATGTACTTAGAAAAATAAATACAATAATTTTAGAAGACAGACAGTAGAAGGAGTTTTATGAAATGTATATCTCTTTTTGTCTGTTTTTTTATTAGTTTACAATCGATGATTGTGCCCAGTTATGAAGTTTTAATTTCAAATATAGAATCCAAAGTCGATACAATTCATGAAGATAGAGCTAGTTTTTTATCTTTAAAATGTAGGGATATTGCGATGGATGTTACATCTAAAAAAACGGATTTACGGATTGAAATGGATAAACAAGAAAAGTGTGTGGATGAGCTTGAACGTAGGTATAAACATAAAAAGAATTATTATGAATTGAAAAAAATGGAATATGGCTTGGAATTACAAACGATTCAAAGAAACAACTCCATTTTGTATCCATATAAGATTCAAAAGAATTTGGCGTTGTACTTTGATGAATATAGAAATGTTGAAGTAGAATATTTGAAACATAAAAAACAGTTCGATAAGAATCAAAATACGTTATTGTTATATGATGAATATCTTGAGAGATTATCGAATTGTCAAAGTCGTTTATTAAAACGGTTTTCACATTTAGCACAAATCAATGAATCTGGGCAACATAATGAAGATTCTATGATTTCAGGAACTGAGCATTTGCCTGATTTTGGTGGTTATGAATCATGGCAACAAAATGGTATGTCTTGTTTGGTGGATGGAAATTATGAAATTGATTCGTACAGTTCTTTTTGGCAAAATCCAGTTGAAAATGGTACAATCAGTGCTGGATGCTGGTCCTATCCGGATGGAGGTCTTCATTTAGGTTTGGATATCGCAAGTGCCATGTATAGTGATGTGTTAGCGGTTGCTAATGGTATCATATTGTATGCCCATGCACCAGTGGATTCGAACAATGGATATTTAGGGAATTGGTGTGGATGGCCAAATGGTGGTGGCAATACCATTTGTATGGTGGTTGCCGTAAATGATAGACTTTATGCGATTAGTTATGCGCATTTATCCAATGAAATCTATGTGACAAGTGGCCAGCAAGTCAGTCAAGGTACAGTTATAGCGAAAAGTGGGAACAGTGGCAATTCAACGGGGCCTCATACGCATGTAGAGGTGTTTGAATTAAAACAGGATCTCAATTCGATCGTAGAATATTTTAGAAACAGCGGTGCTGATTTTTCTTTTGGATGTGGCTATAGTGAGGCTGCAACATGCTCAGGCTATGCATGTCGCATTGATCCTGAGACCGTTTTGGAGGGTGTATGAGTCAAGAAATGTATTTTTCTCGCATGCAGAAATTATTAAAAGATGAATATAATGCCTATATTGAATCTTTATCGAAACCTTTATATCGTGGTATGCGTATAAATTTAAAAAAGGCAGAATTGGATGAATTTGATCATTTGGATCATCCAAGTCAGTTTTGTAAGGAAAGTTATTATGTAGATAAGCCGTTGGGAAATCATCCTTTCCATATTTGTGGTTGTTTTTATCTGCAAGAACCAAGTGCTTCAAGCGCTGTTGAAATCTTGGATGTACAAGAAGATGATTATGTATTGGATTTATGTGCAGCACCAGGTGGAAAGAGTACGCAGATCGCATCACATTTAAAAAGTGGGTATCTAGTATCGAATGAAATTGATGCGAAGCGTGCCCAAATCCTTTTGTCTAATATTGAGCGTATGGGTGTGAAAAATGTGGCAGTAACCAATACAAGTGTAGATAAGCTTACGAAGGTGTTTGATGCTTGTTTTGACAAAATTTTAGTGGATGCACCTTGTAGTGGTGAGGGAATGATCAAAAAACATGATATTGCCCTAAATAATTGGAGCATTGAAAATATTGAACTTTGTGCGACTCGTCAAAAAGAAATATTAGAACATGCCTATTCTATGTTGAAACCGGGTGGTACTTTGGTGTATTCAACTTGCACATATGCTTTAGAAGAAGATGAAGATGTTGTCTTAGATTTTTTAGAAAAACATGCGGATATGGTCTTGGTGGATCCTGAAGTTTCGTGGGGAAGAAAAGGGTTTAAAGACTTGAATGTGCGTCGTATCTTTCCAATGGATGGTGGTGAGGGTCATTTCATTGCGAAATTCAAGAAACAATCAGGTGTTGCAGGTAAACTTCCAGTTCTAAAATCAAAAAAAATAGATAAGATTACTGAGAAATTTTTGAAGGAACAATTGAATACATTGCCAAACTATTACTATATAGATAAGGATAGAGTATATGGAATGGATGTTCCGTTTGTGGATTTTAAAAAGGTAAAAGTATTACGTCAAGGCGTATATTTGGGGGATGTCATTAAGAATCGTTTTGAGCCAAGTCATTCTTTTTATATGGTTGCAGATTTTGACTATAAAAGAAAAGTGGATGTAATTCTAGAAGAAATGGACCTTTTTATGCATGGTGAAGTTTTACAAAAGGAATGCGAAAAAGGGTATGTGGCTGTATGTTTTAAGGGACATCCGTTTGGCTTTGGCAAGAGTGATGGAAAACAAATCAAAAATAAGATTCCTAAAGGACTTCGTTTATTGCCAAATTCACATGTAAATATAGACTAAAAAAGCCAGGAAATTTATTCCTGGCAATTTTTTGCGATTTCTTTTGCGACATTAAAATAGTCTTCTAATTGATCATCACTTGGTGTGTAGCATTGATTGATCACATCGTGGCATGATTCGATTCCAGATTGTTGCATTCTTGTATCGATTTCTTTGGCTACTTGGTTAAACCATCCGTATGCGGCAAAGGCCAACCCTTTTTTGTTTTTAAATTTACATGGACGAATGTGTTCAAGGAAAGCGGCTACGCTTGGTGCCATGACATTGTTGTAGGTTCCTGATCCAATACATACAACTTTGGCATCCATGATTTCACGCATCACAATACTTGATTTTGTATCCGATAATTTATAGACTTTTACATCCATACCAGCATCGCTGAATCCTTCGGCTAAGCTTTCGGCAATCTGTTGCGTATGTTTCCATACAGATTCATATACAATTACGGCTTTATTTTCTACTTTTTGAGCAGCGATACCTTTATATGTTTCAATAATATCTGCAATATAGTCTTTCCAGATAATACCATGTGCCGGCATGATATATTCAATGTCTAAATTCATGCCTAGAATTAGGTTTAATTTAGCTTGCACTGGTGTTGTATATGGTAAAACAATGTTCGCAAAGTATTCTTTAGCTTGTTTTAAACAATACGCTTTATCCAATCCTTCATCGGTTAGATTAAAGTTTACAATGTGCTGTCCAAAGGCATCGTTTGAGAATACAGTTTTTAACTGTGGACAATATGTCAACATGTTGTCTGGCCAGTGAATCATCTGCATTTCGACAAAGACAAAGTCATATTTTCCTGTGTTGATTGTATCATTTGTCTTTACGACCTGATATGGAACTTGGTCAAAATATTGTTCAATCATATTCTTCTTTCCAGAAATAGATGCGTAAACTTTTGCGTTTGGATATTTGGCATATACTTTTTTAAATCCACCCGAATGATCTGGTTCTGTATGTTGAACAACAATATTGTCAATTTCTCTTCCTTGAAGTACGGATTCAACTCTTTCCAATAGTTCTTCTGTGAATTCTTCTTCGACTGTATCAAAAAGTGTGACTTCATCATCTACAACTAAGTAGGCATTATATGTACACCCTTCATCAATTGGATATAAATCACCATGGAAGTGGCGGTTATTTAAGTCTCTAACCCCAACCCAGTACACGTTATCTATAATTTTTTTAGCTCTTTTCATTTTTGTTCACCTCTTCCTCTATTTTAGAATTATTTAGAGAATATGTCTATTCATTTGCATCTTTTATATTTTTTGAATAAAAATTATAAAAAGTCAACTAAAAAGTGTAAGTGTTTTCTTTTATAAAGAGTATAATAATAGTTAGGAGGAATTGTCGATATGATTATTCAAAGTAAAAGAATTTGGGTCGTAAATACATGGTTGGCAGCCCAAGTTGAAGTAGAAGAAGGAAAGATTGTAAATATCTATCCATATGGAGAAAAAGATGTAGATGAAGATTATGGAGATAAGAGAATTGTCCCAGGATTTATCGATGTACACACACATGGTGCTTATGGATTTGATACAAATGATGCGAATGAAGAAGGTCTTCGTAACTGGATGAAAAACATTGTTAAAGAAGGTGTTACAGGTATTCTTCCAACAACAATCACACAGTCTGAAGAAGTTTTGACAAATGCGGTTAAAAATGTTGCGAAAGTTGTTGAAGAAGGGTATGAAGGTGCAGAAATTTTAGGTATTCACTTTGAAGGACCTTATTTGGATCAAGTATATAAGGGAGCACAACCTGAACAGTATTGTGTAAAACCAGATCTTGAACAATTCAAACGTTACTTGGCAGCTTCTAATAATTTAATTAAAATTGTGACTATGGCTTGTGAACACGATGATAACTTTGAATTAACTAAGTTCTTACGTGCAAATGGAATTGTATGTAGTCAAGGTCACTCAGGAGCTACTTTTGAACAGGCTCGTTTAGCCATTGCGAATGGTGCAAACTCAATGACTCACGTATTCAATGGTATGACTAAATTCCATCACCGTGAACCAGGATTAGTTGGTGCTGCCATGCGTTATAGAGATGTATATGGTGAAATTATCTGTGATGGAAACCACTCAACTTATGAAGCATTAAATGATTACTTTACAGCTAAAGGGCCAGATCACTGCATTATGATTACAGATTCATTAATGGTTAAGGGACTACCTGTTGGTACAAAAGTATTGTTTGGTGGAAACGAAATCGAATTATATCCAGATGGAAGTGCACACTTAACAGATACGAAGGGTCTTGCAGGATCTACATTGCATGTCAATAATGGACTTCGTATTTTAGTAGAAAAAGCAATGGTTCCTTGGCAAACAGCTATCAATGCTTGTACATTGAACCCAGCTCGTATGTTGAATGTAGACGATCGTAAAGGATCGATTCAAACTGGAAAAGATGCAGATTTAGTTGTATTAAATGATGACTATTCTGTTGAAATGACTTATACAAAGGGAACAAAAGCGTTCTAACAAGAAAAGCACATTGATAATCAATTTTTCAATGTGCTTTTATAATGTTTTTGACATGTATATCGGATTCTAATTTATCGTCTGTAATGATCATGTCAAAATCATCAATATTGGCTATTTTTGACATATACTTCTTATGAAATTTTGTATGGTCTACCATACAAATTTTTTTATTGGAAGAATCAAGAATCGCTTTTTTAACTAAAGCATCACTCATGCTGGGAATGGATACGCCATAGTCTAAGTCAAGGCCTAATACGGAGATAAAGGCTTTATCAATATAATAGTTTTGAAAGAATTGGATGGTGCTTTCAGATAGAGCTGCCTGGGTTACAGGATTATAGGTTCCTGGAGCCATAATGATTTTTGCCTTGGTATTTCGATCTACATATTGAAGAATTTTCCAAAAATTTGTAAAGATTGTGATTTTTTTATGGTGTATACGTTTAAAGAGCTCAAGGCAGGTTGTACCACAATCTAAATAGATAGAATCTCCATCTTGAATGAGTGTACTGGCGTAAATCGCGATCTCTTTTTTATCCGATTGTGACATACCTTCTTTGATTTCAAAGGAAGGCTCAGTTGAACTAGACTCATTGAGTGTGGCTCCTCCATAGCTCTTTGTGGCGAGTCCTTGGTTTTCTAGACTATCTAAATCTCTTCGTATGGTCATTAAGGAAACGGAGTATACTTTTGCGAGTTCACTTACTTGTACGGTTTTATCTTTTTTTAGTTTTTCATAGATTTCATATCTTCGTTGTGTTGTGTTCATATTTTTATTAAAGCACAAAAAAGAACATAAAGAAACATGTTTTTTTTGTGTTCTTTTGAAATAATTTGTTTGATGTGAAAAGGTTATTGAATCAAAATTTTTCTAGTGTTAGGATACAGATGAACTTAAGGAGGATCCATCATGGAATTAATTATCGACTCATCAAATATTGAACAAATTAAAGAACTAAATGAATTATTAACAATTACGGGTGTTACGACAAACCCTACAATATTAACGAAATCAAATAGAGAAGCAATGGATGTAGTAAAAGATCTTTGTGAGGTGTTGAGCGAAGATCAATTGTTATTTATTCAAACGGTACAAACTTCTTTTGAAGGAATTATGGAAGAGGCAAAAATGATTTCTTCCATTCGTAATAAAAATATGTATGTAAAGATTCCGGTTACACATGAGGGTTTAAGAGCTATTAAAGAGTGTAAAAAATTAGGAATTCACACATTGGCTACTGCCATTTATACAGCGGATCAGGCTTTTTTAGCTGCAATGAATGGAGCTGAATATTTAGCACCTTATACAAATCGTATGTGTAATTATGGAGATGGTGTTCAGGATGTGAAAGACTTGATTGAAATGTTGAGAGTGAATCATATGCCAGCTAAAGTGATTGCGGCAAGCTTTAAAAATACATATCAAGTACATGAATTGATTAAGGCTGGAATTCAAGCTGTAACTGTTCCTTGTGATGTTTTATATCAAATGATCGATCATCCAGGAACAAAGATTGCGGTGGGTGAATTTAGCGTAAATTGGCAAAGAGCTTATAATCGTAATACATTGGAAAAGTAGAGAAATCTACTTTTTTTTTAAAAATAATTAGCACTTAAGTGTTGACAGTGCCAAAAATGGTGTTATACTATCATTAGCAATCATAAAGAGTGAGTGCTAAGTACAAGGAGGTGCTTATTTATGAATATCGATCAAATGTCAGAGCGTTTGCAGAAGATTTTAATGGATGCCATTAATTTGGCAAAATCCAACCAACATCCAAGTGTAGATACTGTGGATATGTTGGAAACGATTTTTAAGGATGATGTATTGGACGGTTTGTTTGAGCGTATTGGCTTGGATAAAGGCCGTGCATTACAGATGGTTCAACAAGAATCAAATCGTATCGCAAAGAGCTCAACAAGTAATATAAATTTATCCAATGAAGTGCAGAAATCGTTTGAAGATGCACAAAACTGGGCGAGTCAACATGATGAAACTTATCTTTCTGTAGCCAGTGTATTCTTAGCTTTATTGTTTAATCGTTCTTATATTTCTAAAGAATTGGTAAGAACTTTTAACTTGAATAAGGATGCTTGCTACAAGGCTGAATTAGAGCGTCGTAATGGTAAAAAATTTGATACGCCAAATTCAGAAGAGAATGTAGAAGCTTTAAAGAAATATGGTCGTGATCTAGTTCAGGATGTGCGTGATGGTAAGATTGATCCAATTATTGGACGTGATGATGAAATTCGTCGTGTTATGCAGATTTTATCTCGTAAGACAAAGAACAACCCTGTCTTGATTGGTGAACCAGGTGTTGGTAAGACAGCTGTTGTTGAAGGGATCGCATGGCGTATTATGAAGGGTGATGTGCCTGAGTCATTGAAAGAAAAACGCTTGATTGAATTGGATATGGGATCTTTGATTGCCGGTGCTAAGTATCGTGGTGAATTTGAGGAGCGTTTAAAATCCATTTTGGATGAAGTCAAAAAATCGGATGGACAAATCATCTTGTTTATTGATGAAATTCATAACTTGGTTGGTGCAGGTAAAACCGAAGGTAGTATGGATGCGGCTAACTTATTAAAGCCAATGTTAGCTCGTGGTGAACTACATTGTATTGGTGCAACAACATTCAATGAATATCGTAAATATATTGAAAAGGATGCGGCTTTAGAGCGTCGTTTCCAAAAAGTACAAGTTGCTCAGCCAAGTGTAGAGGACACAATCAGTATTTTGCGTGGATTAAAAGATCGTTTTGAAAGCTATCATGGTGTACGTATTTTGGATGAAGCTTTAATTGCGGCGGCTACTATGTCCGATCGTTATATCACAGATCGTTTCTTACCAGATAAGGCAATTGACTTAGTGGATGAGGCTTGTGCTACGTTAAAGGTTGAAATGGAAAGTATGCCTCAAGAGTTGGATGAATTACAGCGTAAGATTTTACAACTTCAAATTGAAAAGACTTCTCTACAAAAAGAAGAAGATAAAAGGGCTATTGAGCGTCGTGAAGAAATTGAAAGTGAATTAGCTTCTTTACAATCAAAGCGTGATGAAATGCATTCTAAGTGGGAAGACGAAAAACGTGGCTTGGCTAATGAAAAAGAGGATAAACAACGTTTGGAGAAGGCTCGTTTGGATTTAGAGCAAGCGCGTAATGAAGCTCGTTATGAAGATGCTGCTAAACTTCAATATGGAACGATTCCAGAATTAGAGGCTCGTATTCAAAAAGAGCAGGCAAGTCAAAAAGAGGATGCTTTGATTCAAGAAACGGTCAATGAAGAATTGATTGCGAAAATCGTTTCTAGATGGACAGGTGTTGAAGTGACTCGTTTGGTTGCTTCTGAAAGAGATAAATTATTGAATTTGAAGGAAGAACTTGAAAAACGTGTTGTTGGTCAAAATGAAGCTCTAGAACTTGTAACAGATGCAATCTTGCGTTCTAAAGCACAGATTCAAGATGAGAATCGTCCAATTGGATCGTTCATGTTCTTAGGTCCAACTGGTGTTGGTAAAACGGAGGTTGCCAAGGCTTTGGCTGAACAGTTATTTGATGATGAAAGACATATTGTGCGTATTGATATGAGTGAATACATGGAAAAACACAGTGTGGCACGATTAATTGGTGCTCCTCCTGGATATGTAGGATATGATGAAGGTGGTCAATTGACAGAGGCAGTTCGTCGTAATCCATATAGTATTGTCTTGTTTGATGAAATCGAAAAGGCGCATCCAGATGTATTCAATGTGTTACTTCAAATTCTTGATGATGGTCGTATTACCGATTCGAAAGGTGTTACGGTAGATTTTAAGAATACAATTATTATCTTAACATCTAACTTAGGTAGCCAATATGCCTTTGAATCTGGTGATGTACATGATAAATATATGGAAGAAGTAAAGCGTCATTTTAAACCAGAATTCATTAATCGTATCGATGAAATTATAGTGTTTAACGCATTAGATGATTCAGCCTTTATTAAGATTGCCCACAAGTTTGTCGGCTTGCTACAAAAGCGATTGGCTCAACGTGACATTACATTGAATGTAAGTGATGCTGTGTATAATCAGATCGCAAAGATGGGTGTTGATCCAGTGTATGGTGCTCGTCCTATGAAGCGTTATATTCAAAGAAATCTTGAAACACAGATTGCCAAGGAAATGATTAAGACTGGTGCTATGCAAGGGGATGTAATCAATGTAGATTGTCACAATGGCGAGTATACATTTGATATTCAAGGAAGATAGTGAAATATCTTCCTTTCTTTTCTTGTTTGGAGGTATAATAGTTTCAGGAAGTGATGTTATGTCTTTAAAAGATTGGATTCAAGAAAGTAATAATATAGTATTTTTTGGTGGTGCTGGAGTGTCTACAGAAAGTAACATTCCAGATTTTCGTAGCGACAATGGATTATATAAAAAGAAGTATCCATATCCGGCTGAGATTATGTTGTCACATAGTTTTTATTTAAGTCATCCTAAAGAATTCTTTGATTTTTATTTTAATCAGATGATTTATCCAGATGCCCAACCTAATAAGGCGCATTATGCTCTTTCAAAACTTGAAAAAATGGGAAAGCTAAAAGGGATTGTGACACAGAATATTGATGGCTTACATCAGATGGCAGGTTCTAAAAAGGTCTATGAATTACATGGAAGTGTTTTAAGAAATACTTGTACACATTGTCAAACAAAATATTCTCTAGAGGATATGATGAAACTAAGAGATAATGAAGGTATTCCTAGATGTAGCAAGTGTGGTGCCATCATTAAGCCAGATGTTGTTTTGTATGAAGAAGGCTTAGATGAATATACATTGTATTCGGCTATTCATGCGATTGAGCAGGCAGATCTTTTAATTGTAGGTGGTACAAGTCTTGTCGTATATCCTGCGGCTGGTTTAATTAACTATTTTCATGGCAAACATTTGGTTTTGATCAATAAAGATAGTACGAATATGGATTCAAAGGCGGATCTTGTGATTCATGATTCGATTGGTAAGGTTTTAGATGATTCACTATGTGAAGTTTATGTGAAATAAACACTAAACTTGAAATTTAGACATAAATAAACTAAAATTTTATCATGTCAGAAAGAAACAAGAAATCTTTTATCCGTGATGGATTATATAACATAGAAAGAACAATGCAGTTAGACCCGGCAGCACATTCAAAATGGGAAGTGTTTTGGTTGTATCCACATATTAAGGCAATTGGTTTACACCGTATTGCCCATTGGTTTTGGGTGCATAATCATACATTTATTGCGCGTTGGGTAAGCAATCGAGCAAGGCATTGGACAGGAATTGAAATTCACCCTGGTGCTGTGATTGGTCGTGGCTTGATGATTGATCATGGTATGGGAGTTGTGATTGGTGAAACGGCAATTATCGGGGATGATTGTCAGCTTTATCATGGTGTCACACTTGGTGGTACAGGAAAGCAACATGTCAAAAGACATCCAACTTTAGAGGATGGTGTATATATTGGCTGTGGCGCAAAATGTTTAGGAAATATCACTTTGAAAAAGGGGTGTCGTGTAGGGGCAAATGCGGTCGTCTTAAAAGATGTTCCTGAAGGGGCAACTGCAGTAGGTATTCCTGCAAGAATTATAGAGAAGAAATAGGTGGTTGTATGTGGAAATATCGTTGTAAATCCCATTTAATAGCTTTAGTTGTAGCTTTTTTAGTTGGACTTTGCTTAAGTGCGGTTGTATTTGCGAGTGGTATAGATATGAGTTCGGATATGTTGTCGAGTTCATTAAGTTCTGTGCCAGGTGTAGATACAGAATCACTGAAACAGGTTTTAACGTATCTACAAAATAATATGTGGATCTTATATGTAGGTGATGCCTTATTGATTTCAGGAATCATCAATATCATTTATATTGGACAATATGTAACATCACGATTCAACATCAGCCCATGGATCGTTATGTGTTTGATTTTCTTTTTACCTGAATACATGATCTATATAGGTGCCATTTTGGTTGTGCCTGCATTTATTGTATGTATTTATGGAATGTTAAGTTTACGTAAAAACATTTCGAAAGAACGTCGCGAATTTAATTTTACAAGTGATGATGAATTGGTTCGTATGTATAAGATTCATCATGAATTGGATGAGTCTTATAAGGATCTTGCAAAGACTTGTCGTAAAAATGTGCGTAAATTAACAGGTATTTATGCGTTAGGTATTGTTGCCCTATTTGCGATTTTAATTGCCGTGAATAACATGATGCTTCTAGCTGTATTGTTGATGTTCTACTTATTTGCGTTTAATTTAGTGTTACGTTATCGTGCTGTATCACTTTTACCAATCACAAAATTATTATATGAAGATTGTAATCCTGAGGCTTGTGCGAGTGCCATTATTTACTATTGTACAAATTCAAAGGGACATACACGCTTGAGCCAGCACACATTGCTTGCACAATGCTTGATTTATTTAAATGATGCTGAACTTGCTCAAGATGTATTGATTAGTTATCCGCGTAAGGATGCATCGAGTTCTTTACAATATTGGTCATTGATGTCTTACATCTATTATATGTTGAAGGATGAAGAGGCTTTATCTCGTTGTAAAGAAGAGGCACAAAATATTCGTCTTCATTATGGACGTGCGGGTGTCATGATTCAAAGTGAAGAAATGGCGGCCATTGAAAATAAAATCCATCTAATGGATGGGGATTTGAATACTTGTAAGAAATATTATTTACAAGGTCTACAAAGAGCGAATTTTCCTTTCCAGCAAGTAGATTCATGTTACTACATTGCTCTGATCTCATTTGTAGAAGAAGATTATAAATTGGCTCGCTTATATTTTGAAAAAGTACTTGAGCTCGGAAATCGTATGTATTTTGTGAAAAAAGCGAAAAACTACTTAGATAAGATTGAAAAGATCAATCCTGAAACATCCAGTGATGAAGTAGAATATTCGTAGTAAATGAAAAATAGATTTCGCAAAAGCCAGTAATGTGGCCAAACATAAATGTGAACACAAAACTCAATCCAATGTTGATAAAAAACAGGATTGAGTTTTTATTTAAGTGAACCGGAATATAAAGAAACCATTCAAGGATAAACCAGGCTACAAAAAGAATGGAAAGCCATACGTGAAGGTCTTTTAAAAGTGTAATATCGTTATAGGGAATACTACATGAAAGAATCATGCCTAAACAGATTAGGGTATGATTTTTTTTATTGTAATTTACGTTATATTTTTCCCATATTTTTTTTGAATAATAATAAAATCCAATTGCCGAACTAAACGCCCATAGAAATAAATATATGGGGTGATGTAGTTGATTTCCTATATACGTCTGATTGTCATAGAAGATGTCAATCCAGCAAAATGGAAGGAAATTCAGGATGACTTGGATTAAATAAACGTGAATATATGTTATAAATTTCATCATTGTTTCATTTTAGACAAAAAAACTCAAAAAATCAAAAAAATAATGAAAGTTTTCTGGAAAAAGTGCTAAAAAAAACGTTTAAGAGTATGGAGGTGATGAGATGTCCGAATGGATTGAACAAGATCACATGGATGATAATCACTTGTATGTTCATTTGAAAAATCCAGAATTACTCGACCTATCCATTTTTGATCGATTATCGAACGATGATTTTTGTCTGCCTTGTATGTTGACAAACGAAAAAACGGCATCGATGGTGTATGCGATAGAAGGCTATATTCCTTTACATGATTTTTTAAGTCAGTATGTGTTTGAAAAAGAAGAAGGATATATATTCTTGCATCAGTTATTTGAACAAGCCATCGCATCCAATCGCAATAAGCCAGTTCTATTTGACCCAGACTACGTATTTGTCTCTAGTTTTGGAGACCGCTTTGCGTTTGTCGTGGTGCCCATTCAAATATCGAACTGGATGTTTCAAAAGGATATGTCAGAAAAATGGGTGGAATACATCGCAAAAACAATGCGGACTACAACCGCTTTTGAAATTCCTGGATTTTTATTGAAGTTTTTAAAGAGTGCTGAGTTTAGTTTACCCAATCTTGTCTTAGGTCTGGATAATATACGAAATTTATATTATCCGAAAAAGTTTTCTTTCTTTAAAAACAAGAGAATGCAGACATTTAAAGTCAAAGAACCCATACAAGCTTTCCATAAAGAGAAGCCTGTTGAATCTGTTTTGGAAGAAAAAACACAGCTTTTACAAGTAAAAGTAGATTTTTATGCCTACTTATTATGCGATCAAGAAAAATATGCATTGTGCAATGAAATCAATTTAGTGGGAAGAGCGATGGTATGTGATGTCCGTATACAGGATGCGAGTATATCTTTAAAACATGCCAAGATCGTATGTGAAAATGATCGGTACTATATACAAGATCTAAAGAGTACGAATAAGACGTATCTGAACGAAAAAGAAGTGAAACGTAAGATGCGATTAAAAGATGGCATGACGATACGATTTGGTGATGTCGTGTGTGAATTTAAAGAACAATAGATATAAGATCATACATACCTATAATGCCAATGTTTATCGTGTTATGGATGAATTGAGTACGTGTGTTTATATTTTAAAAATCTGTCCAGATTATGAAACAAAACGATATAAACATCAATTTAAAACAGAGATCAATGTGCTCTCTAACTTAAATTCGATCCATGTCCCTAGCTTGATCACTTGTTTTGAAGAAGACTTTGCGCAATGTTTTGTCGAAACATATATTCCGGGAATCAACGCAAGACAATACTTTCAAAACCATCGTTGTTTATTCAAAAAGTATCGCTTGCTAATTGATGTTTTAAAAGTCCTGCAAGATCTGCATCAGATTGGCTATCTCTATATTGATTTAAAACTTGAAAATATTATTTATTATCAGAACCATTTCTATTTAATTGATTTTAATGCATGTATTGAAAATCACTCACATGTGGCAGTGATGGCTTCAAAATCCAATTGTGCACCTGAATTATTAACACTGAATGAAAAGGATATTCGTTGTGATATTTATGCACTTGGTTCTTTGATTCAAGAACTTTTTGGCATAAGTATGATGCCCATAGTTCTTTTGTGTCATCAAAAACAAGAGCGAAGAATATCTCGATTATCCACATTTAAGAACTTGATTTTTATACATATCATCATTCGAATCTTGCTTGTACTTTCTATATGTATTCTGTCTGTCTTCCGTACAAGTCCAAAAAGTGTCTTTGATGCGTACTACACCCATCATCAAATTGCCTTATTTGAAAAAGCGTATAAAGAGTCTGATAAAAAAGATCGTTTATATACGTGGATCTCTAATGGATGGATCTTGGATGAAGTATATGTCAATGAACAGGCATCTTTATTTTTAATGGAGGAGGCAATAGCGACAAAAGATGCTACTTTGATTCGATATGTATATGATCGTGTTTCTTTAGATAAATGGCCAGAGCTTCAAGCACTTGTGTTGGTGTATTTAAATCCGGATGCCGCACATATTGATACGTGTGTTAAGCTGGTTAATTCAAATAACTTGCTTCTAAAAGATAAATTGAACGTTTTAAATCAATGCCTTCAGTTTGGTTTGCATAAAGAAATTAAAATTTCGATTCAACCGATTAAAGACTGGATTGAAAGTATAAATCCAGAGACATTAAAAACGTATCAAGCCGAATTTGAAAATCTAGGATGTAATTACTTGGAATATGTACTTTTATTACGAAATAAGGAGAGTGAAAATATGGAAATTCCAGTGGTTTTTATTGACAATTTAAAAAGTGAAAGATGGAAAGATCTTTATGAATTTTGGAGGAGCCTATGATTGTTTCTCTACAAGATGTTGAATATACAGATTTTATATATTGGCAGGAAACAGAAAGCTTTATAAATGGTGTGGCCTCTGCGACAGGAAATGTTGAGTTGTTCTTTGATGAAAAAGTGGATCGAGATTCTAGTTTAGTTATTTATGATGGCAAAGAAATTGATTTAAACCAAGAACATACTTTTATCGATATTCAAAAAGAAGGAATTACGCAGCTTGTATTTATTTTAAAAGATATAGATGGTTATGCTTTACAGGAAGGTGAAAAAACAATTCTATTAGATACGACAATGCCAGATATCGTATTCAATGCAGGCAATCAAAATATCATAGATGTGCTTCCTTTAGAAGATAAAGAAACCGTTCATGTAAAGATATTCGAACAAAATTTGAAAAGTATTGAGGTTTATTTAGATGATGAACAAATGGAATGTGAAGAACTTGAATTTGATGTGGATGTTACATCCAAAAATCAATCTTTACGAATAATTTGTACGGATATTGCACAAAATAAGTTGGAAAGAGAAGTTAAAATTTTACCTATTGAATATCCTGAATGTTTATTAAATTCTGTCGTGTACACAAAAGAAAATCATTCTAATCTGCAGTTTGAATCTGTATGTAAACAGGCTTTTAATCTGCATGTATATTGTGATGGTATATATTATTATTCACTCGATTTAGAAGACAAAAATAAAGTGTTGATTGATCATTCAAAAAATGGAAAGTATACATTTGAGTTAGAACATAAAGAGTATCCACAATTTAAAAAAAGTATCGAAGGCTCTATTGAATATTCCAATATTTTGCCAATAGTCACATTAACTCCTTCAAGTAAGCTATCCAATGAGGATGTCATTGTGAAAGCAATCCGTAATGTACCTAAATTAGAAATAGGATATATAGATGTGGATCTCAATGGTATTAAAACGCGTTATGCGCTCAATGAAACGATTCGTTTACCAGCCATACATAATCAGGATGTCATCTATTGTGTGAGTGCGTATGCCAAAGATATATATGGACATGAGGTAAGTGATCAAATCTATGTCCAAATCGATAAAAAAGCCCCTTCAAGTCAGTTGTTTATGAATAATGAAATGGTTGAGAATCGCATGAATTTAAAGAAACTACCAAGTCTAGAATACAAGTATGATGATTCAAATGCGTATATGCGGGTGGAATACTATTTAAATGATACTTTCATGGATATGGATTTTGAGAAAGTCTTTAATCGTATGGTCAAAGATGATGTATTAAAAGTTGTGACATATACAAATGATGTGCTGATGAACCTAGAAAAGAAAGAATATGAATTTGTATTTAGTCCCGATAAAGAGATTGAAATGGTTTCAAAAAGTGAACAAGTTCTAGAAAAAGATGAAGTGGTTGAATTTGAGCGTGTCTGGGTTGTAAATGAAGATAATGAAGTGGTCTTAAAAAAGAATACGAAACATATTCAAAAGGTTTCTAAACCCAAAATTCACTATACGCGTAAAAAGAATAAGGTACAAATATGGTCTGAAGATAAGATCGAGTATGTTTTAGTCAATGGTAAGCGTGTACAGATTGAAAAAGATGTGGTGGGACATGATTTTGTCGAGATTTCGTTAAAAAAGAAAAAGACTTCAATTGAGGTAAAGACAAAGCATCGCAAAGTATTAAAAAAAGAAGAAATCAAAAGGTCAGCTGTGAGAATCACCTCTATACAGAAAATAAGGATGTGGCTCAAACAAATCTTTAAATTATGATCAAACTATGGGTATACACAGACAAATCCTGCCACTACTTTGATTTGAACAGCGCAAAGTCATTTTCAAAGTACTTCTTTGAAAAAAGAAGGAATGGTGTGTGTATCGTATGGAATCAATCTAAAAAAATATTGCGGTATGGCGAATCGTGTATTCTAGATGAAGTTTTATTTTATTTAGAAGAAATAGAAAGTACAATGTGCCATTTTCCAATTTCTAAAAAGATAAAGGTTGGAAGAAGTGAAGCATGTGATATTCAATTATGTACAAATGGAGTGTCTAGGTATCATTTTCAAATTGAAGAAGGTGTATTACAGGATTTTGATAGTTTAAACGGTACGTATGTCAATTCGAAACGAGTTAAAAGATGCAGCCTTTGTATGCAGGATGAAATCGTGTTTGCGAACATTCGCATGATTTATTTAAAAGATTATGTACTTTTGGATATGGTCAATAATCCTTATAGTAATGTAGATCTAGATCGTAAAAATGCAGCATATTATCCGTCCTGTTTAAATATTGAAATGCCAAAGGTTCAAAAATTTGATATTCAGATGCCACAAATTATGCGTACAGTTCAAAAGCAAAGTCTATTTAGTGCGATAGGACCGAGTTGTATGATCGCAAGTTCTGGTTTTATTTCTTCCATTTTGATTGGGTATCTTCAAAAACAAAGAATAGAATCACTCTTCACAAGTATGATCAGCTCTTTGACAATGGCATTTACTTTTATGGTGTATGGCCTTTACAACCGGAATTATCAATACAAATTAAGTGTAAAAGAGAGCACAAAAAGTATCGATATGTATAATGCCTACATAGAGAAGATGTATGAAAAGGGTGTTGTATCTAAAGGCACATTTAAAAAGCAGATGGATGAATATATTTCTAAATATATAGATACATACCAACACGAAAACAGAGATGTGATCTATGTCGGGTGTACATACAATGCATGGTGCAAAATAAGTTATCGTGAAGTTTCGTATGAATATGCACTTGATGAGTTGATGCAGAAAAGAGAACAGTTAATCTCAAACTTAAATCAATTTGTACAAGTTCCTATATTTTTGAGACAAGGAGAGGTTTGTTGGATTCAAGGCGATGTGAAGGCAAGTGTTATTTTATTTGAAAATTATTTGTGGTATTCCAAACAAAAACGTAAATGGGTATGGCTTCAAAAGTTTGATGGAATGAAACAAATTCTTTTAAATCCCTATTGTGCTATTTGTGAAAAAATCGATGCCGATACAATTGTCGTTGATGTAGAAGGAAAATATCTTCCTAAGTCGTATTATTGTTTGATTTATGTGGGAAACCAAAAACCATCTTTCCATTATGACTACCAAATTGAAACAATTGCGATAACAGAATTAAGTTTAGATCGAAAACGGTTTGTATTGCGGAATGAAGATTCAAATTTCTATAATCAACTAATCAAAATAGGTCCTGTTCGAAAATCTGAGTATGTAATGAGAGTTCCAGTAGGTATTGATGAGTCCCAACAAATTGTTGTTATGGATTTTCAAGAGTATGGGCCTCATGGCTTAGTTGCAGGAATGACAGGTTTTGGCAAGAGTGAATTTATTAGTTTTCTTTTGATGATGCTGATATGGCATAATACACCTCAACAATTTCAATATGTATTGATCGATTTTAAGGGCGGTGCTTTTGGACAACCCTTTTATGAATTTGCGCATTGTGCAGGAATTGTGACCAATTTAGATGCACAATCTATGGAACGTTTCTTTCAGAGCATGAATTATGAATTGGAGAAAAGACAACGCTTGTTCTTAAAAGAAAAAGTATCGGATATTCATTCCTACAATAAGATCCATACAATGTCACATTTATGGATCTTTGTGGATGAATTTGCCCAATTGAAAATGCGATTTCCACAATTTATGTCACAACTGCAGGAAATTGCACGAATTGGAAGATCACTAGGCATCCATTTGGTTTTAAGCACACAAAAACCTTCAGGAATTGCGTGGATAAGTACAAGTTTGCAAGTATCGAATGATAACCGTTTGGCATCGAGAGAATAAGTACAAGTTTGTAGATTACGAGTGTAAACCAATGGGCATTTGGATAATAAGTACAAGTTTGTAGATTACGAATGTAAGCCAAATCGTATTCATTGGATAAGCACAAAAGACTATTCGCCTATGTACTTGATGTCAACGTAGCCTTTAAATACTCGAACCTCTTTTATCAACGAACGCCAGAATACCGCTTTCTTTTTGTTGCTAAGTTTCCAGTAAATATTAAGCGCATTATCGTCTAATTTGACACGTTTGGAATTGATAAGCTGACGTTTAATGTCGTTTATTTCATTGTTAATTTTCTCTTTTTTGTCAACGAATTGTTGCTTGGTCAGGTCTCCTTCGGCATAGAGTTCCTTGATTCTTTCGAGTTTTTTTTCAAGTTTTGTGATGTCAGATTTCTTGACTTTAATCTCGTTTTCAAGTTCTAAATCCACGTTACATTTAGCCAAGTCTTCGTGAACTTGTGAGATCAATAACTTCTCAATGTTCATTTCGGATATTGTAATACAAGTTTTATTGCGTTCCGAACTTCTGCCGTTACAGCGATAATTCAAGTATAATTTACCATTATCATGTCTAGGAGCACCGACCATAGTTGAACCGCAATAGCCACATTTAAGTAGCCCTCTAAACATATAATTATATTTTCGAGGCTTACCGCCAGCACGTTCATTGAGTATATCTTGTACCGCTTCAAACACTGGAATATCAACGATTTGTGGATAGGTTTTATTCCCGATGTAATTGTTATTGCGGAGCAAGTATCTCATTCGCTGTTCGGTAAAAGCGTCACGTCCATTCGCACGTTTGTCTTTTTCTTTAAGATAATCACCATACTTTTTATTGAATAAAACCTTTGTTTGACTGACCGAATGTGTTGCCAAAAATGTATCAAACGCATACTTAACCATCTTGGCTTCTTCGGGTACAACAACAACTTTTTTCGGCTCTACTTTGTAGCCCAAAGCACAACAACCAGTGCATGGTTCGCCTAGCTTTTTTTTGTTAGCAAAGGTTTCGTTTATGCGCTCAGATGCGTGTTCTCGTTCGTTTGCAGCAAGCCCAAGCAGGACTGTTAGAATCAATTTACCATTTGCCGTCGTTGTATCAATGTCTAGATCATGAATACATTTAACGCCGATATTCTTGTCATTCCATGCGTTAATTAAAGATAAGCCATCGACTGTATTTCTTGTCAAACGGTCAAGACGACACGTTAAAACCACGTCGCCAGGCTGTACTTCTTTCATCAATTTTTGAAAGGATGGTCGGTTCAAGTTTCCACCAGAAAATCCATTATCTTCGTAGTACTCAAGAACATTTAAATCATTCTTACTACAGTATTCGTATAGCTGTTCCTTTTGAGCACCGATAGATTGACCATTACGACGCTGTTCATCAGTACTAACACGCGTGTATAACCTTACATTATCCATCTTTACTCTCTCCTTTCTAACGTTTTTGTTTTACTCGAAAACGTAATCAAATACGGCGTTCAATACTCGAAAAACTTTCTCTTTTTGGCTGATATCTAGGCGACTGATTCCCCGCGAAAAGCGGTCTAAATCCTCTTGGCTTGGACGTCTAAATTCCTTTTGTTTGCCAAGAAAATAGTCAACATCAACATTGTATACACGGCTCAAAATGGATAAATTTTCAAGCGAAATTGGCCGCTGACCAGACTCATAAGACCTCATCGTCGACTCCGCCACACCAATCATCTGACCGCCATAAACGATCGATTTTCCAGCCTGTTTGCGTGCCAATTGAAGCCTTTTCCCAACTAATTTATCAAAGTCACTCATACATTTTTTCTCCTTTCTAAGATAGGTTTATTATACTATCCGTATACATTATATAGCGTAAAAGATACGGAACGCAACCCTACTTATTAGTAAATTGAGGACAACTTTTGGCAGAGGAAATCAACTTTTGATAAGTTAGCAAATCACTGGAAAGTTGATTGACTCTCCGTAAGGAGTAAATAACAAACAATAAAAAAAGTTAAGAAATCCCCGTATTTTTCCAAGAAAAAGCCAAATATTTTAAGTTCAAAGCAACAACATGATTATTTCAACTTTTCAGCCTTTTTTTTAAGTTTTAGCCGTTTCTCGCAACTTGTGGAATTTTAACGGTTTTTTACACGGGACTTTGACATGGATATAAACAATGTTCAAAATCATGTCAACCACGGGCTGAAAGCCCCAGTAAATCGCACCAAACAAACCCAACCAAACACCACGAGTTCAAGCTCCGAACGGCTGACGGAGTCACTCGAGTATTGATCAGTATTTTATTCGGTTTAAATGATGATGTAAGAGACGAGTAAGCTAAGCCCGCTCTGGACGATTCGCTCGGAGGCGGGCTACGAATCAAAGCCCTGATAAACCCATTCCAGAACCCATTCAACCCCCATGTTAAACCCGTCATCACTAGCCACGATTGTGTAGAATTAATCACGTAGAATAACTATACAAATAAACGGTTAATAATTTGTGTGGTTTGTAGAGTGCAAGAAGTTTGTTTGTTGTGTGTTGTCCAGTTTTTTACAACGTTAAATTCTGGACGACTTTTTTTGTCTCAAAAAGGCAGTTAGTCAAGACTACCCAAAACAAGAAAAAAAGCCTCAAAAAGAGGACAAAAAAGAGGACAAGCCAAGGCTAGTTGTATACAGAAAAGGAGTAAACGTATATGACTAGAAAAAGAGTAAATCTAATCTCAGCTCGCAAACAAAAGAAGCTGACAATTCGGGCTGTAGCCAAGCAGTTACACGTAAGTAAATCCTCATATAGTAATTATGAACAGGGTAAGCGTAAGCCGAGAAAATTCATCGCGTTTGCAATCTGTAAATATTATGGCAAGCCGATGTCGGTGTTATTTCCTGGCGAACCACTAAGTTCATTCAAAGTTGGACGGATGAAAGGCGGTGCTGACGATGTTGAGTAAAAAACAAATCGTACAAGCAATCATCAACGCATACGCTATTGAAGGATTCGTCGTGACTAACGATGACACGCTCGTCAAGACAAATGAACAAACTAACAAGTCTACGGGTGGTAAAGCTACAATTTACAACAAGTTCGAAGCTGGTAAGGACGGTGACAAAGTATGTTTCCTTTAAATATTAAACCCGTTCTTAACCTTGCTCCGAGTAGAGCTGAGCAGTGGCTCTCTTGTCCATTGTCGGCAGTGCTTAGTCGTGAATTAAGGGGTTCATATTCGGGGTGTTATTCGGGTCAAGTTATTACAAGCCACAATCAAAAAGAAGAAGAGTTTATTGAACAGGGTGTGCTGGCTCACAAGTTGGCGGAAGAAACAATTAACTATCTGTATTTCGAAGGCGAACGAAAATTGCAAACTAGCAAAATCATTGAGCAAGCCGTTCGAGATTATACACTCATGTTGCAACACTATGTGCTGGAGAATAACGGCAATATTGTGATGTTTGGAGCCGAGCAACGAGTGTCAGTCGAGTTGGATGAAGAAACAAAAAAAGCGGGAATCACATGTTGGGGAACAGTTGACGCCGCTTTATTAACAACCAGCTCTATTCATGTATTCGATTTAAAATACGGAGAAAACGAGCCAGTGGATGCCAAGAACAACGCTCAGCTTATGCTGTATGCAGTCGGGCTGTATCAAGCATATAAACCGTTGTATCCATCCATCAATTGTATTGTACTTCATATTATTCAGCCACGGCAAGAGTGTAAATATAGTGATTACCAATTGAGTGGCGAACAGTTGATGCGCTGGTTTAATAATACAGTACTGAGTGTCTGTCATGAAATTGGTAAATTGGATGTTAATCGTGTGATGTCGGATCCATCCGTTCAAACTTGCAAAAACACTCATTGCGAAGCTTACGAATGTGGTCGGTGCAATAAATGTAAAAACTGGGCTCTTAACAGATTGAGTGCATCGAGTAGCGTTATTCCCACTAACGAAGAATTAAGAGAGGAAGTACGCTTACGATCATTCTTGAGTGGTTATATGGATAACTCACGCGATATGACAGTCGAAGAACTGAAGCATGGGCGGGTAATTAATGGAGTGATTTGTGAGTCAAAAGAAGTAAGAGGAATGCCAAAGTCGAAAAAGGGAAAGCAAGCCGTACTCGATAAATTAGGCTCGATGTATCTGCCAGAGCTAGCTGGCGAAGAATACGTGGACCATTCGCCTAAACCACTATATTATTTCGAACAACGTCTGGGTAAAGAAACAACTGCTGAAGTACTTGGTGACGTATTAGATGTGCAAACTCGGAACAAGCTCAAATTAACAGAATAAGCAATCATACCAGTAATACTGATGAAAAGTCGGTTGTTACTGGTTTTTTTTGTCTCAAAACGGCAGTTAGTTAAGACTATCGAAAAAGATCAAAAAATCGTCCAAAAGAGGACAAACTCCGAATCCCACATGGCTAGTTGTTTGTGTAGATGAAAGAGGACAAAAATATGAGCTTGTTCAGTACGTTACTAGCTGATGGTGGTTACGCTTGTTATAGCTTAGGTAGAGTCATTGATGGTCGCAAAACGTGGGCTGATAACCTAACGGATAGTGTCGAACAATTGAATAGTTATCATGCGAATAGCTACAACCGCAATCAATTTAACAATTATTTATCGATATCAACATTCAAGAGAGGTCGGAGTAGATGTGAAGCCAATGTCAAGGAAGTCAAACGATTGTTTCTTGATATGGATGCACACGACAATCCTATCAACCTTGACGAAGCTAAATTGTTGGCTAATTACATTATGGATAACTGGTTCGATGAATGCGAACTGCCAGAGCCAAACTATATTATATTTAGCGGACGCGGTTTACAGGTATTGTTCACGCTTGATGGTTGCACTAATGTGACTGAATGGAAGCCGTATCAAACCGCACTTCTTAAGACTTGTCAAAAGCTTTTAAAAGACTTGAAAGAACATTCACTATCTGAAGCAAGTATTGTAGCTGTCGAGCATGACGATCTTAAGATTGATATTTTGAAAGATGCAGCACGTGTACACCGTGTACCAAACACAAAAAACTTAAAATCTGACGTGGCGGCAAAGTTGCTATATGCGAATGAAGACCACGTATACACGTTGAACGAGCTTAATGCCAATTATGAAGCGTTCAGCGATGAAAATTTAGTTACTGAAAAGAAAAAGAAGAAAACTCAGAAAAAAACCAAATCAGAACCAAGCGAACGTGATGTTGATTTGTCACGTATTGATATGGATGGTAAACAGGTTATTGACCCACACTTTTTCGAAATAATCGAGAAGACAATTAAACCTAGACTGAGTGATTTAGAGACTTTGATTCGTTTGCGTAACGAAGCTGGAGTTGATGGCGGGTATCGAAACAACTTGATTTCAATTTATATTCCTACACTTGTAAGTTGTGGATGTAAAAACGATGAAGTCATTAAAGAAGCTCACCGTATCAACTCACTCTTTAACAAACCACTGAAACAAGCCGAGGTTAACGATTGGCTTAACTCATGCTTGAAAAAGAAAGAGATCGTAAATGCTGATGGAAAAACGGGTGTTAGTCGGGTTTATTATCGTTTTTACACGAATACAATTATTGACAAGTTACAAATCACAAAAGAAGAACAAGAGTCGATGAAAGTGTTGTGTGACGAGAAAATAAAGAAAAAGAGAAATCGAGAAAAGAACAAAGATCAACAGAATGCAAACAGACGAGAGGTCTACGCACAAAAGACTGCCGATAAACGCAAAGAGAAAGAAAAACGTAACGATCGCATCAAAGAGCTAAGTGCCGACGGGTTGAGTACACGTCAGATTGCCAAACAACTTGGCGTAAATGCGTCTACGGTGTCTCGTGTTTTGAAGGGGTAAAGTGTTGCATTTTTTCGTAAGCTTTATAAAGGTGTAAGAATGAGAGAACATAAACTAGACGTACGGAGCAAGACCAACACACCCCGCCGCAAGGTTTGTTCTTTCTTTGAACTGGAAGGACGGTCGATAAAATATGGAAGCTGAAAGAACGGTCGAACAAGCCCTCAAACGAGCTATAGAAAAGGCGGGTGGTTGCTGTTACAAGTTCACATCGCCTTCTCGAGCAGGCGTTCCAGATCGCATTGTAGTGCTCCGTGGACGTGTAGTCTTTGTGGAACTTAAAGCAACAGGAGAGAAGCCTCGAGCCCTACAAAAAGCAGTTGCTAAGAGCATTCGTAAGGCAGGCGGTAGGGTGTATTGCTTGTCAAGTGTTGAACAGGTAGCGTGCTTCGTTCAAACATTGAAGAGGCGTTATCCGTTAGAAGAAGACTACGACAACATCTAAGCGTAAAGTGTTGCATTTTTTCGTAAGCTTTATAAAGGTGTAAGAATGAGAGAACATAAACTAGACGTACGGAGCAAGACCAACACACCCCGCCGCAAGGCTTGTTCTTTCTTTGAACTGGATATGACGGTCGAGCTCATGACGGCTAATTGTAAACACGAACAGAAAGAGAGGTACTGTATGAACTACATAGCACATGATTACCAAACACGAGCTGTTGAATGGTGCTTAAACAATCCAAGATGTGGGCTATTCCTGCCGATGGGTGCGGGGAAGACTGTTATCACATTGACCGCAATTGCAAATCTAAAAAAGTCGGGAGAGGTGAACAAAGTTCTTATAATTGCACCCGTACGTGTAGCCCGTACAACATGGCCTGCTGAAATCGAGAAATGGGAGCACACCAAGCACTTGACGTATACGGTTATTGATGGTGACGCCAAAAAGCGAACGAGAGCACTTGAACAAGATTCAGACATTTACATCATAGGTAAGGAGCAGGTTGTCTGGCTTTGTGAGACGGTGGGAAAAAGCTGGCCGTTTGATATGGTTGTCGTTGACGAACTATCGACATTCAAGAATCATCAAGCCCAGCGTTTCAAAGCTCTAAAAAAAGTGGCTAAGAAGTTCAAGCGATTCATCGGTCTTACTGGTACACCAGCACCGAGAGGAATTCCAGACTTGTGGAGTCAAATGTTTCTCATTGACGTTGGCACCCGTCTCGGCAAGTCAATTGGTTCTTTCCGCAAGACCTATCTAATCCCCGAACGAAGCAACGGCTATATAGTGTACTCGTGGGCAGTACGCGTAGGAGCTCAGAAAGAAATCGAACAAAAGATATGTGATGTCGTGATGTCTCTGGATTCGAGCGAATGTGTAGAGTTGCCAGACATCAATTACATTAACGTGCCAATAACCCTTCCTAAAGCCGTCAAGAAACGCTATGACACGTTTAAGAAGGACTTAGTTTTGGAACTGTCGACAACAGACGTTTCTGCAAGCAATTTAGGCGTGCTATGTGGTCAGCTGTTACAGTTCACGTCAGGTCAGATTTATACGCACGATCCATCACTTCCTGTTGATACTATACATGACGAAAAGTTGAAAGCTTTAAGCGACATTTTGACATCAGCAAACGGAGAGCCTGTAATTATCTACTATTACTTCAAGCATGAGCTAGCACGTATCATCAGCCTTCTTGAATCTAATTCTTTGCGATATTCAACTCTCGAAAAAGACTCAGATTTGGCACGATGGAACAATCATGATTTAGACGTACTTTTGTTACACCCAGCCTCAGCAGGACATGGGTTGAACTTACAGTCGGGCGGTTCGGTGATTATCTGGTTCACTTTGCCGAATTTTAACTTGGAGCTTTATCAGCAAGCAAATGCTCGATTATATAGACAAGGACAAAAAGAGAAGGTTAGGGTTTATCACTTGCTCGTTGATGATTCGATCGATGTTGATATGATGAATGCACTCGAAAAAAAGGAAGTAACACAATCAACGTTGCTTGATGCTTTAAGGCGTTAATATACAATATATAGCACTATCGGTGAGCTTAGTCTCGCCTTTTTTTGTTGCCTGCAAAATCGAGTTAGTTAAGACTACCCAAAACAAGAAAAAAAGTTCACAAAATGAGGACAAGTAAGAGGACACGCATGGCTAATTGTATTTGTAAATGATAAAGGAGATATAAATTATGTACAACTACGAAGGAAGACAATTCAATAAAACAAACGACGATTATATCGAGCAACGTAAAGCACGTCGGCTGCTTGGTATCGTGACAGACGGTCAATTGATCTACTATCCATCGCCTTTTGGCAAATGTGTGAATGTTGTTAGTTATTCGATTGAACAAAAAACATCATACTTTGTTGTCTCGATTGAAGATGAAAATGGGCAAAAAGTAAAGATTCACGGTGCGTATTTTGCTGATATGCAAAAGTCGAGAAAGCAAGTTGCTTGAATCTAAACAAACATATAATGAACTGACAAATACATGGAGAGCATAGTCTCTCTTTTCTAATGCCCACAACCTCTAGTTAGGTAAAACTAACACACAAAGCTACGAGAACGCCCTCGTGGAAGAGGACAAGCATGGCTAGTTGTAAGTACTTACGAATTGGAGCATGAATCAGTGCTCACAGCTCATTCAATTCGGAATTTTTTTCAATATAGACGTACAAACCTTCGAGCAATACGGACATTTTTTCAACCTTACTCATATCTTAGGTTCGTAATAAGCACATATTTCATTAAAATAAGCCCTTTTTCCTGACCAAAAAGCATATCTTTTTTAAGTTCAGGTCGAGGATTTGTCCTAGTTTGGTTTCTACCTCGAAATTTTGTCCGTATTTTACACTCTTATGCCGGCATAAGCATTAAAAACAATCATATGATGACAAAACGCTATATTTACAAGCTACACTCCGCTACACGAAAATGGTATACTGTAAGTGCAGGTTATATTTTCGAATATTTATGGAGGCTAATATGACAGTAGATACAAAAAAAGAACAAGAACGTGATGAGTTACATAGAGCTATATGGGCTATTGCAGACGAATTACGTGGTGCAGTTGATGGATGGGACTTCAAGAACTATGTGCTTGGAACAATGTTCTATCGTTATATTTCAGAAAAACTAGCAGATTATATCAATAAAGGTGAAGAAGAAGCTGGAAACACAGGATTCAAATTCGAAGAAATGTCAAATTCTGATGCAGAAGAAGCTCGTGAAGGCTTGATTCAGGAACAAGGTTTCTTCATTCTTCCAAGCGAGTTGTTCTGTAACGTAGTAAAACGTTGTGAAAATGACGAGAATTTAAACGAAACACTTGAGACAGTGTTCAGACACATTGAAGAATCGGCTCAAGGAAGTGTTTCAGAGAACGATTTTAAGGGATTGTTTGACGATTTTGACATTAACAGTAATAAGCTTGGAAATACTGTTGCAAAACGTAACGAACGTCTATGTAAATTATTGAATGGAATTAATGGCATGAAGCTTGGTTCCGTCGAAAACCATGATATTGATGCGTTTGGAGATGCATACGAATACTTGATGTCAATGTACGCAAGTAATGCAGGTAAGAGTGGAGGGGAGTTCTTCACGAGTTCTGAAGTCTCAATTTTATTGACAAAGCTAGGTACTGTAGGCAAGAAAACTGTCAACAAAGTATATGATCCTGCTTGTGGTTCTGGTTCATTGCTTTTAAAGGCGATTGATGTTCTTGGAAAAGATGCAGTTACAACAGGATTCTTTGGTCAGGAAATCAACATAACTACATACAACCTATGTCGTATCAATATGTTTTTGCATGATGTAGGTTTTGACAAGTTCGATATCCAATGTGACAACACTTTAACGAATCCAAAGCACTGGGACGACGAGCCATTCGAGTTAGTTGTATCTAACCCTCCATACTCGATAAAATGGCCTGGAGACTCAGATGCTACATTAATCAACGACCCTCGTTTTGCTCCTGCTGGAGTTTTAGCTCCAAAATCAAAAGCAGACATGGCGTTTATCATGCATTCATTATCTTGGTTAGCTCCAAATGGTGCAGCTTCTATCGTATGTTTCCCAGGAATCATGTACAGAGGTGGTGCCGAACAGAAGATTCGTAAATACTTGGTAGAAAACAACTTTGTGGATGCAATCATTCAGCTTCCTGGTAATCTATTCTTTGGAACCTCAATTGCCACATGCATCATGGTTATGCGTAAAGGCAAAACAGACAATAACGTATTGTTTATCGACGCTTCTAAGGAATATATCAAGGTTACAAACAATAACAAGTTAACTGATGAAAATATTGATCACATTGTTGACGCATATACAAAACGTGAAGAAGTAGAGCATTTCGTACACGTAGCTGATTTAAATGAAATTGAAGAAAACAACTTTAACTTATCTGTATCTACCTATGTAGAACCAGAAGACACAACAGAAAAGGTTGATATCAAGGTATTAAATCAGCAGATTAAGGAAATCGTAGCTAAACAGGAAGTCTTAAGAACTGAAATTGACAAGATTATTGCTGAGATTGAAGGTGGCATTGATGAGTAAATTAGAAGAATTAATTCAAGAATTATGTCCCAACGGAATCCAATACCATTTAATTGGAGATATTTGTGATGTTTTAACGGGAGGAGAAGCTCCACCTGAATCAATTAAAGAGAAAGAGCCACAAGGTGAATACATTTATCCAATTTATTCCAATGGTTTAGGAGATAATGCTTTGTGGGGCTATTCGAAAACATTTCGTATAGATAAACCTGCGGTAACGTTTTCATCTATTGGTACAATTGGATTTCCAACATTAAGAGAAGCAAAATTTACACCAATCATAAGGCTTAAGGTAATATATCCGAAAGATGCTAACAAACTTAATATTTGCTTTTTAAAATATGCCTTAGAAATAGTTCAATTTGAGAAGCAAAAATCATCAGTTGCAAATGTAAATGCCTCGATGATAAAAAATATAAAAATCCCTGTTCCCCCGTTAGAAGTTCAACAAGAAATCGTTCGTATTCTAGACGAATTCACAGCAAAAACAGCAGAACTTCAGGCTGAGTTGAATAAAGAGTATGAAGCTCGTAAGAAACAGTATGAATATTATAGAGATACTTTGCTAAATAATAATGCAGAAATTCCTAAAATAAAATTAGGAGAATTTGCTGTAATTAGTCGTGGAGGTAATTTTCAAAAGAAAGACTTTGTTGATAATGGTTTACCTTGTATTCATTATGGTCAAATTTATACCCATTATGGAACATATGCTGATACAACATTGACAACAATCAATGAAGAAGCATATAGCAAATCAAAAAAAGCCAAGAAAAATGATATTGTTATGGCTGTTACAAGTGAAAATATTGAAGATGTTTGCAAATCTGTAGCTTGGTTAGGAGATAAAGATATAGCTGTTAGCGGACATACAGCAATTATTAGTCATCACCAAAATGCTAAATATTTGTCTTATTACTTTTCTTCAAATGCTTTCTTCAAGCAAAAGAAAAAACTAGCACATGGCACAAAAGTAATTGAAGTTACTCCGAATACATTAGCCAATATTGAAGTTCCTTTACCTTCTTTGGAGGTACAAAATCGTCTAGTTGAAGTTCTCGACAACTTCGATTCAATCTGTTCTGATTTGAACATTGATTTACCTGCTGAAATCGAAACTCGACAAAAACAATATGAATATTATCGAGATTCGTTGTTGACATTTGCTGAAACTGGTCACATCATGCC
>ULQV01044023.1_pt1 | contig 54950 bp, 55 predicted proteins | sample 1954851 | NCBI WGS metagenome assembly ULQV01 (sample SAMEA4835665, study PRJEB28245) | human gut metagenome | biome: gut microbiome; material: fecal sample | place: Denmark | collected 2008 | reverse complement strand
TTTTATCAACATTGATGTATTAATTTTCTAATGTATTATACACATATTTTGTTATGAGCTCAATGGAGTTACTAAAAGTGTTGGCACAATTAAATCTTAGTATGTCAATGAGAATGACCTTTCTTTAAGGAAAGAAAGTGTCAAGTTTACAAAATTTAAAATTAATACAGATTGACAGACAACTGAATAAATGAGCTTTGTTGATGAACGGCACATATAACACAAAGCTAAATTAATGAAAACTTCCAATAAAAATAGTGCCTAAGAAACTGAAAGGTGGTCTATCTCATGCTTGAAAAAAAGGAATTAACATTTGTGGTATTCATTCTTTATGCTCTTGGCCAACATTGGAATATGACAACGCCTGAAGTGTATGACATATTGAATTCAACTGGAATATTAGATGATTACATTATTAAATGCTATGATGTTTTGCATACGTTAGGAAAAGAATATCTGGTTGAAGATATTACAGAGTTTGTAAGAGAAAAGGGAATAGACGTGTAGTTGTAACATAAAATGAGTTTTGTGTTCATTTTTAACTGTTTAATCAAAATTGTATCCACCACGAAAATTATAATAAACACTATTTTTTTTTAATATTACATATGGATCATCAATGATTTTAAATACATCATTAGGATAGAAGTAGCAATAATTCGATTCATCTAGAATTAAATTATGTCCATCGCTATCTCTACCAATTACTTTATATTCTTTTCCAAATGTGATTCCACAAATTAAATGATCATATTCATGTGTAATACATTGGACAGTAGCCTCATAATCTTTTAAAAGTTTTCCTTCATCACTTATAATTTCGAAATCTTCTAAATGATTAAAATCTGTGATCGTACCATCATTACCTCTTACATGTAGGCTAGTACGTTCGTCTTCCCAATATTCGATAAAATAGACTTCATACAATTTGCCTTTAGTAAATTTGCAATTTGATTTTGAGTTGTATCTTACAACAGCTGGTTTATTAAAGTTTATTTTGTTCATATCTTTAAATGTATTATAAGGTTGATTGTATTACAATACAAATCAAGTCTATATTTTCAGAGCGTTTATTTTTATGCTATTTGGTAGAAAAAAAATTTAGGCTTGATTTAATTCAGCTCTTGTTAGAAACTTAGTATACTTGATTGGTAAAAATGAGGTGTTAAAGGTGAATTTGATTCGTATTATACTTGCGCTATTAGTGAGTGTTGGAGTGCCTTGTACATTCTCCAAAACAAGGAAGCTACAAAGATTTGCTCTTGGCTTAATTACATTGGCATTCTTGATTCAAACGGTACAGCCGCTTTGCAACATAATTTGAAAGAAACCGCATTAACAGGTATATTGGCAATTCTCTATTATTTTGTATATATTCGTGCATCTAAGACTACTTTAAGATCGGATTACGATGATATTGAGTAAGATGTTTCTTTTAATGATTGACTGTGTATTGAATTGAAGTGTAAACTAACATTAGGAACAAAAGCTAAGAAGCTTTTAGCGAGGTATGATGTGCATCTATGCAGGTTATGCCTCGATTTTTGATTTTGAGAATCTGAAAATAAAAAAACCAGCCTCTGCGTACAGAAGCTGGGCGTGCGCCTCTTGCATCACCTTCGTCCTAATTAATATACCATATTTTCTTAATTGTGCAACTCACTATATATTCTTCGAATCAATTGTGTTAATAATATTATTGATAATAAATGTTTGGGGAATTACTGACTAAATGAAAGGGAACCTATTATGTATGATCAAGAGAAAATTAAAAAGATGAAGAATCATGAACTTGCTATGGAAGCGTATTTCTATGCATATAATCATAAATTATTTGGTGGAATATCCCAGAAAAATGCAGTTAAATGCTATGAACAGATTATTTCTATTATGGATTTTGATGAAAGAATCAATTTACCTTTCATATCTACATTTGGAAGGTGCTATGTGGCCACTGAAAAGCGTTTGATAAAATGTACCAAGAAATTGTTTGGATATAGAATTGAAGAACGGAATTGGAATGAAATTAAGCATATATTCTACAATAGTACTGCATCAAGAGGTGCTTTAATATTGGATACGGTTTATGGAGAAGTTAAAATTGGAGTTCATCGAGATGGTGCAGGATATGCTTGTGAGGTGTTGAGAAAATTAAAGTAAACCGCAAAATAAATGTATCATTGTTGTGACGTGGTATAAGAGTATTGGAATTTCTCTTTAAATCTTTTGGCTTTCGATTCAAGGAATTTCAAGTTCTTTGAAAGATATGTTTTGTGCATATCTTTTTTTATTGACTAAATAGTTAAGTAGGTATATAGTTAAGCTACTTAAATAAATTGGAGGTTCTTATGGAAGTTCAAGATGAAGTACTAGATTTATTGTTTGATCTAACATATAAAGTCACGAACTATGTTCGAAATAACCGTCATTGTAAAGATGGGCCTAGAATCAAAGATGTGATGTTGTTTAAAACGATTTATAAAGCAGAGAATCATCAGATCACAATGAGTGAACTGGCAAATATTCTCGGTGTATCTCCAGCAGCTGTATCGCAGATGATTGCTGGATTTGAAAAGAAGGGTCTGCTTCAAAGGGTGCATTCAAATACGGATCGTAGAACGGTCTATATTCAAATCGTTCCAGAGGCAATCGACATGTTTCAAAAGCGTATGGATTCCCATATGGCTAATGTTTATTCATATTTAGATTATCTTGGGACATCTGACTGTGCGCATTTAAGAGATATTTTAAAAAAGACAGCTCATTATATGGAGGAAAATAAAGAATGACAAAGATTATGAAATATTTAAAGCCATATTGGCTATCCATTGTCCTTGCCCTTGGCTTGTTGTTTGGACAAGCCACATGCGAACTGACAATGCCGGATTATATGCAAAACATTGTCAATACAGGCATTCAAAATGGAGGTATTGAAAGTGGTGTCTATGAACAGGTTCGTGAAAGTACATTTAATTCGTATGTAATGTTCGCAACCGATTCCGAAAAAGATTTAATGACATCTTCTTATAAGTTGGTTACACCAAGTAAGGCAACTAAGGAAGAAAAAACAAAAATTCCAGCTTTGAAAACAGAGAATGTATATCTATTAAAAGATATCAGTGAAGAAAAGGAAGAAAAGCTTTCTTCCACTTTGACCCTACTTCAAATGACAATGGTAGAAGTGAGTAAGGATGCTAAAGAAAGCAATGTACAAATTCCTCAACTACTGATGATGAATGGTATGGATACATATAGAAAAGCTGCAAAATCCGAGATTTCTAAACTCGGAGATTCGACAGTAACAAGCATGAGCTCACAATTTTTAAAGAAGGAATATAGTGATCTAGGAATGGATATGGAAAAAATCCAACAAGACTATATTATCTTTTCAGGACTTAAGATGTTAGGTTATGCCCTAGGCAGTGCTGTATGTGCAATTCTAGTCGGATTTTTGGCAAGTCGTATTGCGGCAGGCTTCTCTAAAGATTTGCGTGAAGCCGTATTTGAAAAGGTGACACATTTCTCGAATGAGAACCTAAATACATTTAGTACATCCAGTTTGATTACACGTACCACAAATGATATTCAACAACTACAGATGACGGTGGCAATGTTTTTAAGAATTGTCATGTATGCACCAATTATTGGGATTGGAGCCATACTACACGTCATTGAGTCTGGAGCGAATATGACTTGGATTCTAGCTTTATGTGTAGTGATCATTTTAAGCGTTGTATTTGCGATTTTTATGATTGTCATGCCAAAATTTAAGATCATGCAGAAAATGATTGATAAGATGAATAGCGTTGTACGAGAATTATTAGATGGAATGTTAGTCATTCGTGCGTTCAATAATGAGCATCTTGAAGAAGCTAAATTTGATAAAGCCAATAAAGACATTACTTCTGTTTCTTTATTTACAACACGAGCTATGGCATTTATGATGCCAATCATGATGTTTTTAATGAACGGTACCACACTTATGATTCTATGGTTTGGATCGAAACAAGTGGATGCCGGCATCATTCAAGTTGGTAGTATCATGGCCTTTATGCAGTATGCGATGCAAGTCATTATGGCCTTCTTAATGATTACCATGGTTGCGATTATGCTTCCTCGTGCCAATGTCAGTGCTTTACGTATTCATGAAGTATTAAGCAGTGATATTACGGTTAAAGATAAGGAAAAGACTTGTGATTTCTCATCCAATATGCGAGGTGTTGTATCCTTTAAAAACGTATCTTTTAGATATCCAGGTGCCGATGAAGATGTTTTAAGCCATATTAGCTTTGAGACGAAGCCAGGAGAAACGACTGCCTTTATTGGAAGTACAGGATCTGGTAAGTCGACATTGATCAACTTAGTACCAAGATTCTATGATGTGACAAGTGGATCTATTTGTGTGGATGGTGTTGATATTCGAGATGTCAAACAAGAGGATTTAAGAAGTCGCATTGGCTATGTTCCACAAAAAGGTATGTTACTATCAGGAGATATTGAATCCAACTTATTATATTCAAAGAAAGATGCCAATGCAAAAGACATCGAGTCTGCTTTAGCTATTTCTCAAAGTACGGAGTTTGTTTCTAAAAAACCAGAAGGCATCCACTCTGAAATCAGTCAGGGTGGTACAAACGTATCGGGTGGACAAAGACAAAGACTATCGATTGCGCGTGCCATTGTGCGTAAGCCTGAAATCTATATTTTTGATGATAGCTTTAGTGCTTTAGACTTTAAAACGGATGCCAAACTTCGTGAAGCTTTAGCTGCTTCTTGTAAAGAAACAAAGAGTACGGTACTTCTTGTAGCCCAACGTATTTCAAGTATTTTACATGCCGATCAAATCATTGTACTGGATGAAGGGAAAATGGTTGGAAAAGGAACACATGCTGAATTGATGGAATCTTGTGATGTGTATCAACAAATCGCATCGAGCCAGTTGACAAAGGAGGAACTTGCCAATGTCTAATCAGAAACAAAACAATCGTCCAAGAGGTCCCATGGGCCGTGGTATGCGTGGTGGCGGCGAAAAGGCAAAAGATTTCAAAGGTACAATGAAGAAGTTGTTCAATTATATCAAACCTTTTAAATTTACTTTCCTAATTGGAATTGTTTGTGCCATTGTCTCCGTATGTATTATGGTCATTGGACCTAAGATTCAAGGAAATATTATTACAGAAATAGCCGAAGGCTTTATGAATAAAGTACAAGGCAAGGGTGGCATTGATTTTGATGCGATCAAAAAGACGTGTGCCTTATTATTAGCTATCTATGCCATGAGTACAGCCTTCTCGTATCTTCAAGGCTGGTTGATGAGTGGTGTATCCAATAAAATGGGATATCAGCTTCGTAAGGAAATGAACCAAAAGATTGATAAACTTCCACTATCTTACTTTGATAAAAACAGTCATGGAGACATTCTATCTCGCTTTACTAATGATGTAGATACCCTAGTTCAATCTTTAAACCAATCTTTATCCACGATGGTTTCAAGTATTGTACAAATTATTGGTTTTCTAGTGATGATGTTAAGTATTTCTTGGAAAATGACATTAATGGCTCTTGTTGTGATTCCATTTAGTATGATTCTAGTGATGGTAGTTGTGAAAAAGAGTCAACGCTACTTTAAGGCGCAACAAAAATCATTAGGTTTAGTCAATGGACATATTGAAGAGATGTATGCAGCACATACAATTGTGAAAGCTTTTAATGGGGAAGAAGATTCTTTAAAATCGTTTAAAGACTATAATAATCAATTGTATACAAGTGCATGGAAATCCCAATTCTTGTCTGGTTTAATGATGCCATTGACAAACTTGATTGGTAATATTGGCTATGTCGGCGTATGTATTCTAGGAGGGTACTTAACGATTCATGGTGAAATTGCGGTGGGTGATATTCAATCGTTTATTACGTATACACGTAACTTTACGCAACCAATCTCACAAATCTCACAATCGATGAATATGTTACAGAGTACGGCAGCTGCTGCAGAGCGTGTCTTTGAATTCTTGGCAAGTGAAGAAGAGGTTGCTGAAGTACAAAATCCAGTTGTATTCGAAGATGTACAAGGCCAAGTAACTTTTGAGAATGTATGTTTTGGATATGATCCAAGTAAGATTGTCATCAACAATTTTTCTATGTATATCAAGCCAGGCCAAACAATCGCTATTGTAGGTCCGACAGGTGCAGGGAAAACAACGATTGTCAAATTATTGATGCGTTTCTATGAATTAAATGCAGGCGCTATTTATATTGATGGCCATAATATTACAGACTACACAAGAAGTGATTTACGTAATATGGTCGGTATGGTATTACAAGATGCCTGGCTGTTTGAGGGAAGCATTCTAGAAAACTTACGATTTGGAAGACCCAACGCAACCGATGAAGAGGTCATGAAAGCTGCCAAAGCTGCGCATGTCGATCATTTTATTCGTACATTAGATCATGGTTATGATACGGTATTAAATGAAGCTTCTAGTAATATCAGTCAAGGACAACGACAATTATTAACGATTGCCCGTGCCTTCTTGGCAGATCCTAAAATCTTGATTTTAGATGAGGCGACAAGCAGTGTGGATACACGTACAGAAGTCTTGATTCAAAAGGGAATGGATGAGTTAATGAAGGGTCGTACAAGCTTTGTGATTGCGCACCGCCTATCTACGATTCGTGATGCGGATAATATTATCGTTATGGATCATGGAGACATTGTGGAAGTAGGAAGCCATGATGAATTGATGAAGCGTAATGGCTTCTATACGAAGTTATATAATGCACAATTTGAAGAGGCTTAAGCTATGCGTAAGATCATAGTGGATTTGAATGTAGTAAAAGATAACGAATTTTCAATGATGTATGAAATGTTTGGATTAGACGTACAAAATAGATCGTACGAAGATTTTGAAAGAAGACTACTACAGATGTCTATTGAGACCATTATTGAAGTAAAGAATCGAAAACAAAATCTTAAATCTTGTGCCAAATGGATCTTTATCTTAGAGGATATTCAACAAAAAAGTGATTGTATGTATTGTATTTGGGGTGAGTAAGACTTATGGGTATAAATATACAATCTGATTTAAACGCAATTGATAGTCAAGTATGGGGTTTATTATGTTATTAAAACTGAAAAGTTTGAAATTGTGTTTAGATTTATGTGGTATGATATATACACAATAAAGGCGAGGAACATCTGGTTGACATCGAATGAAGCCTTGGAGCGCTGATGACGCCATCGTCACCCTGGGCCCTTTAAAAAAAGCAATACAGGGACAACGCTCATCCAAAGGAGGCACTTTGTGTGCCTCTTTTGCATATCATAAAGAAAGGTATAATATGTGGGATATAGATTTGTCTTTTTTGCAGGAAAGTGCCCAAATCTTTTTAGACGAATTTGTTTAAAGAAATATAACATCTCACTTTTAGATAAATCGCTTTCTTTTTGAATTGGATTCATATATAATAAAAACGTGTTAAGGAGTGTGAAATTATGAAAGACATTACCGAAACAATGACATTTACTACGGAAGAGATTCGTCGTGAAAATATCAAGATGATTCTTCGTGAAGTAAGTGATGCTTTGGAAGAACGTGGTTATAATTCAGAAAATCAGATTGCTGGTTATTTGATTAGTAACGACCCTGCGTATATTTCTTCTCACAAGAATGCTCGTAACTTGATCCAAAAGATTGAACGTTATGAAATCATTGAAGAACTTGTACGTGCGTATTTAGAGAAATGATGGATCGTATCATTGGTTTAGATCTTGGTTCAAAAACATGTGGTGTATCGATTTGTGATGCGCTTCATATTACGTGTCGAGCTTTAACGACAGTGCGTTTTGAATCGGATGATTATGATGCTTGTTTAGAAGAAGTTTTAAAGCTATTAAAAGAAAATAAAGTCAAAGAAGTAGTTTTAGGCTTGCCAAAGCACATGAATGGAGATATCGGAATTCGTGGTGAAATATCTTGTGAATTTGCCAAGAAATTAGAGTCTTCGGGTATTACAGTTCATCTATGGGATGAGCGACTAACAACGGTTGCGGCCGAAAAAATCTTACTACAGGGGGATGTTTCTAGAAAGAAACGTAAAAAAGTAATTGATCAGATGGCTGCCGTTCAAATTTTACAGAGTTTTTTGGACAGACAAAACGGGGGATTCTAGATCCTCCTTTATTTTTGAAAGGAAAAGTATATTTATGTTAGATTCAAATAGTTTATATGTATATGATGAAGATGGAAATGAAAAAAAGATGACCATCTTATTCACTTTTGACAGTGATGAAACGGGATGCCAATATGTGGTTTTCCAAGATCCAGACAATGATGAGGGCGAAGTATTCGCATCTCGCTATGACGACAAAGGTCAGTTGATTCCTATTGAAAGCGAAGCCGAATGGGAAATGGTAGAAGAAGTAATCAACACGTTTGTTGAGGACGAGGAAAATGCCGACTAGGCGAAAAGTCAATTCTGTAAGAGTTGTCCTATTAGTCGTTGTATTCATTTTAATTATCGCCGGTCTTGGTTCGATTTTTGTCGTAAAGACAGGATTATCAAGTACGGGCAACGGGGATAAGGAAGTAGTGTTTACCATTGAAAACAATGAATCATTTGATTCAGTTTTAGAGAAATTGAAAAAAGAGAATCTGATCGCAAATGCGAGTGTTGCCAAGCTTTATGCCAAGGCAAGTCACAACACAAACTTTGTGGCAGGTACTTTTGAATTGGATAATGGCATGAGTGTAAAAGATATTTTGTCTACCATTCAAGATAGTACAAAACTAAAGAAAGATGCTCTTGTCTTAAAAATACCGGAAGGCAAATGGGCCAAAGAAATTGCGGCTGAAATATCAAATTTATATGATGGAAAGTATTCTTCAGAAGAAATTTTAAATCAATGGAATGATATTTCTTATATTCAAACGCTCGCAAAGGATTATTCTTTCTTAAATGTAGATGATTTAAATAATGACAATTATAAAGTGAAATTAGAAGGTTATTTATTCCCAGACACATATTTCTTGGAAAAAAATGACTCTCTTGATGATATTACACGCGTTCTGTTAGATCGCTTTGATGTGATGTATAAAGAGAATAAAAAGGCATTTGATAAAAGCGACTTATCCATCCATCAAATTATCAGTTTGGCTAGTGTCGTTCAATTTGAAGCAAGTGAACCTAGCGATATGGCTAAAATTGCCGGTGTTTTCTACAATCGTTTGGATCAAGGTATGAAACTACAATCGAGTGTAACGGTTTGTTATGCATTATATGATGATTTCAACGATCCAAAAGATTGTGAAACCAATCCAGAAGTAGATTCGCCATACAATACGTACTTACATGAAGGCTTACCAGTTGGACCGATTCTAAATCCGGGAGAAGAGGCAATTCAAGCAGTACTTAATCCTAATAGAGAAGATGGATACTTATTTTTTGCAGCAGATATCCATCATAAGAAAAATGGGGAAGTCCAATATTCAAAAACATATGAAGAACATTTACAGATTTGCGAAGAATTAGGATTAAATCTGTAACAATGTTTTGCATAATTTAAGGATTATGTTATAATTTTTTGTGCTAAATACAAGGAGTGATACCACATGGCAAATGAAAAATTTTACGTTACCCAAGAAGGTTATAATGATTTAGTCAATGAACATGAAAACCTAGTTCATAAAGTTCGTCAGGAAGTTATCGTCGAGTTGCAGGAAGCTCGTGCACAAGGTGACTTGTCTGAAAACGCCGACTACGATGCAGCCAGAGAACACCAGGCCCAAGTCGAAGGTCGTATTCGTGAATTAGAGGCAATGATCAAAAATGCTGAAATCATTAGTGAAGCCGATGATGCGGAAGATAAAAAGACAAAGAATGTTGTAAAATTGGGATCTACTGTTAAAATCTTAGATTTATCAGACAACCAAGAAGTAACATTCAATATCGTTGGTACAATTGAAGCAGATCCATTCAATGGTAAGCTTTCAAACACAACACCACTTGCAGAAGTCATCATGGACCACAAAGTTGGAGATGTATGTACTGTAAGACGTGTTGAAGAACCATATGATGTAAAAATTCTTGAAATTAAATAGAAAAACATCAAAAAATTACGTATAAGAGAAGGGTGATATTTATGAAACGAACTCTTCTCTTTTTTTGTCTCTTTATTTTCTTTACCTTTACCTGCTTTAACCGGTATACACCCATTACCTTACAAGAAGCCAAACCCACATTGATGCAAGTGGAAATTAAGGGGGCCATTCAAAATCCGGGTGTTTATACTTTAAAGCGTAACAGTTCCATTTCAAGTTTAATTCAAATGAGTGGAGGCCTATTAGAAAATAGTGATACGTCTAGAATCAGTTTTAACTATATCCTAAACGATAAAGATGTGGTGGTGATTCCAGAAAAACAAGATGTAAAACTCATTTCTATTAATAGTGCAACACTTGAAGAACTACAAACACTTCCAGGCATTGGTCCGGCCATTGCCCAAAGAATCATGGAGTATCGCAAAAGTAACACATTTCAATCTTTAGAACAAATCCAAAATGTCAAAGGCATTGGTCCAGCCATGTTTAATAAGATTAAGGACAAGATCTGCTTATGATGTTGATACTTTCACTTGGCTTTTTGGCCTGTCTAATCTTAAAAGAAATACTTTGTATACTCTGTTTTACACTTTTCTTTCTTGTCTATCTATACTATCGGTTTAAAGACAAAAGAATTCGGATTCTATTTATTTTATTTAGCCTATTAAGCTGTATCCTTGTATATCCAAAAGAAGTTCAACAACAGGATACATATAAAATTACAGAAATAAAGAAAGGGTACTATATAGGTAAAAATAGAGGTTCTAAAATTCTTATTCAAACAGATTTAGATTTAAGCTTCCAAGATGAAGTTAAAGTCAAACACATAGAATCCATTCATACAGATGATAATTTTACGCTGTTTAGTTTTACTCGATACAATGAAAATAAGAACATCAGGTATAAGACGAATTCTGTAGAAATCATCCACAAATCAACATCATTCAAGTCTAGACTCTACAACTATTTAAAGTTGAAACCCAATTCTTCCGTTGTCTTATCCTTATACTATGGCATACACGATGAAAGTATAGATGAAATCTATACGATGCTTGGATATGGCTATATGAGCGCATACTATATTGTTTTACATGTGTTAAAGCGAAAGTGGGATGAGACTCGTATTCGAAGAATCCTTCTAGTCTTCAGTGTTTTATTTGGCCATTTCTTTGTGTTTACACTTTCACTCACACGATTTATTTTGTATCAGTTGAGTACTCTATTATTCACATCCAAACCCAATCAAATGGCTTTTACGATCCTTTGTTTTGGCATGATCTATCCAAGTCAAGTACTATCCATATCTTTTATTTGTCCGCTTTTATTACAACTCGTATCGTATTTTTGTACAGAACACAAATGGATCGTACAAAAGATGGTCTTACTTGGATTGATGTTTATTTACTTTAAGAAAGTGAATCTTATTTCATTGCTTTTCTTTAACATCTTTAGAAAACTATATGGTTTGATCTTCTTGTTTGGATTTACAGTGCAGGATTTAATAAACCTAAAATTACCAGACCTTACCATTCGTTATGCACCTAGAATCCTATTTATAGTTCTATTTATAATCTTCTATATACAATGCTTAAAACACTTTAAATGGAAATATCTATGGATATGTATCGTTCCATTTCTAGAAATTTATTGTAATCCTTTCTTTCAAGTCTATACATTAAATATAGGTCAAGCCGACTGCAGCATCATTGTAGAACCTTTCCATAAAAGTGTAGTGATGATTGATTGTGGGCAAAACCTATATCGTGATAATGTCGAAAGAATTATTATGCCCTTTCTAGAAAACAAGAACATTCATGCGATTGATACATTGATACTTACACATGATGACTTTGATCATAATGGAGGATATGACAGTTTAAAAGATAAAATTGAAATCAAACAAGTCATAGAAGATTCAAATCAATCGGTTCATGTAGACTATCCATTTTATTTGTTGTTAAGTGAAAGAGAATCTAAGGATACCAATGATTCAAGTATCATTAGTTATTTTACGTATGATTACTTAACTTATCTTTTTATGGGGGATGCGAGTAAACAAATTGAAAAACAATTGATGGCTGCATACGATTTAAAAGCCGATGTCATAAAAGTAGGACATCATGGATCGAATACGAGTTCAGACCCAGACTTTCTTGACTCTTTAGATTGTAAGATTGCTCTGATTAGTTGTGGCTATAAGAATAAGTATGGTCATCCAAGTGTTGAAACACTCAAGACATTAGAAAATTTACACATAAATACACTATGTACGAGTGATTGTGGAAGTATAGCCATGTATTCTTTATTTCACTTTTCATTTGTTGTCACAAACGATGGAATGTTTGGTATAATATGGACATGATTTATATTTTATACGGAAAAGACAAAAGCATGGTTTCTATGAAGCTAGAGGCCATCAAAAAAAGACATCATATTCAAGAAAACGTAAACATCTATGATGCCCAAATAGATGAAATATCCAATGTTCTACAAGATTTAGATGCCTATTCGATCTTTGATGATGACAAGATGATTATTGTCAATAACTGTACATTTCTTTCAAGTAAGAATACGACAAACTATGAAGTGGATCCTTTTCTAGTAAGAAAAGATACAGACATGATTCTTGTGCTTGTATGTCCAAGCGATAAACTGGATACAAGAAAGAAAAAGGTGAAAGAAATCAGTGGGTGTGCAACATTGTATTCTTGTTTAGCACTTGATGAAAAGTCACAAAAGTTTTATGTGCAAGATAAGCTGAAGGAATATGAAGTCAAGGTCGATTTTAAAACGTTAGATTGGATGACATCTAGAATGGGACTCGATCCCATGTGCATCCAGAATGAAATTGAAAAGATTTCCATCTATTCAAAACATCCAACGTTTGAAGATGTACAAAACCTATTAGTTGTAGAACCTATGAATGACATCTTTAAAATGGTCGATGCCTTCTTTAGTCAAAATGGGATTTTATTATTAGCTTACTACCGTAACTTTAGAAAGCTGAATATGCAGCCAGTAGCTATCGTTGCGCTTTTGGCAAGTCAAATTCGTTTTCTATTTCAAGTACGCGTATTAATGGATGAAGGAAAGGCACAGGCAACCATTGCCCAAGAGTTAAAGGCCAATCCGTATCGCGTGAAATTAAATATGCAAAAGGCCATGCGCTTTTCAAGTGAATCCTTGCTTTACAATCTATCTTTACTAGCGGATTTTGATCAACAAATGAAAATGGGTAAGATTGATAAGGATGATGGCTTTGAATACTTCTGTCTAAACTTAATGATGAACAAGGAATAGCCTTGTTCGTTTTTAGTTTCATTGAAGTATCTTTTTTATGTCTCAAATTATTTGTCTAATGCTTTGATTAATTCTTCCATGGTTGAACAGAAAAAACTCTTTGATTGAATTTCAACTAAAAATTGGTAAAATCCTACTGAAGGTAGCAATACCTTTAGATGTGGTAAGCATCAATAAAAGTTGTGGTCGGTTGAGAGACGGTAAACGCTCATGTCTATTTACATACTCGATAACCGAGAGAAAAGTTGTGGTCGGATGAGAGACGATAAACGCTCATGTCTAAACATTGTCGACAACCGACAGAAAAACTTACCAGATTTGATTTTTTAGGAATACTTATGAAAAGGTGGAATCTTCAATTAGTAAGACTCCACCTTTTTATATTTGACAAATAAAAAAGCTCCTATGAACAAGAATGGCCAATCTAAATGTATTTGGATTAGTATTTAGCACGTATCATTGAAATAAGTCGGAATGTGTACCTACGAGTTGTAAATTCTAGGATATATTTCATATTTCTAATGCCGCTTTTAGCTCATCAATGCAGGACTATTTCGGCGTTGTTGGATCAGACATCATTCTTCTTTCTTCCTCGATGGCTTCGATTGTAGTTTGGTTTGGTTCATGATTTTTATCGATAATAAAAAAAAGAAGTCATATGACTTCTTAATCCTTCATTACGCGATTTCGTTAATAGCTTTTGCTAAACGTGCTTTTTGACGGCTAGCGTAGTTTTTGTGGTGAATACCTTTAGCTACGGCTTTGTCCAATTTTGAACTGCAGTCGTTGTAAGCTGCTACAGCAGCTTCTTTATCTTTAGCATCAACAGCTGCTAATACAGCTTTAATACTTGATTTCAATGCTGATTTTTTAGATACGACTAATTTGTGAGCCTTGTTATTTGTTCTAACACGTTTCTTTTGAGATTTAATCTGTGGCATGAAGTGCACCTCCTGACATAAATTGCAAATGGATTATAGCAAAATTTCTGATTTATTGCAACACAACTTCAAAAAAATACGCTATAATACTCTAGTATTGGAGTGATATTATGGAAAATAGACGCATTATTTTTATGGGAACGCCCAAAATTGCTAGTGTCGTATTAAAAACAATGTTAGAAAACGATATACATGTAGGCTTGGTGGTAACACAGCCGGATAAGAAAAAGGGTAGAAAGCAACAGCTTGTCTATTCGGAAGTCAAAGAAGTGGCTTTAGAATATGACATTCCTGTATTTCAGCCTGTTAAAATTAAGTCAGACTATCAAACAATTCTTGATTTTGCCCCTGATTTAATTGTGACTTGTGCTTATGGACAAATTGTACCTAAGGAAGTCTTGGATCTTCCTGCGTATGGTTGTGTGAACCTTCATGGTTCTTTGCTACCAAAATATAGAGGGGGAGCCCCAATCCAAAGAGCCATCTGGAATGGTGATAAAGTAAGTGGAATGTCCTTAATGAAAATGGCACCTAAAATGGATGCAGGACCGGTTTTAGCCCAAAAAGAAATTGAAATATTGCCTGAAGACAATTCTACATCTTTATTTGAAAAGATGGGTATTTGTGCAAGTGAATTATTACTGGAACATTTTGAAGAGATTTGTTCTGGCAAGGCTGTCTATGTAGAACAGGATGAAAGTCAGGTTGTATTCTCGCCTATTTTATCTAAAGAAGAAGAGCATATTGATTTAAATCAGGATGATGAACACATCTTGAATCAAATTCGTGCTTTCTCAGATGCACCAGGTGCTTATGTATTGTTGAATGGAAAGAAATTTAAGATTTTAAAGGCAAGTTATTTAGATGAACAGAATGAGTTTGGACGTCTTATCAAGATTGGCAAGAACAAACTTGGCATTGGCCTTCATTTGGGTACACTTGTGATTGAAACTTGTCAAATGGAAGGAAAGCCAGTCATGGATTGTGCAAGCTTCTTTAATGGACAGGGTCGTAACTTAGTAGGAAATATTGCAGAGTAGGGGAAAATCTATGGATCAAAAGAATGTTCGAAATTTTTGCATCATTGCACATATTGACCACGGAAAAAGTACGTTAGCCGATCGTATATTGGAACTTACAGATACGGTTGAAAAGCGTGAAATGAAAGATCAAATTCTAGATTCAATGGACCTAGAAAGAGAGCGTGGTATCACAATTAAATTAAATGCCGTACAGCTTGTATATCATGCCAAAGATGGACAAGACTACTTGTTCCATCTTATTGATACACCAGGCCATGTCGACTTTACATATGAAGTGTCTCGCTCTTTAGCGGCATGTGATGGGGCTATTTTAGTCGTGGATGCAGCTCAAGGCGTACAAGCACAGACTTTAGCCAATGTATATTTGGCATTAGAAAACGATTTGGAAATCTTGCCTGTATTAAATAAGGTGGATCTTCCTAGTGCCCAACCAGAAGTTGTAAAAAAAGAAATTGAAGATTTAATTGGATTGGATTGTAGTGAAGCGGTTGAAATCAGTGCTAAATCGGGATTGAATGTCGATAAAGTGCTAGAAGAAATCGTACATAAACTACCTAGTCCCAAAGGGGATAAAGAAGCACCAACACAAGCTTTAGTTTTTGACTCTTTCTATGATTCCTATCGTGGAATCATTGCGTTTGTATCGGTAAAGAATGGAACAATCAAACCAAAAGATAAGATTCGCTTTATGGCAACCGGCGCTGAATATGAAGTCACAGAAGTGGGTGTTCGTACACCAAAAGAAGTGGTGGAAGACCAATTGAACTGTGGAGATGTAGGATGGGTCAGTGCAGCCATTAAAAACATTGAAGATGTTCGTGTCGGTGATACGATTACAGTTGCATCCAATCCTGCAAGTGAACCACTATCTGGATATCGTGAAATGCATCCGATGGTATATTGTGGTTTGTATCCTGTAGACAATGCGCGTTATGACGATTTAAAAGAAGCATTGTCCAAATTAAAATTAAACGATGCGGCTCTACACTATGAACCGGAAACATCACAAGCTTTAGGGTTTGGATTCCGATGCGGATTCTTAGGCTTATTACATATGGACGTAGTTGAAGAGCGTTTAGAGCGTGAATACAACCTTAGTTTGATCGCAACAAGTCCTTCCGTAATTTATCATGTCTATAAAACAGATGGTACTATGGAAGAAATCGATAACCCATCGGCTTTACCAGAACCTCAAAAAGTGGATCATATTGAGGAACCATATGTGAAGTGTGACATTATGGTGCCAAAAGAATTTGTAGGTCCGATGATGGATCTTTGTCAGAAAAAACGTGGCGAATATGTAGACCTTCAAGTTTTAGATGATGTCCGTATGATGATGGTTTACCAAATGCCATTAAGTGAAATTATTTATGATTTCTTTGATAAGATGAAATCTTGTACAAAAGGATATGCTAGTTTTGACTATGAATTTAGTGGATACCGTACAAGTAGTCTAGTAAAGATGGATATTTTATTAAATGGACAGATCGTTGATGCCCTATCTACGATTGTGTTTAGAGATTTTGCGTACAACCGCGGTAATGCGATGGCCGTAAAATTGAAAGACTTGATTCCTAAGCAGCAATTTGAAATTCCTGTGCAGGCAGCTATTGGTGGAAAGATCATTGCACGTACAAACATTAAGGCATTGCGTAAAAACGTATTGGCAAAATGTTATGGTGGAGATATCTCGCGTAAAAAGAAATTGTTAGAGAAACAAAAAGAAGGAAAGAAACGTATGAAGATGGTTGGATCGGTAGAGATTCCTCAAGAAGCCTTCATGGCCGTTTTAAGTATGGATGACGACTAATGGTACCATCAGCCTATGTACATATTCCGTTCTGTGATTCGATATGTGCGTATTGTGATTTTGTCCGGATTCAAAAAAATGAACAATTCTTTTCACTTTGGAAAGAAAAGTTAATACAAGAAATTCAAGAGTATAAGATTTCAAATCTTCATACTCTTTATTTTGGTGGGGGCACACCAAGTGTATTGAGTTTGGATGATTTTGCATCGATAAGAAATTGTTTTCCTAAAGATATTGATGAATTTACCGTAGAATGCAATCCCGAATCTTTAGATGAAGAAAAATTAGCATCTTATGTTTCTTTGGGAGTCAACCGTATTAGTTTGGGTGTACAAAGCTTTAATGATGATCTATTAAAAGTCTGTCGAAGAAGACATACATCCAATCAGGCTAAGAATGTGATTCGATGGATTCAAGAAAGTGGGATTTATAATTTCTCCATTGATTTAATTTTTGGACTTCCCAATCAAACAATGGAAGATGTGAAAAGAGATATTTCCACATTTTTAAGTTTAGATATACCACACTTATCCATCTATTCTTTACAGATTGAAGAAAATTCAATATTTGGAAAGACAGGCGTTGAACCCATCGATAGTGATTTAGAAGCAGATATGTTTGAATATATTACGAAAACACTTGAAGCAGCCGGATATATTCATTATGAAATTTCTAGCTTTTGTAAGCCAGGCTATTATTCCAAACACAATTTAGCCTATTGGCAAGACAAAGACTTCTATGGCTTTGGCTGTGGCGCAAGTGGAAGACTTGATGGCATTCGTTATGATAATACGACAAGTTTAAAGCAGTATTGTTCTTTGGGTCCTTGTTCTACATATATTCCTGAACCACTATCTGAACGAGGTATGGATGCGATCATGATGGCATTGCGTACAAAGTTTGGATTGAATATAAGAGAATGGAATTTGAAATATCAGAATGATTTTAAAAATCATTATGCCACTGTATTAGATACGTATCGTGAGTATTTTTGTTTCGAAGGGGAATGTATCTATTTAAATGATGCTGGACTTGAAATATTAAATACGATTCTAGTTGATTTTATGATGATAGAATGATATCATTTAATAGCTTTTGTACTGAGAGTCTGGAAACTTCCAACCTTTCGCTCGGTAGAAAAGGACTAATATACATGGAGGAAGAAAAATGTTATTAAAATCTGAAAAACAAGCAATTATGCAAGAGTATGCAGTACACGAAGGTGACACAGGTTCTCCTGAAGTTCAAATCGCTGTATTGACTGAAGAAATCAACCGTTTAACTGAACACTTCAAAGAACACAAACACGATTACCACTCACAACGTGGATTGATGAAAAAAGTTGGTCGTCGTAAAAAATTGTTAGCTTACTTGAAGGGTAAAGATTTAGACCGTTACAAAGCATTGATCGCTAAATTAGGTTTAAGAAAGTAATCGAAAAGATTACTTTTTTTTACCTTCATAAGAGGTGGTTTTAAATGCATATTGAAAAATTAAATACAATTCAACATAATCATTCTTTGGTTGCGATTAAAGATACTTTTAGTGTTGATTCAAAAAGATATTTGACATACTATGATGAAAAATGGGAACGTAAATTATTTTTGAATTTCAAAACTATTGAAGAAGATAACGAAAATAATTTGATTGAAAATTTATCCTCAAATTTATCTATTAATAGAAGTTCAATTCGTTGTGAAATCAAGGGAAATCAAGTAGATGAAAAGTATTCAGTAAGTCATAAAGAGATGAGGACGTATAATCATCGATTGTATGAAGTATCTATTTCTAATTTCCCTGAAATCATGCGAAATGATAATTTTATGTTGAATGGTAAACATTATTATTGGATGAGTATTGATGATATGAGAAAAGATAAGGAAATTATCAAGAAGAATTTAGAAATTGTTGAGTTTGTACATAGTCATATAAAGTAAGCTTGTAAACTGTGTTTTACAGGCTTTTCTTTTGCGAAAAATAATGAGTTTAATATGTTTTATTTTAAATTTCTATGATATTATATTAAAGTATGATTGAGGTGAAAAAATGGCGAAACAAGAGTTTCATTTAGATTTTTGTGGTCGGGGGATCACAGTAGAGACTGGTGAAATCGCAAAACAGGCTGATGGAGCCGTTATTATCCGTTATGGAGATACAGTGACTTTATCAACTGCATGTGCATCAAACCAGGCAAAAGAAGGGATTGACTTTTTCCCTTTAACAGTAAGTTTTGAAGAAAAGTTATATTCTGTTGGAAAGATTCCAGGAGGATTTTTACGTCGTGAAGGAAGACCAAGCGAACATGCGACATTAACAGCACGTATGATCGACCGTCCAATCCGTCCTTTATTTGCGGAAGGATTCCGTAATGAAGTACAGGTTGTCAACACGGTATTAAGTGTAGATCAAGATGCAAGTCCTGAAATGGCAGCTATGTTTGGTGCTTCATTGGCATTATGTATTTCAGATATTCCATTCAATGGACCAATCGCTGGTGTTAAAGTTGGACGTATCAATGGAGAATTGGTTGCCAACCCTACAGTGGCTCAAATGGAAGAAAGTGATATCGATTTAACTGTTGCGGGTACTGCACAAGCTTTAAACATGGTTGAAGCTGGAGCTAAAGAAGTTAGCGAAGAAGATATGCTTGCGGCATTGATGTTTGGACATGAACAAATCAAAAAATTATGTGCATTCCAAGAAGAAATCGTAGCTGCTTGTGGTAAAGAAAAACGTGAAATCGAATTGTATGCCGTAGATGAAACAATCGATCGTGAAGTTCGTGCAAACTTTGAAGCACAAATTCGTGCAGCTGTATCGATTAAAGAAAAATTAGAGCGTTACGGAAAAATTGATGATTTAACAGATGAAGCTGCTGAAATGATCGCAAACAAAGAATATGAATCTGAAAAAGATCAAAACAATGCGGTGAAACAAGCTCGTGAAATCTGTCGTGGTATTGAAGCAGACGAAGTACGTCGTTTGATCATTGAAGACAAAGTACGTCCAGATGGCCGTCAAATCGATGAAATCCGTCCATTGAACTCACAAGTGGATTTACTTCCTCGTGTTCATGGTTCGGCTTTATTTACTCGTGGAGAAACACAGGTATTATCTACAACTACATTGGGTGCATTAAATGACAACCAGATTATTGATGACTTAACTGTTGTCGATTCAAAACGTTTCATGCACCACTATAACTTCCCACCATATTGTGTTGGTGAAACTGGACGTATGGGAAATCCAGGACGTCGTGAAATTGGTCATGGTGCCTTAGGTGAAAGAGCTTTAGCTCAAGTATTACCAAGTGTAGATGAATTCCCATATACAATTCGTACAGTAGCGGATGTTATGGAAAGTAACGGTTCAAGTTCTCAGGCAAGTATTTGTGCTGGAACTATGTCTCTAATGGCTGCTGGTGTTCCAATCAAAGCACCTGTTGCGGGTATTGCGATGGGATTGATCATGGATGACAATTCAGGTAAATATACTGTTTTAACAGATATCCAAGGTATGGAAGACCACTTTGGAGATATGGACTTTAAGGTTGCCGGAACGAAAAATGGTATCACAGCTTTACAGATGGATATCAAAGTAACAGGTATTACTAAAAATATCTTTGAAGAAGCATTGGCACAAGCTCACAAGGCACGTTTAGAAATCTTAGATAACATGTTGGCATGTATCCCGAGTCCAAGAGAACAATTGAGTCCATATGCACCTAAGATTGCGATGATGAACATTGATCCAGATAAGATTAAAGATGTAATCGGACCTGGTGGAAAAATGATCAACGAAATCATTGCACAATGTGACAATGTAAAAATTGATATTGATGATGATGGAAAAGTAGTCATCTACCACAATGATTACGATACAATCGAAAAGGCGAAACAAATGATTAGTGACATCGTACGTGTTGCCAAAGTTGGAGATGTATATGCAGCTAAAGTTGTTCGTCTAGAAAAATTCGGTGCATTCGTTAACTTGTTTGGTAATACAGATGGTTTATTACACATTTCTAAAATTTCTCACCACCGTGTAGATAAAGTAGAAGACGTATTAAAACTTGGTGATATCATCGATGTTAAGGTTACAGAAATCGATAATAAGGGTCGTATCAATGTAAGCGCAAAAGCTTTACTTCCAAAACCTAAAACAGAAGAAGAAAAAACAGAAGCGTAAAAGTTAGGAACTCGTTAAAAACGAGTTCTTTTTTCTTGACTATGTGGTAAAATAGTTGGGTAGAGGTGAAAATTATGGATTTTAATACAGAAGTACTTAAATATAAAGACGATTTCTTAAAAGACTTAAACACACTTGTATCGTATGAAAGTGTTCGTGATGAATCAACGAAAGCTGAAAATGCTCCTTTTGGAAAAAACTGTCGTGACGTATTGGATGCCATGTTAGATATGGCTAAGCGCGATGGCTTTGAAGCCAAAGACATTGATGGATATGCAGGCGTTGTTGAATATGGTCAAGGAGAAGAAACATTTGGTGTTTTAGGACACTTGGACATTGTGCCACTAGGAGAGGGATGGACAAAAGATCCTTTAAAAGTAACATTAGAAAATGGCTACATCTTTGGACGTGGTGTTATGGATGATAAAGGTCCTGCATTAGCTGGATACTATGCATTAAAGATGATTCGTGACTTAAACATTCCTTTGAAAAAAAGAGTCATGCTGATTACAGGATGCGATGAAGAATCTGGTATGGAATGTATGAACTACTATGTTGATCATGCCGAAGTTCCTCAAATGGGATTTGTACCAGATGCCAATTTCCCAGTTATTTATGGTGAAAAAGGTGGCTTACATGTTGGCTTAGTAAGTAGTGATGCAACTGTCATCAAGAAACTTCATGCGGGAAGCCGTCCAAATATTGTGATTGGTAAAGCCGATGTCACAGTGGATGTCATGAGTTATCAACAAGAAGATTTATTTAAGTTCTATTGTGCTACGCAAGGCGTTAAGGGCTCCATCAAAAGAAGTGAAGATGGTGTAACTTTACATATTGATGGTGCATTTGCGCATGCAGCTATGCCATATAACGGTGTAAATGCCGCTGTCTTATTGTTGAACTTTATTGGTGAAGCCTATGATGATCAACTTTCAAAAGATTTATATTTCTTACTAAAAGACTGGATGGGTAAACCAGTAGGTATTGAAAAAGATGGTTTATATATGTCTTTCTTGACAATGAATACAGGTATTGTCAATATGGAAAACAATGAAACAGATATCTTAATTGATATTCGTTATCCAAATGATACAAATGCCGATGAAATCATGGCAAAATTTGATGCAGCTTGTGCAAACTTGACTTCAAATATCAAAGCAGAAAATCGTGGAGATTCAAAACCATTATTCGTAGACCCAGATTCTCGTTTAGTGAAAGATTTAATGAGTGTCTACCAAAAATACACAGGCGATACTTTCTCTTGTCCAATCACAATTGGTGGTGGAACGTATGCTCGTAAATTTGAAAACTTTGTATCGTATGGACCTGAACTTCCAAATGAAGTGATTGAAACCAATGCGTTTGTAGGAGGATGTCACCAACGTGATGAAGGTATTAAATTAGATAACTTGTTGCAGGCTATCTGTATTTATGCCGATGCGATCGTGACATTGTGCAGCTAATATGAGAATGCGTAAAGTAAAGTGGGCAACAGACTATTTGCCTACTGCGAGTTGTTTAGTAAAAGAACCATCCAAACAAGCAGGAAACTGGAAAAAGTTATTGGATACAGATGCTTTACATATCGAAATTGGGTGTGGTAAAGGAAACTATTCTTTAGATATGGCTAAGATGTATCCAGACACTGGATTTATTGCGATTGAAAAGAATGAGAGTGCTGCAGGTATTGCCGCTAAAAAATACGATGAGGATACAGAAAAGAAACGTTTGAAACTGATTCAAGATGATGCGAGTTCCATTGGAGAATGGTTTGGTCCGCGTGAAGTGGATGTGATTCACTTGAATTTCTCGGATCCATGGCCTAAAAAGCGCTATGCGAAAAGACGTTTATCCAGCACTACTTTTTTAGATCAATACAAGCGTATTTTATCTTTCAATGGTGAAATCCAAATGAAGACCGATAACAGTGCTTTATTTGAATATAGCTTGATTGAATTTCAAAATGCCGGTTTTAAGATGGTTGAAATCAGTGTAGATTATCGTCGTGAAAAACATGATGAAGATGCGATTACAGAATATGAACAAAAATTCATTTCTTTAGGGCAGCCAATTTATCGTTGTGTTTGGAGATATGCACATGACTGAACTTCGTAATAAAGACGAATTTTTAAACGCATTAAAAAATTCAGGCATTCAAGTGATGATGTTTACAGCATTTTGGTGTCCAGACTGTATGTACATCAAACCTTTCTTGCCTGAAATTGAAGAACAATTTAGTGATTTACAGTTCTATTCTTTGAATCGTGATCAATGTATGGATATTGCGGTTGAATATGAAGTGATGGGGATTCCTAGCTTTATATGTTTCAAGGATGGAAAAGAAATATCAAGATTTGTTTCTACACTTCGCAAGACAAAAGAAGAAATAGAAGCATTTCTAAATCAGACAATAGAAAGTGAGAAGGAAATATGTTAAAGGATTTAATGCATGCGATCTTCAATGAAGATGTTGAAGAAGACGATGAAGAAGAAGTCGTAGAAGAACCTGCGAAACAAGAAGAAGTAACACCTGAACCTGTTGTTGCAGAACCACAAGTTCAAGAAGAAGAAGTTGTAAAGCCAGAGCCAATTTTAAAGGAAGCAGCAAGCTCGATTGAAACGGATCCTGAAAACTTTATGAATTCTCCTATTTTTGAAAAGGCGATTATTCAACCTAAACCTAAGAAAACAACAATTTTCCAAGGTTTAGATGTCGATTCGATTGCACAAGAAGAGGCAAAACCGAAACAAAAAGTGTATAAATATGATCGTCATAAATCCGTAAAAGTACGTCGTGTTGCCGAAGATTTAGATTATCAACCTGTCATTTCTCCAATCTTTGGAAATGTGGAAGATTCTAAAAAAGAATTTGATAAAGTGCACGATGCGATTACGTTAAACAAACCAGAAGATGAAGATTTCTCAAAGATCTTATCTCCAATGTATGGAACATACTTACCAAGTATGCAGCCTGCGGATTCCATTCCTGAATACAAGGTTGAAGAATCAAAGAAAAATATGAATCTTTCTGAAATGTTAGAGAAGCCAAAAAAGGAAACAAACAAACAAGAATCGTTATTTGACAAAGAAGGTGAATAAAATGGCTTATCATTTTATTGGTATTAAAGGAACAGGTATGGCTGCCTTGGCATGTATCTTACATGATGAACATAAAGAAGTCACAGGTAGTGATATCGATAAATATATCTTTACAGAAGATGGATTAAGAGCGCGTAATATTCCAATCTATTCATTCAGTCCCGATAACATCAAGGACAATGACACAGTGATCATTGGTTTATCTTTTGATCAAACGCATCCGGAAGTAAAAGCGGCCATGGACAATCCAACTGTAAAAACATATTATTATAATGAATACTTAGGTATTTTATTAGAGTCATACAGTTCTATCTGTGTTGCAGGAACGCATGGTAAGTCCACAACAACAGGTATTTTAGGCCAAGTTCTTTCTTTACAAGATGAATGTGCATACTTAATTGGAGATGGCCATGGCTATATGCCAGAACATGCCAACCATTTTGTACTAGAATCTTGTGAATTTCAAAGACATTTCTTGGCATATCATCCAGATTATGCGATCATCACCAATATTGAATTGGATCATATTGACTATTATAAAGATATGGATGATTATGTATCAGCATTCCAAAGTTTTGCGAACCAAGTCAAAAAAGGCATTGTCATCTTTGGAGATGATGAACACCTTAAAAATCTACACTACAATGTGCCAGTAACTACATATGGTTTAAAGGATGGCAATGATTATCAAGCCATCAATATTGAACAAGGTCCATTTGGTATGCATTTTGATTGTAAGCATAATGGTGAAATTCTAGCTCACGTTGAATTAAATGAAGTGGGAGATGCCTTTATGCAGGATGCCCTAGGATGTTTTGCGCTAGCCCATATGTTAGGTATGCCAGCCGATATCATTGTACGAGGCTTACAAGACTATAAAGGAATTGCTCGTCGATTTGTGATTGATGAAGTCAAGGATAGTGTATTAGTCGATGACTATGCACACCATCCAACAGCGATTCGTCTAATGATTGATGCCGTTCGTAAAAAATATCCAAAAAAGAAAATCGTAGCGTTATATAAACCAGATCGTTATTCACGTCTACAATATTTCTTGGATGACTTTGCGAAGAGTTTAAATACGGCGGATCAAGTATGTTTACTGGATTTCCCTAAAAATGCCGTAAGAGAAGATGAAACAATCACAGTCACAATTCAAGATTTGATGGATCGTTGTCCAAACGCAATCTTATTAGATGTAGATGATGCTTCAGCTGAAAAGTTAAAAACATTAGCTCCTGCAGCCTTCGTCTTTATGTCTAGTAAGGATATCTATTTATTAAGAGATAAATTAGAAAAAATCTTATAAGAGTATCTAAGGATAAAAGCCTATACCTTTTTATAAGGGAATAGGCTTTTTGTTCTGTTTAGACAGAAGAAGTGAAATCATATCCTATGGAAAAACATTGACCTAAGACGAAGCTAAAAACTAGGAAGGGTGGGTAATTTATTTATGAAAAAACCAAAGGTGGCTTTTATCTGCGTACATAATTCGTGTCGTAGTCAAATTGCGGAAGTATTGTCAAAACACCTTTCTTCAAATGTATTTGAAAGCTATTCCGCTGGAACAGAAACAAAACCACAAATCAATCAAGATGCCGTACGTTTAATGAAAGACATGTATCAAATAGACATGGAAAAAACACAATATTCCAAACTGTTGTCAGAAATACCGCAAGTAGATATTGTGATCACAATGGGGGTGTAATGTAAATTGTCCTGCAATTCTATGTGAATATAGAGAAGATTGGGGATTGAGTGATCCTACCGGAAAAAATGATGTGGAGTTTTCAAAAGTCATTCACTCCATTCATACGAAAATACTTGAATTAACAGAGAAAATAAAAAAGGATGAGCTGATTTCAAAGAAAATATGAAAAAACAAAATGGTCATACATCGATTTAAGCAAATTCTGTTTTGAAGAGTATAGGGATATGTGGGTGTTAAATGAAAGCCTGCATTTATGGTGAACATGTTCATCATTTCCCTAAATTTTGCGTCTAGAATCTATTTTATGGAAGTGTTCGAGTAATTCGACACTTCCTTTATTATTTGTAGCGTTTACACACTTGTGAAAAAAGTTTCAAAATAAATAGATAAGTTAGAAAGTTCATGTTATAATCTTTCTGAGGTGGTATTGTGAGTTTAGATATCTTTATGAGTACATTAGCTCGTGCATTTTCATATGTGTTACCCATCGTTGGTGTCATCGCATTAATTTATTTAATTCTCTTTTTGAAGCAATTGATTGAAACTTTAAAACAAGTCTCAAAAACGTTGGATACGGCCAATGATCAATTGAAAAAACTAGATGCGCCATTAAAAACGGCAGAAAATATTTCGAATACGGTGGATGAGGTAAATCAAACCGCAAAAGAAGCATTTATGAATGTGGTTGGTGCGTTAAGTGAAAATGTACAAAATGCCAAAGACTGGTTTCAAAGTAAAAAAACTGGAAAAGAAAGCATAGAAACAAAGGAGGATGAATGACATGGATGAAAAACAATTAATTGATGATTTAGAAAAAGAATCGATGCTAGAGCTTGAAGTAATGCATGAATCCGAAAATACAGATAATGAAAGAATTATTGAGGATGCCAAGAGCAAAATCGAAAAATTATTCGATGATGTGCGTGACTTATTAAAGGATGCTTCAGATCCTGAAAAGGTTAAGGAAGCATTATCGCAGGCAAAAGAAGATGCGAAAGATATTCTTTCTTCGACAAAGGATAAAGTGGTTGAAGTAAGTGAAAGTGAACAATTTAAACAGACAATGTCAGCTGGAAAAGAATTCTTACAGGGTACAGCTGGATTGGTTGTTGAGGGCTTTAAATATGGAAAAGAAACATTAAGAAAAAATGAGTCTTTGCGCAAGGTAATTGATAAGGCGGATGAAAAAGTCGATGAAATTCGTACGAATGATTCTGTTATTCGTGCCGTTGATAAAGCAGAAGAAGTAACGGGTAAAGCTACCGAAGCATTGTTTAGTGGATTAAAGAAGATTTTTAATAAGGGGGACGAATAGGAATGAAACGAATTACCATTTATGATGTTGCCAAAGAAGCCGATGTCTCATTGGCAACTGTATCACGTGTTATTAATGATAGTAATGTAGTGCGTGAAGATACACGTATGCGTGTTCAACAAGCAATTGAAAAATTGGGTTATAAACCAAATGCGATTGCGCAAGGTTTGGCATTGTCTAAAACTACGACAATTTCAATCGTCATGAGCGAAAAATTGTTTGCGTACAACGCAAAAATCTTGAATGGTTTGATGGATGTCGCAAAAATCTATAACTACAACATCATGTTCCATACAACAAGTAAGGGAATTTCAAAAATGCAGGATGTGATTGAATCTATTATTAAATCACGTGTCGATGGTGTCATCTTGTTTAACGACAACTTCTCAGAAGATGAAATGGAAGTTTTACATGAATACCAAATTCCAATGGTTGTAGTTGGAAGTAAATTAAAAGGCCAAAAGATTGGTAACGTTGGAAATGTATATATCAACTTCGAACGTATGGCTTATGAATTTGTGAATGAATGCTTCGAAAAGGGCATTGATGATATTTCTATGGTAGAAGATAAATTGAATCTTTCTATGATGGAACAATTAAAAGCGGGTGTAGATCGTGCTTATGCAGAAAAAGGATTGGTATTTGATAAGTATGTTACATACGATGATAGCTACAAATCAAGCTACACATTCTTATCCGACTACTACAAGAACCACAAGCCAAGTCGTATGGTCATCACATTCCGTGATTCTCAGGCCATCGCTTTAATGAACGCATGTAAAGAAAGCGGATATTCAATTCCAGATGATACAGAACTTGTATGTATCTTGAACTCAAAATATTTGACAATGATGCGTCCAACAATTTCAACTTACAACATTCCTGAATATGATTTAGGAGCTGTTGCGATGCGTTTACTAACTAAGATGTTAGTGGGAGATGAGTCTGTTAAACAGAACAAAGATATTGAAATTTCATTCTCAAAATTATTTAGAGAAACTACAAAGTAAGAGTTCGTTTTGAACTCTTTTTTTATATTAAGATTTTGGTTTCGGAATAGAACCAGAAGTTTATGATATCTTACTGGATAATAGGTACATAGATCATGGATGAAATTCTGAAGTATTTATAAATAAAAGCATACAATAAAAACTCCATCGATAAAGACTGAATGGATCGGGATACCAAATGATTCAGAAAGATGAAGTGGATATTGAAATGTTACCGGACGACTGGAAACGAACCGGGCACGTTATTAAGAAGTGTGATTTTTTCGAAAAAAAAGTTTTTTTTCTTAGTTTAGTGTATAATCAAGGCATGGAAATAATTTTTACAAATAACGCAAAAGATAGAAGTGTCTATCGATACAAAAAAGATTTTGAAATGATATTAGAACGTGCCTGCAAGGTGTTAGACAGAAAGGGAGACTGGAGTTTATCGGTAATTTATGTAACACCTGAACAGATTCACGAAATCAATCGTGACTATCGTAATGTTGACCGTCCTACAGATGTCATTAGCTTTGCGATTCAAGATGATATGAGTGATATGTGGATTGAAGAAGATCAATATGAACTGGGTGATATCTTCATCAATGTACAAGCTATACGTGACCAAGCTAAAGCCTATGGTCATTCGATTCGTCGTGAAGCATGTTTCTTATTCTGCCATGGATTACTTCATTTAATGGGATATGATCACATGAAGGAAGAGGATGAAAAGGTGATGTTTGCCTTACAGGATGAGATCTTAGATGAATTGGTTCAAAGGTAGATTTAAATATGCCTTTCAAGGCCTATTTTACGCTTTCACTTGTGATCGCAGTATTCGTCTTCAAGGCATCTTTGGATTGATTGTGATATTGTGCGGCATTCTCTTTCATTGTTCACTAAATGAGTGGATGATGTTGATTTTCGCCATTGGCTTAGTATGGTTTAGTGAAATCATCAATTCGTGTATTGAAAGATGCGTGGATTATATTTCTCTTGAACATACCCAACAAGCCAAACATATTAAGGATATGGCTGCAGGAGCTGTCTTTATTATCAGCGTGCTTGCCGCATGTATCGGGCTTTATGTATTTTTGCCCAAACTATTTTAAAACGGAGGTAAAATGAGTAATTATAAATCAGGATTTATTGCGATCGTAGGAAGACCCAATGCAGGAAAATCAACATTGTTGAATGCATTGTTGAAAGAAAAAATCGCAATCATGTCGGACAAACCGAATACGACAAGAAACAATATTTCGGGTATTTTGACAAATGAAGATTGTCAATATGTGTTTGTAGATACACCAGGTATACATAAGCCGCAACAACAACTTGGACGCGTCTTAAATAAGAATGCCTATTCGGCAATGGAAGATTGTGACGTGATCGGATGGATTGTAGATGGCTCTCAAGCTTTTGGAACAGGAGATTCATTCATTTTAAAACGTATTGAAACATTACATAAACCCGTTGTATTGATCATGAATAAGATTGATAAGCTTGGTAAGGAACAATTATTAAAGCGTTTGATGTATTGGCAAAAACAATATGACTTTAATGATATTGTTCCAATCAGTGCTTTGGATAAAGACAATTTAGAAGAGTTATTGAAGGTGTTCAAAGGGTATTTGCCAGAAGGCGAGCCGATGTTTCCTGAAGAAATGAAGTCGGATCATGACATCAATTTTAGAATGTGTGAAATTGTTCGTGAAAAGATCTTATTTAAAACACATGAGGAAATCCCTCATAGTGTAGCGGTTATTTTAGAGCGTAAAGAAAAACGTGGTAACCGCATGTATCTTCAAATGATGGTGGTAGTCGATCGTGAATCACAGAAGGGAATCTTGATTGGTAAACAAGCGAGCATGATTCGTTCGATTCGTCTAGATGCACAAAAGGAATTAAAAGATATGCTCGGATGCAGTGTGGATTTGGAACTCTTTGTGCGTGTCGAAAAGAATTGGCGTAATCACGAAAACAAGATCAAAGAATTCGGTTTAGACGAATTAGAACAAATCGATGAAGACTAAGATTCAGGCACTTGTATTAAGTGTTGGTGAATACAAAGATAAGGATGGCCTAGTCAAAGTATTGACGACAGATTCCATTTTAACTTTATACGCAAGAGGACTGTTCAAACCCAATTCTAAGAATTTGCGGCTTGTACAGCCCTTTTCTTATAATGAATTCATGATCGAAGATAAGACAAAAATGCCTTTATTACTACAAGGACAAACCATTCATTATTACTATCACATTCAAGAAGATCTGTTTAAATCGAGTTGTTGTTTCGTGTTGCACGACTTGATTTCTAAAACTAAAAAAGAAGAGAATTTATTCAACGTAGTATTGGATTGTTGGAACGCAGCCGACAAAGACTTAGATGATTTTTATTTTTGGGCCTGCATCATTCTAAAATATTGTATTGAACAAGAAGGAATCCAACCGTTTATCCAAGGGTGTGTACATTGTGAAAGCACAAGAGTCGAAACTCTTTCTGTAAAAGATGGTGGATTCTTATGTGAAAAGTGCAATCACAATCAATATCCCAAATGGAGTGTAGAACAATTAAAGAAATATCGCGCTCTATTTAGGTGCAAAGAAGAAAACTTAGAGTATGTTAAAGATCATTTCAATTTCAATCTTGATGACTTAATCTATCTAGCCAAATGGATGGAGTATCATACTCATAAGAATTATCCAAGCATTCGCTTTTTAGAAAGTATTCGAGGTTTAAAGTAATGTTTCATGAATTAGCATTTCAAATCGCAAAAAAGGCACATTCTAAACAAGTGGATAAAGCAGGGAAAGATTATATCTTGCATCCGATGAAAGTGGCTTCTTATATGGATACGGATACAGAAAAGGCAGTTGCATATTTACATGATGTATTAGAAGATACAAATGTCACAGAAGATGAATTGAGAAATATGTTCTCAAATGAAATCGTAGATACGGTAATTATATTAACGCATAGAAAAGATGAATCTTATTTTGAATATATATCTAGAGTATCTACATCAAAGTTAGCTAAAAAAATAAAGGTTGCAGATCTTTTGCACAATCTAGATATCACAAGAATCAAAGAACCCACAAAACAAGATTATCAAAGGCTAGAGAAGTACAAGAAAGCGATTCTATATTTGGCTACACATTGAGTTGGTGTACATAACTTCATGTGATTCACATGGAATCTGTGTTTTAAAAAATTGACTATATTTTAAAATACCGTATAATTAGGTTGTAAGGTAGTCATACCTGAAAACGAGTGAGGTCCTACTATAGTGGACGATTAAAAACGAGAGAGGCCCTGCTATAGTGGGCAATTAAAAACGAGTGAGGTCCTACTATAGTGGACGATTAAAAACAAAGGGTTTTCGTGATACGGAAATCCTTTTTCTTATGTTAAAATAAAATGAATAAGTGAAGAATATAGAAAATATCACATATAAAGTTACATGATATTTATATTGATTTAAAGTTAATAAATAATCCCAAAAAAATATGAATTATGTTCGTTTTAGTGTATAATTAGATTGGTTGATAATGAGGTAGGTTATGGCAAATATAAAGGATGAACAATTCATGATTTATAATGTAGATTATGAATATAGGAAGTATTTGTACAATTATGATAATAGAGTAAATTTAAAAGCGAATCGAAGGTATACTGGTATTATAATTGTTTTAGATCACTATAAATATTTTGTTCCATTAACATCCCGCCCTTTAAGGAATGATGGAAGAAAAAGAAATTCAAGAACAACTGTAGAAATATACGATGAACAAAATGAATTAATTGCAGCATTATTGATTAATAATATGATTCCAGTACCTGATAGTTGTTTCGAACTTGTAGATATTCCTAATGATAAGGATAAAGACTATTTGAATAGTGAATATTTTTATATTAGAAGGAGTGATGTTAAAAAGGAAATAATCAATAAAGTAGAGAAGGTGTATAGGCAGGTTAAATGGCATCAAGATTCATTTATGGCAAGATTTTGCTGCGATTTTAAATTGTTAGAAAGTAAATGTGACGACTATAATTTGAAAAAATATATTATTCGTGAAGATATTATTCATTATTTTGCCACACACTATATTTGAATTTGAAATCATAGACTAAACGATTTTTCTAAATTGAAAGGTCGTTTTTTCTTATGCCTTGTCTTTGGATTTAGTCTAGAAATTTGTTGATAAATGGGATATAATATGAAAGTGTATCCTTTTGTCTGTATACATGAAAGAAATGAGGTAAATAACATGAACGAAAAGACATTCAATGATGTAGTAAATCACATGAAAACCTCTGGATTTGTTTACCAAGGTTCAGAAATTTATGGTGGTTTGGCAAATACTTGGGATTTTGGTCCTTTAGGCATTGAATTAAAGAACAATATTAAAAATGCATGGTGGAAACGTTTCATCCAGGAAAGTGAACACAATGTAGGATTGCAGAGTTCCATCTTAATGAACCCTAATGTATGGGTTGCCAGTGGTCACGTTGGTGGATTTAGTGATCCATTAATGGATTGTAAAGAATGTAAGAGCCGTTTTAGAGCGGATCAATTGATTGAAGAAGCCAGCAATCACACAGTAAACTGTGGTGGTATGTCAAATGAAGATATGGAAAACTATATCGCTGAACATGAAATCACATGTCCAAAATGTGGAGCTAAAAACTTTACAAACATTCGTCAATTTAACTTGATGTTCAAAACATTCCAAGGTGTATTAGAAGATGCGAAGAGTACAATCTATTTGCGCCCAGAAACTGCACAGGGAATCTTTGTCAACTTCAAAAACGTACAAAGAACAATGCGTAGAAAATTACCATTCGGTATTGGACAGATTGGTAAGAGTTTCCGTAACGAAATTACACCAGGTAACTTTATTTTCCGTACACGTGAATTCGAACAGATGGAACTTGAATTCTTCTGTAAACCAGGAACGGATTTAGATTGGTTTGAATACTATTGTAAAAACTGTGTTCAATTCTTAAAGGATTTGGGTATCAACGAAGAAAACATTCGTTTACGTGCACATGATCCTGAAGAATTAGCACACTATTCAAATGGTACAAGTGATATCGAATACCACTTCTCTGAACCTATCGGATGGGGTGAATTATGGGGTATCGCAGACCGTACTGACTTTGACTTAAAAGCACACCAGACAACTTCTAAACAAAACTTAGAATATTTTGATCAAGAAGCAAACGAAAAATACATTCCATACGTTATCGAACCAAGTGTAGGTGTAGAACGTTTGATGTTGGCCGTGATGTGTGAAGCTTACCAAGAAGAACAATTAGAAAACGATTCTCGTGTTGTCTTAAAATTACACCCAGCATTAGCTCCATATAAAGTAGCTGTACTTCCACTTTCTAAAAAATTATCCGATCAAGGGGATGAAGTATTCGCTAAATTAGCTAAACACTTTAGTGTAACGTACGATGATGCACAAAGCATTGGTAAACGTTACCGTCGTCAAGATGCGATTGGTACACCATTCTGTGTTACGGTAGATTTCGAAACCGCAAACGATGGATGTGTTACAGTTCGTGATCGTGATACTATGCAACAAGAACGTATCGCTTTAGATGACCTTGTTTCATATATTGAAAAAAGAATTGAATTTTAATGAGCTGGATATCCGAAGATGATATAAAGGCCATTCGTCAGCAGGCCGATATTGTTGATGTGATGTCCCGTTATATCACATTAGAAAAAAAAGGCAAAGACTATAAAGCCATTTGTCCATTTCATGATGATCACGATCCTAGTTTATCAATTTCAACTGATAAACAAATATTCAAATGTTTCGTATGCGGTACCGGAGGAAATGTCTTTACATTTGTACAAAAGATTGAAAACATTTCCTTTCTAGAAGCCGTTTGTAAGGTTGCAGAACTGATTCATTATCCTTTACACATGGATACAAGTCAATTTCAACCCAAGGTTGATGAAAATCAGCCTTTATATGACTGCGTTCAATCGTACATTCGCTTTTTAACATATGAGTTGCAGAGTGAGAATGGCGAAAGCGTGAAAAGGTATTTAAGTCAAAGAAAAATAAATGAAGATATTATAAAAAGATTTGAGATTGGGTATGCACCTGAATCGAGTCGTAGTGTGAAGTATCTCAAGGCAAAAGGTTTTAACGAACAAATACTCACAGATACAGGTTTAATTCGTACTCACGATCTAGATACCTATGCCGTATTCGACAATCGATTGATGATTCCCATTCATGATGAAAATGGAAATCCTGTTGGATTTACGGCCAGGCGTTTAAATGAAGATAAGGATGTAGCCAAATATATCAACACTTCTGAAACAAAGATCTATCATAAGGGCCATTTGATTTTTAATTATCATAGAGCCAAAGAATTTGCGAAAAAGAACAAGCGATGCATATTAGTTGAAGGAGCTATGGATGTCATTGCCTTTGAAAAGGCAGATATTCATGAAAGTATTGCTTGTTTAGGAACAGCTTGTACAAAAGAACAAATAACGCTATTAAAACGCTTAAACGTCCCTTTGGTTGTCTGTTACGATGGGGATCGAGCTGGTAAAGCAGCTACCTATAAGTTTGGAAAATTAGCCGTTGATTACGGACTGAATTTTTCCATAGTAAAAAATACAACCGGTAAAGATCCAGATGAAATCTTTAATGAACTAGGAAAAGATGAACTCTATTTATCTGTTCATAAAACTGTATCATTTGTAGAATTTTTATTTGATTATTTACCAAACCAATATGATTTAGACAATTACGAGGATAAGAAAAAATTCACATCGGAAATGCAGTCTTTCATTGAAAGGACATGCACCGATTTTGAAAAGGCCGATTATTATTCTCGTATCCGAGATTTGACAGGATTTGATTTATCACATCAATCCGCAAATATTCCGGCACCCAAAAAAGAATCCAGAAATAATGCGGCTGTGGTTCGAAATATAGAGCCATTAAAAAATGGAAGAACACTTGCCGAACACGGTGTTTTATGGATGATTCTAAACAGTAAACTTGCGGCCGATCAATTCAAAGATCAGATTGGTTTTTTCCAAGATCCAGTCTGTGAAGAATTGTCATTATATTGTTACGACATGTATCGAAATATGGACCATATCGATTTTGATGTACTGATGAGCTACATAGAAAAAGAAGACGTCCGTAATTTGTTGGTAAGCCTGATGGAAAATCCGTTTCATGTTGATGGATATAATGAAGACTTCTTTAACGATAGTTTAATGAAGATCAAAGAATGTACTTTACAAGCCCAAATTGACAATCTCAATGATCAGATCAAGAATGTGCAAGATCCGATGTTAAAGATTTCCTTGGCTAGTAAAAAACAGGAATTAATTATTCAAAGAAATGAAATCTTACATCGAAAGGAAGGATGAAAGTATGGCAAATGAAAAATTAAAGTTTACAAGCTTAGAAGAGGCAAAAGAATTCTTGCTGAAGAGTAAAGAGGAAAATGCCGATGTTTCCCAAAAACAATTCTTAGATGCGGTAAGTGCTTTAAATTTAGATGATGATACAATGGACGATCTATATAACTGGATCGACGAAAACTTAATCGAATTTATCGATGGGGAAGAATTAGATGAGGATGAAGTCTTAGACGATGATCTAAGCGACGAGGATTTGGACGAAGAAGATTCGATTGCGGAAGAAATTTCGCAATTGGAAAAAACATTCGCCAATGCATCCCATGCCAAAATCAATGACCCTGTTAAGATGTATCTAAAAGAAATTGGTCAAATTCCATTGTTGGATCCAAAAGAAGAGCCAATCATTGCTCGTCAGATCCAAGAAGGTGAAGAAGCCAAAGAAGCGATGAAAAACCCTGATTTAAGTGATGAAGAGAAAAAGAAACTCGCAAAAGTCATTGCGGATGGTGAACAAGCCAAACAAACGTTGATTTCTTCAAACCTTCGTTTGGTTGTATCAATCGCTAAAAAATATGTAGGACGTGGCATGTTGTTCTTGGATTTGATTCAAGAAGGAAACTGTGGTCTAATCAAAGCTGTTGAAAAATTTGACTACACAAAAGGATTCAAATTCTCAACATATGCGACATGGTGGATTCGTCAATCTATTACACGTGCAATCGCAGACCAGGCGCGTACCATTCGTATTCCGGTACACATGGTTGAAACGATCAATAAACTAACACGTATTCAACGTCAATTGGTGCAAGATTTAGGTCGTGATCCATTACCGGAAGAAATTGCCGAAAAGATGGAGAATATTTCAGCGGAAAAGGTTCGTGAAATCCAAAAGATTGCATTAGATCCTGTCAGTCTAGAAACACCAATCGGTGAAGAAGACGACTCTCACTTAGGTGACTTCATTGAAGATAAAGATACATTATCTCCAGATGATTACACAAACAACCAATTATTAAAAGACGAAATCAATGCCGTTCTACAAGGTCTTACAGAACGTGAAGAAAAAGTATTGCGTTTGCGTTTTGGCTTGTTAGATGGAAGAACTCGTACACTTGAAGAAGTTGGTAAAGAATTTAACGTAACACGTGAACGTATTCGTCAGATTGAAGCCAAGGCATTACGTAAATTGAAAAATCCAAATCGCTGCAAGCGTTTAAGAGATTTCGTAAAATAATGATACCTTGTTCGAATCGAATTCAAGAAATATTAGAATGGGTGAATGGAGAGTGCATTGCGGATATTGGCTGTGATCATGCCTACGTTGTCTGCAACGCCATTCTGAATCATCAATCTAAAAAAGGCTATGCCTGTGATGTGGCACAAGGGCCATTAGATAATGCCAAGAAAACGATTGAAGAGAATCACTTATCCGATTTGGTATCTTGTCGATTATTAGATGGCATTCAAGGCTTAGAAAGCGATGTAGACCAAATCATTATTTGTGGCATGGGAGGAAAACTCATTATCGATATCCTATCAAAGGGAAATTTGTATCGTGGTTTACGTCTTCTATTATCTTGTCATAAAGATGATTTTGCCTTACGAGAATATTTACACGATCATCACATTCATATTGTGAAAGAAAAAATGATTTATGATCATGGACACTACTATCCTATTCTTGATTGTGTTTGCGAAGATACGAAACAAGAGGTTTCTACATCCCAACTTTACTTTGGTGTAAACATGCTTATTGATGAAACATATGCAGCGTATTTAGATTTTGAAGAGAATAAGTATAAAAATATTCTTTCCAAAGTCAATAAGCCTGAATTTATTGAAAAAATTGAATATATAAAAGAAATCCGTACTCAGAGAATTTCCTGAATACGGATTTTTGGCTTTTCCATATCGAAAGATAAATAATCTTTGACTTGATTCGTTAAATACGTAGGCGTACTTGCACCACTCGTAATCGCAATCGTAGTATATTTTTCAAAATCTTTCTTATCAATATCTTCGACCGTTTGAATCGAGAAGACATGTTCAATGCCAGCCTGTTTTCCAATATCAACAAGTTTTTGCGAGTTGTTACTTGTTGGATCTCCTACGACAATCAAACAATCGACGTTTTTTAAATCTAAGATAGCTTGTTGCCGAACACGCGTAGCGTTACAAATCTCATCGTGGAAGAGGGCATTCGGGTATAAGCGTCTAATCTTTTCAAACGTATCCTTCAATTCATAGATTGACATCGTAGTCTGGTTTGTCACAAAGATCTTTGAAGTACTCACTTTAGGAATCTCTTTATGTGGCTCAATCAAATGCACATGCTCACTCATTGTATAAATCGATTCGGCTTCGGGGTGTTTATTTTTACCAATATAGAAAATGGTATACTCTTCATCTAAATATTGCTTCACAATCTTTTGCGTTTGAAGTACAAATGGACAACTCGCATCCACCAAAATCAATCCTTTTTCTTTGGCCTTTTCATAGACTTTAGGACTGACGCCATGCGCTGTAAAGATCACAATGCCTTCATGGATTTCATCTAATAACTCCACGCGTGTCTTTGTCTTATCTTCAATGGTATCAATTGAATAATATTGAAGTGCTTTTTTGACATATTGATTATGCACTAGATTACCCAATATGGTAATCTTTTGATCTGGATATTGAATTCTTGTTTTTTTGGCGGTTTCAATGGCTTTTAAAACCCCACCGCAATAGCCCTGAGGCTTGACTATAATGATATTTTGTGTTTTCATGTATACATTATGCCCTAATTTTTTGTATTTGTAAAATGGGAAGAATTTTGGGATAATACTAAAGTAAAGGATGTGAAAATTATGAATAATCGTATTCAAGAAATAATGGATTTAGAACATTTTAAAACTTTAACACCGATTCAAGAACAGGTGTTAAATCGTAAAAATAAAAATAGAGATATCATTGGTGTATCAAGTACAGGATCAGGAAAGTCACACGCTTTCTTTATGCCTATCTTTGAGATGCTAGACTTTGATCAAGACTGCGTACAAGCTGTTATTTCAGCTCCAACTAGAGAACTTGCATACCAATTGTATGATCGTTGTCGTAAGATTGCCAAACACTTTAATGTACGCGTGAAATTAGTCACAGGTGGTATGGAAAAAGTGACACAAATGGAAAAACAGCCACAAATCGTCATTGGTACGCCTGGAAGAATGAAAGACATGTTTATTAAAGATAATGTCTTGCGTTTGGATACGGCTAAAATTGTCGTAATCGATGAAGCGGATATGACATTAGAATTTGGTTTCTTAGAAGATATTGATGAAATTCTATCGAAGATGGATAAGAAGGTTCAAATGATGGTTTTCTCGGCAACCATTCCAGAATCTTTACAACCATTCTTAAAGAAATATTTATATGATCCAGAATTTATTGAAATTAAAAAGGAAGAAGCTTTCCAAAGTGATGTAAAACACATTTTAGTTCCTTGTAAGCATAAGAGCTACGAACAAAAGATCTTAGACGTACTTCCATGTATTCAACCTTATGTATGTTTGATTTTTGCGAATACTACGCTAGAAGCCCAAAATATTGCGAACACCATGCGTGAAAATGGTTATGATCTAGTCGAACTTCACTCAGGTCTTGAATCGCGTGCACGTATGCAGGCCATTAAAATGATTCAAAGCCAGAAGAAAAGCTACATTGTCGCCAGCGATATTGCCAGTCGTGGAATTGACTTAGAAGGAATTACGCACGTTATTAGTTGTGGATTCCCAAAAGATTTAAAATTCTACATCCACCGTGCAGGTCGTACCGGGAGAGCGAGTCGTGATGGACAATGTATTGCTTTATATAAAGAAAGTGATACGAAATCAATTCAGTCATTAATCAAACAAGGTATTGCATTTGAACATCAGGATGTAAAGAATAAACAATTTGTAGATTTGAAACCATATGTGAACAAGCGTCCTATGAAAAAGGATGAATTCCATGAAGAAGTGGAAAAAATCGTTCATAAGAAAAAGAAAGTAAAACCAAACTATAAGAAAAGACAACGCCAGGAAATTGATCGTATGAAACGTAGAAAGCGTCGTGAAATGATTAAGTCGGATATTAAGCGCCAACAAAAAGAGCGTGCGAAAGAAAGACAACGCCAAAAAGGAATGGACGTATGATCTATTTAGGTAGTCACGTATCTTTTAAAGCTCCAAATTACTTTAAAGGTGCTATTGAAGAAGCACTATCCTATGGAGCAAACGCCTGTATGATATATACGGGTCCTCCAAGTAATACGCGTCGTGTGGATGTATCTAAATTAAAGATAGAAGAAGCCAAAGACTATATGGCTGAACACAATTTTTCTATCGAACGCGTGATTGTACATGCACCGTATATCATTAACTTGGCTAATGCTCTAAAACCAGAAACAGCCCAGTTTGGTCAAGACTTTTTAAAGACGGAGTTAGAGCGTGTTTCTCAAATTGGTGCAAAAACACTTGTACTGCATCCAGGAAGTCATGTAGGAGCGGGTATGGATGTAGGTATTGAATGGATTATCAATGGTTTAAATGAAGTGTTAGATCATGATGATACAGAAGTTAAGATTGCCCTAGAAACGATGGCTGGAAAAGGGAATGAGTGTGGCTTTACCTTTGAACAGTTAGCCAAGATCTATGCAGGAATCCATAAAAAATCGCGTATTGGCTATTGTATGGATACATGTCATATTTGGGATGCCGGGTATGATATTACGCATTTTGATGAAGTTTTAGATCAATTTGATTCTATTTTAGGTTTAGAGAATCTTTTATGTATGCATATCAATGATTCTAAGAATCCACTTGGAGCACATAAGGATCGGCATGAAAATTTAGGCAAAGGCTATATAGGCTTTGATGTATTGCACTCCATTGTGCATCATCCTAAATTAGAACATGTCACAAAAATATTAGAGACACCTTTTATTGATGGAAAGGCGCCTTATAAAGAAGAAATCTCAGCTTTGCGCTGAGATTTTTTAAAATTTATCAATTTCTTCCTTTAAACGAGCCACAATTTGTTCTTGAGGAATCTTTTCAATGATTTTACCCTTCTTGATTAATAACCCCTCTTTTTTGCCGCCTGCAATGGCAATGTCGGCATGTTTTGCTTCTCCTGGACCATTGACAGCACATCCCATGATGGCGACTGTGACATCTTTATTGACGGCTTGAAGATAGCTTTCAATTTCATTTACGGCCGGCTCCATATCCCATTGTGTACGTCCACAAGTTGGACATGCGATTAGATTTGGTACGTTTTGAATCAATTTACAATCTTTTAATAATTCTTTGACAATTGGAATTTCTTTTTCAGGAGCCCCATTCACACTAATACGAATCGTATTTCCAATACCTTCATTTAATAATGTACCTAAAGCTAAGCTGGACTTAATGGCACTTGTCATTGTAGTACCAGCTTCGGTTACACCTAAGTGTAGTGGGTAATCAAAGGTTTGGGCAGCCAAGCGATAGGCTTCAATACAAAGTAATGGATCACTAGATTTAAAAGATAATACCGTATCATAGAAATCGAGATCTTCTAGAATTTGTACATGTCTTTTAGCACTTTCAATCATACCTTGGGCTGTTGGCTTACCATATTTTTCGTGAATATCCTTTTCTAAAGAACCACCATTGATTCCAATACGAATCGGAATGTGTTTTTCTTTACACGCCTTCACAACCTTTTCTACATTTTCTCTAGCCCCAATATTACCTGGATTTAAACGAATCTTATCTGCGCCTGCCTCAATACATGCCAAGGCTAAACGATAATCAAAATGAATATCGGCTACTAATGGAATATGAATTTGTTTCTTAATGTCTTTAATGGCTTTGGCATCCTCCATATCCATACAGCTGACACGAATCAATTCGCATCCCATTTTTTCTAGGTTTAAAATTTGTTTGGCAACTTCATCGGCCTTTTTAGTCTCTATGTTACACATAGATTGAATAATGACGTGATTATTATGTCCAATTTCAAGATTTCCTACTTTTACTTGACGAGTTTCTGTTCTTTTCATAGACAACCTCCATGACTAAAGTATACGCCATTCCTTCTTTTTTTTCCATTTCATCTTGGAAACGTGTATAATATATATTGTTTCGTACAAAGGGGGATCCAATTGAAAAAGAGTAGAAAAACATTGAAAAGGGCAAATCAAAATGTATCTGTTGATCAAGTCATTTCCAATCGTATATTGATACTTACACTCACAATAGTCGTGTGTTTCTTGGTCATCTTTTTACGATTGTTTTATCTGCAGATCATTTCATATAATGACTATACCGCAAAGCGTGAAGACTATACGTCCATCAAACAATATACATCGGCACCTCGAGGTCAGATTTATGATTGTAAGGGAAGAATCTTAGCTAAAACAGTAGTCAGTCACAATATCGTTTTTACTTCACCCAATAATTTTGATGAAGATGACTATGAACTTTATGCCAAGCGTATTGTAAAAGTCTTCAGTGTCAGTGCTAAAGATTTTACGGATGAAGATAAAAAACAAGCGTATATCACATACAAATCATTCTTATCACCTAGTGATAGTGAATATGCCGCCAATCATTTATTGACTGCCAAAGAATTGAAACAATATAAAAATGGGGCATGGGGTGATGATGCTGAAAGTAAAAGATATCAAATTTTAATGAATCGTATTGGTAAGAAACAAATTGGAGAAATGTCTCAGGCCGATCTAAAGATGTGTGTCATCTACCAAAGGATGGTGGCCAACCAAAGTACAGGTCAAGAAAATGTTGTATTGGAAGATGTCAGTGATGATGATGTCGCGTATTTAGTGGAACATAAAACGGATTTTCCTGGTTTTGACGTTGATTTTGGAGGTTGGAAACGTGAATATCCATATGGCGAATCTTTATCCGACGTTTTAGGTAGTGTTACTACAAGCACCCAAGGATTACCAAGTGAGCTTGCCAGTTATTATCTATCTAAAGGTTATCAATATAATGCGAGTGTTGGAAAATCGGGCCTAGAATATCAATATAATGACTTACTAGCAGGAACTCCAGAAATTGCCAAGATCACCTATGATTCAAAGGGGCTAGCGCAAAAAGAAGTGATCCAGGAAGCCAAAAAAGGATATGACATTCATTTGTCAATTGATATCGATCTTCAATCTACATTAGATAATGTATTAAAGAATACTTTGAGTGAGAATGGGGGTACGAAAAATCATGAAAACTTCCAATCTTTATTTACGACTGTTTTAAATTCAAAAGATGGTTCGGTACTTGCGATGTCTGGCTATCAAATGGATCTAGATACCAAAGAAATGACCTACTTTGCCTCTGGTAACTATATGTCTTTAGTGAACCCCGGATCTTGTATCAAAGGGGCTACTGTCTATATGGGTGAGAGTGAACATGTCGTAAGTCCAGGTGAAGTGATTGTCGATAAAGTTATGAATATTGGTGGTCAGGAATTTGGTTCGTATGAAGACCATGGACCTGTTGATGATGTATCTGCACTACAAGTAAGTAGTAACGTTTATATGTTTAATGTAGCCATTCGTTTGGCCGGTTCAAGCTATGTAGAAAAAGAACCATTAGCTGTGGCAGACCTTCAAGGTACACTAAATTTAATGCGTTCTTATTATTCGATGTTTGGCCTAGGCAATAAGACGGGTGTGGATGCGCCAAATGAATCGAGCTCTTATATGGGTTATGGTTCTCAACCAGGTATGATACTAAACTATTCGATTGGTCAGTTTGATATGTATACACCACTTCAATTGGCTACTTATGGTACAACCATTGCATCAGGTGGTAATTTATATGAACCACACTTTATGGCCTATGCGACAGAAGTCAATTCGAGTGAAGTAGTTGTGAGTAATGGCAAAAAAATTAAATCTACATTGCCTGAAAAGAATGCACAATATTTAGAGCGTGTGCAACAAGGATTTAGAGCCTGTGTATCTTCTGGCTATTGTGGGGATGAGCTAAAGGATATTGGCGTGGAAGTATCGGCTAAAACAGGTACAGCCGAAGTTGGCGACTATACAACCGCAAACCTAGTTGGATATGCACCAAGTTCGTCTCCAACGATGTCTTTTGCGTGCTCGGCACCGACTTCTTCAATGAATACTAAGAGCGTTGCACCAAACATTTGTACAACGGCTGTTATGCCAGAAGTGGTGAAAAAATATTTTGAATTGTATCCAGCAAGTTAAAATTTTGAAAATGACTTGAAATTGACTTGTAAGTTATGCTAGAATCAACTAGTAATTACTAATGTGAGGAGGACTGAACATGAGAGATCGTATTACATTTAAGTGCTCTGTTTGCGGTGAAGAAAATTATATTGGTACAAGAAATAAGAAAAAACATCCTGAACGTATGACTGTTAAAAAATATTGTCCAAAATGCAATCAGCAGACTGAACATAAGGAGAAAAAGTAAGAAAGACCGTTTTATTCGGTCTTTTTTATGTATTAGACTATGAAAGTACTTCAACAACCCTTAGGCCCCGTACAGGCGAATTGTTATTTGGTGATGGAAAATCATCATGCTATCTTGATTGATCCTGCAGATATGTATCCAAACCTTGAAATCATCTTAAAAGAAAATGAATGCACTCTAGAAGCCATTGTTTTAACACATGCTCACTTTGATCATATTTCAGGCGTAGATAAGATTGTGGATGCATTCCATTGCGATGTGTATTTAAATCCCAATGAATTTGATTTTCTTCAAGATCCTGATTTAAATTCATCTTCTGCCTTCTATATGGATGTTACATGTGTCGCAAAATGTAAACCCATTTTAGAAGGAAAGAACACCATTGCAGGATTTGATATGGAAGCCATGTATTGTCCAGGACATTCCATCGGTTCAACTGTATTAAAAATTAAAGATTGTTTATTTACTGGAGATGTTTTATTTCAAGGATCTATTGGAAGAATGGATTTAGCAACAGGCTCTGTATCTAGTATGAAACAATCTCTAAAAAAATTGGTTCAATTAGACAAGGATTATAAAGTGTATCCAGGTCATGGCCCATCCACTTCTTTATCGCAAGAGAAAAAATGGAACGAAAGTTTAAAATATGCAGAAATTTATTAGAATTTCTGCTTTTTTTTTCGTATATGAGAAGGGGTGATAAAAAATGGATGATTTATTACAAGATCTCATTGCGTATGCGATTGAAAAAAAGGCAAGTGATATTCATTTTGTTGTGCAGAATCAAAAACTTCAGATTAAACTTCGAACGCAAAATGATATGTTAGATGTCTACCAAGATATTTGGCAGCCCGCATTCTTTGAGTATCTCAAGTTCATTTCTAGAATGGATCTTACCAGTCCATATGTTCCACAGAGTGGCCAATTCAAAATTTTACTTCATAATCACGAAATCTTTTGTCGTTTCAGTATGCTGAATAATCATAACGTGCAAACGGGTGTTATTCGAATGTTGAATACGATGCATGCGATTGAACTGAATGCTTTATCTTTATGGAAAGAAGACACGAATTTTTTTAATTCACTTGTGCCATTAAGACAAGGCCTTGTCATCAGTGTAGGTCCGACCAATAGTGGAAAGACCACGACGCTACATGCCTTACTTCATGAGATTGCCAAAACCAAGAAGCATAAAGTGGTCAGTCTTGAAGATCCCATTGAGATTGAGGATGATTCTTACTTGCAGCTGCAGATCAATGAAAGTATGGGATTTACCTATGATGTCGGTATTGAACAATTGTTGCGGCATGATCCTGACATTATTTGTATTGGTGAAACAAGAAACAGCTATACCGCAAAGATGGTCTTGAGAGCGAGTTTAACTGGTCACTTTGTTTTTACGAGTATTCATGCCAAAGATGGAAAGGAGTGTATTCGTCGTCTTGAAGATCTAGGTGTATCTAAGAAAGATCTGGCTAGTGTTTGTACGGCCATTATTTCGCAACGCCTATATTCTAGAGGTGACTCTAAGGTATGTGTTTATGAAATCATGGATCAAAAAACGTTGCAGTATGTCTTGGAACACGGAAGGTATCCAAAAGAATTTAAAACTTTATCTAAAAAGATTACAGAAGGTATTGAAAAAGGATATATCGTGGATGCCCAGGCAAAATACGATAGTCTTAGTTTATCGGGATGAAATTGAACAATTTGCGATGTTGATGAATCAAGGCTTGCCATTAGATACATTGATTCATTTAACGTTTAAAAAGGATGAAGAAATCATAACGTATTTAAAAGAAGGGATGAGTCTTCAAGAAATATTTACTCTAAATCAAAAGAAATTGTATTTTAAATATTTGCGAATTCTATCTGGAAAATTAAATTTAAGTGATGCGTTGGATTGCGTAAATAAAATTGAGAAAAGTTCGAATACTTTTTTTGAAACACTTTTAAAGAAGATTAGCTATCCGTTCTTTTTATTGATCTTTGCGTTCTTTATGATTCTATTCTTTTCAGACTATGTCCTTGTTCAAATGAAAGACTACATTTCAAATAGAATGGTATTTGTGTTTATCCATCTATTAAAGTGGGGGTTTGGATTTGCGATTCTATCCATGATCTTCTATTTGTTTCTTTATTATGTATTGTTTTATAAATACAATTCGAAAATGAAATGTCCATTTCAGTTAATGAAAAAAATGATATCGCTCCAATTTGTATGTATGTATCAAGCTTTAGACAAGTCTTATACTTCGACACAGGAAATTTTAGAAACATTAGCATGTATGGATTTTAGTGTTGTTGGAAAGGTTTCAAATGAAATTCTTGTATATTTAAAACATGGAAAGAGTCTAGAAGAAAGTTTTCTAGAAATCGAAGTTTTTGATTCGGATTTTAAAAAGATGTTGATCTATGCCTTAACGAGCAACCAAATGCACGTCTTTTTTGACTTGTACATGAAGAAATGCAGTCTAGATCTAGAAAAGTCTGTCAAGAAGATATCGACGGGTATTCAATTGTTTTCGTATATGAGTATTGGAATCTTAGTTTTGATTGTCTATCAAATTATGATGATGCCACTCAATATGTTAAATCAATTCTAAAAGGAGAAAGAAAAATGGAAAAGAAAAATGGTTTTACAATACTTGAAATGATGATTGTGATGTTAATTGTTGCGCTACTTTTATTGATCACACTTCCAAATATTCAACAAAAAGAAAAAATCATTCGTAATAAGGGGTGTGAAGCTTTACTTGAAATTGTCAACTCGCAAATCATGTTGTATGAAATCGATCAATTAGAAACGCCAACCAGCGTGCAGGAATTGATTGATTTTGGTTATTTAAAAAAAGGACAGGATACATGTCCGGATCATAGTAAAGTGGTGATCGTAGATGGGCAAGCCGTATCCCAATAAGAATGGATTTACCCTCATTGAAATGTTAGTGGTGCTGCTTATTGTTTCTATGCTTGGATTTGGGCTTTCTACAAAGATGCACTCTTCTTTATATGTGTTTATGAAAAATCTGCAGACTCTATGTATTACAGCGCAGGAAAAAGCGTATGTAAAACATCGAAAAGTGTATGTTGAAATTGATGATTCGATCTATATAGATGATGTTGAATATAAAATACCACATGATATTGCGTGTGATCATGTATCTTTTTACTACAATGCCAAGGGCAACATGTCTAAGGCTATGTCACTTCATTGTCAAAATGCATCGAGTCAAATGAAACTTGTTTTCCAGGTTGGAGCTGGGAGGGTTCGTCTTGAAAAAGAATAATGGCTTTTTACTCGAAGATGCCTTGTTTGCGTTCTTTGTGATTTTGGTTTGTGCAAGTCTTATATTGAATGGTATTTATACTTTATATTTTCAAAGGAATCTAAAGATTGATGAAAAAATTGAAAAGAAATGGTTTTACTCTGATTGAAGCTTTGTTGGCATTGTTTATCACAAGTTTAGTCAGCTTATTAGGCTGTATGCTTATGCGTTGTGCTTTGCACTTTGCCCATATGGATGTGGATACGCAGAATCAATTTGCGGTTTTACAATTAAGAAGAGAACTTGCACAATCAAATGATTTGAAAATAGAATCGGACTGTCTAAGTTATATTTTAAATCATGAAAAGAAAGTCTTGTATTTTGATAAGCATCGCATTGTGAAGAGTCCTGGCTATGAAATCTATATGGAACAAATTGATGAGGCTATATTTTATAAGAAAGAAGATGGATATTATGTTTGGTTCAAAAAGAAGAATAAAACCTATGACTTTGAACTCTATTAATGGGTATGCGAGTGAAGTAAGTTTAGTGTGTTTATTTCTAGTGCTTCAGATTGTATCCTTTTTATCGTTGAGTACCCTTCAAAATGTGTATTTATTAAAGGCTAATCAACAAAATATTCTTGAACTATCCATTGTAGATCATGCCAAACATATGATTCACAATAATAATCGCATCAAGTTGTGTCATACGAGTGAAAAAATAATAAAGGATAAAGATGAAAGGATACAGAATATAGATGTGCATTTTGAAGATCGTGAGACTTTTATTGAATGTACATATTTAGATGTTTCAATGAAAATCTATTACGATGATAAGGCAATCGTTTCGGTTGATATTGACGAACAATGAAAAAAAAGATAAAATTGATGCATAGCGATGAATTAGAGTAGTAGAAGGAAATGACAATTTTTAGAGAGCTAAAGTTGGTGAAATTTAGCATTGTACAGCCTTTGAACTTGCTAAGGAGCTGATGAGTAATGTTACCCGTATACTCTGCGATAAAGAGTTTGAGGGCACAATGAGAATTGTGAACTAAGGTGGTACCGCGTACAAACGTCCTTAGATTTCAAGGACGTTTTTTATTTTCAATAGGAGGCTAATATGTACGATCATTTAGAAGTAGAAAAGAAATGGCAGAAATATTGGGCAGATCATGAAACATTCAAAACAGATGTTTGGGATTTTTCAAAACCTAAATTTTATGCACTAGACATGTTTCCATACCCAAGTGGTGTCGGATTGCATGCTGGACACCCAGAAGGATATACAGCTACAGATATTGTTTCGCGTATGAAACGTATGCAAGGATATAATGTGCTTCACCCAATGGGATATGATTCATTTGGACTTCCAGCTGAACAATATGCTGTTCAAACAGGAAATAACCCAAATGGCTTTACACAAACAAATATCAAGACTTTCACAAAACAGTTGCAGGAATTAGGATTTGACTATGACTGGTCAAAAATGATCGCAACATCTGATCCAGAATTCTATCATTGGACACAATGGATTTTTAAACAATTGTATAAAGATGGCTATGCCAAATATGTAGACATGCCAGTAAACTGGTGTGAAGAATTGGGTACAGTATTATCGAATGATGAAGTTATCGATGGTAAGAGTGAACGTGGTGGATATCCAGTTATTCGTAAAAATATGAAACAACTATGTATCGACCAGGCTGCTTTTGCGGAACGATTACTAGAAGGTTTAAATGAAATTGACTGGCCAGAATCGACAAAGGAAATGCAAAGAAACTGGATTGGCCGTTCAACGGGTGTTGAGGTTCAATTTGAAATTGTAGGTGGAGGAAAATTCTCTATCTTTACAACATGTATCGAAACAATTTATGGTATTACATTCATGGTACTTGCACCAGATGGAGATTTAGTACAGGAATTAATGCCTAGAATTAAAAATCAGGATGAAGTAAAAGCTTATATTCAAGAAACGGTTTCAAAATCTGAAATGGACCGTACAGAATTGAATAAAGGAAAAACAGGATGTCGTCTAGAAGGTATTAAAGCCATCAACCCAGTCAATGGCAGAGAAGTTGAAGTCTTTATTGGAGATTTCGTTTTGGCAAATTATGGAACGGGTGCTGTTATGGCTGTACCAAGTCATGATCAACGTGACTTTGAATATGCGCTTGCCCACAATATTGATAGGATTCAAGTTATCGAAGGACAAGACGTAAGTGAGCATGCCTTTGAAAAACAGGACTATTTAGGAAAAGGCTGCAAGCTAATCAACTCCGAAGAATTTACAGGTCTTACTGTAGAAGAGGCAAAAGTAGCTATCACTAAAAAATTAGTGGATATGGGAATCGCCAAAGAAACAGTAAACTATCGTTTCCGTGAATGGATTTTTGCTCGTCAGCGTTATTGGGGAGAACCCGTACCAATCGTACACTTAGAAGATGGAACTGACTATGTTCTTCCAGATGAAGAATTGCCGTTGATTTTACCGGAGTTAGAAGACTATAAGGGACACAATGGAAAAGCACCACTTGAAAATGCGACAGAATGGAAACAATACAACCAAAATGGTGTGAAGGGTGTTCGTGAAACAAGTACAATGCCTGGTTCTGCCGGATCTTCATGGTATTATTTACGTTATATTGATCCACACAATGATAAACAATTGGCTAATCCAGAATTATTAAAGCACTGGATGCCTGTTGATTTATATGTTGGTGGGCCAGAACATGCGGTAGGACATTTGATGTATTCACGTATCTGGAACAACTATCTATACGATAAGGGTATTGTGGCATGTAAAGAACCATTCAAAAAATTAGTGCACCAAGGTATGATCTTAGGTGAAAACGGAATTAAAATGGGAAAACGATTCCCTAAATATGTTGTCAATCCTTCAGACATCGTAAAAAAATATGGTGCCGATACACTTCGTTTATATGAAATGTTCATGGGACCATTGGAACAAAGTAAACCATGGTCAATGGCTGGATGTGATGGTGCTAGAAGATGGATTGATCGTGTTTATCGTTTATTTATTGAATCTGGTAAAATTACAGATACAAACGATGGTAAATTAGATAAAGTCTATAACCAGACTGTTAAAAAGGTTACCGAAGATTATGAATCATTAGGATTCAATACAGCTATTTCACAAATGATGATCTTTGTGAATGAAGCATATAAGGCTGACACCGTTTATAAACCATATGCTGAAGGAATCGTGAAGATGCTTTCATGTATTACACCTCATATTGGTGAAGAAATGTGGCAGTTATTGGGTCACGAATCTACAATTGCGTACGAGCCTTGGCCAACATATGATGAAGCTAAATTAGTGGAAGATACAATCACTTGTGTTGTTCAGGTCAATGGTAAAGTGCGTGGTAAATTTGAAGCGGCTGTTGGTTCTAGCAATGAAGAACTTCAAAAACAGGCTATGGAACTTGAAACAGTTCAACGCCAGCTTGAAGGAAAGACAATTCGTAAAGTGATCGTTGTTAAGGGTAAAGTTGTAAACATTGTTGCCAACTAAGAAGGTGTGTTTATGCAAGTCAAAACCATAAGTATCCAAAAATATCATGAATATTTGGATACGGTTCACGAGAAAGAGTTTCTTCAATCTGACTATCAAGGTGTGAAATTCTCGCAGCGAGGATGGGAAGTTGAATATATTGAAGCCATAAAAGACGGTAAGACAGTTGCCTTTAGTATGATTGCCTGTATGCCGTTAATGAAAGTATTTAAGTATTGTTATATTCCTAGAGGATTCTTTATGGACTATCATTCAAAAGAAGATGTGATTTCTTTTACATCTTCTTTGAAAGAGTATTTAAAAAAGAAAAATGTAATCTATGTCGAAATCGATCCGTGCATTGAATTTGTACAAAGAGATAAAGACGGAAATATCGTTGAGAATGGTTACGACAACAAAGATGTTGTAGAAAATCTAAAGGCAGCTGGCTTTTTACATTTGCCAATGAAACCAGGCTATGACATCTCTAAAGAGTGTCGCTGGATTTCAGTCTTGGATTTAAAAGGTAAGACAAAAGAAGAAATCTTTAAAGAGTTTTCGTATCAGACACGACAGGACATTCGTACTTATGAAAAGTATTGTGTGAAGACGCGTGTCTTGAATGAAGATCAATTAGATGTACTGGATGAAATGGAAAAGGAAACCAGTGAAAGACAAGACTTTGAAGCTATGAGTTTGGATTTCTATAAAGATTTATATCATTTTTATGGTAAATCCCACATTGAAACAGTATTGTCTTATCTCGATCTAGATGCTTATGCGATTAAGATGCAAAGTGAGTTTGATAAGACTTCAAAAGATATTGAAAAAACAAAGGCATTCTTAGAAGCAAATCCAGGCAATGTCAAAAAGGAAAAGCGTTTAAAGACGGATGAAGAATACTACAATTCTTTACAGAAGAAGCTTTCGCATATTGAAGAATTGAAACAAGAGTATGGTAAAGAGATTCCATTGGCATGTTGTTTATTTGTCAAATATGGACATCAAATTGTATATCTAGTTGGTTCTAGTAACTATGAACATAGAGTCTTTAGAGGTCCTTATGCGATTCAATGGAAGATGATACAAGAAGCTATTGATGAAGGCTATGATCTATATAATTTCTATGGCATTAGTGGATACTTTAATAAGGGCGAAGAAGGTTTTGGTGTATTTGACTACAAGCGTGGCTATAATGCGGTTGTACGTGAATATATTGGTAACTTCATCCTGCCATGTAAACCATTTATTTTTAAAATTTACAACAATTTAAAACATATTTGTTGAGTTTAGATTCTAGATTCGATATAATAAATTCGCTATGATAAGAAAGAGTACACAGATTATCTATTTCTTAGAGAGAAACTGGCTGGTGTAAAGTTTCAAATAGACCTGTGGAATACACCTTTGAGCTTCAATTTTGACGTATACCTGCGTTAAAGGTTTAAGTGCATACAAAAAATATTTTGTATGAAGTAAGGTGGTACCGCGATTCAATCGTCCTTATAGGGCGATTTTTTTTATTTTCAGGGAGGACAAAATGGAATTATTTGAAGAATTGAAATGGCGTGGCTTAGTTGACAATGTCACAAGTGAAGAAGTAGAAGATGTAATCAATAATGGGGAAGTTACATTCTATATTGGTACAGATCCAACGGCAGATAGCTTGCACATTGGACACTATTCATCTTTATTGATGGCAAAACGTTTAGAAAAACATGGACACCACCCAATCATGTTGGTGGGTGGAGCCACTGGATTTATTGGAGATCCAAAGGCAACTGGAGAAAGAAGTATGTTGACTCCAGAAGTATTAAAATTAAACTATGATGCATTACATGCACAAATCTCTAAATTATGGGGCTTTGACATGGTCAATAACTTAGATTGGACAAAAGATATCACAATTATTGATTTTTTACGTGATTATGGAAAATTATTCAACGTAAACTATATGTTGAATAAAGAAACTGTTAAAAAACGTTTAGATTCAGGAATCAGTTATACAGAATTTTCTTATATGATCCTTCAATCTTTGGACTTCTTAAATCTATACCAGACAAAAGGATGTACTATGCAGATTGGTGGACAGGACCAATGGGGAAATATCACTTCCGGTCTAGAGTTGATTCGTAAAAAATGTGGCGCTGATGTGAAATGTTATGGTTTGACTATGCCATTGATCACAAAGGCAGATGGAACTAAATTTGGTAAGAGTGAAACAGGAACTGTTTGGTTGGATCCTAAAAAGACTTCACCTTATGAACTATACCAATTCTTGTTCAATACAGATGATTCAAAGGTAATTGAATACTTAAAGAAATTAACATTCCTAACAAAAGAAGAAATCGATGCTTTAGAAGTATCTTTAAAGGAAGATGCTGGAAGACGTGAGGCACAAAAGAAATTGGCTGAAGAAGTTGTACGTGATTTACATGGTGAAGAAGGTTTAGAATCGGCATTAAAAATCACAAACGCATTATTCAGAGGTCAACTCAATGATTTGGATGAACAACAACGTTTAGATGCGGTTAAAAACATGGACAAAGTCGATCAAGAAGGTGGAAAGACTTTAATCGATGTTTTAGTGGAGGCTAAGATTGCTTCGAGTCGTCGTGAAGCTAGAGAGTGGATCAAAGGGAATTCCATTAGCTTAAACGGTGTCAAAGTCAATGATGAAACTTTAGTTATTGATTCTACTCAAGCATATGTATCAAACTATGTAATCATTCGTCGTGGTAAGAAAAGATATTATTGTTTAAATTTGAAATAAATAAAAATACGTGGTTAGACATGTTTGCCTTGCCACGTATTTCTTTTTACCATTAACTTATCGATTTCATTTGTCACAATCGTTTTCTTGATTGTCCATTTTGGTACAATTAAATCTTTCGCAATTCCATCACCTGTTAAACGTTCAATGATGATTTCTTGGGGTAATAACTCCAATTGATCAACTACAATATCGACATATTCTTCTAAAGTTAGAATATGAAATGGTTCTTTTTCATATTCTTTTGCCATTTGTGTCCCTTCAATCAAATGCAGCATATGAATCTTGATCGCATCGACAGGATGTTTAGAAATCTGTTTGACAGTTTCTAACATGTCCTGTTTGGTTTCACCAGGAAGTCCATTGATAATATGTACACATGTTTTGATGTTTGTGTCCTTTAATTTGTCTAACCAATCAAACACGATTTGTGTTGAATGTTTTCGATTACAGCGTTCCATGGTGCTTTCATGTACACTTTGAAGACCTAACTCTAGCCAGACTTCCTTATCTTGTTGGTTTAAGTAGTCTATAATTTCATCGTTTAAACAATCGGCACGAGTCGCAATCGCAACGCCAGGAATATTTGGATTTTTAAGAAAGGGTCATATATTTTCTTCAAGATAGATAGTGGAGCATATGTATTGGAATAACTTTGAAAATACGCAAACCCAATACAATCGGGCCACTTATTTTGCATGCGCTTTAAGCCTTCTTGATATTGTTTCTGTAAAGAATCATCAAAACATAAAATACTATCACCGGAGCCCATACTTGAACAGAAAGTGCATCCTCCTGTTCCTTTAAATCCATCACGGTTTGGACAGGTAAAGCCTGCATTTAATGGAATCTTCGCTACTTTTTGATGGTATTTATTGCGAAAATAATAATTAATGGTTTGATATCTTTTATTGTCATTTGAATAAGGATAAGGATTGTTCATTGTATCACCCAAAACATTCTAACATAAAAATTGGATAATAGAAATCAAGTAAAAATTAAAAAAA